>Ga0194058_10000353_pt1 | contig 21732 bp, 20 predicted proteins | sample SepL4417m_MetaG_FD_155490 | JGI IMG/M metagenome (GOLD analysis project Ga0194058, IMG submission 155490) | Anoxic zone freshwater microbial communities from boreal shield lake in IISD Experimental Lakes Area, Ontario, Canada - Sep2016-L442-17m | ecosystem: Environmental > Aquatic > Freshwater... | reverse complement strand
TATGACTTTTCCAAACACTTAAATCTCCTACGCCCACGTCTGCAACCTATAGTTCACGGGGCGTGGATACCACAACATTTTGTGGTTGTCAACATTAAATCATAAATTTATATATTATGGACAATTGATGTTTAACACAACATTTATTTGGTATAAATTAACCTAAAAGTTAATAACTTGTCTCCTCTGACCAGTCCTCGCGAAAATCGCTATGATTTCTCGTCAGCCCACTCGTCCCAGTTCAGCCTTAAGTCTGACTGTCTGACAAAAGTGAAAAAGTGAAAAACTTGAGACAGTATCCATTTGCTGATACTATTGCCTTCAAGTACTCTGTCTGTTGCGCAATTATTCCAGAAAAGCAGGCGGCATGGCAGTGCCGCAAGGAAACCAGGCATGAAGTTAAAGATTGTGGTGGTTGTGACAGTTCTCATTCTAGCCGCAGGTGCGGCTGCCGGATGGTATTATTTCAGAGTCAAGACAGATTCGGATGGAAAGGTTTTTGTCAGCGGAAACATCGAGGCCATAGAGGTTGATTTGTCATTCAGGATTTCCGGACAGGTAATAACGCGTCCGGTGGACGAGGGAGACAGGATCAAGAAAGGCCAAGTGGTTGCAACACTCGATACGGACACTCTTGAGGCTTTCAGAGGTGCGGCCCAATCGGAAATTGCCAACGCCAGGGCTGTTCTAGATGAACTGGAGGAAGGCACGCGCAAGGAAGAGATTGAAATGGCTCGCGCCCAGGTAAAGGCGGCTGAAAGCAAACTTAAGAACGCCCGGGATGAGTACGAAAGGTATTTGCCTCTATTTAAGGAACGAGCAATTTCTCCGTCTATGTTCGATATCAGAGATACGGCCTTGAGAGTGGCTACTGAAGAACATAATAATGCTCTGCAAGGCTTGCTGAAACTCGAGACAGGCCCGAGAGAACAGCAGATTCGCGCAGCCCGATCGAGATGGGAAAAGGCCAAGTGGGAGCTGAGCAGGATTGAGTTGGATATTGAACATTCGGAAATCAGGAGCCCCATCTCCGGGGTGGTGCTGGTGAAAGCCAGCGAGGTGGGCGAGGTAGTTTTGCCGGGCGCAACCGTATTGACAGTGGCCGCAATCGATGAGGTCTGGCTCAAAGGATACGTGGGCGAGCGGGACCTTGGCAGGATTAAACTGGGTCAGAAGGGTGAGATCTCAATCGATACGTATCCGGGAAAGATTTACCCTGGCATAGTCACTTTCATTTCTTCAAGAGCCGAGTTTACGCCAAAAAATGTTCAGACTAAGGAGGAGCGAGTAAAGCAGGTTTATCGCGTAAAAGTCACCATCCAGAATCCTCATCAGGACCTGAAAATAGGTATGCCCGCGGAAGGCTATATTATTACGAATGGAAAGACTCCTGAACCCAAAGGAGGGCAAAATCTTGGGAAACAGTCTTCCTAATGGCGTAAGCGATGAATGTGTAATTCGGACAGAGAGGCTTTGCAGAGATTTCGGTGAGACCAAGGCGGTACACGATCTCAACCTCACGGTTATGCGTGGCGAACTCTTCGGCCTGGTAGGCCCAGATGGGGCCGGCAAAACTACCACTATAAGAATTCTTGCCGGAATACTTGAGCCGACGGGCGGCGATGCCTGGATCAATGGAATCTCTGTGGTGCATGATCCGGAAAGAATAAAAGAACATATCGCCTACATGCCCCAACGGTTCGGTCTGTATCAGGATCTGACGGTCATGGAGAACCTGATCTTCTACGCTGACCTTTTTCGGGTTCCAAAAAAAAATCGCGGTCCCAGAATCGAGCTATTGTTCGGTTTCAGCCGCCTCGGCCCCTTCAAAGATAGGCTTGCCGGCGCTCTTTCAGGTGGTATGAAACAAAAATTGGGACTGGCCTGTGCACTTATTCACTCTCCTCATCTTTTATTGTTGGACGAGCCCACAAATGGAGTTGATCCAGTCTCTCGCCGTGATTTTTGGAAAATACTCTATGACCTGCTTAAACAGGGAATCTCAATCCTGGTCTCTACGGCCTATCTTGACGAGGCTGAGCGGACCACTCGAGTTGCGTTCATGCATCAAGGCACAATTATTCAACTCGGAGAACCTAAGACCCTCAAAGACATGGTCGATGGTGTCATGATGGAACTAATCCCCGATGATTTGAGCGGAACTCGGGCTCTGTTATCAGGGATGCCCGGCATTGTGGATTTCAATGTCTTCGGTGACGGGCTTCATGTCCGTTTCAAGGACTTGCAAGAAGCTGCTTTTGTCCGCGAGAAGCTGGAGAATTCCGGGGTGAAGATTCATGGTCTCAAAAGAATCGTGCCATCAATGGAAGATGCCTTTCTTTCGCTCATTCCCCGGAAGGACCTTGTAACGGGAGATCAGCCCCGCGAGTAATCGTTTGCAAAGCCAAACATGTATCAGGTTTGAGATAACGTCGATTGGATCACATGAACTCTGTATTGCATGAGGCGGAAGTAGCAGTTTTTGCCAGGGATTTGACCAGGGTCTTTGGAGATTTTGTCGCTGTGGACCACGTTAGTTTCCAGGTGAGACGTGGTGAGATTTTCGGATTCCTCGGCCCAAATGGAGCCGGCAAGACGACCACAATAAAGATTCTGTGCGGTTTGCTTAGACCTACATCCGGTCAAGCCCAAGTCTCAGGGTGGGATGTCTCGACTCAACATGAAGAAATCAAGAAACATATCGGTTACATGTCTCAGAAATTTTCTCTTTACGAAGACCTGACCGTGAAAGAAAATATCGACTTTTTTGGCGGCGTTTACGGTCTTGAAGGCGTGAGGCAACAGGAACGGGAAAAGTGGGTCCTGGAAATGGCCGGCCTAACTGACAAGACATCGACACTCACGGGAGCCCTGCCTCTGGGGTGGAAACAGAGGCTTGCCCTTGGGTGTGCGGTGATTCATGAACCTCCCGTGCTATTTTTGGATGAACCCACATCCGGAGTCGACCCGCTTTCCAGACGCAGCTTCTGGGATCTCATTAACACTCTTGCCGGGCAGGGCGTAACAGTTTTTGTTACCACCCACTATATGGAAGAAGCCGAGTATTGTAATCGTCTCGCCTTAATGAGCAGAGGCAGGGTCATTGCTTTGGGAACACCAAGCGAATTGAAACGAGATTGGATGAAGGAATCGGTTCTGGATCTGGAGTGCGATAACGTTATGGAAGCTGCAGAATTGCTCGAAAGAGACCCGATATTCACCGAGACTGCGATATTCGGCAATCTGCTCCACTTGGTGACTCCTGAACCTGAACAGGCGATGGCACGAGCCAAACAGCTATTGGATGAGGCAGGGATATCGTTGTTGAGGATTGATATAATTACGCCGAGTCTGGAAGATGTCTTTGTTACCCTCACAGCTAAGGACGGCAATTGAGTATCTGTTTTTTCCACGGTCTCTAAGGAAAACATGAACATATTTCGAACAGTGGCCGTGGCTCGAAAAGAGGCCAGACAGATCATCAGGGATACCCGGTCGTTGTATCTGGCATTGGGCATCCCTGTGATGTTGATGATCCTGTTCGGGTATGCCCTTTCGTTAGACGTGGACGATATCCCTATGGGAGTTTGGGACCAGGACCACAGCCCTCAATCCAGAGAATTCTTGAACCGCCTTACCAGTTCCGGATATTTTCGGATAGAGTTCGGCACTGATTCTTATGACGATATGGTCAGGGCTATAGACAAGAATCAGATCAGTTTAGGTTTAATAATACCGTATGACTTCAGCCGTAATTTAAAAAAGGGACACCCATCGAAAATACAGGCTATAGTTGACGGGTCAGACTCGACCAGGGCAGGTATTGCCATAGTATATCTCGAAACCATCGCAGCGCTTTTTGAGGATGATCTACGGAAAAGCGCCATGAACAGGCAGGCGGCACAAGATAGGATCGTCGCACCTTTGGACCCCAAAATCAGGCTGATGTACAACCCTGAACTAAAAAGCCGCAACAATATAATCCCCGGTCTTATAGCAATCATCATGATGGTTATTGCGGCTCTTCTCACGTCTTTGACAATAGTTCGTGAACGGGAAACCGGAACAATGGAGCAGCTCATTTCCACACCGTTGAAGCCCAACGAACTGATTGTGGGAAAGCTTATTCCTTATTTTGCCCTGGGATACGTGGACCTCATCATGGTTTATTTGATGGGGGAATACGTGTTCAAGGTCCCTTTCCGTGGAAGTCTACTGCTGATGTTTGTTGTCTCGAGCTTGTTTCTGGTCGGGGCTATGTCCCTAGGATTTCTAATTTCCGTAATCGCTCGCAACCAGTTCTTTGCCACACAACTAGCTCTCCTCGGAACTTTTCTTCCGGCTTTCATTCTTTCCGGCTTCGTGTTTCCCGTGGGAAATATGCCTTATGTGCTGCAATTGATCACATACATTATTCCTGCTCGCCATCTGATCATCATTTTGAGAGCAATATACCTCAAAGGCGCAGGATTATCGGTAATAGCCTTCCCTACGCTGATGTTGGCAATCTTCGGAATTTTGGTCACCTTTCTTGCAACCAGGAAGTTGGTGAAAAGAATCGGATGAAGAACGATTTTATGAACAATGGTTCTGGACAACTTGGGGCTCATGAAATGCGATCCAGAGATCACGTAGAAGAGGGTGCTTTTCGAGCGGTTTCACCCGTTTCGACCCTTGCTGAACGAGTCAGGAGGATCAGACATCTCGTACGGAAAGAATTCATTCACATAGTGAGAAACAGGCAGAACTTCAGACTCTTGCTTATCGCTCCCTTCATGCAGCTCGTCTTGTTCGGTTATGCTTGTCGCCTGGATGTGCAGGACGTGAAAACCGTGTTGGTTGATCTCGACAGGAGCGTTTTGAGCCGACAGGTGATTGATGCGTTCTCTCGGTCTGGATATTTCGTTATTGTTGACCAGTTGAAGTCTTATGATGATGTGGACGACTTTATACAGAAAGGCCTTGCGTCAGTGGCCATTCTTATTCCCCCCGATCTTGAGCGCAGGATCCAGGGAAACCGCACTGCCGAAGTAGGGATTCTGATCGACGGAGTTGACACGATTACTGCCGGGACTGTCTCCGGGTACGCTCAATCCATCCTGAATCGGTTCTCCCAGGATAAAACAAATTCCAGTATGAACAGGATGCAGGGATTGCTTTACGATTCCACCACACCTCGGCTGATCGTTCCAGAGGTTACAGACACCAGCCGCACTTGGTTCAATCCTAACCTGACTTCCAAGAACTTCTTCGTTCCAGGTGTGGTAGTGCTGATTTTGCTTTCATTGGCCATCATAGTCACTTCGGCCGTCATTGTCCGGGAGAAAGAGACGGGCACCATAGAACAGTTAATGGTTGCTCCTATAAGCCGACTGGAACTTATACTCGGCAAGACAATTCCATGCTTCATCATCGAAATAGTTACCTTGTCAATGATTACCCCCCTTGCTTTCCTACTATTCGACATACCTTTTAGGGGATCTGTGGTATTTTTCCTGGCCACTTCTCTGCTTTTCCTATTAACTGCGTCGGGTATCGGGATGACGATATCAGCCTTCTGCACCACTCAGCAGCAAGCTATACTCACATCCTTCATGTTCTTGCAGCCGGCCGTCCTTCTCTCGGGCTATGCATTCCCTATTGAGAATATGCCTCTCGTAGTCCAGTACATAACTTATTTGAATCCACTGCGCTATTTCATAACCATTGTCCGTGGAGTGTTCCTGAAAGGTGTCGGCTGGGAAGTTTTATGGCCTGAAGTTTTGCCTATTTTTTTTATGGGGATTTTTTTCATAGGTCTTGCATCGGCACTTTTTAAGCGCAGAGCTGACTGATCCGATGTGCTTTCTAACATTTAACATGATTACTCTAATGTTACCGGCTGATCGCCTCGGCTTCCAATTACAGAATAACGATTGATGATTCGGCCTAATTTTTTACAGATGGAGTAAAATTGTCATGCCCCTTAAACTATTCGTTGGCATTGGACTTGCGATGCTGGCTATGTTGGCAGGCGTTATGCTGTCGGCCTCCAGCGAGCGGAAGGTAGCGGTCATACGGGCTGCGCTTGAAGGTCAATTGGGGGAAGTCGAACGCCTTCTGAATGAAGGCGCCGATGTTGATGTCAAAGCCGACAGTGGCTCAACAGCTCTGATGGTGGCTTCTCACAACGGTAATGTCGAAATGGTAAGACTGCTTCTTAAAAATGGGGCCGATGTGAATGCCAAGTGTAATAAAGGTGTGACGGCTCTCATGGATGCCGCTTCAAACGGCAACGCCGGGGTGGTGAAACTTCTCATTGAAAATGGTGCCGATGTGAATTCGAAGGATACGACAGGCTCAACGGCCCTGGCTGCTGCATGTTACCTGGGCAGTCAGGATATGGTGAGGCTGCTTCTACAGAGCGGGGCTAACGTCAATGCAAAGGCTAATAACGGCGGGACAGCTTTGATGGCATCTGCTTTGAAAGGTGATGCAGAGGTCGTGAAATTCCTGTTGGAAAAGGGGGCAGATGTAGACGCGTTAGAAAAGGAAGGCTTTAGAGCGTTGATGCACGCTTCGGTTAACGGTCACCCTGAGGTAGTGAAATTGCTTCTGCAAACAGGAGCCGACATCAATGCCCGAGACCATTCTGGTGCAACGGCTCTTATGGTAGCATCTTACGCTGGACATACTGAGGTAGTTAAGCTTCTCCTGGAAAAAGGAGCAGATGTGAATGCTAAAGAAAAGCGAGGAAAGTCCTCATTGATGTTGGCTTCCCAAAAAAAGCATGAGCACATAGTTGAACTCCTTAAAGCAAATGGAGCTACACACTAATTACCATCTCTCCATTAAAAGGATGAACGACTCTGTCGGCAATGTTATGGGATAGGTTGTGGTCCCTCTACCAAGTTCGTTGTGCGTGGTCAAGTTTACTCTTGTCATATCCCCAGGTATGCTTCTTTGATGTGGTCATTATTAAGGAATTCTTGGCCGGTGCCGGAAAGCGTAATGCGGCCGTTCTCAAGTACATAAGCACGATCACACATGCTAAGTGTATGCTTGACGTTTTGTTCTACAAGCAGGACGGTCACCCCTTCCTTGTTGACCATTTGCACGATTCGAAAGACCTCCGTTACCATGATGGGGGCCAAACCCAACGACGGCTCATCGAACATCAGGAGTTTCGGCAAAGACATAAGACCTCTGCCGACCGCAAGCATCTGTTGCTCACCCCCGGAAAGAGTTCCCGCCGGCTGTTTACGCCTTTCGCGGAGTCTGGGAAAGAGGTCATAGATCCACGCCATGGTGTCGTTTCGTTTTAATTTGGCTTCCGCTGAAAGAGAACCCACGATCAAATTCTCTTCGACGGTCATTTCCGGAAAAAGCCGTCGGCCCTCTGGTACATGAGCCAAGCCATAATCAATGATTTTGTGAGAAGGTATCTCGTCGAGACGCGTGCCCTGGAACACGACCTTGCCGTTTGCAGGCTTCAGTAGAGATGAAATCGTCTTAAGCGTAGTAGATTTGCCTGCACCGTTGGCCCCTAAAAGTACGACGATTTCTCCCGCTTGGACCTCGAAGGAAACATCCCAGAGAATCTGCAGGTCCCCGTAAAAAACGTCTATATGCTCAACTTTGAGCACTGTAGTCTTCCCCCAGGTAAGCAGTGATTACTTCGTGATTGCCGGCGACTTCGGTCGGCGATCCTTCGGCAATGACCATGCCGTGGTTAATGGCCAGGATCCTATTGGAAATCGTCATGATCACTTTCATGATGTGTTCCACGATAATTATTGTAATACCAGAATCGCGCATTTTTTTTATCAGAGCGATCGCTTCGTCCAATTCTGAGGGGTTCAGACCGGCTGCTGTCTCATCCAGAAGGAGCAATTTGGGCTTCGTTGCGAGCGCCCGGGTAATCTCCAGCCTTTTTCGTGAGGCTATCGGCAAGCTTTTGGCCAACTTGTCCTTGTATTGAGTCAATTCGCAAAACTCTATGGTCTTCTCAGCCAAATCCACAGCCTCGCTTTTAATTCGGGTGTGCAGGAATGCCGAAGCAATAACGTTATCCAGAACTGTCATCCGTTTAAGAGGTTTGACCACCTGAAATGTCCTGCCCACTCCTCTCTTACAAATCTGGTGGGTCTTGAGCCCGGAGATCTTCTTTCCTTCAAAATAGATTTCTCCTTTGGTGAGCGGGAAGTAGGCGTTGATACAATTGAAAATAGTTGTCTTTCCTGATCCGTTGGGTCCTATCAAGCCATAAATCTCCCCCTGCTCGACCTGGAAGCTCACATCATTGACCGCTGCCAGCCCGCCAAAGAATTTAGCTATTCCCTTCACTTCAAAATAGGCCATATCACGCCTCAAGCAGCTTTCCGTCGCCAAAAGATGAGCGCTCTTCTTATACTGGACCAGTCTCCCACGATTCCGTTGGGGAGATAAAGAATGACTGCAACAACAAGTATGCCAAAGCTCAAAACATGGGCTTCGCTAACGTATCTGGAGAGGGTTGTCATAAAGGGCCAGCCGGTAGTTTTCCCGAGAGCCGGCAGCAGCCCGAATCCTCCGGTCCGAAACACCTCCTGGACTGCGACCATTATAAAAGCCCCGATTGCTGGACCGTACACCGTGCCGACTCCGCCAACTATCCCTACCAGTATCGCCATGATGGAAATATCATGTAGAGAAAACACAACCTTGGGATCGATGAAACCCATATAGTTCGTGTATAATCCCCCTGCAAGCCCTATTAATAATGCGGACAAACAAAGAGATACCATCTTGAAATATCGGGTGTCTATTCCCAAACTCTCAGCGGCGTCTTGGTCTTCACGTATGGAAACGAAATAATAGCCCCACCTGGATTTCATCACTACGTCCACTAACACAATGGAGAGAACCGCCAAGCCGAGGGCTATGTAATAATAGGGAATTTTTGACACAAAGGTCTGCATGACCAGAAGACCGACCATCCCCTCGGTCAAGGACTCCCAGACCGTAGCTATGTTACGCAAGATCTCGTTCAGGGCAAGGGTTGCAAGGGCAAAATACGGACCTCTCAACCGAAAACATATCCAACCGAACGGGAAGGCCAAGAGTACGGCAGCAACGCCCCCGAGGGGCAAGCCCCACCACGCAGATATCTCAAGCTTATGCAACAGTAAAGCAGCAGTATATGCTCCGATCCCGAAGAATGAAGCGGCCCCGAAAAGAACTTGACCGGTATAGCCGGAAATGAGATTCCACCCGGATCCTATGGCCACCCACATCAATACCAGTATCATGAGATGCTGATAGTAAGCATCTTTCAGCACCCAGGGGAAGACCAGCAATACAGCCAGGAGTAAAAGTGTACCGAATGATCTCTTCATTAAACCTTATACCTTGGTCAAGCTTTTCAATCCGCCGGGCAGGAATAGCAGGACCAGAACAAAAATCACCAGACCGATCATGTCCTCAAATTCCATGCCCATGTAGGTGGAGCTAAATGCCTCCGCCAGCCCTAGGGTAAGTCCTCCGAAAATGGCCCCGACAGTGGATCCAAGACCTCCTAATATAGTGATGACGAAAGCTCTGCGTGTGAAAGGTCCTCCGATATCAGGGAAGAGGTAATAAATCGGTAAAAGTAGGGTCCCCGCTGCCGCAACAAGAGCTGAACCAATACCCATGGTTACAATCTTAATACGTTCCGCGTTGATTCCCATAAGCTGCGCAGCTTCTCCATCTTGGGACACAGCCCTGATTGAACGCCCAATGTCTGTCTTGATCAGAAACCAAAAAAGGATCCCCGTGAGAGTGCACGCAAAAATAAAAGCAATTGTAAGAGCTACTGAGAAGGATATACCACCAACGAAAATCGCTGCCGATGAATACGAGGTTTTTACAGAGAGATAATTGGACGTGAAAATGAACCTGGCAATTTCAGTGAGAACCATTCCTATTCCCACGGTCATAAGCACCTGGTTCTCAGGAAGTATGCTCTCAACTTTCATGAGCGGGTTGAGAAGGTATTTTTGAATCAGGACTCCCAACAGGAAAAGAGACGGCATACTTATTAGCAAGGAGATGTATGGATCAATCCCCAAATAATGGAAGAGCACAAAAGTGACATACATGGCAACCATCATCAATTGCCCATGAGCAAGGTTGATGATTCCCATCACGCCCATTATCAGGGTCATACCTAACCCGATGAGGGCGTACAGACCTCCCTTAAGGATACCCGCCACCAGTGTCTGAAGAAAGACTTCCATCTTTTAGCCGGTACGTTCCTTAATTTTTGAGAGATTTATCTCTGGGACCATTCCGGAACAGGGAACACATAGGGCTTGGTTGCAACATTTTTGGGCCAGACGGTCTCTAAAACCCCCTTCTGCCATTGAACAAGATAAGTCGGAAGAGAGTTTTGCTGTTTCTTTTTTTCGTAAGATACGAATTTTACAGGACCGAAAACGGTCATCATATCGGTCGCTGTCAAGGCCTCACGGACCCCCTCGGGAGTAAGCTCTTTGGCACGCTTCAGCGCATCTGCAACCACATAGATAGATGAATACGCCTGAGCACCATGATACTCGGTGGGGGTGTTGAATCTTTTAAGATAATTGTCGAAGTACTCCTTTGCCCCAGTATAAGGCAGCGTCGGGCTCCAAAGATCTGCTGAGAAAACACATTCTGCCGCATCACCAGCGTTACTGGCAAACTCAGGGAGAGTAAAACCTGCCCCACCGCCTACAAAAAGTTTCGGATTGAAATTCAATTCTTTGGATTGCCGCATCAGGAGCGCCGCGTCCATGACGTAGGATATCATGTAGACGAAATCGGGTTTAGCCGCCTTGACTTTGATGAGCAACGGTTTGAAGTCTACGGCTCCCGCTTCGTAACCCTCCTTCATTAAGACTTTAATGCCAGCGCTTTCACACTGCTGGGCAAATTCCTTTGAGCCTGATTGGCCGAATAACGTGTTTTCGTACAGAATTGCAACGGTTTTCGGTTTAACCACTTCAGCCAAAAATGAGTTAAGGGCCTTGGGATACTCGCTGACCGGTGGGCCAATCCTAAATACGTAATCCCAACCCTGCTCAGTGATTTTGTCCGCGGAACCTGTCGTGACGAGAAAAGGAATTTTTCTTTGCTGGGCTGCCGCACTCACTGCGTAAGTAACCGATGATGAGTAGCCTCCAGTGACCACTATGACCTTGTCCTGGGAAATCAACTTCTCGATCGCAGACCGGCCTACATCGGGTTTACCCGTATCGTCTTCCATCATGAGGTCAATGGGTCTCCCATTGATTCCTCCACTTTTGTTGATTTCCTCGACGCCCATAACAAAAGAGTTCTTCTCGATTTCACCAAATTTGGCCTGCTCTCCTGTTAACGGAAGCACAACTCCCACTTTGATCGGGTCCCCTGCAGCCAAGACCAAACCCAAGCTCACCAGGGCCACTACTACGGTTGTGAATAGGCAAAAGACTATTCTATTCATTTCAGGCTCCTTAGATTATAGGAAGGGTGAGATGAAAGAGTAATATAAATCGAGATAACCAGAGAAACATACCCTTGTCAAGGGAAAAGTCGGTTCGACGATGGGACGGGGCTTTGCCGGGTGTGAAAGTTGGATAGAATTCCTTCTAGATCGCTTAAATAGCGATTCAATAAATGTCACTATGCTTAAAAGTAAGCGTAGTAGGCGTGACTCAAACCTTGCGCTGGGGTTTACGTCAATGTAAGCTTACTGATTATGGAAAAACTCTTTGCGCCATGGCATTAGATTACCGATGGTATATGAAAGGATTTGATGATGACGAGTAGGTACGTATTCTTATTTCTTGTCGGTCTTGTCCTACTGGTGCCAAGCGGAATTTTTGCTCAACCACAGGAACTGGAATACCGTATTTCAAACTGTGCACGCGTCCTCAGCGAGATGATGGAAGCCCCTGACGGAAAACTACCGGGTGATCTCCTGAAACGCAGCCGTGCAATCATCATCTTCCCTTCTGTGATCAGAGCCGGCTTGGGTGTAGGAGGGCATTATGGAAAGGGCGTGATCCTCAGGCGTGATGCGAAGACAGGTAAATGGGGTCCGCCGGCTTTTTTGACACTCATCGGGGGAAGCTTCGGTTGGCAGGTTGGGGTCCAGTCCACAAACATGGTTCTCCTCGTCATGAGTGATATCAGTCTCACGAGCCTTTTTCGAGACAAATTTACTATTGGCGCAGACGCTTCCGTAGCCGCCGGTCCGATTGGCAGAGAGGCATCGGCTGCAACAGACATCGATCTGTCTGCTGCAATTCTGTCCTACTCCAGGGCAAAAGGAATCTATGCGGGTATTTCAGTCAATGGTAGCGTCCTAGAGGCTGATTGGGGAGCAAACGAAGCGTATTATGGTTCCGATATATCGATTATCGATATTTTCTTCAAAAACAGTGGGGGAAAATCGCCTTCTGCCGACAAACTTATCGAGCTATTGAATAAATACAGTTCATGATCGAGGCCTGTGACCATGCAGTTTCATTCTGATGCATTGGAATTTTGCGGGTATTTTCCTGGAGTCGTCGGTGATATTATTAAACTCCATGCGGTCTACTATAACGAGAATTGGGGTTTTGACGTGACCTTCGAGACCCAAGTCTCCAGTGAGCTTGCTAATTTCATTAGAGAATTCCAAAAGGACAGAGACGATTTCATCGTTGCAAGGTTAAACGGGAAATTAGCCGGTTCCGTTGCCATTGACGGCCGTGGGGCAGAATTTGACGGGGCCAGGCTGCGTTGGTTCCTTGTTGAGCCCGATTTTCAGAATCGAGGTATAGGAAGAGCCTTAATCAGAAAGGTTATTCGATTTTGCAGAGACGTAGGCCACGATAAGGTTTTCTTGTGGACTTTCAAAGGACTAGACTCGGCTCGCCGTATGTACGAACTTGAAGGATTCCGCTTGTCCGAGGAACATCTTGTGGAACAATGGGGAGCAAAGCTTCTGGAACAGAAGTTCGTTTACTCTCTTTTACTTACAAGCGACCAATCCATCTAATATTTATCCAGCCTGGATAGCTGTTCATCCGTTGAGCTTGTATCGTCCCTCACGACTTCTCACTCTGTATCGGCTTTAGGAACAGAGAAAGACAAGCACCAATTAAAGAAACACCTGAAGCCAACAGAAATGGTCCGGTAAAGGAGTGCGTGATGTCCGCCAGATAGCCTCCTACGCTTGGTCCTAAAGCTTGACCGATTCCAAAAAAGAGCGTGATAAAGCCGAGTCCGGCCGGCGCTAACCTTGGTCCCACATAATCTCCTGCGGTGGCGGCCATAATCGTAGGGATGCTCCACGCGGTCATTCCGAAAACAATTGCCGACAGAAAGAACCCCAACTTTACGTGCCATAATGCCAAGATTGCGTAGGAGGTTCCCAGCACAAGATAGGCTAGAGCCGCACCCCGTGCACGGCCCAGCTTGTCGGACAACCCTCCCCAGATCACGCCGCAAAAGATGCTTAATCCGCCTACCAGCGCCCAGAGTCCTCCAGCCTCACCGGGACTCATTCCCATCTCTTTGACTAGATAAGCAGCGAAAAAAGTCATATAAATAATGTAGGAGAAACCATACATGAAGTATACCGCGCCGAGGAACCAGACTGCGCCCATCTTGTAGATTCTGCCCCAATCAAGCGGAACTGCCGCAGATTTGGCTGAGGTAGCGCTTGCATTATGTTTCTTGGCACCAACCTGATCCAACCCCAGTTCCTCCGGGCGACTACGGATCGCTATGGCCGCTATGGCCGCTATGATCAACACACCGCCGCCCAGGAAATACCAGGCAAACCGCCATCCATCAACCCCATATGCATCCAATATAACAGGCACTATGAGACCTGCTATCATGGTACCGCCACCGATGCCGGCAGAGACAATTCCGGTTGCAAAACCTCTACGCTCCACAGCAAACCAAGCTGAGCCTAAGGCCATAGCAGGGACATAGGCTGCGCCATTTCCTAATCCCGTAAGCAAACGCATGGCAAAGGCAAACCCAAAACTTTGGGCTAAGCCGGTGAGAATGAGAGTCACACCCATGAGTACCAGCGCACAGGCTATTACCACACGGGTTCCGAATCGTGCAGCGAGAAATCCTCCTATGATAGCCATCAGCAGATAACCAATAAAGTTGCCTGTTCCCAGAAGTCCCAGTTGTGTGTAGTTGAAATGAAGGCCGTCTTTCATGGCAGGCAGGATGAGGGTGTAAGACATCCGGCCAAACCCGTGGGCTCCAATGGTTACCAAGAGCCCTGTAAAGATAACCACCCAACCATAGTGGAATCTCCTGTCATCCATCTTCAACCTCCCAAATCTTTGCCGACACAGACTTTTCAATCACTCTTTCTTTGTCGGCTGACTGTGAATGAAAGTTCGTGGATTATGCGTGTGTACTATATCACGAGTAGCCATCTGCCTGCCTCAAATAATTCTCGGTATGCAGACGCAGTATATCAGAATAGTCACCCCTGATTTGCCTGGAAAAACAACAGGCAGCCCACATGGGTGAAACCGCATGGAAAGCCGTATCTTCTTGACACAAAAGGGCCGACCTGCTAAAAATTGGCCGTCATTATTCCGTAATTCGATCCAAACAAGTTCGGCAACCTATGGGTCATCACAGTGCAAGAGCCTCCTTTTAGGTTGTTTTGTTTGTTAGGTGCAAGCCATGGACATGAAACGGGATTACTACGAGGACATTCAGCTCTGCAGGACGAATACCGTTCTTGCCGGAACGATAGTGCTGCTGACCTCGCTCGTCGTGCTTCCCTTCCTCGTAGGTAATTACTCTCTCTACATAATTAACCTGATCGCAATAAATGCCATTGTGGCAATCGGACTTAACATTCTGGTAGGATATACGGGCCAGATTTCTCTAGGTCATGCAGGTTTCTTTGCCATTGGAGCCTATACCTGCGTATTGCTGATGGTCAAAGCGGGGGTTCCCTTCCTTCTGGCCCTCCCGGCCGCCGGTTTCGTTTCCGCCCTGTTCGGTTTTCTTCTCGGTCTGCCTGCCCTTAGGCTTGAAGGGCCTTACTTGGCTATTGCCACCCTGGGTTTTGGGATGGCCGTTACCCAAGTCATCAGCCATTGGGGCTATGCCGGTGGCCACATGGGGATTGTAGCTCCTAAAATGTCCATCGGTCCCCTGGTCATCCAGACTGGGGCCCAGCAGTATGCGGTTATAATGACAGCAACCGTGATCCTGACCGTTGGTGCCGTCAATCTCATGAAAACCAGGGTTGGCCGGGCTTTTGTGGCCATCAGGGACAGCGAGATTGCTGCGGAGGCAGTGGGAATAAACATAAGCTGGTTTAAGACACTCGCTTTTGCCGTCAGCGCTTTTTACACCGGCGTTGCTGGAGCACTCATGGCGTTCGCTCTGGAACACGTCAGCACGGGCTCTTTTAATCTTATACTGTCAATCACCTTTCTTGCTATGGTTATAGTCGGCGGCCTGGGATCGGTAATGGGATCCATCTTGGGGGCTGCATTACTTACGTATCTTCAGCTCAAACTACAGATCATACAGGAAGCCCCTCTCATTGGCCCGCTGTTGGTTGAACTGTCCAACAGGTATTTCACCCCGGAAGGGTTGCCCAATATTCAAAGCATTGTATTCGGGGCTATCATGATAGCCATTGTGATATTCGAGCCTCTAGGAATGCATGGAATTTATCTGCGGTCCAAACGTTACTGGAAAATGTGGCCATTTTAGGTCCGCATTTGAGCAAGCCTCAAGCTCAACAAACAGTGGTTAACAAGGACCGTTCGTGAGAAGACTTACCACGGCCGGCGACTTTATAGTCGTTGAACGTAATCAGCATTTGGAGATCGGATGAATTTTTTCTTTGACCTGGTGATTGGTGGGTTTTCCATAGGGGCATGTTATGCTTTAGTGGCCCTTTCGATGGTAATTATATACAAGACCTCCGAGGTGCCCAATTTTGCCCAGGGAGAGATGGCCATGGTATCCACATTTGTGGCCTTCACTCTCATCTCAGGATATGGAATCGGATTTTGGGCTGCAGCAGGCATCACTCTCGTATTTGCCTTTTTACTTGGAATCGTATTGGAGATAGCCTTCCTGCGTCCAGCAAAAGATCCCAGCATACTTGGGTTGATCGTGATCACCCTGGGCGCAGAAATGATTTTGTACGGCATTGCAGGGTGGAAATGGGGTGCCAATCAAAATCCCTTTCCCGTGCCTTTTTCTGAATACACAGGCATAAGTCCCGGCGGAATTATGATTACGGAGGCCAATATTTGGACTTTTGTCATGAGCCTCGTGGTGATGGGTCTCCTCTTCGTGTTTTTCCGATTCACCAAAATCGGCACTGCTATGAAAGCGGTCCAGCAGAATCCGTTTGCTGCCAAAGCAATGGGAATCCCTACCCGGCGAATTCTTTCCTTCACGTGGGGCCTTAGTTCAGTAACCGGAGCGGTTGCCGGTATGCTCATCGCACCCATAGCCACCCTGGATCCTAACATGATGCTCGACCCTATGCTCAAAGGTTTCTCGGGAGCCGTGCTCGGCGGTATGACCAGCCTTCCCGGGGCAGCTCTAGGTGGTTATCTTCTCGGGTTGATCGAAAATTTTTTCGGGGGCTATGTATCGCTGGAATTCAAGTCCGTGGTCGCTTTTGCGGTCATAGTCGTCATTCTTTGCATCAAACCGTCAGGACTTTTTGTTCGACATTTCGAGAGAAAAGTCTAGTGACAGCCCGGCTGTTCTCAATAAATTGTTCTGTTCCCGGGTCTCGTTGCACTAGTGTCCGTCTCGCTTTAATATGCTTGATCGCCCTCTTGGCCTTGGATCTCATGATCTATTGTTCCGAGGGAAAAACCGATGATAGAGATGATTTGATGGAAGCTGTCACATCCTATTTCGAGGCCGAAAAATCCGGAGATACCGGCCGCATTTGGGAAATGCTTGCTCCCTCCTCGATGTTCAAGACAGCTTACTCATATCCCTTCTATGTCGAGATGGTCAGACGAAATCCAATTGTAGTCAAAGATTATGAGATCGAAGAAGTGTTGGAAGTAGTGGATAACCCTGATCCGCCCAATATGCCTAAGGTTGAAAAGATAGCCACCGTGAGGGTCATGGTAACCCTTTCAGGGGAAGGCGGCAAGGATTCTCGGCACGTGAGCACCTTTACCTTCCTCCGGGAAGCGGGTCGATGGTATAAAGGGTGAGGCGGTCTTAGGTCCGAATGATGTTGGTTAAGCCAGTGTCTGCTTCGCTCAGTGGGAACTAGCCCCGATTTGAGGATTGTTCCCTGATTCCTAGAAATCTAGGGCTCTAAAATCGTTTTCTGAATCAACAAGTTATAGGAGGGTCAGACAAATGAGACGACTTCAAGTTGTTATGATGGTGCTGATCTGTGCTCCGGCATTACTTGGATCTTTCAGCAATGCCGTGGGTGCGGATAACGTCCGTGGAGTTACGGACACAGAAATTATTATAGGGCAATGGGGTCCTCAAACCGGGCCCGCGGCTCTTTGGGGTGCCGTGGCACGTGGAACCGGCGTTTTTTTCGACCTGATCAATGAAGAGGGCGGAATAGCCGGCAGAAAAATCAAGTACATATTGCGGGACGATGCGTACCAACCTGCCAAAACAAAGGCCATCGCCAAGGAATTTGTAGAAAACATAGGGGTGTTCGGAGTAGCCGGAGGAGTAGGAACTTCGAGCGGTATGGCCGTTCGTGATTACCTGATGGAGAATAAGGTCCCGTGGGTAGGGCCTTCCACCGGTTCCACACATTGGACTGTGCCTTTGCAAAAGTATTTGTTCGGGGTGTATCCGCTCTATACGGACGAGGCTTACCTCCTGACCAAGTACGCCGTAGAACAGATGGGAATTAAGAAAATAGCCTTTTTCTACCAGAACGATGACTACGGCAAAGAGGGTCTCCAGGGAGCAAAGGAGTATCTGGACAAGAGCGGTATGAAGCTGGTGACCGAAGTACCGGTGGAAGTAGCGGACACTGACCTGAAGTCTCATGCCCTGAAACTGAAGGAAAGCGGCGCTGAAGCCGTAATTATGTGGGTCTTGCCTAAGCATGCGGCGATAATTCTTGGCGTGGCTAAGGCAGCAGGATTCCAGCCCCAGTGGATCGCAAGCACTACATTATCCGATTCCACCATGATGTACAGCGTGACCAAAGGGTTGTGGGAAGGGGTAGTTTTTGCCAATCTTCTCAGTTGGGAAAATCCTCTGGCGACCAAGTATATGGACGCCCAGAAGACGTTCGCACCTAAAGAGCAGAACACGGGGTTATTTTTTCTCGCAGGTTTCTTTTTTGTGGAGCCTATGGTTGAAGGCCTGAAGAGGGCCGGCAAAGATCTGAATCCGGATAGCTTCGTCCTGGCTATGGAATCCATACGAAACTGGAATGGTTGGCTCGGTCACGACTGCACTTTTACACCTGAGGACCATCAGGGGAACAGGTCCGTTTATATCGGTAAGTGCGGTGAAGGCGGCAAAACGATAAAAATGTCTGACTGGCTCAACTACAAACGAGATAAATAAGTATTCGTCTATCCTTTTGATTTTGGGCTTGCCACAGAGAAATGAATATTTTGTCAATAAAAGATTTATGGATCGCTTTTGGCGGTTTGACAGCTTTGAGCGACATCTCCATGGAAGTGGAACAGGGTCGAATATTTTCCATAATCGGGCCCAACGGTGCGGGAAAGACCACTATTTTTAATTGTATCAGCGGGATATATCGCCCCAATCGCGGCAGCATACTGTTTCGGGGCCAAGAGATGGTGGGGAAAAAGCCCCATCAAGCGGCCAAGTTAGGAATCGCCCGTACCTTTCAAAACATCGAGCTATTTGGTCATCTCTCGACCATGGATAATCTTTTGCTCGGACGCCACATTCACATGAAAACCGGGGTTTTTGCAGGGGCAATTCGCTTCGGACGGAGGTTCCCAGCCGCTCGTGAAGAGTGTATCCATAGGGAACGCGTAGAAAGGATTATTGAGTTCCTGGAGTTGGAAGCGTCTCGCGATATCCCAGTTTCAGCTCTTCCGTACGGTACCCGAAAGCTGGTCGAACTGGGGAGAGCACTCGCGGTAGAGTCCTCTCTCCTGCTCTTGGATGAACCAACCGCGGGCATGAATCAGGAAGAGAAGAAGGACATGATGTTTTGGATTAAAGATATACGAGACGACTTTCAGATCACTATCATTATGGTGGAACATGATATGAATCTGGTCATGGATGTGTCGGACGAGATCTTGGCCTTGAACTTCGGGATGAAATTGGTTCAGGGCACCCCGTCAGAGGTCCAAAATCATCCGGAGGTTCTGGAAGCGTACCTGGGCAAGGATTAGGCCTCGCCACGAAACATTGCCGAGACTACTTAAGAAAACGAGTCGCGTAGAACGGCCTTGAAAGATGCTTGAGACCAAAAACATAGAAATCTATTACGGTAAGATCATGGTTGTGCGTGGACTCTCCCTGAAAATCGAAAAGGGTGAGATCCGCGCAATTCTCGGTGCGAATGGGGCAGGGAAAAGCACGACACTAAAGACCATCATGGGATATCTGGACGATCAGCCCGATAAAGGAACCATATGGTTTAAAGGAAAACGTATAGATCGCCTGGAACCTGAACAGATTGTCCCATTGGGTATAGCATACGTTCCAGAAGGTCGCGAGGTGTTTCCCGAGCTGACCCTGCGTGAAAATTTAATGATGGGCGCCTATACACGCAACGATCCAAAAGTTTCGGTCGATCTGGAAAAGGTCTTCGATTATTTTCCCGTACTCAAAGATCGCCTTAAACAACAGGCCGGCACACTTTCGGGTGGTGAACAGCAGATGTTGGCAATAGGAAGGGCCCTGATGTTGAGGCCGGAATTAATGATTCTTGATGAACCATCCCTTGGCTTATCTCCTCTTCTTGTAAGTGAAATATTTGACATTATCCGGAGTATCAACCAAGAAGGCACCACCATACTGCTGGTTGAACAAAACGCACGCAAGGCCCTTAGCGTAGCCCATCACGCATTCATAATGGAAACCGGCCGAATCGTACTTGAGGGATCCCCCGAGAAACTCATGCAGGACGAGGATGTTCAGGAATTCTATCTCGGGGTTAAGAAAGAGACGTCAGTTAAAGGATACCAGCGATACAAGAGAAAGAAGAGATGGCGCTGATGAAATGAAAAGCGCCTCCACCGGAGCCATGATAGAAAAGATTTTAACTGTGCCTGAAATGTTTGTGGATAGGGCCCGTCAGCACCCTGAAAAAATTGGCCTGCGATACAAATATCTCGGAATCTGGAGAGATATCACCTGGGCTGAATACCTGGAAAAAGTCCGCCACACCTGTCTAGGTCTTGTGACATTAGGCCTGAAACATGGGGACCGAGTCGCAGTCATCGGCGAAAACCGTCCGGAATGGCTCTATTCAGACTTGGGCACAATGTCTGCGGGAGCAGTTACTGTCGGAGTTTACACTACCAGTGCAGCGGAACAGTGCGAGTACGTGGTCGGGCATTCGGGTTCCAGGTTTTTCATAGCTGAAGATGAGGAGCAACTCGATAAGGCGCTTTTTTTCAGAGAACGGACGCCGGACCTTGAAAAAATAATCATAATGGACCCCAAAGGCCTTCGCCACTTTTCTGATCCAATGGTGATGACCTTCGAGGAACTGCTCGAGAAAGGACGGACACTGGATTCCGAGGAACCGGCACTCTTCGAAGAAATGGTTCAAAAAACCAAATCTGAAGATATGGCCCTTATTATTTACACCTCCGGTACGACCGGGCCCCCAAAAGGGGCCGTGCTCTCTCACTCGAATATTATTTGGACCACTCGGTCCATCGGTGACTCCATTGACCTTTATCCCACTGATGAACTTCTGTCCTTTTTGCCTTTGAGCCATATCGCAGAGCGAATGTTCAGCGTCTTTCTGCCCATCCGTTTCGGCTATACCGTCAGTTTTACCGAAAGCCCGGACACAGTGATGGCCAATTTCCGAGAAGTATCCCCCACAGTGATTTTTGCAGTCCCCAGAATTTGGGAGAAATATTATTCCGGTATCCGAATACGAGTTGCTAATGCCACATGGTTCAAGAGGATCATGTACGGATTGGCCACTAAAGTGAGTTCTCGTTATGCAGCAATGCATTTCGTAGGAAAGAAGACCCCCGTCGGATTAAGATCCTTGCAAATGCTTGTTAACATCCTTGTCTTTTACAAACTCCGTGAAAGGCTTGGTTTTGAACGGGTGCGACTGGCGGTTTCCGGCGCTGCACCCATTTCCCCGGATGTTCTCAAATATTTTCATGGGATTGGTATACCTTTGCGAGAGGTTTACGGACAAACCGAGGGTTCGGGGCCAACCTGTATTCATCAAGGTGAAAATATTGAACTCGGTAACGTCGGCCCCTCTTTGCCCGGGGTCGAAGTTCGAATCGCGGAGGATGGCGAAATACTCGTCAAAGGCGGCAACGTATTCCTGGGTTACTATCGCAGTCCGGAGGCTACGGAAGAAACTCTTATCGACGGATGGCTTCATTCAGGTGATGTAGGGGTCCTTGACGAGAGAGGCTATCTTAAGATCACTGACCGTAAGAAAGATCTTATCATAACTGCCGGCGGAAAGAACATTGCACCCCAAAATATAGAAAATCAATTAAAATTCAGCCCTTATATCAACGACGCCATAGTTGTGGGCGATCGCCTCAAGTTTTTGTCGGC
>Ga0194058_10000350_pt1 | contig 21898 bp, 19 predicted proteins | sample SepL4417m_MetaG_FD_155490 | JGI IMG/M metagenome (GOLD analysis project Ga0194058, IMG submission 155490) | Anoxic zone freshwater microbial communities from boreal shield lake in IISD Experimental Lakes Area, Ontario, Canada - Sep2016-L442-17m | ecosystem: Environmental > Aquatic > Freshwater... | reverse complement strand
TTTTTGGTACGGGCTGAGACGATTCCTTCTCCGAATACTTTATGTAGCATTCTTGGTCTTGATGGTTGCCGGAATTTTTGGTGCAATGGAGTATTACGCCTATCTGAAAGTGAAGTCCTCGCCTTTGGGGCAAGTCTATCAGGATAGAGATATGGATTTGGCCCGCCGGAGTTCGCAGATGGTTGCCCCTCAGTATGGGTATGAACCGAATCCAGGTTTTGCAGCAGTTCGAAATACCCGCTTGGGTAATTCTTTTGAATACATTAATGAGCAAAGCTTCAAAGACTTCGAGGATGTCCCCAGAGAGAAGCCTGAGGACGAGTATCGGGTAATTGTAACCGGTGGGTCAGTGGTATACGGTCGCGGTCCGGTGCCTCCTGCCGACGCGGTTGCCGATTTCTATGAGGTGACCCATCGTTGGACCATACCACACATTATGGAAAAGCTTCTCAATGCAGACCCCAGGATTGTCAACATAATAAAAGGCAAGAAAGTCAGGGTGATAAACGCTGGCGTACCTGGTTTCGTTTATCAGAACAATCTCATGCGTTACCTAGCTAAACTTCGTCTATACCAACCTGACCTGGTGGTAGCGCTCGACGGAGCAAACGAAGTCCATACCGTGGCACGTCCCCTCAAAGACTGGAATTATTTCACCGAAGGCCCCTATTTTGAGGTGGTAACCGAAATAATGGATATGAGCCCGGGAGGGCTTATGAACTATCTGACCCTGTGGCTCAAGAGGAACACATACTTTTTTACATGGCTGGCCATGAGCCATGGGGAAGGTCCGGGGATACTCATGGAAAACAGAGGATTCGCAGCACATCCGCAAGATGCGAGTCCTGAAATGATTGCGTACCGCGACAGAAACATAGCCCAGGTCGCTGACGTAGTAGCACTATATCACAAGGTATTGGACACAGACCGCGTTCCCCATGTCTTTGCTCTGCAGCCCATGTTTCGCAACTCCAAGAAAAAGCGAACCCTCATCGAACAGAAAATAGAAAGTGTCACAGGAATGGAAAAGATTGGTTTTTATGACGCTGCCCAAACCTATGACGCACTCGTGGAAAAGATAAAAAAGAGAAACAGTGAAATTGGTTTTGAGGTAGTCGATTTAACAGGGTTTTACGATAATGTTTCGGAGTGGGTTTTTACCGATTGGTGCCACCTGACCAATGGGGCTAACTTCATTCTTGCCAAAGAATTAGTTAACCAGATAAAGACGAGAGTTTTCGGCTTACCGCTTGAGCCGTATGACGGGATCTCGGTTCCGGTCGACTCTTACTTTCAAGACTACGCAAAAAACTCAAAGGTGCTTGTCAATGATCGACCTGTGGACAGCGGCCTGCACATTCTCAAAGGATATCCCGGGTCTAATCTTCTCGAAGTCACTCGGCAAGGAGAAGGAGATTCACCGGCTATAGTTCTTGATCTGGGATCTGTGGTCCCGGTTTCCAGGCTCAGGATAGTTTGGGGGGACGATAAATCAGTCCCGACAAAATGGCAAATTGATACCTCGGAAGATGGGAAGACGTGGAAGTCATGGCTCTCCGAGACCGATACCGCGGCAGACCATTATGATCAGTGGCCTGGCTTTGAGTATTATTCCCTGCGGGAAACTCCCGCCAGGTACGTAAGATATGCTCAGTCAGTCGAGGGTGCCGGCGAAGTGATCAAGTTGCGACAGCTTAGTTTATTTAGATAATTGGCCCCTTGAGATTCTTGTGAGAAAAGAATTTGTATCAATTGGACAAATAAGGTATAAGAAAAAGTTTAATAGCTCATAGCGCGGTCGAAAGGCGCATGGAGATCGCGGACGGGAGATTTGAAATGCCCAAGATGAAATCATGCCGCGGAGCGGCGAAGAGATTCACAATTCTCAAGAGCGGAAAGATTAAGAGGAAGAAGGCGTATCATAGTCACATACTCACCAGCAAATCGACTAAGCGCAAAAGAAATCTCAGGCAAGAGGCCTTCATCGATCCGAAGGACTCAATCCAGATTAGAAGGCTGTTGCCGTACGGGTAACAGACGCGTTTCCCCTGTGACAGGTCATAGGAATCAACCCTGGGTCTTATAGAGAGTGTTTCACGGCTGGTCGGCAGCCGTTTCAAAATTCAAGGAGTCAGTAATGCCACGAGCACGATGTGCGCCCGCAAGTAGGGCCAGACGCAACAAAATTATGAAGGCGGCTAAGGGGTATGTGGGAGGCCGAAGCCGGACTTTGAAGCAAGCAAGGGAGACTGTTGAAAGAGCACTCTGTTATGCTTACAGAGACCGTAGAACCCGGAAGCGTGACTTCCGCCGTCTCTGGATAACCAGGATCTCTGCGGGTTCAAGATCGAACGGATTGCCTTACAATCGTCTTATGGAAGGGCTAAGGAAAGCGCAAATAGCCTTGGATAGAAAAGTTCTTGCGGATCTTGCCATCTGCGATCCAGGCGCTTTCACCGGCATAGTTCTGGAGGCCAGAAAGGTCTTGGAGCCCTGAAGCAGGTTCTCCGCACCGGGTTCTTTAAGGTTCGGCTCCGGGATGACCCTCAAGGGTAATCCTGTGTCTATTCTCAGCGGTCTTCCTGGACCGCTTTTTTTGTCTCTGCAACAAGCTAATCAATGGTGGTTAAAATTATGAAGGACCGACTTGACAAACTTAGGCTCAATGCTTTGGAACTGATAGGTGGGCTCGATGATGAGAAGTCTCTCTTTGACGTTAAGACCCGCGTTTTAGGGCGCAAAGGTGAACTGACCGGTTTTTTGAGAGGCTTGAAAGACCTTCCCCCGAAAACTCGTGCCGAGATTGGTCAGCTTGCAAATCTTATCAAGTCTGAGCTGGAACAAAAAATTGATGAAAAGCAAGCAACCATAAGGGAAAAAGCTGAAGATAGGAAGATAGGGTCTGAATTTCTTGACGTCACTCTCCCCGGAAGAAGATCAATTCCAGGCCGTACTCACATTTTGAATCGGGTGACTGACGAATTGATACAGGTTTTCAATGGGCTGGGATTTCAGTTGGCTGAAGGTCCTGAAGTGGAGTTGGATTACTATAATTTTGAAGCACTGAACATTCCCAGGGATCATCCTGCCCGAGACATGCAGGACACATTCTACTTGTCGGACAATGTGGTTCTCAGGACACACACTTCCCCGGTCCAGATCCGTACAATGGAGCTACAAAAACCGCCTTTACGCGTAATCTGTCCTGGAAAGGTATATCGCCGAGACGCTGACATTACTCACTCTCCCATGTTCATGCAGATCGAAGGGTTATGGGTGGACCAAGGAATATCCCTTTCAGACCTCAAGGGTGTTCTTACGGCTTTCGTTCAAGAGTATTTTGGAGAAAAACTGGGTTTGCGTTTTCGCCCAAGCTTTTTTCCTTTTACAGAGCCATCTGCAGAAGTCGACATCCAGTGTGTCATATGCGGTGGTGAAGGCTGCAGAACGTGCTCCTCCACCGGATGGCTCGAGATTCTCGGAGCGGGAATGGTTGATCCTGCACTCTACCGTTTTGTGGACTATGATCCTGAGATTTATTCCGGCTTCGCCTTCGGAATGGGCATCGAGCGTGTAGCCATGCTTAAATACGGGATTCCTGACATACGAGCTTTTTATGAAAATGATGTTCGGTTCCTCAATCAGTTCTGATGTGTTTTTCATTTCATGAGAAAAGTTCAGGCTGGAGATCAGGGAAGCGTTCGCAATGAATCAGTTTTCCAATGACACTTAGCTTTTGAATTACAGCTTGGGTCTCTGAAAGGGGTTAGCGAAAATGCTCGTCAGCTTGAATTGGCTGAAAGAATTTGTGGATATCGATCGTTCCGTCCAAGAAGTTGCCGACCTTCTTACAATGTCGGGCATCGAGGTGGAAGTCGTAACTAGTGTAGGCCGTGGCTTAGACAAGATTCTTACCGCCAGGATAGATGAGATAAGTCCCCATACCCGATCTGAAAATTTGAGCTTAGTACGTATCAGCTTGGGCGTGAGAGATGAGACAGTAGTTTGCGGTGCCTCCAATATAGGCGTTGGGCAAATAGTTCCATACGCTCCTCCTGGTACGGTCTTGCCTTCTGGAATAGAGATTACGGCAAAGACGATCAAAGGGGTTTACTCTCCCGGAATGATTTGCTCCGAGAAAGAATTGGGGCTTGGAGAAAATGCTGCGGGTATTCTCTGTCTCGATCCTAAGATTAAGGAGGGGCTTTTTCTTACAATGGCGCTTCCTTTTCTGGAGGACTTCATACTGGATGTATCGATAACGCCCAATAGGGGTGATTGTCTGTCCGTATTGGGCATTGCCAGGGAATTAGCCGCGCTCACAGGAAAGCCATGGAAACTCCCCGAGTTCTCATTGGAAGAGGCGGAGGAGAATATTCACGACAAAGTCCGAGTTGAGGTTCAGGATGCGGATCTTTGTCCTCGATACGTTGTGCGGATGGTGGAGGGAGTATCCATAGGACCCTCTCCTTTAGAGATACGCCTAAGGCTGACGAGATCCGGCTTGCGTCCAATATCAAACGTTGTAGATGCTACTAACCTAATCCTTATGGAATGTGGACAGCCCCTCCATGCATTTGATTACGGCTTACTCGAGGAAAGCCGAATTGTAGTGCGACGCTGCGACCCCCTGGAAACCTTTGTTACGTTGGATGGTGCCGAACGAGTTCTACCGGAGAACTCTCTCATGATCAGGGATGGGAAAAGGTCTGTAGCCCTCGCCGGGATTATGGGTGGTCTAAATTCCGAGATAGGTGACGACACTATTGCAGTTGTCATCGAGAGCGCGTGTTTTGAAAGATTCGGCATCAGGAGAACCGCCAAGTCGCTTGGAATGTCTAGCGAAGCCTCCTACCGCTTCGAACGAGGTGTAGACCCCGAGAGTACATTGTGGGCGGCACATAGGGCTGCATACCTGGTCGAGAAGCTGGCCGGAGGGAAAGTGATTGCGAACTGCATTGATGTCTATCCGAAGCCCATAACAAGACAAATTGTCTCGGTGAGGACAGATAAGGTGAATGGCCTGCTGGGGCTTAATTTAAAAGGGGAGGAAATTTCTGAAAATCTGAAGCGGCTGGGTGTTGAGGTCAAGTTGGAGGCGAAGGATAACGGAGTCCTTGTGTGCCGACCACCATCTTGGCGTTGGGACTTGGAGAGAGAAGTGGACATGATTGAAGAAGTTGCTCGGGTATATGGATTTCAGAATATTCCTGTCTCCATGCCTTGTTACTTGTCCGCCCCGGATCGGACCAGAGGTTCCATGGAGCGCATGAAGAAAGCAAACGAGTGCATGAACGCTGCCGGTTTCACGGAGATCATTACAATGTCTTTTGTGTCTCGAGAAGCCGGCAAGGCCTTTGCAATCGGTGTCGAGCATGACCGGCCGCTGGAGTTGCTCAATCCACTTACCGAAGACTACACCGTCATGCGGACTTCTCTGATACCAGGCCTCATTTCAACTGCTAAGCGGAATTTAAATTTCAAATGTGAGAACCTCACACTCTATGAAATGGGGAAAACCTTTACGCCTGTACCTGGCCAGGAGCTTCCCCGGGAGGATTTAAGACTGGCAGCAATCGCAGTAGGCAAGCGTCATTCAGATTCGTGGCATTTTCAAAGGGGTGAGGTTGATATCTACGGGAAAATCGACCCCAGACGGGAAGTGGATTATTATGATTTAAAAGGCGCGCTTGAGATTGTGTTGGAAGCGTTCGAGGTTAACGAGGCCACGTTTGTGCCTTCCAATATATCTTTCCTTCACCGGGGCACGTCTGCAGACGTGGTTCTTGATGGAAAGACCATTGGTTTTCTGGGAGAGTTGGCCCCGAAGAAGGCCAGAGACCTTGAATTGACAGAGGGAATTCAGATTTTTGAAATACTTTTGGAGCCTCTGTTCATTCAAAGGCGCAAGAAAAGAGTTTTCAGGCCGGTTCCTCGCTACCCTTATATAGAACGGGATCTATCATTAATGGTTGAAACAAATTGTTCAGGAGATGACATTAAACACTTGATTTCACGTTTGGGCCATGATATTATTACGTCCGTGATCCTATTCGATTTGTATCGAGGAGAAACGATTCCGGAGGGTAGCCAAAGTATGGCGTTCCGGATTCGATATCAGTCTGAGAATCGGACTCTGACCGACGACGAAGTTCAGGAGGTTCATTCCAGCGTAGTGGATTCTCTTGTCAGGGAGTTCGGCGCCACAATGAGGGAATGAAAAGGCGGATTAATCGCCACCTTCCTGTGCGGCTTAGCTTTTGTCGTATGAGACCATGGAATCCGGTCGGATAGATTTTCATTTGGAGGGGTGGTTGAATTATGACTATCGCGATTCCTGAGAAGCAGTATTTCAAAATCGGGGAAGTCAGTGAAATTCTTGATGTAGAACCTTACGTGCTCAGATACTGGGAGTCAGAATTCAAAATACTGAAACCGACTCGAACTCGTGCACGCCAGCGCCTATATCACAAAAAGGACCTGGAGCTGCTGGTAGAAATTAAGCATCTTCTTTATGACGAGAAATTTACCATCGCAGGTGCAAAGAAACGCCTTCAGGACATGAAAAGGCAGGTCTCCGCCGAAAGGAAGGCAAAGAAGCCGACCAAAGCCGTCAAAGCCAAGGAAGAATCAGAACTTCTGGAAGCAAAGGCTGAAAATGCCCTTTCTTCCGACAACCAATCCGGTTACAGGGAGATACTTTTAGAGATCAAGAAAGAATTGAAAGAACTCAGATCAATTCTGGAGGGGTAGCGGTTAGCTGGAGGAGTTAGAGAATGAGTACACCCATGCACTGTCCCGGTTTCGAAGCGAACAAGAGCCTCTCTTCTTTCATGTGCAAATGCCCGAAGTGCGGCAAGGAAAAAGAAATTTTCTCCGATGAGTTCGACAGGCCCCACAAATGCCCGGCTTGCAAAGAACTTATTGATTTCAGCGAGTGCTCAATAGGATCCACTGGCACATCCAAGTGAAATCAAATTGTCTGTCAACAGAGGGCTATTTAAACCAGTCGAACGAAACCAAGTCTCTGACACCGACCGGTTATTCTAGAATTTCCGTGACTATTGATATGAAGCTATCCCCCCGGTGAAATTCGTTCTGAAACATTCCGAAAGACGCACACGCAGGCGACAATAGCACAACGTCCCCTGTTTCGGCCTCATCCATCAGCTTGTAAACAGCACTTCGCAGATTATTGAAAGTTCCCAAGATCTTACTGTAGCCACCTGCGTTCACAATTCCGCAATGGAGAGCCTCAGTAGCGTCACCTTCCAGAAGAGCTATCTTATGGGTCTTAAAGGCAGCTGCGCGCGCGAAAGGCCCAAGGTCCAATTTCTTGTCAGAGCCTCCCGCAATAAGCAGAATACGTCTTTCCCCCATAGCACTCAAGGCAGCGCACCCCGCAACTGGAGTAGTGCTGGTCGCATCGTTTACAAATCCAATGCCTTTTTTCTCACCAAGCCATTGGAGACGGTGCTCGACCCCGGAAAATGACTCGACAGCGGAGCGTATTACGTTGTCAGTTACCCCCAACCTTCGGCAGAGACAAAGGGCGGCGGAAATATTCTCCCGGTTATGTTTTCCGGGGAGCCTTGAATCCCAGTCCTGCGGGACGTCCTTGAAGTGGAACTCGTATCTTTCAGCAGGAGCCTCCAAGAACAGGGTCTTACTTTCGGGCTGGTCTCCGTTGAATACGCAAAAGTCCTTTACATGTTGGTAGAGAAAGATCGCCTTTTTATCTTGTATATAATCATCCATACCGGTGTAGCGATTCAAGTGGTCTGGATACACATTGGTGAACACCGAAGCCTTAGGGGAAATCTTTGAATCGTGAAACCCTTGGAGTTGCCAGCTCGACAGTTCCAGAACCACTGTATCTTCTTGTTCTACTGTCTCTAGGAGAGGGAGGGTTGCGTGGCCAATGATGTTGCCTGAAAGATGCACTCTCGGTCGGTCGGCCGCAAGGATCTTGTGGATCAGGGTGGTAGTAGTGGTTTTCCCACGGGTACCCGTAATACCTATTACATGACCTGAAAAATTCTTGCAAAATAGGCTTTCATCCATTTCTACAGGAACTCCACGGTCGGCTGCCATCTTCAAAAAAGGGGAAGATCGCGGCACATCTGCATTGCGAATGATCATGTCGGCATTCAGAAAATCGCCAGGATCATGGCCTCCCAAGCGGAGTTTTACAGGGAGTCCTTCAAGCTTCTTCAAGGAAGGGGCGAGCTGTTCCGGCGTCTTCAAGTCGGTTACCGTTACTCGAGCACCGCAACGTACCAGGAACAGTGTATCTCCCAGGCCTCGGCCCAATAGGCCCAGTCCCATAACGGTGACTCTTTTCCCATCAAATATTTTCCTCGGATTGATCATTATCATCCTATTACCAATGTTTGACGAACAGTCCAGACTGTATACGGTCAATGTTTGTTGAAGAAATCATGAATGATCAGGGTTCGGAAAGAACAAACGGCCCATTATCGGTTATTGCAACGGAGTGCTCAAAATGAGCGGAAAGCTTCCCATCGGCAGTAACAGCGGTCCATTCGTCGTCCAAAAGCTTCACACGCCACGTCCCTTCATTTACCATGGGTTCCAGGGCAAGGGTCATGCCTACCTCGAGGCGAGGATTCCAGCCCACCCCTGTATAATTGGGGATCTGTGGAAGTTCATGCATTTTCCTCCCGATACCGTGGCCGACAAAGTCTCGTACTACCGTAAATCCACTAGTTTCTACGTGTCCTTGAACAGCGGCCGAAATATCCTGTAGGCGGTTCCCTGCAACCGCTTGTTCAATGCCTTTGTAAAGAGATTCTCGAGTAATTTTTAGAAGTCTCTTTGCCTGATCCGACACCTCTCCCACTGGATAGGTCCGAGCCGCATCTCCAACAAAACCTTTGTAAATGACACCCACATCCACTCCGACGATATCCCCTTCTTTTAAAATGCGGGGGCCTGGAATGCCATGAACTATCTCATCGTTAACCGATGAGCATATGGCTGCAGGGTAAGGCTTCTGGTTTCTCATGCGATAACCCTTGAACGCAGCTTTAGCCCCTGCGCGAAAAATCATTTTATCAGCTAATTTATCTAATTCGCCGGTGGTGGTTCCAGGGCGGACCGCTTCTCCTAAACGATCCAGAATTTCAGCTACAATCAGGTTAACAGCTCTCATAGTTTCGATTTCACGGTGGGTCTTAAGTACAATCATGCCAGGTTTCACGGCTTTCCTGCCTTATCGATTAATAAATAGGACTAAGCGCTTCTTTCAGAATCTTAATATATCAGAATTTACGCTGAAGTGTCGCATGATTTTCGGTTTCATATCGGACTTGAACACCAGAGATCTGTTTGCCGCCCGACATTATTCCGAGCAACGGAATAGTGTGATAAGATACGGGTAAGTTGAGATGAATTTGTGGTCCCAGGAGATATGGCATCGGTATTTATGTCACTGAGAAATCTCTATTCAATCATTGCAATGCAATACAAGGATGTGAGGAATGCTGGAAAGTAACCAGACTCGGGACAAGAAATCGCGACCTATAGAACGCCAATTCGAATGCAAAGTCTATTATGAAGATACTGACTGCATGGGGGTGGTTTATCACGCCAACTATTTGAAATATCTGGAAAGGGCTCGAACAGAATACGTCGAAGACCGGCTATCCAGCGTCGTCGGATACCATGAAAGGGGCTTCCTATTTATGGTCCATAAGATAGAGATGGCTTTTCACGCGCCAGCCCGGTTGGGGGACTCTCTTGTTGTGCGAACATGGATCGAGAACACAACCCGGTTCAGGATAGTGGTAAAACAAATCGTGATTAAAAAAGGAGAGCCTCGGGACTACCTGATAACAGCCACTATCACGCTTGTGGCAGTAGCACCCGATGGACAATTACTTGAAATACCTCAAGAGTTCCACGACCTGTAAACCACAAAACAAGACTAGGGAACTGTGCCCATTAAACACTAATCGTTCATGTCAGGAACAATTGTTGATTGAAATTACCTCCCTTTGACTTCTTGCCATTTTCGGAGAGGGGAATAAGCCCAATTTAGAAAAGTTTTGGAGAGAACGGTCCGGTTCTCTATCTACAAGGAGAGTCCGTGGAGATTTTTCGTCCTGGTGTGTGCGCCAGTGCAGCTATTCTTGTTACTATTACTTTGCTGGCTGTACCTTACGCCCAAGGTGAAGACTCAGATGTCTTAATTGAGCGATCTTTGAAGCTGTCCGGCCTGAGCGGACAAATCAAAATGCTTGACCGGATGCTGCTTTCGTCGATTCCCGCTGACGCATTTCCTGATCTGAACACAAGGAATAAGGCCGCCAAATTTTTGAAACAGGCGCTGGACGAAGATACCCTTTTGAACATGGTTCAGACCTCTCTGAAGGATGATTGTAAGGTAGATTTACTCAAAAAAGTTGTCGATTTTTACAATTCAAAGCTTGGGCATAAGGTTGGCCGCCTGCAGAGTACCGCGCTTGAGCCCTCTCTGCTGAGAAATATCCGCGAGGGGCGAAAAACCTTTGCAGCTCTTGATGATCGACGCATGATGGTTCTGAAGAGGATCATTCATGCCGAAGGGGTGACTGAAGACAATGCAAAGTCATTGCGAAGCTTTATCCGTGGACTGATCGATGGATTTTCAGATGAAACTGACAATCGAGCAGAAAGGATGAGGATAACCCTGAAAGCCATCGAGAATACTGCATCGATAGCCGAAAATCGTACGGAAGAAATTGCTATGCTTGCATTTGCTCACACCTTCCAGACTTTGAGTGACAAAGACCTTGATGAATTGGCACATTTCCAAGAGTCGGAAGCCGCAGCTTGGTTCCGGAGCGCAGTTCGAAAAGGAGTCACGAAAGCTGTATATGAGACAGCTAAAGCACTTGGAAAAGCGATGCACAAACCTTGATCGCTTGATGGCGCAAATCATACCATTTTTCCTCTAACAGTACAATTGGATGTCAGCCGGTATGCCTAGCTTTGCTACGAACGGCAAGACCTGACTTCGAGATCGAAACACGTCTGCTTGGTAAAGCTCAAAATCTGGCGGAGAAATGAAATTATACATTTAAAATAAGGCACTTACGTTGGTATACGATAAGCTTGTCATTTAGTCTTATTTCTGATATAATAAGATTAAATAGCTGTATTATTGACGGAGTATGATTTTATGACAAGCTCGATGTGCATGAGGCTGGTCAGGTGCACAGCCGTAATGTTTGTTGTGATATTTATATTGATATTTGGTACAAAGAGTGGCGTTCAGGCCTCTTTCAACGTCAACGAAGATGCATTTTCCATATCCAATTCTCCCGGCTATTGTTTTGCCATGGTTGCCTTTTCACGCTGGTATTATCTTGCACGCGAAGGTAGGCCTCCTCTCAGAAAAGTAATTGCTGGCCAGGCCCAGCAACGGATTGCACGAGAACTTCAAGAGTTCTACAGCAAAAACCTGATCAAGATTCAAGCGGATTATTGCAATAGACATCATGGCGACCCCGCTGAATCTTTCAAGCGGCTCGTTGTTGGACTTGTTTCCGGTGAGCCCCGGATAGTACTGCTCATGAACAAAGGGACACTTGGAGCAGTCCTTCACGCTGTGCTCGCCTATGAGTGGTTACCCCACCAGAATTTGCTTAAGGTATATGATCCGAATTACAATAAAGAAGAACGTTTTATTGACGTAGAAAAGAGACAATACACATCATTGGACATTACGTATAATTCCATATGTTTTCCGGAGGTGTTGAATTCTCATCAGGCGTTATTGAAGAGGATGGAAAGATTATATGCCTTTCACGTTGATCGTAGTCCTCAAGAGACCTATCTAGGACCTGTATCCCAACCTCTGGTGAAAAGAGTTCAAGCAGGAAGCGTCTCACAGGATTGAAGTGAGGACTATGCGATTCGTGAATCGGTGATTGTCGTTAGACGGAATTTAGCTTAACAAAATTCAACCGAGCGTCCATCAAAACCCAAATAATAACCCAGCGGATAGGCCTGCAAGATTCAATGACCACTCATTGTTTAGAATCTGGTTATCCTCAACACAATTTACGAAGCGGGTCGAAGCGCCTAGCGTGATAACTATGTCTGGATGCATCTCCCAGTAAGCGCCAAGTCGTGCCATGGCGAGAAATCCCCTTGTGATAAGGTGAACGCCCTCCATTTCCAGATTTAAGTCCACTCCGTAAGGAAACAAGTAGCGGGCCTCGAATCCCAAAACAGGATATATGCCGTCGAGCTTTCTCGTGTTTGAAATCGAAACTCTGTCCATGGTCTCGCCATTGATGGTAGCTCCAAATAGGATATGGTGGACCCCGATACGAGGCGCAACCCAAAATGATGAAACATCCAATATTTTATATCCATAGGAAACCCTTAACCAGTTCAGATCAAGCCTGGTTTCCAGAGGAGTGTCGACTGCATAAGCTCTGTTTTGGAACCGAAAGGAACTCGGTGTTCTCCTGAGCCCGGTAGGGGAAGCCATCAGGTAGTCTAGGTTTATCAGATGTCTTTCCAGGATCGCCCCCTGGAGGAATATTGAGACGGATTCACCTTGTTCCAGTCCCAGAGAGGACATATCTACTTTTGAGCCTGAGTCTGGCATCCCACCTGCTGGAACAAGCATCTCTCCGGACATCCAAAGATAACCCGTGTCCATTCCTAGAAGAAAACGTGCTGAGGGAGTCAGCCGAAACGGTTCTTGAGCCCAGACCTGAACTTCAATAAACGTCATGAGCCAGGTGGCTGAAACGAGACAGCAGGCTAAGACTCTGCGTAGCTTCATTGCAATGTCACCTCTGACGGCGGAATCAGATGTGGCCGTTTATATAATTTTCCCCCGTGATCAGCAATAAAGAAATCGCAATTAGCTACTATACGTTTGTGGTGGGGTTCTATCCAGTAATGTAATCATAAAGTTACAGCAGAGTGCTTACTCAAGCGGCCACTACGTCGTCTTCGATAGGCCAGCGACCCTGATTCAACCATCTCACGAGCGAAGCATCTATGGCATCCTCGAACACTTCGCAACGGGCCGCTATTTCCTTGAAAGAAAGGCCCTGCTTTAGCATGTTGTGAATGTTTTCAGGAGTCATGCGGACTCTAGAGCCTTCCATCTGTAGCATAATTCACTCCTTATTTACATATCAATATACTAAGAGTTCTCAGACCGACGAAGGTTCCCTTCATTCTTCAAAATGGCCGCCCATCCACCAATTACACAACAGCATATCGGCTTGTACTTATTAACGATAAGAAACCGGATCTTGATTTCTTACCTACATCTTGACCAAGTGTCAAGATTTAACTTTCATATGTGCCGGCAAATGTGAATTCCTCGTTATAGGGAGTGCCGGATATGAAACAAAAACTCAGTCCTCCGGAACCTGGAAACATATTCCGGTATCAAGGCCAAGAGAGATTATTTACGACCTACGAAAAACCAGACCATTGATGTTGGCCGGCAAGAGTCACGAGGCCGATTCAGCCTCTTTTTCAAAGACAAGAATACATTGTTCTTTTAAGCAGATTACATCTTCGTTAATAATTACTTCTTGAAGACTCTGGATTTCAGGCAGGTCGTACATGATGTCGAGCATTGCCCCTTCCAAAATGGATCGCAATCCACGAGCCCCAGTTTTTCGAGAGAGTGCAGCGCCTGCTACCGCGCGGAGCGCCTCGTCGGTAAAGCGCAATTTAACGTGCTCGAAACCGAAAAGCTTCTTGTATTGTTTAACCAAAGCATTCTTGGGCTCGAGAAGGATTCTTACCAGGGAGTCTTCATCCAGTTCGTGCAACGTAGCCGCTACGGGAAGGCGGCCGACGAATTCAGGTATAAGGCCGTAATGAATCAGATCCTCAGGCTGAACATGTTCTAATACATTTGATACGATCTCACTCTTGGCTCCACCAATTTCGGCATTGAAACCCATGGACTTCAGGTTCATCCTTTGCTGCACAACCTTTTCTAAACCCACAAATGCGCCGCCACAAATGAAAAGGATGTTGGTTGTATCGACCTGGAGGAATTCCTGTTGAGGATGTTTTCGCCCACCCTTTGGTGGAACGTTGGCCATTGTACCTTCAACAATCTTCAAGAGGGCCTGTTGGACACCCTCGCCTGAAACGTCCCTTGTAATGCTAAGGTTTTCCGTCTTTCGAGATATCTTGTCTATCTCATCTATATACACGATGCCACGACACGCTCTTGAGATGTCGTAATCTGCACTCTGAAGAAGAGTCAGGATTATGTTTTCTACGTCCTCACCCACGTACCCTGCCTCGGTGAGTGTAGTAGCATCAGCTATGGCAAACGGTACGTGGAGGATTCTGGCAAGCGTCTGTGCCAATAGAGTCTTTCCCGAACCCGTAGGGCCAATCAGCAATATATTACTTTTTTGGAGTTCGACACCGTCGAGATCAGGTTTTGAATCGATTCGTTTGTAGTGATTGTGTACAGCCACGGAGAGGATCTTCTTTGCTTGCTCCTGGCCAATCACGTAATCGTCAAGCGCTTTCTTAATCTCAGAAGGCTTGGGGACTTTAGAACGAGCTTTCCCCATCTCTTCTTTTTCGTATTCTTCGGCTATTATTTCATTGCACAGTTCAATACATTCGTCGCAGATGTATACTGTTGGTCCTGCGATCAATTTTCGAACCTCGTCCTGGCTCTTGCCGCAAAAGGAACAGTAAAGAGACGAGAAATTACCTTTTCTGCCCGCCATGAATTCCTCCTTGAGCTCCGGTCTTTGCAGGCAGACCGCCAACGTGCGGTACTTGACCTAAGAGCTTGACCCTTACGTGAACGGTTTTTATCCTATTTTTGCTCAGTTTTCCCTCTGCTGAAGATTACGCTATCTACGATTCCATATTGGACGGCCTCTTCACCGTCCATAAAGTAATCTCGTTCAGTATCGGCTTCTATCCTCTCAACAGGCTGGCCAGTATGTTTTACGAGAATCTGGTTCAGTTCACTGCGCATGCGAAGGATCTCTCTGGCATGAATCTCTATGTCCGTAGCCTGGCCTTGAAAGCCTCCCATTGGCTGATGAATAAGAATTCTTGAATGGGGAAGCGTATATCGTTTGCCGTTGCTCCCTGCCGCCAGCAGAAGGGCCCCCATACTTGCTGCCTGACCAATACAGATAGTCTGGATATCGGGCTTGATGTACTGCATTGTATCGTAAATAGCTAATCCGGATGTCACTGTTCCACCTGGAGAATTTATGTAGAAACTTATATCCTTCTCTGGTTCTTCGCTCTCCAAAAAAAGAAGTTGCGCTATTACCAGATTCGCTATCATGTCGTCTATGGCAGTCCCAAGGAAAATTATTCTCTCCTTAAGAAGCCGTGAATAAATGTCATATGATCTCTCACCTCGACTTGTCTGTTCTACGACTATGGGTACCAGCATTATGTTCACTCTTTCTTGTAATTAATTTTTCTTAACTGGGGACTGTATCAGTCTGGGATTCTTCTTCGGTCACTTCAGCATGATCCTCGATGAGTTTGTAAACTTTTTTATCAAGGAGTCCTGCGCTGAAACCTTCCAACGAATTGTGTTCCACGAGCTGATCTTTATAGTGGTCCGGAGAGATGCCTGCTTCCTGGGCATATCGCTCAATGCCTTCCTGGAGTTCTTCTTCGGAAATTTCAATACCTTCCTGTTCAATAAGTGCCTTTACAATCAGAGCATTTTTAACCGCCCTCTCAGCAGATGGCCTAACCTGGTCACGCTGATCCGGAGAAGGTACAGGAAGCCGTTTAGGATCGATACCTTGAGCCGTGTATGCTTCGATCAACTGGTTCAGAAAGAGATCGATTTCGGTTTCCACCATTGATTCTGGAACCTCGAAGGGATTATTTTCTATCAAGAAATCGATGATCTGGAGCTTGATCTCCTTCTGAGACTCACTATCAAAATGATTTTGCAGATCTTTCCTAATCTGGTCTTTCAACTCTTCCAGAGACTGAAATTTTCCTAAGTCCTTGGCAAAATGATCATCCATTTCCGGTAGAACACGTTCTTTTGCTTCCTTGCAACTAACAGTGAATTCGGCAGTTTTTCCAGACAGGTTTTTCCGCGGAAAGTCTTCCGGAAATTCCAGGGTAAACTTCCTCGTTTCATCCGGCTTCATTTCTTCCAGCTTGGAGTCAAAGTCAGGCAGGTAGAAGTTCTTTCCCAATTCCATATGATAATCAGTCACTGTGAGGGCCGGAATTATATCTCCATCGGCAATAGCCTCTATGTCCACCAACAAATGATCCCCTTGCCTGACGCCCCTTGATTCCGATATGGGGGTAAGTTTCCCTTGAAGTTCTCTGAGGTTTTGGATGCGTTCCGCAACTTGATTCTCGTCCACAGTTCGAATATGCCGCTTGAGCTTGAGCCCTTTGTAGTCTTTCACCTCTATGGGAGGTGGAACCTCTATTTCTGCCGTAAACCTAAAAGGTTTACCCGATTCTACGGCTTCCGGATCGATACTGATAACCGAAACAGGCTTTATTTTCTTTTCATCAAGGCCTGACTCGAAGGTCTCTTCGATTATTTTGCGGACAGCGTCGGCTTCGACTTTACTTTTAAAATAGCTTCGAAGAATGTTGAGAGGAACCTTGCCTTTTCTAAATCCCTTTATTTGTACAGTTTTCCTCAGATCACGATATTCAGAATCTATTATGTCCAACACCCTATCTTCGGGGACCTCGAATGTGATTTTTTTCTTAACTGAACTGAGATCTTCTACCTGTATGTTAGTCATTTCTCCTCTTTCTCATTTACTATTTGTTAATGGTATTAAGTGTTCGTCGTCACGTCGCCTTTTGGTCACGACCAGTCCGACGCTGTCTCCGCATCTTCTCCAATAAAAATATTATAAGACAAACATTGCCAAAAGGGAAGTGAATGAAGACTGCAGGCTCAAGCTACACTCATTTTTCTTGAACCGATGAGCTTGATGTTATACGGTCCATTCGTAGACGTATAGAACGCTACGGAAACGGTGCTTGAAAGACTCCAAACCCATCGATCAGTTCGTTATTAGCGTAGTTGTACCTCTCTATAATGAAGAGAAGAATGTACCAGTATTTATCGAGCGGCTGGCACGAGTCTTCAAACGGTTGGGATGTCTCTGGGAGGTTGTTTTCGCTTTGGACCCGAGCCCTGACCTAACTCGGGAGACAATCCTGAAACTTATCGAAGCTGGTTATCCTATTAGACTTTTAACATTTTCCCGTAGGATAGGTAAACCTTTGTCCCTTTTGGCTGGACTGGATCACTGCAGAGGGGATGCCTGCGTGGTAATTGATGCAGATCTTCAGGATCCCCCGGAACTCATAGAACAGATGATTGAGAAATGGCGTGAAGGGTTCAAAGTCGTAATAGCCCAGCGAGTTTCCCGCAAAGGGGAGAATTTCTTCTATTTGAAAGCAACGGAAGTTTTTTACTGGCTTCTGGAAAGATTCAGCGAGGTTAAAGTTCCAAGAAATACAGGTGATTTCAGACTCCTCGATGCTCGTGTAGTTCGAGAGATATGCCGTTTCAGAGAACGCCATGTTTTTCTGAGAGGACTGACATCTGCCGCCGGATTCCCAAGCGCCGTAATACCTTTTGACAGAGACCCCCGTTTCAGGGGCAGAGCACAAATCTCTTTCATCGGCGCAGTCAATATAGCGCTTGATGGCATAATTCCTTTTTCCAGAATCCCTGTACGCCTAATCTTTATTTTAGGTCTCGTGTTGACGGTACTGGGATTTGGCAGCGGTCTGGTATGGTTGATTTCCTGCCTGTTCACAGGATTTTCGGACCGATGGCCTATTGTGATTCTTTGCATATTGAATGTGGGAATGACCGGCATGATACTCACGGCCATGGGAACCATAGGCGAATACCTGGTGCGAACCTACGAGGAAGCTCGGCGGCGGCCACTTTATATCGTAGATCAAATGAACGAGTCTGATACCCTCCCTCGTAAACTCTCAGAGCCGCTTGATGGCCAAAATCAATGAGCTTAGTATCCTGTTTCACGGACTGGATTTCACGTCTCTGGTAATGAAAGACAAAACATGAAGGTTCTGGTAACAGGAGGCGCTGGATTCATCGGTAGCCACATTGTCGATAGACTGATTCTACGAGGTAACGATGTCATTATTTACGACAACCTATCCTCGGGATTCCGACGGCATCTGGAGCCTGCCCTGAAAACAGGGAAGGCCGTCTTAGTGGAAGGCGACATTCTCAATGGCCGGAAACTAGTCAAAGCAATGAAAGATGTCTCGACTGTTTTTCACTTGGCCGCTAACGCTGATGTTAGAGGCGGCCAGGCTGATACAGGCGTAGACCTCAGGCAGAACCTGCTTGGAACCCGTTCGGTTCTCGAGTCCATGCGTACCACGGGAGCATCAGAGATTGTATTCACAAGTTCCGCTACCGTTTATGGTGAACCTGACCGCTTCCCCACACCGGAAGATTACGCTCCCCTCCAAACATCGCTTTATGGAGCTTCCAAGCTGGGGGCTGAAGCAATTATACAGGCTTATGGAGAGTATTTCGGTATACGGAGCTGCGTTTTCCGGTTCGTGTCGTGGTTGGGGGAAAGATATTCTCATGGGGTTGTCTACGATTTCATCAACAAACTGAGGGCAAATCCCAAAGAGTTGGAGATACTGGGAGACGGCAACCAGAAAAAATCATATCTTCACGTCGATGACGGCACTAAAGGGATTTTTTTAGCGTTGGACAAAATTTCCGGACTGAAGAATGTTATTAACTTGGGCCACGTAGACTATATCGATGTCAAAAGCGTGGCACGGATCGTTTCTGACGAGATGGGACTGAAAAAAGTGGTGTACCGCTTTTTAGGGGGCTCTCGGGGGTGGTTGGGAGACAGCCCGCTTGTTCATCTAGATCTGTCTAAAATTAAGCAGTTAGGATTTTACCCCAATGTCGGAATAGAAGAGGGCTTACGGCGTACAGCTCGTTATCTTCTGGACAACATTTGGTTGCTGGATATGAGGAAAATGAAGTGAAGATAACTGAAAGTTTCGGATTTGATCAAACGCTTGCGGTTTCGCGTCGTCAATCTAAGACATCTTTCAGTTTCCGGGCATGACTTGAGAATAATTGATCGATATATTACCTTGGAATTCATTAAGGTGTTCGCCATTTGTGTAATGGGGTTCATCCTGGTGTTCCTGCTGGTAGAGATTACGGACAAAATAAAGTACTACTTTCAGTATAATCCGCCTGGAAAACTCATGTTGAAGTATTTCTTGGTGAAACTCCCGGGATATCTCTTTTTTGCCATTCCTCTGGGAATTTTACTTGCGGGGATGCTGGCTCTCCTCATTATGGCTCGCCATTCGGAGTTGATCGCCATGCAGGCCAACGGGATTGACGCACTCAGTATTGCAAGACCCGTATTGATAATAGGCCTTGCGGCTTCCTTTATCATGTTCTTGGCCGATGAAACAATCATTCCGTGGTCGAACAGATACAGCGAGTACATCCAGAATGTTGAAATTGCAGGAAAAGCCGATACGACTCTTGTTAAGAGAGACCAGATATGGATCCATTCATCGGACTCAATTATACATATAGGTAAGTTCGATAAGTCAAGACAGTCGTTGGATAAGGTTTCCGTGATCCGGTGGAATGCAGATTATGACTTTGTCGAGCGAATTTTTGCCGACAAAGGAAAGTGGTGGAATACACACTGGATGTTTTACGGTGCCAATCGGATAGTCCGCTCGCCGGACGGAAAATTCGTGTTGGAAACTCTTCCGTCAATGATTGGGTCCCTCAAGAAAACCCCGGAGGATTTCGATAGAGCTGAAACACCTACTAAAGAAATGAACATGGTTCAACTTGGAGCATACATCGACAAAACCATAGAGGAAGGCCAGACGCCTACACGTTACCTCGTAGATTGGCATGACAAGATAGCTTTTCCGATGGTATGCCTGATAATGGCAGCCCTAAGTGTTCCTTTTGCCATCAAGGTCAGTCCTCGGGGTGGGGGTATCGCTGTGGGGTTAGGTTTATCCCTTGTAGTTGCTTTCAGTTACTGGATCGCGCACACTATGTTTATCGCCCTAGGGCACGGAGGATACATCCCGCCTATAGCAGCAGCATGGGGCGCAAACGTTGTTTTTGGGTTGGGCGCCACAGTTCTTCTTCTTCAGGCAGGCACCTGACGACATTCTTGAGCTTCTCAATTCAGATAATAGAGGGCGTGGGACCGATTACACCGGTTCGTCAAGGTAGGCATGAGGGATAAAGAAAGCAATTCGAAGGAGTTCGCTGATCTGGATTTTGCTGAAAGTCAATGAGAACTCGAACTGGCGGTTGTACTGTCAGTCAGGGAGGCTAAGTTCCATGAAGAGCATCCGCTACGCAGAACAGCTTATCCGGTCTGCAATCTCAAGGTCAAATGTACCCGAAGATCCGCTTCACGCTGAAAATACCTTGGCCTGGGTCCTCAAGCTGATGCCGGAGTCTGACGAGGCTCTTCAACTCGCAGCACTCGGTCATGACATAGACCGAGCGGAAGAGACTCGGAGAGTTCAGAAAAACCGCTTTCGGACCTTTGATGAATTCAAAGCGGCCCACGCCTCACATAGTGCCGAGATCTTGCGATCGATTCTCGAAGAATGCGGCGTGGATGAATGCGTGAAGGTTGAGGTTTGCCGCCTGGTGCGTCTTCATGAGACAGGAGGCGATGAGAGATCAGATATTCTGAAGAATGCTGATGCCCTGTCCTACTTTCAAAACAATCTTCCTCTCTACTTTGCTCGCAATGGCTGGATGGAAACGAAACGACGCGCCATGTGGGGCTATGCGAGGCTCTCTCCGGAACTTCGGCAGATCGTTGGAAAGTTTCGCTTTGAGTCGGAGGATATTAACGCGCTGCTTCTAGAAGTGGTCATGGCTGGCGCCGAGGACCCTCGGGGTTGAGGGCCTTTGGCGAAGCAAGAACACGCCAGTTTCCTCGTTTCCTTCGGTCAATGGAAAACAGACATACTGAGACTCCATTCCAGAGCCAGGGCGCTCCTCAAAAAGGCAAGAAAACACTTATACCATGGACAATCGCTTAGATTCCATCAAGCGCTGATCAAACAGGGCTATCTCGTTTTCGATATCGGCGCCAACGTCGGGGACATGACGGCACTGTATTTGGAGCTTGGGGCCAGAGTGGTTTCCTTGGAACCTCAGGAAGAATGCTTGAGAATCCTAGAGAAACGGTTTGGGCGGAATCCCGGAGTAACTATCGTTCCCATGGCTGTGGGGGCTTCTGAGGGAGAGTTGGAGCTTATGATCAGCGACATCCGATCGCCCATCTCCTCCATGTCCAGACAGTGGATAGCAGCCGTGAAATCAAGTGGGAGATTCCCGTACTATGAATGGAGTCATTCCGTGACGGTGCCGGTAACGACTCTTGACTCACTCATAGCCCAGTATGGAGAACCAGGCTTCTGCAAGATCGACGTAGAGGGATTTGAGCAGGAAGTTCTTCAAGGGGTTTCACGTCCCTTGGCATGCTTGTCGTTCGAGTACCATGCCGAGTTTCTCCAGGAAGCGATTGCCTGTCTGGAGCTTCTCCGGGCGCTCGGTGAGTATCGTTTCAATTACACTATGGAAAACCGAATGGTTTTTGAGTCACCTCGTTGGATGGACGAAGAGGAGATCTCCAGCAGACTTCGATTACTTCCTTTCCCCAGTCTCCAAGGTGATGTGTATGCCCGCCGCCTCGGATAGGCTTCCGCTGCCAATATTGCCTGCTCCTTGGAACCCATCCTGTCCTCTGAGTTGCATCTCCGCAATTCTTCGCCGATCCGCGATGGTTATGGTCCTCGATTCAACTCTCGTAGACGATCGATGCTT
>Ga0194058_10000348_pt1 | contig 21940 bp, 19 predicted proteins | sample SepL4417m_MetaG_FD_155490 | JGI IMG/M metagenome (GOLD analysis project Ga0194058, IMG submission 155490) | Anoxic zone freshwater microbial communities from boreal shield lake in IISD Experimental Lakes Area, Ontario, Canada - Sep2016-L442-17m | ecosystem: Environmental > Aquatic > Freshwater... | reverse complement strand
CATCTTGCGCATCCTCACCGGCCAGCTCGAGGCGGCCGACGGCGAGTTCACGGTGGGCGGCACGTTTTTACAGATGACCCAAGACGTGGGCATGTCGCTCCCCAACGACTCGTTACGCGACATGCTTATCGAGGTGGCACCCAACGCGTTGCGTACCGCTGGTCGAGCCCTAGCCGCTGCCGAACGTGCGCTGGCCGATGGCTCCGACGACGGCATGGGCTATGCGCAAGCGCTCTCCGACTGGGGCGACCTTGGTGGCTACGAGCTTGAGAACCAGTGGGCTGCAGCCGCCCAGCGCAGCGTGAAGACCCCAGTCGTCGATTTCGCAACGCGACTCGTTGGCCAACTCTCGGGCGGCGAACGCAAACGACTGGTGCTCGACTTGCTGCTCAACTCGGGCGCCGATGTGTTGTTCCTGGATGAGCCCGACAACTATCTCGACATTCCCACCCGTTCGTGGCTCGAAGATCAGATCCGCGAGTGCAAGAGCACCATCTTGATGGTGAGCCACGATCGCACCTTGCTCGAGCGCGTTGCCACCAAAATCGTCGCGGTCGAAGGCTCCGGATGTTGGGTGCATGGCGGTTCGTATGCCACCTTCCCCGAGGCTCGTCATAAGCGTCAAGAGTTGCTCGGCGACGATCTCAAGCGATGGAACGACGAAGAGCGTCGCCTGTTTCAGCACATGAAGATGATGAAGACACGCGCTGCGCAGAACTTCAAGAACGCCACCAAGGCCAACGCTGCCGAATCGCGCTGGGAGAAGTTCGTCAAGGCTGGTCCTCCCCCGCCACCGGTTCCCGATCAACAGATCTATGTGCGCTTCCGAGGCGGCGACTCTGCTCGCCGCGTTGTGAAGTTCGAAGACGTCATGGTCAACGATCTGTTCTTGCCCTTCTCCGACGAGATTCACTTTGGCGAACGGTTGGCGCTTATCGGCCCCAACGGCACCGGCAAGACGCATCTGCTCAATGCGCTCAACGGCAACCACAGCGAACTGTCGGGAACCATCACCTTTGGGCCACGCACCTCGGTGGGCATGTTTAACCAGGTCAACGATCGCCCCGAGTTTCGCGGTCGAACGTGCATCGACATCGTTCGCGATCGCTTAGTCGACGAACAAAAATCGATGGGCGCGCTCGCCCGCTATGGCCTAGTGAACAACGCGCGCCAAGAGTTTCAGACGTTGTCGGGCGGACAAAAGGCGCGGCTCGAAATCCTCGGCCTTGAGTTGGCCGGCCACAACGTGTTGTTGCTCGACGAACCAACCGACAACCTCGACATCGAGTCGTCCGAAGCTCTTGAGCGTGCCCTAGAAGGTTTCGAAGGCACGGTCATCGCCGTGAGCCACGATCGCACCTTCTTGGCAGGTTTCGATCGGTTCATCATGATCACCGACGATGGCGAGGTCTACGAGTTGCCCGACTTCGACATCGCGCTCGCCGGCCTCTCGGCACCCAGCACCTTGTCGACGCTGCGATTGGCCAAACCGCTCACCACTGCGTAAGCGATTGCGCTTAGCGCGGACCCAGCACTGCGTCGCTAACGCGGCGACGGTGGTAGCTGGAATTGCCCCACGCTGGCATCAGCGCCCAGGCCTTCTTCATGAACAACTGCAGATCGCATTCCCACGTGTACCCAATGGCGCCGTGCACCTGCAGCGCACTGCGCGCAGCTTTCTGAGCAGCATCAGAGGCAAGCGACTTCGCCATGCTCACATCGCGGGCACGGGTGTCTGAGTCGGTGGCGTGAGACCATGCGGCGCGATACACCGCCGGGCGAGCAAACTCGACCTTGAGCAACGCGTCGGCCATGAGATGCTTTACTGCTTGGAACGATCCAATCGGCTGACCGAACTGGCGACGATCGCGGGCGTAGTCGCCTGCGATAGCGAGCATGCGCGACGACAAACCGAGCAGATACGCAGCTGCAGCCAACGAGCCTGCATCGGTGGCGGTTTCGCGGTCGCTGCCTACGAACACACCAGCGGTCTCGGTGCCGGCCAAGGTGACCAACTGTCGCCCATGGTCGATGCCTTCAACTTCGGTGAGTTGTAACTGCGATGTCTCAATTGCGCGGATCGAGTCGTGATCACTGAGCAACACAACACTGGCAACGCCGGTGTGCGGCACATAGCGCTCGCCCATCAGCGCAGCCGTGACCGCTACCGAACCATCGGCGACGCCAGCGGCCCACGGCGTACCGGCAAGAGCGAGCGCGCCAACGGTCATGGTTTCAAAGACGGGTCCAGGGACTGCGGCCCGACCGAGTTCTTCGATGAGCAAGATCGTGTCGACAAAGTCGCCGCCCATGCCGCCATCGGCTTCGGGAAGCATCATCGAGAGCACGCCCATCTCTGCAAGGCGCGACCACAACGCAGGGTCGTGGCCGGCACCCGTTTCCCACACATGACGCAAATGCGCAGCAGTGAACTCGCGCTCAAGCATCTCGCGCAGGCTTGCTGCGAACTGTTGTTGATCTGAGGTGAAGCTGAATTTCATAACGGCTCAGCCTCTCGGAAGATTCAGGACGCGGTCGGCGATGATGTTGCGCTGGATCTCGTTGGTGCCGGCGTACAGCGGACCGCTGAGGCTGAACAAGAAGCCGTCGACCCATCGTTCGTGAGGACCGTCGATACGTTCGGCATCGGGGCCGAGCAGTTGCAACGCCAACTCATGGGCACGCACATCCATCTCGCTCCAGAAGATCTTGTTGAGGCTTGACTCGCTGCCAATGTGGCCGCCTTCGAGCAGCTTGGTGACGGTCATATAGGTGTGCAGTCGATAACCCTCGGCTTGCATCCACAGATCGGTGACCGCGTCGCGCATGGTGTCGTCGTCGGGGTCGCCAATCTTGATCCACAGCTTGATCAAGCGGTCGACGGCAACATTGAATCGCGCTGGACTACGCAAGCTAACGCCACGCTCGAAACCGGCGGTGGCCATCGCCACGCTCCAGCCATTGCCCACCCCGCCGAGAGTGTTCTCGATAGGAACATGCACATCGTCGAAGAAGATCTCGGCAAAGCCCGTGTCGCCATCGAGCTGCGCGATAGGACGCACCGTGATGCCGGGCGTATCGAGCGGCATGAGTATGAACGTGAGCCCCTTGTGACGCGAGGACTCGGGATCAGTGCGGAAAATTCCGAAGCACCAGTCGGCCCAAACAGCGCGACTGGCCCAGATCTTTTGGCCGTTGATTATCCACTCGCTGCCATCGTCGCTGAGCGCGGCCTTGCTACGGATGCCGGCCATGTCGCTACCGGCGTCGGGCTCGCTCCAGGCCTGAGCCCAGATTTCATCGCTCTTGGCCATGGCCGGCAAGAAGCGGGACTTTTGCTCGGGCGTACCGACCTCGATGATGGTTGGGCCCAACAAGAAGATGCCGTTCTGGCTCACTCGGCCCGGGGCGCCGCTGCGCCAATACTCTTCTTCGAAGATCAGCCATTTCACATAGTCGGCGCCGCGACCGCCGTATTCGACAGGCCAACTGACGGCCGACCAGCGACCCTCGTACAGCTTGGCCTCCCATTGGCGATGCAGTTCGAAGCCCTCGGCGGTGTCAAAACTCGGCAGCGGGCCGCTCGGCACGTTGGCTTCGAGCCACGCACGGGCCTCGGCTCGAAAGGCTTGTTCGTCGGCGGTCTCGGTGAGATCCATGGGTGCGTACCGTATCTGACGCGGCGTCAGATACATGCGCCGTGCGATCGTCGGCTCCCGTTTGCGACAGACGAATGTGGCAGCATTCGGCGATGACTTCTTCATTCACTCTCGAAGACATGCAGGCCGCGTGGGAAGAGTTCCAACGCCTCGGCGCACGCGGCCGCGACTGGCCAGCCTGGGCTGCGCTGTTTACCGACGACGCCACCTATTACGAGCATTGCCTCGGCAAGTACTACGGGGCCGACGAAATCCGTGAGTGGATTATTCGCCAGATGGAGCCCGTTGCGTGCATGACGTTCTCGGTCGATTGGGCCATCTTGCAGCCCCCGTACTTGGCGTTCAACATCTGGAACCACATGCCCGATCCGGCCGGAGGCGATGCTCGCTTCTCGTTCAGCAACCTCACCTTGCTCACCTATGCAGGCAACGGCAAGTGGAGTTGGGAAGAAGACTTTTACGCTCCCGACGGCGCCAGTAAGACCGTCGTTGCTTGGTACATGGCGGGTGGCAAACCCACGATGGCTGCAGATCCCAGCATCACGCACATCAGCCTCGCTGCCGAGCCAACCACCGATGACCCAGCAGGCGTTGCCGAGATGGTGCGTGCATATCAAGCCGGAACACCCGCCTACGCAGCCAACTCCGTGGTGTGGGATCACGCCACGGGCAACATGGCTGGCGCCGATGCTCCGCTGTTCACCCATCCCGCCGATGTCGTGGTGAAAGACGGCAAGCGCGCCTTCCTGCGTTGCGGCGACACGGCCATTGCCCTCACTCACGCTGGCGGCGGACTCATCGCGTTCGAAGAGCGCGCCCACAATCCCACCGAGGTCAAATGACCAATACTCCGGGGGCGGTTCCGCTGATCGACATCGCTGCACTGCGCGACGGCAACGATTCATCGGCAGTGACCGCCGTTGCTACCGCAATCGATGGTGCGTGCCGAGACACGGGGTTCTTCTGCATCAGCGGACACCGAGTAGACCACGATTTGTTCCAGTCGCTTGATGCCCTAGCCCGCCAGTTCTTCGCGCTGCCACAAGCAGCAAAGGCCGAGATCGGTATGGCCCGCGGAGGGCGAGCGTGGCGCGGGTGGTTCCCACTCGGCGGCGAAGTAACCAGCGGTGTTCCCGACCGCAAAGAGGGCATCTACTTCGGCCAGCAACTTGGCCCCGAAGACCCTCGCGTTCAGGCAGCGCTTCCGCTGCACGGCAGCAACTTGTTTCCTTTGCAACTACCCGCGCTCGGCCCTGCGGTGCTCACTTGGATCGATGCGATGACCGAGCTCGGTCACCTCGTGATGTCTGGCATTGCGCTGGGCCTCGGGCTTCCGTCCGACTGGTTTCGAGAGCACCTCACCAGCGACCCAACGTTGCTGTTTCGCATCTTCCAATATCCGGTCGACGGCCCGGGCACGTGGGGCGTGGCTCAACACACCGACTACGGATTACTCACCCTCTTAGCGCAGGACGACTGCGGCGGTCTCCAAGTGCTGGGCCGCGACGGATGGGTCGACATCGAACCCATCCCCAACACGTTCGTCTGCAACATCGGCGACATGCTCGAGCGCATCACCGCTGGCAGATACCGCTCTACCTTGCATCGCGTGCGCAACACCAGTGGCCGCGACCGCTTGTCGTTTCCCTTCTTCTTCGACCCCAGTTGGCACGCTCGGCCGCAGCCGTTGCCGCTGGCGGCTGAACCCGGCGACACCGAACGAGAGCAGGCCGATGCTGCGCGCTGGGATGGCCGCAGCGTGTTCGAGTTCGACGGAACCTATGGCGAATACCTGATTGCGAAGGTCAGCAAGGTCTTTCCCGACCTCGTTCATGTAATCTGACGCCGTGTCAGAAACCCTCTCCCGCGTTCCGATCATCGATGGCTGGTTCACCGACGACATCGATGCGCCCACCCTCATCGGCGCGAAGTGCTCGCAATGCGGCACCTTCGTGTTTCCTCCTCGCAGCGGCGACTGCCCCAACCCCAACTGCGACTCGGTCACGCTTGATCCAACACCGTTGTCACGCTTTGGTCGCATCTGGAGCTACACCGAAAATTGCTACGCACCGCCGTTGCCGTACGTAGCCGCCGAGCCATACGAGCCATACGCATTGGCCGCTGTAGAACTCGCCGCCGAAGGACTCGTGGTGCTCGGCCGTGTTGCCACCGGCATCCGCGCCGCCGACCTCAAGGTTGGTATGGAAATGCAGCTCGAGCTCGACGTATCGCACCGCGACGCCGACCACGAATACATGGTCTATGTGTGGGCACCCGCCACGCCGGGCTCGGAGGCCACACAATGAGCAACGGCCGCGACATCGCAATCCTTGGCGTGGGCATGCACCCATGGGGCAAATGGGGCCACGACTTCACCGAATACGGAATGGTTGCCGCGCGCGCAGCTCTCGCCGATGCACAAGTTCAGTGGAAAGACATCCAGTACGTCGCTGGCGCAGACACCATCCGCAATGGCTACCCCGGTTTCGTAGCGGGTGCCACGTTCGCGCAAAAGCTCGGCTGGAACGGAGCTCGCGTGAGCAGCAGTTACGCCGCATGCGCTTCGGGTGCGATGGCTCTCGATTCGGCTCGGGCGCAGATCCTTGCTGGCTTCTGCGACGTGGCTCTGGTCATCGGTGCCGACACCACACCGAAGGGCTTCTTTGCTCCAGTGGGTGGCGGCGACCGCAAGCACGACCCCGACTGGCAGCGCTTTCACGTGCTCGGCGCCACCAACCCTGTGTACTTCGCGCTGTTCGCTCGCCGTCGCATGGACATGTACGGCGCAACTGCCGAAGACTTCGCTCAGGTGAAGGTGAAGAACAGCCGTCACGGCCTGAACAACCCCAACGCTCGTTTCCGCAAAGAGAACGTGATCGCCGATGTGCTCAACAGCCCCATCGTCAGCGACCCATTGCGTCTGCTCGACATCTGCGCCACCAGCGATGGTGCTGCAGCAATGGTGGTGTGCAGTATGGACTTCGCTCGCAAGCACCTCGGCAACACCGATGGCTTGTGCCGCGTGAAGGCCGTAGGCACCGTGGCACCTACCTATCCGCAGAGCGTGCTTGAGCTTCCCGACATCGCCAGTGACTCCACCGCAGTGGTGCCTGCGCCAGCGCGCAAATGGAAAGACACCATTGCGTTTGCTGCCTACGAACAGGCCGGCATCGGACCCGACGACATCGACCTCGCCGAGGTGTATGACCTATCTACTGCGCTTGAGCTCGACTGGTACGAACACATCGGTCTGTGTGCCGAAGGCGAAGCCGAGGGGCTACTGCGATCTGGCGCCACCACCATTGGCGGGCGCGTTCCAGTAAACGCCAGCGGCGGACTTGCGTGCTTCGGCGAAGCTATTCCGGCGCAAGCGATCTCGCAGGTGTGCGAACTTGTGTGGCAACTTCGCGGCCAAGCCACCGGACGCCAGGTCGAAGGTGCCCGCGTAGGCATCACCGCCAACCAAGGCTTGTTCGGACACGGCAGCTCAGTGATCGTCGCTCGCTAGTTGCGCCGATGAAGCTGTACGTCATCGATTTGTCAGTGCCATGCTCGGCTCCGGCCGAGGTGGCATTCGACGTGTTGCGCGATGCGGCCGGATGGTCGAAATGGGCCGCCGTCAACAACACCTCTCTCGAGCGAGAAGGTACGCCAGCGCCCGATGGCGTCGGCGCGATACGGCGTTTCAAGACGGGCCCATTCGGCAGCCGCGAAGAAGTGGTGGCCTACGAAGCGCCAACACACTTCGCGTACATCTTGCATTCGGGTATTCCCGTTCGCGATTACCGCGCCGACGTCACCATCGCACCGCTCACCTCAGCCACTGGTTGCACGATTACGTGGCACAGCACGTTTCATCGCAAATATCCGCTCACCGGCGCGTCGATGCGATTCATGCTCCATCGCTTCTTGCTTGCCACCGCTCGCAATCTCGCCAAAGAGGCCGAAGCTCGCCGCTGATTCGCCACGAATCTGGCTCACGGCCCACGACGGCGTATCGTGCAGGCATGCCTGAAGCCTTCATTGTCGATGCCGTCCGTACCCCTGTTGGCCGCCGTGGTGGCGCGCTCAGCACTGTGCACCCCGCCGACCTCGGTGCGCACAGCATCAAGGCGCTCATCGAGCGCACCGGTGTCGATCCCGGCGCCGTCGACGACTGCATCTTCGGCAACGTCGACTCCATCGGACCACAGGCCGGTTGTATCGCCCGCACCGCTTGGCTCACCGCTGGCTTGCCCGAGCATGTGCCCGGCACCACCATCGATCGTCAGTGCGGTTCGGCCCAGCAGGCGGTGCACTTCGCAGCGCAAGCCGTGATGAGCGGCACCATGGATCTCGTGGTCGCCGGTGGCGTGCAGAACATGAGCATGATCCCCATCTCTTCGGCCATGACCGCCGGCCAGGCACTTGGTTTCAACGACCCATTCACCGGCTCGCCCGGTTGGACGACTCGCTATGGCAACGGCGAAGTCAACCAGTTCATCGGTGCCGAGATGATGGCCGAGAAGTGGAACATCACCCGCGAGGAGATGGAAGAGTTTGCAGTCAACTCGCACCTGCGTGCCATCCGCGCTCGCGAAGAAGGTCGCTTCGACGGTCAGATCGCTGCACTCAACGGACTCACCTTCGACGAAGGCCCACGCGAGCCCAACTGGGACAAGATCCGCTCACTGCCCACGCTCACGCCTGACGGCCGCATCACCGCTGCCTGCGCCAGCCAACTCAGCGACGCATCGGCGTCTTTGCTCATCGCTAGCGAGCAAGCCATCAAAGACCACGGCCTCACGCCACGCGCCCGCATTCACCACATCAGTGTCTTGGCCGACGACCCAATCATGATGTTGTCTGCCCCCATCCCCGCCACCAAGCGTGCGTTGGCCAAGACCGGCCTCACGCCCGACGACATCGATCTGGTTGAGATCAACGAGGCATTCGCTCCCGTGGTTCTGGCGTGGCTGAAAGAGACCGGCTTCGACTACAACAAGGTCAATGTGAACGGCGGCGCAATTGCCCTCGGTCACCCACTCGGTGCCACCGGCGCACGACTGATGACCACGTTGCTCGCCGAACTTGAGCGCACGGGTGGCCGCTTTGGCCTGCAGACCATGTGCGAGGGCGGCGGCCAGGCCAACGTGACCATTATCGAACGCCTCTAGTCGCCGCGTCGTGAGCGTCGTTCGCAAGGCAACATCGGCAGATCTGCCGCGGCTATGCCGCACGATGGTGCACGCGTTCGCCGACGACCCAGTGATGCGCTGGCTCTTTCCAGACGACACCGAGTTCTTCGAAGGCAACGGCGCGTCGGTGCGGTTTTTGTTCTGGCGATGGTTGGCGTACGACCAGACCTTCACCACCGACGACAGCGTTGCCGTGGCGGCGTTCATTCCCCCCGGCCGCCCCGACCTCGGCACCACACCCGAACCGAATTCGCCATCCCATCCGGCTGAGCGCATCGAGAAGTTCATTGCCCTCGGCGGATGTTTGCACGAGCACACACCACCCGAGCCGCATTGGTATCTCAACTTGTTGGCCACACATCCGCATTGGCAGCGGCAGGGTCTTGGCGCGTTGATGATCTCTCCCATTGCGCAAATCTGCGACCGCGAAGGCCTTCCACTATTCCTCGAAACCGAGACCGAAGCCAACGTTGCCTACTACGGCCACCTTGGCTTCACGGTGCGCAGCGAGTGGGATGTTCCGCTCAACGGGCCGCACATGTGGGGCATGATTCGCGCTCCGCGCTCATAGGTTTGTGCGCGCTCCTGACAAGTTTCAGGGTCTGCGTTAGATTGACCCGCAGGCAAAGCAAGGGGCTTCAATGCACGATCTCATCATCCGCGGCGGCACTGTCGTCGACGGCACCGGCGCACCGCGATTCACCGCAGACATCGCTATCAACCAAGGTCGCATCTCAGCAATTGGCAACGATCTCGGCGAAGCGCGCGAAGTGCTCGACGCCACCGGCTTCGTGGTCACGCCAGGCTTCGTCGACATCCATACGCACTACGACGGCCAAGCCACATGGGACGACCTGCTCGAGCCATCTAGCGGGCACGGCGTCACCACGGTGGTTGCAGGCAACTGTGGCGTGGGCTTCGCTCCGGTGCGACCCGGCAAAGAAGAGTGGCTCGTGCAACTCATGGAAGGCGTCGAAGACATTCCTGGCACCGCCTTACACGAAGGCATCAGTTGGGGCTGGGAAAGCTTCCCCGAATACCTCGATGTGCTCGACTCGCGCACCTACGCAATCGACATCGCCACCTATGTGGGCCACGGCCCAATTCGTGCCTATGTGATGGGCGACCGCGGCGCACGCAACGAGCCCGCCACGCCCGAAGACATTGCTGGCATGAAGCAACTCGTCACCGAAGCAATCGCTGCCGGTGCAATTGGTTTCTCATCGAGCCGCACCCTGAACCACAAGGCCCGCGATGGCGAGCCCGTGCCCGGAACATTTGCCGCCGAAGACGAACTCAACGGACTTGCCGACGGTGTGTGCGATGCCGGTGGCGGCCTGTTCGAAATCGCTCCGCAGGGTCTTGAGTTTGAGGCCGAAGTGTTCCTCGGCGAAGTCGATCTGCTCAGTCGCATTGCGCTGCGCACTGGCCTTCCCGTCACGTTCGCGATGCTGCAGAACGAGCGCAACCCCGACTCGTGGCGCCTCGCGCTCGACAAGGTCGATGCCACCAACGCCGCAGGCGGCAACATGCGCCCGCAGATCGCTGCGCGCCCGTTTGGCATGATGATCGGCTGGGCCAACAACAACCCATTCACCAAGCGTCCCACCGTGGTCGAACTCGTGAGCCGTCTCGATGGCGAAGCCCTGCGCGCCGAATTGCGCAAGCCCGAAGTGAAGGCAGCAGTGCTTGCTGAAGCCGATCTGCCCAGCGACGAGTCGATCCAGTTCGACGGCCTCGGCCCGTTCTTGCAACTCATGCTCGACAAGATCTACTCAATGGGCGACACACCCAACTACGAGCCATCGGCCGACAACACGGTCGCCGCGCTAGCTGCCGCACGCGGTGTCGATCCGCTTGAGATGGCCTATGACCTACTCAACACCGCCGATGGCAACGCGTTCTTGATGCTCCCGTTCTTCAATTACGTGGGCGGCACGCAAGACGCCATCTACGAAATGTTGCAGCACCCCGCCACGGTGTCGGGGCTCAGCGACGGCGGCGCTCACTGCCGAATGATCTGCGATGCCTCGATCCCCACCTATGTGCTCAGCCACTGGGCCCGCGATCGCGAGGGTCTCAAGCTGTCGCTCGAGCAGGCCGTCAAGTGTCAAACCAGTGACACCGCCGATGTCGTGGGCTTCCACGATCGAGGCACCATCGCTGTGGGTCTGCGCGCCGACATCAACATCATCGACATGGACACGCTCGATCTCGAATACCCACGCGCTGTCGACGACTTGCCCGCAGGCGGTCGCCGCCTGATGCAGGCCGCACACGGCTATGTGGCCACCATCGTGAACGGCGAAGTCACCCGTCGCAACGGCGCCGACACCGGCGCCCGCCCCGGCCGCCTCGTGCGCTCGGGCCACTAACCCTCGGTCGCCTGCCCACCACTTTGCTTCAACAAACGGTTTGTTGAAGACAATTGGTTGAGGTTCGACCAAAGGTCTTCAACAAAACCGCGAGTGAGCGGATTGGGAGCACTACTCGTAGCGGGCGCCGAGGTCGCGAGCGAGTTCCACGAAGCGCGCGCTGGCGTCGGGACCGAGCTCACCTGGCTCGTAATGCACCGAGTGCACCGAACCGCTGAACGCAAATGAACCATCGGATAGGTACCGCTGCCAATCGACCGGAGAGCCGCGGTCGATACCGATGTCGATGCCCGAGAACGGCGCCATTGGCCACAGCATCGCCCGCTCGAGTTCGCTGAAACGTATCTCGCCATCGACCGCAAGCGCCACGATCCATCGACCCCCACCGGGTGCGCCAAGCGTGAGATCGATGCGATGCCGACCCGCAGAGACCGCGCCCGCGGCGGTACGCGTGGTTGTGCCGTGGCCGTCGTTGTGCACGAACCACACGACACCATCATCGACCTCGACCGCATAACCGCCGCCCTGGTCGCCGTGAGCAACCAGCACGCCACGATCGCCAGCAGCCATCGTGATGTCGGCGGTGATGACACAAGTGCGCTGCCACACCAGCACTCCGCTGCGAATGCGTTCGAGCGTTGGCGTGCCTGGCCAGATGGTGACCGGCTCATGAAACACGGCATCCTTTTCGGGACGCACGATCCAACGCCAGCCCGAGCCCTCATCAAGCGGATACACCTGATTGGCCAGTGCCGCCTGGTGGAATGCGGCAGCGAGTTCGGCCACACGCTCGGGCTCATCGGCCGCAAGGTTGTTCACCTCAACGGGATCATTGCGCAGGTTGTACAACTCCCAGTCGGCGTCGGTGAACTTGGTACGCGGCCTGCGGTTGGTCACGACCTCCCACCCATCGCGATAGAAGCCACGATGGCCTTCGAGTTCGTAGTACTGCTCTTCACGAACCTCGCCGTGATGTGCGTCGTGCAGAACGGGCGCCAAGCTGGCACCGTTCATCGGTTTCACGACTTTGCCGTTGCGATGCGTGGGCGTCGTGATGCCAGCAAGCGCCAACACCGTGGGAAGCACGTCGATGCAATGGCCGTACTGTGTGCGAATGCCCCCAGCGACTTCGCTGAGACCCTTGGGCCAACTCCACAGACACGGCACCTGATGGCCACCAGCGTGCGTGTTGCGCTTGTACATCCGAAATGGCGTGTTGCTGGCCATCGCCCAACCGCGCGGGTAATGGGGCATGGTGGTGGGTCCGCCGATCTCGTCGAAGCGAGCAAGGTCGAGCGCAACGGTGTTCTTGGCATCGCCCACACCGAGGTGACCGAAATAGTTGGTGGTGCCGGTGGACTCACCCTCGCGGCTCGCTCCGTTGTCGGACAAGAAAACCAAGATGGTGTTCTCCCACTCACCGGTCTCCTCAAGCGCCAAGCGAAGCCGCCCCACGCTCTGATCGATTTCGTCGACCATCGCGGCGTACACGGCCATATAGCGGGCATACAGCGTGCGCTCGTCGTCGGTCAGGTCGTCCCATGCCTTCACTTCGTCGCCGGGCTCGCTGTTGCGCGGTGGCAGCGGAGTCCCGGCCGGCACGATACCCAACTCAATCTGACGAGCCAGACGTTGCGTGCGCGTGAGATCCCATCCGCCGTTGTAGGTATCGCGGTAGCGCTCGATGTCTTCGGCCTTGGCCAGCAACGGCGCGTGAGCCGCAGGATGAGCCATGTACAAGAAGAACGGTTGACCCGGCCGCGATGCGCCGCGCTCGCGGATCATGCGAATGGCTTTGTCGGTGAGATCGTCGGTGAGGAAGTAGCCCTCGGGCCACTCGTTGACCTCGACCACATGATTGTCTTCGATAAGGCGATGCGGCTGATGCAGGTTGGTGAACGCCTCAAGGATTCCGTAGAACCGATCGAAGCCGCGCTGGCACGGCCACCCATGCTGCGGCCCGCCTGCGCCCATGTCGTTGTCGCGGCACAGGTGCCACTTACCCACCATCAACGTGGCGTAGCCAGCGGCACGAAGAATCTCTGCAGCCGTAGACACGTTGTCGGCGATCTCGGCGCGGTAGCCCGGGAAGCCAGGATCGTCCTGGGCGATGTGGCCCATGCCTGCTGCGTGGCAGTTCACGCCGGTGAGTAGCGATGCGCGTGTTGGCGAACACATTGGGTTCACGTGAAAGTTGGTGAACCGCAAACCCTCGCTAGCAAGGCGATCGAGGTTGGGCGTGTTGATCTCGCTACCGAAGCAACCGATGTCGCCGAAGCCCACATCGTCGACCAACACAAACACAATGTTTGGCGAACCCTTGGGCGCAGCAACGGCCGCTGGCCACTCATTTTGGGAGCCTGCCATCGTGGTTCCGATGCGCCCGCCGAAACCAAAATATGGGGCGGTCGAATCGTTTGTCGCGTTGTCATTCGCAGGTGCAGTCACGGTTGCGAATCTAATGCACGCATCGAAATGACCCCCCACTCCGACAACGGCCCGCATGGTAAGGGGGCACTCTGTTGGAACCGTGGGTCAGATGCGCCATGCTGCATCCATGTCAGTGCCGTTCGATTCACTCGCCGAACTCATCCGCTCCCGACGCACCAGCATGTTGGTCGACACCGAGCGCGCCCTATCAGTGTCTGTTGTCGAGCAACTCTGCGAGCTGGCCCTGTGGGCGCCAAACCACAAGCGCACGTGGCCCGCACGGTTTGCGTTGTTCACCGGCGAAGGCCGCGCCCGTCTGGGGCAGGCGTTTGCTGCCGACATGATCGATCGAGATTTCGGCGACGAAACCAAGCGCACGAAGACGCTGACCAAGTACATGCGCACCCCGGCCGTGCTTGTGGTCGGCTGCATCGCCGACACCAAGCCGAGTACGCACGACGAAAACCGCGACGCAGTGGCGGCGGGCATTCAGAACATGTTGCTCGGAGCCACCGCCTTGGGTGTGGCCAGTTATTGGGGAACAGCTCCACTCATCGATTCTCCACGAGTGCTCGAGTTGTGCGGTTTCGATGCCGACACCCGAATCATCAACGTGATGTACCTCGGATGGGCAACACACGCACCCGAAGCACCGGTGCGCCCGCCGCTCAGTTTGCATGTCGTCTCTGCGTAAGGTTGGCGCCGTGACTGTTACCGCCAGCGAACCCTCATCGATCGATCCTGTGGCGCTCGCCGCCACAATCGAAGAGCAGGGCTACGTGATTATCCCCGATGCAATCGATCACGATTTTTGCGATGCGCTGATCGATGAGATCAAGCGCATCGAGCACGACTTCAACATCGCCGATGGCATCAACGACTTCGAGGGCTTCTACACCAAGCGCATCTTCAACGTGCTCACCAAGAGCCCGTTGTTCGGTGAGGCCGCCATCCATCCTCGGGTGCTTCCAGTTGTGGAGGCGGTGCTCGATACCGGACTGCTACTCAGCGGCATCACCAGCATGAACATCGGCCCCGATGAAACGCCGCAGTTGCTGCACGCCGACGACGGCATGATCACACTCCCCCGGCCGCACCCCGCCACGATGGTCACCACGTTGTGGGCGCTCAGCGAGTTCCGCGAGGAGAATGGCGCCACCCGCATCGTTCCGGGTTCGCACAAATGGCCCAACGTGCTCAAGCCCGGCCAGTCGCACGAATCCATCGCCGCCGAAATGCCCAAGGGCGGCGTTGTGGTGTTGCACGCCAGCACGTGGCACGGCGGCGGCGCCAACGTGACCGATCAACGTCGCTACGGCATGAGTGTTCAATACGTGGCCGGTTGGTGCCGCCAACAGCAGAACCTGATGCTCGGCCTGGCTCCTGCGTTGGTCGCCACGTTTCCCACTCGCCTGCAAGAACTCATTGGCTACAGCATGTATCGCAACGTGATGGGTCATGTCGATCGTCAGCATCCAGCCGTGTTACTCGGCGGCCAAGCGGCGCCAGAGATGGTGTGGGACAAGCTGAGCGGCCCGAAGGCTGCTCGACCCGATCGTGGCTGACCAACTCGACAACCCTGTCTGGCACGCGCTAGCGGGTCAACAAGCCCACCTGGCGCGCGGCACTGCCGCGGCGCTGCGGTTCGATCCCAACGTGGCGCTATTCGCCGGCGTTCCCGATCCTTTGGGCATCGGCGTTGCGGCAATCACCGACATCGTCGCTCCTGGCGAATTCGCTCTGCTGTTCAACGTCGCACCCGTCGCGATTCCAGCGGGTTGCTCGTCGCTCCACACCGGCAACGCTGCGCAAATGGTGTGTGACCACCTGGCTCCGCTCGACCGTGCACCCACACGAGATGCCGACATCATCACCCTCGGCGACAACGACGTTGCCGACATGCTCGCGCTCGTGAAACTCACCGAGCCGGGCCCGTTCTTCGAGCGCACCAACGTGCTCGGCGAATACGTCGGCATTCGTCATGGCGACCAGCTCGTCGCCATGGCCGGACACCGGCTGCACGTCGGCGATGCCACCGAGATCAGCGCCGTGTGCACACACCCCGACGCGCGCGGACGCGGATACGCCGCAGCGCTCGTTCATCACCTCGCATCACGCCTGATCGCCAATGGCCAACGACCCTTCTTGCATGTAGTCGTCGACAACACTGCGGCAATTCGTGTCTACGAGCGACTCGGTTTCACCCGCCGCATCACCATCACCGCACAGGTATTTCGAGTCGACAAGCCTTCTTAGCTCACACAACGAAACGGACACCTCATGAACCCCGTCATGCTCATCACCGGCGGAACCCGCGGCATCGGCGCCGCCATCGCCAGAGCCGCGTCGCAAGCCGGTTACACCGTTGCAATCACGTTTGAAACCAGCGATGTAGCGGCCGACGAACTCGTATCCGAGGGCTCTGTAGACCTTGCCATTCGATCCGATGCTGGCGACGAAGCAGCCGTGGTCGCTGCGTTCGCCGAAGTGCTCGAGACCTACGGCCGCGTCGATGCGCTCATCAACAACGCTGGCATCGCTGGCTCATACGGCACCATCGATACGGTCACCGGCGACATGCTCGAGCGCCTCTGGGCAGTGAACATCTCGGCGCCGTTCCTCTTTGCCCGCGAGGCAGTGCGCCATATGTCAACGGCCAACGGTGGCCGAGGCGGCTGCATCGTGAACATCTCGTCGAAGGCGGCCGTGCTCGGCGGCAGCGGCGAGTGGGTGCACTACGCGGCATCGAAGGGTGCGCTCGAATCAATGACCACCGGCCTCGCCAAAGAGGTAGCGGCCGTTGGCATCCGCGTGAACGCGGTGCGTCCCGGGCTCATCGAAACAGACTTCAATGACCACGCCTCGCCAGGTCGCGTCGAGCGCGTTCGCCCGATGGTGCCGATGCAGCGATCGGGCACGGTCGAAGAAGTTGCGGCCGCAGTGCTGTGGCTGTGCAGCGACGCATCGAGCTACACCACCGGCGCGTTCGTCGACGTTTCCGGCGGTCGCTGACCAAGGCTGCAAACCACCCCGCCCGATACTGTGGCGCCGTGAACCTTGGCGACATCGGCAACATCGAAGCACTCGCAAACGGCAAGCCGCTCGACGGCGTGCGCATCCTTGCCCTCGAGCAGATGCAGGCCCTGCCGTACGCAACGCAGTTGCTCAGCCGTCTCGGCGCAACTGTCATTAAGGTCGAACATCCAACAGGCGGCGACTTGGGCCGCGGCTCATTGCCTGCCATGAAAGACCCACAGGGCCGCAATGTTGGGGCCACGTTTTTACGCAACAACCTTTCGAAGCAATCGATCTGCGTCGACCTCAAAAACCCCGCTGGTCGCGACCTGATCTTGTCGCTGGCACCGCGCTTCGATGTCATCGCCGAAAACTTCAAGGGCGGCACCTTGGCCCGCATGGGTCTTGGCTACGACGACATCCGCGCCGTTCACCCTGCCGCTGTGTACCTATCGATTAGCGGTTTCGGCAACACCGTCGAGACGCCATACGACGGCTGGCCCGCCTACGCAGGTGTGGCCGAAGCAATGAGTGGGCTCTACGAATGGAAACGTCAGCCGGGTCAGCCGCCAGCAGTCAGTCCCGTGGGCGCGCTTGGCGACATCGGCACTGCGCTGTTTGGTGTCATCGGCGTGCTCGCCGCCTTGCGTCATCGCGACAACACCGGCATCGGTCAATACATCGACGTCGCAATGTTCGACGCGATGGTGTCATTCGCCGACGTCGTCGTGAACTACTGGAGCATGGGCGAGCGTCCCGAACCCGGGCAAGGCTTGAAGATGGTGCTCGATGGCTTCCCCAGCGGCGATGGCTGGTTCATCATTCAGGTGGGCCGCGAGCACGAGTTCGAACGTCTCGCCAACCTTGTCGGTCACGCCGAGTGGGTCACCGATGCACGCTTCGCAACGCGCGCAGGCTGGCGCGAACACATCGAGGTCATTCGCTCTGGCGTCGGCCAATGGGCTGCGAGCATGACCAACATCGAGGCCTGCCAAGCACTGTCAGCGGCTGGCATTGCGGCAGGTCCGTGCCTCAGTGCACAGCAGGTAATCGACGACCCGCACGTGGCTGCGCGCAACATGCTCGTGGCGATGCCGCGCACCGACGGTGTAGCCGAGCCCGTGATCTCGCCTGGCAATCCAGTGAAGATGAGCGCCGTGGCCGAGGGTCCCGAAACTCGGGTGCCGTGGTTGGGCGAGCACACCGACGCCGTGCTTGCGGCCGAACTTGGTCTCAACGAAACCGAGTTGGCCCAACTGCGCAGCGCCGGTGCGATCGCCTAACTAGCTGCGCTCTTCGCGCAAGGCGCTGCGGCGCACCTTGCCCGCATCGTCTCGAACCACGAAGTCGACGAAGTCGTAGCTGCGCGGAATCTTGTAGCGCACGAGACGATCGGCAAGGAACGTGCTCATCTCGTCGGCCGTGATTGGCGCGCTGACCTGAACCACTGCATGAATGCGGTTACCGAGATCGTCGTCGGGCAAACCAATCGCTGCGCATGAGATCACGCTGGGGTGCTCGTCGATAGCCGACTCAATTTCGGCCGGATAGATGTTCGCGCCACCCGACAAAATCATGTCGCTGCGGCGGTCGGCGAGATACAGGTAACCGTCTTCATCCATGTAGCCCATGTCGCCCAGGCTCTCCCAGCCATCGGGGCTCACCCGCGCCTCGGCACCGATGTATTCATAGCTCTTGCGATCGCTACCGGTGCGCATGAACACCTCACCGATCTCGCCCGCTGGCAACACGGCATAGGTGTCGGGGTCTTGGATGCGCATCTCGCCACCAACAACCTTGCCGACCGAACCGCGATGCGCCATCCACTCGTCGCCACGGATGATGGTGACCGACTGCGCCTCGGTGCCGGCGTAGAGCTCGAAGATCTTCTCGCCACCGAGCCATGTGCACCACGCCTCTTTGAGCCATGGCGGGCACGGCGACGCCATATGCCACACGGTCTGCAGCGAATCGACGTTGTAGCGGTCGCGCACTTCGTCGGGCAGGCGGGTGATGCGTTGCATCATCGTTGGCACCAACAGCATCCAGTCGGGACCGTGCTTGTCGATGGCCGCAAGTGTTGCCTCGGCTTCGAACTTGGCCAAGATCACTACGTGGTTACCGTGCATCAGCGCACTTGCCGCAAAGCTAAATGGAGCGTTGTGATACAGCGGTCCGGGGATGAACGCCACGCCATCGCGACGCTGGCCCATGCCGGGTGCTTCGGTGTTGGTCACACCTGGGTCTGCCGCCACGATGAGCTTTGGCCGGCCGGTTGAGCCGCCCGATGTTGGAGCCTTCCAACGCTTGGCGATGATGTCTTCGAGTTGCGAATCGGACAGCGATGGATCCGGCACGTAGCCGATCGGCACCACCTGACGATTTGGATGCGCCTCGGGCAACGCGCCAACAACAAGCGACGACTCAGCGAGCTCAACGATGGCCTGACGCTCGCGGTCGGGCAAGCGGTAGCTAATTGGCTGCGGCGTGGCGCCGAGTTTCCATGTGGCGACGCATGCTTCGAAAAAGCCAATTGAGTTCGGCAGGCCGATGGTGACGAACGAACCCTCGGTCACGCCAAGTGCGGCATACGCGCGCGCCAAGCGATTCGTGCGGGCCTCGAACTCGGCCCACGTGACCGAGTCGTCGCCACAGGTGATCGCAACGCGATCGGGCTGGCGAGCCGCATTGTCCGCAATCGCGCGGCTGTAGGACAACATAACCATGAGTGTTCCTCCGTGAATTAGCTCTCGAGCGCTGAACGCCAGGTGGCGTGCCAGTGCTGCAACATTGGTTCGATTTTGCCGAACACGAAACGGTTCAGACCCGCCTCGGCTCCGCGTTGGCATTGCTCGGCCACCGGGAAATCCTCGGTGCCCACGATGAGTGCGGCGAAGTCGCCACCACGCTTACGCGCCTCACGCTCTTCGTCGCTTTGCACCGGGCGCAGGCTCGCCTCGGTGAGTTCGACCGTGCATTCGCCCGCGTGTCGACCCGGGTAAATGCGAAACATCTGACAGCTCACCGGCGTCTCGAGCAACACACACGATGGAAAGAACGTGTGCACCACCGTAACGAGAGCGGGTTCCGGCCATTCGGCCTCGGGCAGATCGACCATGACGGCTGCGGCGCGGGTAGGAAATGCCCAACGGGCGTGACGACCAAACGTGTCGTGCACAGCGTTGTTCATGACCAATGGGTTCAGCGTCTCGCGGTGCAATGAAGCAATGTGATACGCCTCGAGGTTGACGTCGAAGGCGATTTTCCAGTTGGCCTGCAGGGTCCATGAGTGGCTCGACACAACCTCGTGGGTTGCGTAGCCATAGCCGCCGAGTTGCGGAGCGATGTCGGCATACGCAGCAACCGGGTCGACATCGTCGGACAGCCCAACAACCAGCAAGCCCGCAATGCTCGCAATAGGCAACTGCTGAAGCTTGAGCGTGGCCCGATCGATCTCGTCGAAACCCCATGCCTCTGGTTGACCAACGAGTTCGCCACCGATGTCGAACGACCACGCGTGATACGGACACGTGAGCCGGCGAGCCTCGCCGCAACCAGTGGCCACCTGCGCACCGCGATGCGTGCAGGCATTGAGGAACGCATGTAGTTGTCCATCGCCGTCGCGGGTGATGAGCACCGGCACACCAGCAACGTCTTTGGTCACAAAGGTGTTGGGACCGACGAGTTCGCCTTCCCAACCAACCACGTGCGCGCCGTGACGGAAGAACAACTCGCGCTCACGTTCGAACTGCACTGGGTCGGTGAAAACTGAGGCGGGCTCGGTCATTGCGTGCGCTGCCGTATCGAGCGAGTTCTCGGCCATGCGCTGCACGATGCGGCGGGTGAGATCACGCGGGAATCGGGTAGCTCCCGAGACGTGCGGATCGGCGACAACACTCATATCTGACAGTGTGTCAGAAACTGTCAGAGGTGCCTCTAGACGGAGCGTTACTTATAGCCCTTCATGATGTGTTCGAGCCACCAAGAGGGGGCTGCGGCCATCAATTGGCCGATGTCGACGTAATCCCACCACCGCTCGATGAGCCCGTTGCGTACCTCATGAACACTGCAGAAACGCACGAGGTGGTACTCGCCGGTGTTCCAGAACCATTCTTCGGAATGCTCGGTGATGACCACGTCGCCCTGCGCCAACATGGGGCCGGCGTGCAGCACATAGTTCTCAAGTGGTTCAAGGCCGAGACGAAGTCGCGATGCCACTTCACGAGGGCCAATTGCTCCTGGGTCACCACCCACTAGCGGCACATCGTTGTACACGCCGGTGGGGCTGAACAACGCGCCAACACCATCGAAGTCGCGCTGCCCGAGGCGCTCCCACAGTTGCTCAATGATTGCTTTGTTCGAGGCCTCGTTGCCCGGCTCGCCCGCAGGTGTGAAAGTGCTCATGGTCTCGACCATAACGCTCGGAGCCTCGCGGCCATTTACGTTGCACTGCCAGCGTGACAAGATCTCGCCATGAGTAGAACCAATTGGACCGAAGCGAACATCCCAGACCAGACCGGCAAGACGGTGTTCATTACCGGCGCCAACAGCGGTATCGGATTCGAAGCGGCCCGCGCTCTGGCCGAGCATGGCGCTCGCGTGTTGCTCGGTTGCCGCAACATGTCCAAGGCCAACGCTGCCGTAGAGCGAATCCGCGCCACTGCACCAAACGCCGATCTGGTTGTGGTGCCTCTCGATCTCGCCGACCTCGCCTCGGTTCACGCAGCGGCCAATACCGTTAACGCCGAACCCCGCCTCGACGTGCTCATCAACAACGCCGGCGTGATGGCGATTCCGAAGAGCACCACTGTTGATGGTTTCGAGATGCAGTTCGGCACCAACCATCTCGCTCACTTTGCACTCACCGGGTTACTGCTCGATCGCCTGAACGCAACCCCCAACGCTCGCGTTGTGTCGGTCAGCAGCCAGGGCCACCGCATGGGCCGTATCAACTTCGACGACCTTGATGCCGAGCGCCGCTATCACCGCTGGTCCCGCTACGGCATGACCAAGGTGAGCAACCTGTTCTTCATCTACGAACTGCAGCGCCGCCTTGAAGCCAGCGGTTCAACCACCATCGCCGTTGCGTGCCATCCGGGCGGCAGCAATACAGAGCTCGCACGCGATGCCGGCAAGTTGATGAAGCTCGCCCAGCCCATCGCAAGCAAAGTGATGCAGTCAGCGTCGATGGGCGCATTGCCCACAATGCGCGCAGCCACCGATCCAACAGTGAAGGGTGGCGAGTATTACGGCCCCGATGGTTTCAGCGAGCAACGCGGCTACC
>Ga0194058_10000345_pt1 | contig 21945 bp, 12 predicted proteins | sample SepL4417m_MetaG_FD_155490 | JGI IMG/M metagenome (GOLD analysis project Ga0194058, IMG submission 155490) | Anoxic zone freshwater microbial communities from boreal shield lake in IISD Experimental Lakes Area, Ontario, Canada - Sep2016-L442-17m | ecosystem: Environmental > Aquatic > Freshwater... | reverse complement strand
AGGAGCCGAAGGAAAGCGAAGCGACCATCGGTGCCTGGCCGATGCCCTTCTGGTAGAGCGCGCTCACCTCGTCGTATTTCTCCGGAAGATACTTCACATCCTCGAAGGCGATTTTCTGCGGCCAGGAGGCGGTGAAATCTCTGTCGGTGAATGTCACGACTCCGGCCTGATCGTCATACTTCAAGATCCGGTCATAGATCCCATCGTTGTCCAGGTCGTAGATGTAGGTGTCGAAATGCCCGTCGCCATCCTCGTCGGAATAGCTGAGGAAGACCGGCCCGATGAGGCGTTTCGCCTCGCGCTGCCTCCAGATGATGTTGGGGATTGCCCCGACGAAACGGCTGTTGCCAAGGTGAGCCTCCCGGTGGTAGTAGCGGTTGACGTCCATCCAGAAATCAGGGGTTTTCGTCGGGATGGCATACGCCCCGAAGTCCGCACCCTTGAGGTGGAGCCCCCCCATGAGCGGAGAATAATAGAGCTCGTAGGTCCCGCCTTCCTCATCCACTTCCATGCGCTCGTCGGTGGTCAGGGCTCCGCCATACATGCCCTCGGAAGATGCCATGCCTAAGCCCTGCGGCGAAAAGGCACAATACAGGGCCGCTGTTTTGAATTTGCCTTCCACCATGTCATACCAGCCCTTGTAGAACTCGCGGGGGCCGGCCTTCGCGCCCTTCCAGTTCCCGGGGAGGGAAATCGTATGGAGCTTCAGCTCATGTCCCGAGACATCCCTCAGCGTGACCATGTTCCAGTTCACCTCCTCGTCAACGGGCACCGGATCCATCTCGATATTCCAGCTCCGCAGGGCCTTGCTCCCGTCAAGCCGCCCCATCGTCATGCGGTTCACATTCCCGCCGCCGTTGGCGTAGTAAAAGAACGCGGCCCCATTTTTCCAGATCTTCGGATACTCGTCCGCGCCGATGTCCACAAAGAAATGCTCCTCGAACGCCTGGAAGGCTCCCTTGAACGTGCGTCCGGCGGTGTCCGTAGATTTCGAGAACATCGAGGTATGCAACTGGATTTCATAGCCAGCGTATGTCGAGATGGCGACAGAGGCCTTGAGCGGATCGATCATCAATCCGAGCAGCGAGTAGATATCCTGTTTGAAGTTGAAGAGGTAGTGGCCGGGCCCGACTTCGAAGACGTCGCCGAGGAGGTCTCCGTTCAGATCCCAGGCCTTCGCCCATTTCAACCCGTCCTTGCTGTATCTGTCTGCCCCCAGGAATCCGCCGAAAACCAGGCTGCCCTGGAAGAAAAGCCCGTCCTTGTTCCAGTCTTCGACGATGATCTCCGGCTTGAGAAAGGACTTCCCCTCGGGCAGCACCTGGGAAGTGTCCACCGGGTTCTCGTTCAAAACCGCCTTCGCCAAATCCACCCCATCGGTTTTAAAAATGGTGAGCCGCCTCCCCGAGTCCTTGTCGATGGGGGCCGAGAAGGCAAGCGCCAGCGCAGGGAGCCCGGATTTCGGGTTGTCCCACAGCCACAGATCCCCGTCCAGGTCAGCCAGCTTGTTGCCGTTCCTGTCCATGATTTTCAGTTTTGCCGTCTGCCCTGCGATCTCGACGTCCGCGAGGAACGCGCCCTTGCCATCCGGGATTGCGAGGATCTGCGGCTGGGTCTTGATCCGGGTGCTCCAGGCCTCGCGGTCATTTCCGGCAGGCGCCACCCATGCCGAAAGGGTTCCCCCGGCGAGCGTGATGCTGCTGTCCTTCCCCTGCGCGGTCGTGCCGAAGTCAGGAAAAACCGCAACGCCAAGGGTTTTTGATCCGCCCGCGATCCTCCACCAGTCCTCGGAAAAAACGAGCGGCTGCCCGTTGGGCGACTTGGAAACTCCATAGTCAACCTTCCTGGCCTGAACCGGGCTGAGCGGTTCGTCCGAGCGGAATTTCATGTCCTTGACCCCGGTGAGCTTCGCGATTCCCGAACGATAGATCTCGAGGCTCCAAGCCTTGTCGCCCCCTCCAATCACGACAAGGTCCGCACCTTGGAAAAGAACCGCCGGCTGGATTGCTTCGGCGGCAAACCGGATGCTTTTTCCCTGGGATTCCATTTCCACGAAGTCTGTGCCGATCCGGTAGGTGCAGGAACCGGTCTCGACTTCGATCGGCTTGCCAGCGTCCGAGACAACCTTCATGCGCGCCGCCGGAGCCGCCGCCTTCCCATCGAAGCCAAGCGCGGCTGACGCCATCGGCTTCAGCGGCGCGAGCACATGGATTTTCCCGCCGAACACGTCAGCCGAAACCGGCTTGTCCATCCCGGAAACCGAATAGGTTCCATCCTTTACGCCGCCGACCGCCGCAGCGGGCGCGATCGCGGGGATTCCCATGGGCTCCGAGCTGGGATTGGCCACATGGAGCTCGGCGCAGGGCGCCAGGCTTGCAGCCGCTGGAATGAGCAGGAGGCCAAGGAGGGATTTGCAGTTCATAGAATCGATTATTTGTTGTCTTTGGTAATGGACTTGCCGGTCAGAAGCTCGGTGAACTCGACGCGGGAGATTTTTCCGAAGTAGTCGCCCAGCGGGATATTGAACGTCCCCTCCCCTTCGTTGGTCGAGCGGTAGAGCGTGTGCGTCCGCTCGGCTCCGGTGATCTGAATGCGAACCGGAACGGCGGCCTTGAAAAGGTTGCCGTCGGCATCTTTCAGCTTCCCCTTCGCCTGGAGCGTCCCGCCAGCAATCGCGAACCCCTCCACCTCGAAGGCCGCCAACGGCTTCGGGGCGGCAAGATAGATTTTCCAGCCGCCTGCGTCGAGCTGGCTCTTGAACGAGAACGTGCCGGGCTTTGCGGCGACCTCGACCAGCTTCGCATCCAAGAGGTCGTAGAGGGTTCCGGGATTTGTCTTCATCTGGACATTCATCACGCGGCCAAACTTCACGTCGTTGTTGAAGACGAAGACGTATTTGCAGTCCCCGTTCGTCATCGTCGAGGCGAAGCCGTCCCAGAAATCCGCCTCGTTATGCTTGACCGTGATTTCGGGAACGATCTTCGAGGAGATCTCCTTTTGGATGGTCGGGATGAGATCCCGGATCCGGCACTCTCTCCGGGCGTTGCTCACGTCGTCGCTGCTCGTGTTATTGAGCCCGCGCCCGCCGAGGCGCTTGCCGTCGTTCACATCGCCATACCAGGCATCAAACCGGCACGGGAGCACGGTGGCGCCATCGATTTTCACCGGGCTGGACTGGTCGGTAAAGACCAGCCCGCCCTGCGCCATGAATTTCTTCAAATTGTCCACGACCTCCTGGCGGCAATACTGGAGCGACGGCAGGACGACCGCCTTGCGCTTCATCAGCTCGTCGCTCATGAGCTGCTGCTCCGTAACCGATGCGGCCTGGACTTGGGCGCGGATCAGGGCCGGGAACGCGATGTCGTCAATCTGGAACTGGCGCCAGGGGAACGAGGGATCCGGGCTCTTTCCGATCTCGGGGGTGAGCCACCGGTATTGGTCAAAGCTGTTGCAGTGGAGCCAGCCGCCGAGATACCAGACCGGAGGGATCTCTCTCTTGAGAAGCTGAAGCATGGGGCCATAGCGCTGGAGAAAGACGCCGATTTTTTGGACTTCCTTGTCGAGCGTCTCCGCCCCAGGCTGCTGCATTTCCCAGAGATACGGGGTCTCCCAGATGATCAGCCCCTTGAGCCCCCGGCTGAACGCGAGCCCGGCCGTGAGCCGCAGCTGCTCGGCGTCGATCGCAGACCCCTTGTTTCCGCCGAAACAGCCCGGGCTTTTCGTGCAGAAGATCTCGGCCCAGTATTGCGTCTTCTCGCCCAGAAGATCGTTTTGCCTGGCAAAGCCAAGATCCGTGGTGGACATCGTTTTCAAAATATCTTCCTTCCACATCTGGTGGTAGTATTCGTCGATGATGATGTCTCCTTCCCCCCAGAACCCTCCGCCAAAATATCCTGTCAGCGCGCCCGGCTGCTTCTCCTTGATCGCCTTGCACATCTCCTGGCAGAACGGGACGAACCCGCGCATCCGGATCAGCTCGACCCACTTCAGCCAAAGGTCGCCCGCAGGCGCGACATAGCCGGGCTCGCGATAAACCGGAAGCGGGGCGTCTTTGCCGGTCTGCTTCTTGAAATAGTCGTTGGCAAACTTGCTGTAGTCCGCGATCAGACCCGGCTTCCCGCCGGCGTAGCCATAGCCGGTGGGCAGATACCAGGTCTGCTCGTCGTCCATCAGGTAGCCTTTCAAATAGGGGACGTCCTTCTTGTCAGCCAGCGACAGGTATTTGCCGACCGTCTCCTGGAGGTCTTTTTTCGAGGTCTCCACCATCAGGGGAGAAAACGGGGACCCCCAGAGCCCGTACCGGCGGGCCGGGCTGCCATCCTGGAATTTTCCGTTCCAATCGTCGAGCGGAACCGACCACATCGTCTCCTCAGGGTCGCCCTTCTTCCACTCCTTGTTCTTGAAATACGTGTTTTGAACTTTGTCGAAGAGGATCGCGTCGATGTTCGGGTAATACCAGAGCCCGTTTGCGGCCGAGCTTTTGAGCGCGGGGATCCCGTTCTTTTCGACCCAATCGGCCGTGTGCATGGAAACCCGGTTGAACCCCAAGTCCTTGAAATATTTGAACGTGAGAGGATCGCTCATGCTCATCACCCAGATCATGTAGGGATATTCCCCTGCCGTCCATTCGATCGGCGGAAGCGTCTTGGGCGTCGAGACAAGGTCCTCGTAATGGGAAGCCAGAAGCTTCTCGCTGTCTGGGCCGGAAGTCGGCTCCTTCGAAGCGGAGGCCCAGCGGAGAAGGCGATCCCAGAGCACCGGCTCCTGGCTCCAGGCCGCGCCCAGCCTTCGGAGCCCGCCCTTCAGAGCGATCTTGCCAGCGAGCGGCTTGCCGGCATTGTCGCGCCCCTCCCAGCAGACCAGCCCAACCCGCCCGGCGCCTTTGCCCCAGCCGATCACCGTCGGCTTTTGCGCGGGGCTTCCAAAATCTTCAAAACCCGGAAGGGCAGCCGCGCCATCGCGAATCTTCAAGCTGTCCTTGCCCTCAAGCTGCCCCGGTAAAATCTGATCCAGGATCGCGTTTTTGAACCCATGAAAGAAGGTCAGCCCGAATTGAGGATTCCCGCCCTGCGGAGATTTTTCTGATAGGATCGTGTTCGCCCCGCCCTCCAGGATGAGCCCTCCTCCCTTTTCCACGAAATCCAGCAGATCTCTTTCCTGATCGGCGCTGAGGATCGTCCGGGTGCCCTCCTCCGGGGCGCCGCCCTCCTTCGTGAGCGCCCTGGGAAAATCCCAGAGAACGATCACATCGTAGCGGCTCAGATCCTCCTTCGCGAGCCCGTAGGAATCCGTCTCGAAGATGCGGAACCGGTCCGAGACCATCGCCCGCATCGGAACAAACCGGTTCAGCGCGTGCGTCACCGAGCTGCACCTCCCGTTCGCATCCTGCCACTCCGTGCAGACCAAAACGCTAACCTTTTCCTTCGCAGGCTCCGCCAAACCCTTCATGGCAAAGGCCCCCAGCACGAGATAAAGCAGCGGCTTCAATGTTCTAGTCATGGTTTTCACGCACCATGCTCGCGCAAGGGCATTGAATCAAGTTCATTTTTTATTTATTTTCAACGTGGCCTTTTCTGACAGCGCGGGCCGCGCCAGATCTCGAACGCCCCCCGATCTGCGGCGTGGTAAGCGTAAAGAATGGAGGGCGGTCGCCCCCGGCCGCCTTGCCGTGCAGCCCGAGGGCGGGCTGCCTCCCTTCGGAGGGGTTTGAATACGATTCATCTTTTCTTGTCAGCCAGAAATAACTTTGCGAGAATTCGTCGCGATGATGTGCAGATTCCCACGATTTCCGGCCCTTGCGCTGGCGGCTGTTCTGGTGTCCGGCTGCGCCGGGCATCCCCCCGTAGTCCAGGTGCCGCCGATTCCCGTGGGGCAGAGCGGCACCTTGCTGACGTCGCGGCAAGCGCCCGGAGGCCCGGCCGTCGCGCTCGGGCAGTCCTGGACAAAAAAGCCGGTGCAGGCAGAGGCGACGCGGGTGCATTTCGCGTGGAGCCGAAAATCTCTGGTGGTATTTGCCGAGATGGACGACCGGCAGGTGGGAAGCCTGGCCACGCGGGACAACCAGAAGATGTGGGATCTTGGAGATGCGTTTGAGGTTTTCCTCCGGGCCCCCGGGGTGCGGGAGTATGTCGAGATCCATGTCACCCCGGAAAACCATCGGCTGCATTTGAGGTATCCGCCCGGGGGACTCCAGGAAATCGCGATGGGCCGCGCGGACTTCCCGCAATTTTTCATGAAGGCCGACGAGATGCGCAGGATCCGCAGCGCGGCGGTCCGGACAAAATCCGGCTGGAACGTCGCGCTCGTGATTCCGGCGGATCTGGTGGCGGATCGCCCGATCCGTGCGGGAATGACCTGGAGGTTCTCCGTCGCGCGCTATGACGGCGACCGGAAAAAAACTCCGCCGGTCCTCACCGCCTCGTCGCCCTATCAGGAGCTTGGGTTCCACCGGCTCAACGAGTGGGGCACATTAAAATTTACGAAAAACAAATGAACATCGAAGCAAAATGGATTTGGACGGCGTCCGACTACCGGGTGGACGTCCAGGCGGGATGGTTCCGAAGGTCATTCGTCTGGGCTGGAGCGGAAACCGAGTGGAGCTTTCACCTCACCGCTGACACGCGCTATCGCGTCTGGTGGAACGGCCAGCTGATCGGGCGAGGGCCCAACTGCGGAGATTTGGGCCACTGGCACTACGAGACTTATGCGGTGTCGCCCGTCCCCGGGACAAACTGCCTTGCTGTCGAAGTCCTTTTCCAGGGCCAATATGAGGCGCTCAAGCTCCCCTGGCTGCGCCCCGCGCTCCTGTGCTGGTCGGAGGATGCGCCAACGAACGCCCTCCTGGCGACAGGCAAATCGTGGAGGTGCCAGGCGTCTTCCGCCCATGCGCCCCGCCCGGCAACCTCGCAGGAGATCCTGCCCGGCTACACCTCGCTCGGAGCCTTCGAGGACATCGACGGACGCAAGATTCCGGCAGGCTGGATGCGACGCGCCTTCGAGGATTCCTCATGGACCCCGGCCACAGAACTTCCGATCCGCCCGCACCGGCGCGATGAGACCGGGGTCCAGGAAAACAGCTGGGATCTCATTCCCTCCACGCTTCCCCGGATGACCGAAGACCGGCAGCGCTGGCGCGAAGTGATCCGCGCCGGCACGATCACCCCCCGTGTCGCCCCTCCACTTTGGCAGGGAGGGCTCGAGCTTCCCGCGCTAGAAATCCCCCCGCACGACCCACAGACCGGAGGGATCTCCTGGAAGCCCGCAGGCCCCGAGTTTTTCATCGTGGACGTCGGGGAGATGACGACTGCCTATGTGGAGCTCGATGTGCAGGGGCCCTCAGAAACCACCGTCACCCTCCGCTATTCCGAAAGCCTCAGCAGGGATCTCGTCAAAGGCCGGAGGGATGAGACGGGCGACGGGACAGTCGAAGGCTATTTCGATCGATACCGGCTGCGAGACGGCCGCCAAACCTACGAGCCATTCCATTGGCGCCCGTTCCGCTTCATAAAAATCGAAGTGGATGGCCCCTGCCAAGTCCACGGGCTTCGCCTCCGGCGCTGCACCTACCCGGGCGACGTGATCGCAAAGTTCGATTCTGAGGATCCGATCCTCCACCAGATCTGGGATGTCAGCTGGCGGACCGCCCAGCTCTGCGCGCACGACGCGCACGACGATTGCCCCTATTACGAGCAGCTGCCGTATATCGGCGATCTCCGCCTGCACGGACCGATCGGCCTGATGTTCACCGGCGATCACAGACTCCTCGAACGCAGCATCCGGTTCTACTCCTGGGCCCGCCGCGACGACGGCATCCTCATCACCCGCTATCCGTCCCGCGTCCCGCAAATCATCCCGCCGTTTGCGCTGATCTGGATCATGCTGGTCGAGGACTATTTCGAAATGACCGGAAATGCCGGCTTTGTGGCGGAGATGTTCCCGGCCGTAGAAGGCATTCTGGCCTGGATGCAGGCGAGGGAGGACGAGTCGGATATCCTTGTCCGCCCGTTCCCGTATTGGAACTTCACCGACTGGTCGCTTCCTCAGGACGAGGGGAAAGAGACCAATGCCGGCAACCGGGCGTCCCTGATGATGTTCTACCTCGGAGCGCTCCGCTCGGCCTCAACGCTTGCCAAAGTTTGTGGGCGGAACTCGTCGCCGATCGAAGAAAAGGCAGCCCGCCTCTCAGGAAGCATTAAGGATAAGCTCTGGGACCAGTCGCTCGGGCTGTTCCAGGATGACACTCGCGGAGGCACGCTTGCCGTGCATCAGACCATCCTCGGCATCCTGTACGACGTCCTGTCGCCCGAGGAGTCCCACAGAGCATTTGACCAGGTGATAGCGCGCACCGACTTGGCCCAGCCGACGATCCCGTTCACCTACCACCTCTTCCGCGCCGCCTCCAAACTCGGCCGCTACGCCGAGGTCTGGCCACGCCTGTCGCTCTGGAGGGAAATGCTCGATCTCCGGGCGACGACATGGTTTGAAATGCCGGAGCCGACCCGGAGCGACTGCCATGCCTGGTCGTCATGGATCGCGCGGGATTTCCTCACCGAGATCCTCGGCATCCAACCCCTCGAACCCGGATTTCGGAAAATCCTGATCCGGCCGCAGACAGGCATCCTCCAGCAGGCTTCGGGGGGAATGCCAACCCCTGTCGGCTACGTGCATGTGGCTTGGAAGTTCCTGGGCGGCCAATTCCGCGCGGAGGTTGACCTGCCCGCCGGCTGCGACGGAAGCCTCCTCGTCTTTCCAAGCGGGAAGGAAGTCCGTCTAGCCCCTGGGTTGCATTCTTATGAAGAGGCGGACGCAAAATTCGTTTAGCACAGGCCTTCCCTGAACCGCCATGCCTCTTGATTCCTCCTTCGCGCGGAGATTTCAGCACGCCGTGGTTGCCCATGCCAATTGCGCCCAATTCACTCCCCGGGAAAAGCATTCCTATCCCTGTGTGAAGAGCCGAATGGTTGTGTGGTGCAAGGCAGGAACGGGAACCGTCATCGCAAACGGGAAATCATGTCTTTTTGAATCCGGCAGATATCTGCTGCTTCCCTGGGGGCATTCGATCAAATATGAGGCGAGTGCGGAAGACCCCTTCCTGCTGGGTGGCATCCATATCATTCCGGCGCATCTCCCCAAGCGGCCCCTCACATTCGACGTGGCCCATGACTCGGCCCATCCGCTTGCCAACGCGTCATTCCGAAGGGATATCCAGATCCCAGAGTTTCCCGATCTGAAACTGGGCTGGCTGAATGCAGAAGCGCCGCTGGGACACCTGCTGGAATACATCGTGCGCGCCTTCGTGAGCCGGCCACCTCAAGAAGAGATGGCCCGGTGGATGGCGAGGCAGCTCTTGTGCGAGCTGGTCTCCTCGGAACAGAGAAGCGAGGTTCATGACCATGGCGTCCCGCCCGAGATCGAACGCATGAAAGAGTTTATCTCCTTTCATATCTCCAGCCCGCTTTCTCTCAGGGAGCTGGTGGAATTCAGCGGGCTCAGCCCGTCCACCGTGGAGCGTCTGTTCCGAAAATATCTGCGAACGACGCCGGTAGCGTGGATTCTGAGCGCAAAAATGGAGCGGGCAAAGGTATTGCTCCGAACCCGCCGCCTGTCCGTCGCCGAGATCGGAAGCGAGGTAGGAATCCCGGATCCCTACTATTTTTCCAAGAGGTTCAGGCGAGTTTGCGGAAAATCCCCATTGGAGTATCGAAGACAAGGCTGCTGGCTCTAATTTCGATACGACACCAGCCTTGCGGCGCTATGACATTGCGTCATCTTCCAGCCCAAATGCAACCTTCAACGATGCGTTTCCTGCGAGGCGGCGCGGTAAGTGATTTCCACATTGGAATGACCAGCGGGAAGAGAGATTTCTTCGAGGGTGCCAACCTCGGTGATCGGCACCGACTGCCCATTGACTGTTGCGCTCTCGAGCGAAAAACTCATTTTTGAAATGTCCGCCTTATTGCCAGGGAGCGGAAGGGCATTGCTCAGAAGATCGTAGCGGCGAGAAAACCTCATCGGGCCACCTTTGCCGCTGATGGCCATGGTGATCCTATCGGGGGCGCATTTCATTTCGGAGACGTCAACGATCGGCAGCACATCTGCCAGCAGCGATACGATCCGCTCCACCAGACGATCATTTTTCGTGCCGCCCTCAAAAAACTCATGATGCCAGATGTAGCGATTTGTCCAAAGGTCGATACCGCTCACGAGCAACCTTCCCTTGCCGATGGTGGCCAGGGCCATGAGCGGCTTCCCATCGTAGCATAGGAACGGCTGCAGCCCATTTGATAGCATGTCAAGTGAGTATCCGGTAAAGCTCAGGTAATCAAATCCCTCAAGAATGCCGAATTTGAGCGGGTCTGAGAAATGTTTGATTTGATTCCACGGGCCGGGCGTGCGCGTTTCGGAAGCGCGGGCTTCCGGCCTGATGCCGCCAAGCCCTTTTGTCATGTTGAGGGGCGTTCGCCTTTGCAGAAACTCATCGCCGAGCTTAAAGCCGAGTATGCTGCCAAGGGCGGAGAAGCGCATCCGTGCGGGGGTGCCCTCGACGGTCGAAGCGATGCAGATGCCGCCGCGGTCGATCCAGCGCTTCAAAGCCTGGGCCTCCTCTTCGGAAGGCGTCAGCTTCAGGGCAGGAAGGATCAGCACGTCAATGCGCTTTAATGAGTCATCAGTCCATTTCGACGCGAGCGTCTTTTGAACGATCCCCCGCTTCGCAAACATGCTGCCAATGCGCGAAATCCCCCCCGGAGAAAAATCGGTCCAAAGGTCAACATTCCCACAGTGGTACATGTCGCTAGCCACGATTGTCTGCCAGGGCTTTCCAAACGTAACGAAAAACGGGGGAATTTCCTCCTTGTAAAAAGGTTTTGTCACCCTGTTCACCGGCGTGCCGGACGATCCGATGGAAAGGGATGCCACCATCGGCGCCTGCCCCAGCCCCTTTTGATACAGCGCGCTGACCTCATCATACTTTTCTGGCAAATACTTCACATCATCGAATTTGACCTTCATCGGCCAGGCGGCAGTAAAGTCTTTGTCAGTGAGGGAAATGACCCCCGCCTTGTCGCTGTATTGCAGCATGCGGTCGTAGATGCCGTCATTATCAATATCGTATATGTAGTGATCCATGCGGCCGTCGCCATCTTCGTCTGAGTAGCTTAGGAAAACAGTTCCCAGAAGGCGCTTGGCTTCATGCTGCCTCCAAAGAAGGCCCGGTTGAGCGCCGACAAAGCGATGGTTGCCGATGTGGGCCTCCCGGTGGTAGTAGCGGTTGATGTCGAGCCAGAAATCCGGCGTGTCGGCGGGCACCGCGTAGGCTCCGAAGCCGGCGCCTTTGAGATGGAGCGCATTCATGAGCGGGGAGAAATAGAGATCGTATGTGCCACCGTGCTCATCGACCTCGATGCGCCCATCTGTGGTGAAGGCCCCCCCATACATCCCTTCCGGAAACGGCAGGTTGATCCCTTGAGATGTGAAGCAGGCAAAGAGCTGGGTGGTCCGGAATTTTCCCTCAACCATGCTATACCACCCTTGGTAGAACCCCCTGAAGCTCTCTTTTGTTCCATTCCATGCCTGCGGCACGGAGATCGTATGGAGCTTGAGCTCGTGCCCTGCAGCATCTTTGAGCGAAACGATATTCCAGTTCACCTCATCGTCCACCGGCACGGGGTCCATTTCAATATTCCAGCTTCTCAGGTCTTTCTTTCCATCCAGCCGGCCCATTGACATACGGTTCACATTTCCTCCCCCGTTAGCATAGTAAAAGAATGATGCCCCATTTTTCCAGACCTTCGGGTTCTCCTCAGGGCGCATGTCCGCAAAGAAATGTTCCTCAAATGCCTGGATGGCACCTTGATATGTGCGCCCGGCAATGTCTGTCGTTTTAGAAAACATAGACGTGCGCTTCTGCATTTCATACCCCTCATACACAGAGACGGCTACGGATGCTTGGATAGGATCTATGGATACGTCGAGCAGGGAAACAATATCCTGCTTAAAGTTAAAGAGATAGTGCCCCTTAGTCACTTCATAGACATCGGATAGGTTATCGCCGTTCAGATCATACGCATTGCTCCATTTCACGCCATCTTTGCCATATCGATCCGCACCAAGAAACCCGCCGGAGATCAGGCCTCCGCGCAGAAATAAGCCGTCTTGATTCCAGTCTTCTATGATGAGCTCCGGCTTCAACAAGCTTTTCCCCTCCGGCAGGACTTTGGAAATATCGACGGGCGTTTCGTCCAAAGCGGTTTTTGCCAGATCGACTTTCTCTGTCTTAAAAATGCAGAGCCTTTTTCCGGATGAGGCATCTGGCGATTGCGAATAGGCAAGGGCGAGCAATGGTTTCCCTGCCTTGGGATTGCTCCATAGCCAGAGGTCCGCATCCATATCCGGTTTCTTGTTCTCGTTCCTGTCGATAATTTTCAGGTTGGCTGATTTCCCACCCAAGTCGATGGTCCCGTCAAAGCCGCCGGCACCATCACCGAGAGCCACAATGATTGGCTGAGTTTTTATCCTCACACTCCATGCCTCTTGATCATTGCTTGCTGGTGCTACCCAGGCAGAGACAGAAGATCCCTGCAGCGTCATGGCCTCATTTTTCCCCTCCCCGACTGTGCCGTAATCCGGGCAGACGACGACGCCAAGGGTTTGAGCAGCTTCCTCGATGCGCCACCAATCTTCCGGGAAAACGAGAGGTTGAGAATCTGCTGCCCGGACGACGCCATAATCCGCTTTCCTTGCCTGGAGCGAGTGGAGGGGCGCGCCGGAATCAAATTTCAGAGTCTTGCACCCTGAGATTTTCGCAATGCCCGAGCGATAGATCTCGATGCGTTTTTTGCTGGCGTCAGCCGAGCTGCCTATGACGACGAGGTGAGCCCCCTTGAAAATCAGTTTCGGGGTGAAAGCCTCCAGGGAGACCCGGATGGTTTTGCCATGAGATTCCAGTTCGACGAAATTCTTGCCTGCGCGATAGGTGCAGGTTTCTGTCTGGACCTCGATAGGTTTCCCGGCGTCTGCTGCCACCTTGAGCAAGAGGTCCGCAGCGGCAGCTTTGCCATCGAACTTCCATTTGGTCGAGGACATCGCCGAGGCAGGCGCCAGGAAGTAAACCTGATTCCCGAAAACATCTGCTGCCGCTGGCGCCTGATCCGATCCAGTCAGTGAATATGACCCGTCCTTGAGGTTCCCGAAGCCAGCGGAGGGCGATATTGCTGGGATGCCCACCGGTTCCGAACTGGGATTGATCACAAAGAATTCCGATTCGGATCCCTGAACGAAGCAGGCTGACAGCGGAATAACCAGCAAGCAGAACACGAGTTTTTGAAGCCTTTTTGCACCAGGGCAAAATCTGCGGAGCGCTGCGGATTTTCCAGCGCCCCTTTCCTGGGGGGGCACCGGACAGGAAAACATCGGCGCCGGGATTTTCAGCAGGTTACGGTGCATATTGCTGTGGCTTGTTGACATTGTTCTCCTGACTTAAAACAGAATTGAGATGGGCAGCTTCGCTCCCGAAGGCATCAGACTCAGCCGTCATATTGTCATAGCTTCCGCTATCCATGAGCTTTTCAATAGCACCTTTGTGGAATTCGAGAACATGAATCTCCGTGGAAATATCCAGAAGTCCCCCGCTTCCCTGACTTTTGATTTTTGCCTTTAAGTCCTCGAGAGTCTTCTTGTCTTTCGATAGCGCTGACGCGAGCCTGTCCACCAGGGCACTGTTGACTGCAAAGACTTTCTCCGAAGTGCCGAGAGTCTTCCCTTGGGAGTCCGAGATAACAGATTTGATCGTGTAATTGCCATCGGGAAGGTCTGCGTAGTGCCATTTGAGATCGGTTGTCGCAGCGATGCCGGGTGCGGCGCTTGGAATGGTCGCATCGAGTGACGCGAGTTCTTTTTGCGTGCTAGCGATCGATATCCTTACGGTGGATGCCGGGAGGACGGTGGCAGAAGCGAGGGAGGCCTTGACAGTCACGATCCCCGCTTTTCCATAGATTTTTCTATCAGGAGCAACCTCTCCGCTGATGCGATTGCCGGTCTCCACAAAATCCGGTTTGCCGATCCCTCCGACTACGAATATATCCTCCACCGAAGAGATCGCATGGCCCGCCTCAACGAGCTGTTCCTTACCAAGCCAGTCCAAGCCAACGAATGCGCCATCGTCGCCAACGATCTCCGTCGACTCATTTGCTCCCGCCCAGTAAAATACCTCTTGCTCGCCCTCTGCGCGCAAGACCTTTACAACCGACTCGTTTTCCACAGTGTCGGACAAGGAAACCCACCCGCCTGTCACCTTGAGAATCGCCATCCTGGCATATTCTGCCCCGACAGCATAGTCCTGAATGTTGAGCCCATCGGCCGATTGAAAATAGATGTCATCATTATCATCTCCGCGGGTTCCCTGGGCCATTTCGCAATGGAGTCGGATCCGCATCATTTGAGGCCGTTTGCTCAGGTTGGTTTCTTTGACCTCGACGCGCAGGGCGGTAGATCCAGGAGCAATGGTCATGCGGCGCTCGATGCCGATGTCTTGAGTTTGGGCAGAGGCCACGATGGCTTTCGCCCCATCCTTGCCATCTTCAAACTTCATCTCGTAAGTGAGCATCCAAAAATCTCCCGGCCACCCCAACCCGAGAGTTGGCGCGTCGGTGAAGCCGCCATATTCCGCGCCCGCCCAGTTATCCGTTGGTTTTTTCGCGATGTTATCGGCGCGGACTTTGGCGCTGCCATGCCCTGTTTTCAGGTTGACAAACTCCAGCACCCGCCCGCCGATTTCAGGCGTGACGCTTAGGCGGACAAGCCCGTTATCCAATGTGAAAACATCTCTGCCAAACAGCTTCCCATTTTTTTCTACCACTTCACCTGAGAATGAAGAAAACGGCGTTCCGGCAAGCAGCAGGGTTCCTAATAGCCAGGTGATCTTCATGGGAGAACTTGAAATGCCCACCTCAGGCATACCTGCCGTATTCCTGCGCGGCCCGGTACATGGCGAGAACATTTTCTACCGGCGAATTGTCTTGAATCTGGTGCGTGGGGGCCAGCGCATAGCCGCCGCCAGGCATCATTGTGGCCAGGGTCTCCCGAACATTGGCCACGACCTCGTCCGCATTTCCATAGGCCAGCGGGCCAGCCGTTGAAATCATGCCGTGAAAATGAAGCCGCCCTCCAAAACGTTTTTTCAAGTATTCCGGCGACATATCCTTGGCTTCCGGCTGCAAGGTATCCACGGCAGCTATCCCCATTTCAATAAATTCGTCGAACGCCCAGCTGCTCGACCCGCAGCAGTGGATCATCACCGGGATGTTCCATGCCTTGGCTAGGTCCACGAATTTCTGATGGCGCGGCTTGATGAACTGCCTGAAGGTCTCCATGCTGATGATCGGGCCGCGCTGCGTCCCCAGGTCTTCGCCGATCCAGAGGAAATCGATTTGGCCCCGTCCGGCCTCAAGCGCACGCTCCAACACTCCCAACTGCACCGCCATCCGGCGATCGGTGAACCTCTGCAACGGCGAGTCGGGATCGATGATTTCCATCATCGCCTGCTCGACGCCCATGAGCATCCCGGAAGAGTTCATGATGTCGGCCGTTCCGGGGCCTCCAAGATGGATGGCATGCTCGGGATACCGGCTGCAGGCCTCCTCGACGACGGAGTAGTCGAATTGGTCCGGCGACGGCATGGGCCATGTCTCGAATGCCTCCTCCGTTGCATCCATCAATGGATAGTCGCAATAATCCCAATAGCCGCCCGACTCGTTCTCGACCCACTTTTTGCGCAGGCCCCAGTCCGCGTCCACCTGGCGCTCGGGAATCTCCGCGTGCAACCGCGGGCCGGTGTAGCGCGGGTGAACACCTCGAAAATCAACCCCCAACCGGCAGAGCAGGCCCTCGTCGTCGTCCTCAGCAAGGCCGAAGTGCGCCTTCAGCCGCCCGTCGATCCCTGGATTGCAAAGGTAGTTGACCGGCACGCGATCACCACACCGACCTTGAAAAAATGCACGAACCCGCTCTTTGGATGTCATATTCATGAGCTCATCATCGTGATTCGTCAGACTCGTCATAAACAGTGGATTTTCTGAGTTCTTTTTGTCCTATTTCGTCATGTCGAAGCAAGCGAGCGGGGTCTTGCGCCCGCGCGCAAAATCCCACCCGAGATCGCGATTCCCGGCTTCTCCCGCCGTCAGATTTTTGTGAAATCCGGAATTTCGACAGTCGCCCCGCCGCTCATGGCCGACTGGTGGGCACAGATGCCGGCAGCGGTCCAGGCTGCCGCAACCGGCGCGTCCACGAAGGACGGCCGGCCCTCGCGGATCGCCCGGATGAACTCGTGGACGAGATGCGGATGCGACCCTCCATGTCCGCCGCCCTGAAAGAACGACAGGTGCTGGTGCTCTCCATCATAGACCCCGCCTTTGGTGAACGGGGCGATCTCCGCCGGGAGCAGGCTTCCAAAATCCGGAACCTCGACGTGCCGGGCTTCTTCGCCGCCCGTATGCAGGACCGGATTCTCGCCGATGAGCTGCTCCCACTCGAACGTCTGCCTCTCCCCGTAGATGTCGAAGCTCTCCCGGTATTGCCGAACCGTCTCGTAGAGCGAGCGGGTGACCTCGCAGGCGAGGTCTGAGTCGCGGAGCTTAAAGAGCGCGCTCTCGACAGCAAAGGGCGATTGGTAGCGGGGGATGTATTCCTCCCGAATCCGGCCCGATCCGAAGCAGTTGACCTTCTCCGGAACTTTGCCAGCCAAGGCAAAAAGCGGGCTCACCGCATGGGTGGCATAATGCATCGGCGGAAATCCCCACCAATACTCCGGCCATCCGACGCTCATGTCCTGCTGGTGCGATCCGCGCAGGAATTGGAGCCGCCCGAAATCGCCGCGGGCCGCCATCTCCCGCACAAAGAGAAACTCCCTCGTGTAAACAGCCGTCTCCATCATCATGTAAACCTTGCCCGACCGCTTGCGGGCCTGGCAGATCTGCTCCAGCTCATCGAGCGTCGTCGCCGCAGGCACCGTGCACGCGCAGTGCTTGCCAGCGTCAAGAGCCGCCACAGTCATCGCCGCATGCGAGCCGATCGGCGAGTTGATGTGGATCGCATCGATCTCGTCGCACGCGAGCAAATCCTCAAAACGCGTGAACCGGAACGCCTCCGGCACGCCAAATTTTTCGCCCGTCTCCCGCAGCGTGCCCTCGTTGCGCTGGCAGATCCCCCGAAGCTCCGTCGCTCCCCACCGCTGGTAAATCGGAATGAACTCCGACCCAAATCCCAGCCCGACAATCGCCACACGAATTTTTCCGCTCATCGTCATCTTCCTTTCATTTTTCTGGTTTCCCTGGTTACATTTTCATTTTTAGCAAAAACCTGCCCGAAAGCAACCTGAATTTGTTTCAATAATTTCTTGCGTGTCTGCGACTGCGGTGACAGGCTGCCTGAGGAGTTAGGAAAGCGGCGGAATCCGGCTCCTGCGAACAAACAACCGCTGAAATTCCCAAGAGCCATCATTCTATGAACAACCCGATACCTCAGCCAGAAAAAGCCTGCCTCGAACGATTTCAAACCGGAGTCTATGACATGGGAGGCGGGCGAAAGCTTCCCTACCGGCTATTTGCGCCTGCAAATCTTGCGCCCGGAGCCAAGTGCCCGCTGGTCGTCTTTTTCCACGGAGCGGGCGAACGCGGATGCGACAACGCCCACCAGCTCGATCTTCAGACGGCACCGATGGTCTTCGCAGGAAATGAGGTGCAGTCCGGGCATCCCTGCTACGTTCTGGCACCGCAATGCCCTGCGGATCAGCAGTGGGTGGATATGCCGTGGGGAGACACATCCGGCAAGCAGCCCGAATCGCCGACATGGCCGATGGCTGCCGCATGGGAGCTCGTCAAAAACCTTGTCAAAACCCATGCCGCGATCGACGGGAGCCACGTGGTTGCCACGGGCTTTTCGATGGGAGCCTTCGGCGTTTTTGATGCGATGATCCGGTGGCCGGAGATGTTCGCTCGCGGCATGGCCGTCTGCGGGGGGGGAGATGAGTCCACCGTGGCACCTCTTGCCGGCAAGCCGCTGTGGGTCTTCCACTCAGAAGACGACCAAGTCGTCCCGGTCGCCCGGTCGCGCAATATGGTCGCGGCGATCCGCGCGGCTGGAGGAACCCCCTCCTACACCGAGTATCCGGCATCCATGGGCCTGCTGCATCTCTCCTGGAACGAGGCCTTTCTCAAGACGCCTGAGATCTTCGAGGGGCTTCTGGGCCCTGCAAAAGCAGCAGCACCCAACCTCACGGTGCGCGAGGAAAAGCGGCTTCGCATCGGGATCATCGGCACCGGCGTCATCGTCCGCGACTACCACCTCGTGGCGATTAAAGACTATCCGGAGCGATTCCAGGTCACGGCACTTTGCAACAGGAGCAGGGAGCGCGCCGAAGAGATGAGCTCGTCGCTGGGGGGAGGCCTGCCGGTCTGCACCGACCATCGTGAACTTCTTGCCTCGCCCGATGTGGATGTCGTCCTGATCGCGGTCCCGCCATTTGCTATCGAAGAAATTGCCTGCGATGCCTTGCGTTCAGGCAAGCACGTCCTCTTGGAGAAGCCGATGGGCAACACCGCCGACGACGCGGCGAGAGTTCTCGAAGCCAGCCGCAAGGCGACAGGGAAGTTCATGGTCGCAGAAAACGCACTTTTTCATCCGGTGACGCAAAAGCTGATCCAGATGGCCCGCAACAAGGAATGGCCGTACGGAAAGCCGAATTTCATCGAGCTCCACCAGTTCTGGAAGATGACCCCCCGGTCGATCCCGCAATTCTACAACTCGACCTGGCGCCATGACGAGCGGCTCACTCACGGCTACCTGATCGAGGGGGGATGCCACACGGTCAATCCCATCCGCGAAATGTTCGGGATGCCGACAAAAATCCGCTCGCGCCTCCTCTCGGCGGATCCGGCTCTCGGAAAGTTCGACACGTGCCTGGCCCACTGTGAATTTGCCGACGGCACGCTCGGCCAGATCACCATGTCCTACGGGATCAAAAGCCCGGACAGCCACCTCTTCAAGCTCTACGCGAAAGACGGCACCCTCTTTACGGAAATGGGTTCCCTGGGAACGATTGACGAGGATGGCATCAACCTGCAATCCATCCCGAAGCTGCACCCCGGCGGATTCCACGCCGAGTGGATCCACTTTCACGACGTGATCTGCCACGGCGCCAAGCCCCAGTTCACCGCCCAGCAATCCTTCGACGACATCCTGTTCATGCAGATGCTGATCGATGCCGCCGAGCGATGAGCCCCAAATCCGCATCAGAATGAGGAACGCCGGGAGTGCGGCTCGACAGGCGGCAGATCAGGCGGCAGCCCGCCCTCGGGCTGCTCTGCAAGGCGGCCGGGGGCGACCGCCCTCCATTCATTGCGCTGACGCACGGATGGGTAAGCGACGGGGCATTGACCCATGCTCTCCGGCATGCCATTCTCGGAATCTGAACGAAGAGAAAATTTCAAATCTCTGATACAAGGCAGCATATGAAACGCAGCGAAATCAACCAACTCATTCTCTCCGCCCGCGCTTGCTTCGAGGCTCATGGCTGGGCGCTCCCTCCCCGGCCCCGCTGGGATGTCACGGATTTTGGCCTGGGCGACTGGACAAAGAACTGCCTGGTTCTGGTGAACCTTGCCGAGCATGTGGAGTATTGTGAAAAGCTGATGTATGCGCGCCGGGGGATGGTCACGCCCGCGCATTGCCACCATAAGAAGAAAGAGGACATCATCAGCCGCTGGGGCACGCTCCGCATCCAGGTCTGGCCGGGGCGCCCGGGAGAAGAGATGCCCGAAAGCTTCGATATCCTTGTCAACGGCGAGGTGCGATCCGTTTCAGCAGGGGCGGAAATCGACCTGGCAGCTGGCGAGCGGGTCACCCTCGTGCCGAATATTTACCATTCCTTTGTTCCTGTGACCGGGGAGTGTATCATCGGCGAGGTCTCGACCGCAAATGACGATGCCCACGACAACTTTTTTATCGACCCCGACATCGGGAGGTTCCCCCATGTTGAGGAAGACGCGGAGGCGGAGGTCAAACTTCTGAGCGACCCGTCATGAAGCAAGGATGTCTCGAACTGGCACGGCTGATCGAAACGGCCAGAATTCCCGAGTGCCGGGTGGTCACCGGGTTTGATGGCTTCGTGGACGAAATGATATCGCTCGTCGGCGAGCGGAGGTCGCTGGAGGATTTCTCTCCGGTCCCGGACATTGCGACATTCGGCAGGATGGTTTCGGCATCGGCCGGGCACAGCAGCCTCCGCGAGATCGTCGTCAACGACGTTCACCCTGGCGGCTGCGCGGTCAACCTGGCCGACGGTCTGGCGAGCCTCGGAGCACGCGTCGACTGCTTTGCAACGCTTGGCGATCCGGTGCATGCCGCATTCCGTGACATCGCGGCGAAATGCCATGGGTTTCACTCGTGGGGGCGAGAGCCCGGGCGCACGCTGGCCTTTGAGTTCACCGACGGGAAGCTGATGTTCAGCGCGGTCAGGCAGCTGGCCGAGTTCACGCCAGAGATCGCACGGAAATTTCTAGCCGAAGGGACCTACGCCGAGGACTGTGGGAGGGCGCAGGTCATCGCGCTAACCGACTGGTCGCTCTATCCGCATATGACCGACGTTTGGCGCACCTTGCAAAAGGAGGTCTTTTCCAAGTTGAGCCACCGGCCTCATTTTCTGATTGATTTGGTGGACCCGTCAAGCCGTTCGGCCGCGGACATTGTAGAAATGACAGGCATCTTGCGCGACTTTGAGCCATCTGGCCCCCTCACCCTTGGGCTAAATGGCAACGAGGCAAATATCCTATGCCGGCAGCACGGGCTCGACCCATCCCCGCCGGAAGCGACTCCCGAACAGACGCTCGCCCAGGCGGCAGGGTTGCGAGCATGTCTCGGGATCACCCGGGTGGTCATCCATCGTATTTCGTTCGCCGTTTCCTCGGATACCGATGGCGCCTTCAGCCAGATCGGCCCCTTTTGCCCGAACCCCAAGAAGAGCACCGGGGCGGGGGACCGCTTCAATGCCGGGTTTTGCCTGGCGCTTGCGCTCGAATATCCTGCCTCCATCGCTCTGCTCCTCGGCTGTGCCTCCTCTGGCTTTTTCGTCCGCAATGCACGAAGTGCGGCGGTGGGTGAGCTAGCAAGGTTCCTCCGCCAATGGGCCGCTGGCTCATTCGAATCCTAAGGCCGATTCGCGGACTATCATGATTTCCTCCCGCGCCCAGCGTGCCGACGACGAAAGCTTGCCCCGCCCGGCGCATTGCATTACCGTCGGCCAATGAGACGAACATCGAAAATCCTCGCCGTCATAGCACTTATCCTGTGCGGCTTCCAGAGCAGCCATCTCAACGCGAAGGACAAAAATCCCGGCGCAGCGGCAGGCGACGATGCCGGGATCAATCTGAAAATGTTGCAGGGAAAATGGCAGGCCGTTGATGACAAGTCTGATTTTCTGGTGTTCGAAAACAACCACCGCAAGGAAAAAGGCGGCGGCGAGACGGAGTGGGACGACGAAGTTTTTGTTCTAACAGACAAGCCGATGAGAGACGGCAAAGAGCAGGACACCCTTGCAAAAGAAAAGGCCCGCTATATCTACTGCGAGAAATCCGACATGTGCTGGGCGATCGAGGAATTGACCGCCAAAAAATTGGTTCTCATTTATATGGGGCGCGGAAGATTGCTGGAATACCGGAGAGCAAAATAAACCCAGCGGCGCAGCCGCACGCGTCGCACCCGAGGAATTGTTTCGACTCATGGGGAGGAGGGTGCCAGGATGCCAGCTCATCATGAAATCCGTCCGCATCGTCGAGCAGCTCGCCATTTTCATCGCCAACCAGCCCGGAACGCTTTCGGATGTCTGCGATGCGCTGGCCGAGGACAAGATCAACATCTACGGCCTCACGGTATCGGATACGGTCGACCACGCGGTGG
>Ga0194058_10000344_pt1 | contig 21956 bp, 17 predicted proteins | sample SepL4417m_MetaG_FD_155490 | JGI IMG/M metagenome (GOLD analysis project Ga0194058, IMG submission 155490) | Anoxic zone freshwater microbial communities from boreal shield lake in IISD Experimental Lakes Area, Ontario, Canada - Sep2016-L442-17m | ecosystem: Environmental > Aquatic > Freshwater... | reverse complement strand
AAACCCGAGAAGCACCCTGTCCTCGAAGCTATCGGTGCATCTTACGACGGTATGGAGAATTATCTTCTTGCTGCAGAATATTACGAGAAAGCCCTTACCTGCTGTCCAGGTTCAAAGCGTTTCGAGCTTAACTACCGTCTTGGTGTTTCCAGAGCATGCGGGGAAAGACTAAAAAAGGCGTCAGAAGCTTTCCGGGAATGTCTAAGTTTACACGAAGGCCTGCCGGAAAAACAGGCCATCCTCCAAATACTCGAAAAACTGGAACTGGTTCAGGAAGGAAAAGGAAAAACCAATATCTTCTACATTCAGACGCAACTTCAAAGGGCTTTTACCGAGATGGAGGATGAACGGTACGAATCTGCCGCATACCGGCTTGAAAAAATTGCCCCTATGGATCCGGAAAATTCCGCGATCTTTTACAACCTTGGGGTTGTCTATACCTTTTTAAGGAAGGAAGACGAGGCCATAGAGAATTTTCAGAAATGCGTCGACCTCGATCCGGAATATGTTCAGGCTTATTACAACTTGGGACAGATCAGCCTTATTAAGAAGAGGGATTTTTCTAAAGCGCTCCATTTCTTTGATCGTGCTGCTGCTGTTCGACCAGACTACGTAGGTGCTCATCACCAGCGTGGTATAGCGTATGAACTTCTGGGCTATGTTCAAAAAGCGATAGAATGCTGGGAAAAAACCCTTGAACTGGACCCTGACAATAAACAAGCCAAAGGCAACATTGAAAGAGTCAGATCCGCACTGGAGAAAGAACCTTCATCTGAGAACAATTGAAAGGACCGTGTATGAGATTAAGAGATCAGCTTTGTGTACAAGACCGTCTTATGACCTGGGACGACAGTTTTTCGTTTCGATGTCATCCCGGAATCGACTGCTTCAACTCTTGCTGTAAGGATGTCACAATATTTCTGAACCCTTTGGATGTGATACGATTAAGGAGTGCGCTGGGAATCAGTTCCACGGAGTTTATTGAGAATTACACTCACCGTGTGCTTTCCAAGGCTGGAGGGATGCCCGCAGTAGTGCTCAAGATGAACCTGGATGAAGCCAAGACGTGTCCTTTTGTAGGCGATGTCGGCTGCCAAGTGTATGAGGACAGGCCATATTCGTGCCGACTCTACCCGTTGGACACGGAACAAGGCGTGGAGTTCAGGTTTATTGTTGACCAGGAGGCTTGTCACGGACTGAGGGAACCCGATGAATGGACCGTCGAGAAATGGAGGCGTGAGCAAGGTCTGCTCCCTTACGACGATCCGGATCACAACCTCAAGGATGTCATGCTGGCAGACCAACTTTGGGAGAGTAAAATCGAGGACCCGAGAATGCAGGACATGATTCTCATGGCTCTCTATGATTCCGACCGCTTCAGAGAATTTGTATTCAGCAGCAGTTTCTTGCAAAAGTTCAGAATTGATGAAGATATTATTGAAAAAATCAGGGAAGATGACGTTGCTCTTCTCTATTTTGGGGCCCAGTGGCTCCGGTTTGCTTTATTCGGCAAGAAAGGCTTCTTAAAGATCGACCGAGATTATCTTGAACGAATGAAAAGGGTTGTACTGGGCAATAAGGAGTTGAAGAAATGAAACGAGTTTTCCTGCTCGTTGCAATAGTTTTGATCGGCTCTATTGCTGCCATAGCCGTAGCTGCGGAATCTTCAATTGATAAGCACATAAAAGATTTGAAGAATAAGAATCCGGAAGTCAGGGCCGAAGCGGCCTACGAACTCGGCTGCGGGTGAAACAAGTCTTCGAGGGCGGTCCCGCCTCTCATTGAAGCGCTCAAAGATCCTGAATGGAAAGTTCGCAAAAATGCTGCCGAGTCGCTTGGTTTTTTTCCTAAAGAAGCCGACCGGGCCGTTCCCGTCCTCATGGAGCGGTTGAGCGACGCAGAGAAACCGGTCCGTATCTCTGCCATGCTCTCTCTCGGGAAGCTGGGTCAGGGCCAATCACCAGTACAGGACGCCTTGATCGTTTTTGCCGAAGACAGTGATCCTCAGATTCGACTCAACGCCGTAGTCGCTCTGGCCAGTTTAGGTAAAATTGACGATACCGTTATCCCGATGTTGGTTCAAGCACTCTCCATCGAAGAAGTCGGGACTGCCAAGGCCGCGAGCCGAGCATTAGGAAATTTGGGTATTAAAGAGCCGGAAAAAGTGCTCCCCAAAATGACGGAGATTTTGGAAAAAAAACATGATCCTGCGTCCGGTTATGCGTTGCGTGTGTTGAAGCAGATGAAAGCCCAAGCAGCCCCGGCACTCCCTCAGATCTCTGCCCTGTACGACGCTTCAGAAGCAGCAACCAGGATCATTATTGTTGAAGCGGTCACGGCAATCGATGCCAAAGGAGATTATGCGCTGCCCGTACTTTTTAAGGCCCTGAAGGAAGCTGATTCCAATGACCGTAAGGATGCTCTATTGGGCCTCATGCGTTTCAGGTCCAAGGGGGATGCTCTTATCGGACATCTGGCTGGAGCCCTGAGAGACAGTGATGCGGAAAACCGGCTGTTGGCGGTAGGAATCATCAGGGGCTTGGGACAGGAAGGAACGGCGGCAGTACCAGATCTTCTAACCTTGACGAATGACCCCGATCATCGCGTCCGCAATGCCGCGATCAACGCAGTAGTGATCTATCGGCCCCTTCCTCCGGAAGTCGTTCCCGCTCTAGACAAGGCCCTCAAAGAAAGTGATTCCCGTGTCCGTAACGCTACCGTCAATGCGCTACGAAACTTGGGTGCAGATCACCCCGAAAAAGTTACTCCAATATTGAAGGATGCATTGCAAGTGGAAAAACATGGTCCATCAAAGAGGCTTATAGAGTCTGCACTGGAAAGCATCTCGAAAGGACAGGACTCACAACCTGCTGACAGCGTCGGAAAGGTGGATAAGGATGAAAGGCGAAAAGCCAAAGATACGAAATAAAATGGCTCCCGGATCGTGGTCGGTCTTTTCCAGTCCTTACGTGCGTTGCTTCATCTATAATCAGATATCGAGATCCTTAATTTCCCTGGCATGCTCCTTGATGTAGGAAAACCTTTTTCGGACATCCTTTCCCATTAGCGTATCAACAATCTCGTCGGTTTTTGCCTCATTGCCTAAGCCTATCCGCAGAATGTTCCGACTAGCCGGATCCATGGTGGTGCTTTTGAGAGTCGCCGCGTCCATTTCGCCTAGACCTTTGAATCTTTGAATTTCCAATTCTTTTCCGTTGCTGCGTTTGAGCAGCCTGTCCTTCTCTTCATCCGAAAAGACGTATCGGATGGCCGTCTTTTTTCCGGATCCTATTCGAATCCTGTAAAGTGGTGGCATTGCTAGGTAAACGTGCCCACGCCGAACTAATTCCGGGAGATGGCGGTAGAAAAACGTGAGCAACAAAGTCGCTATATGATGGCCGTCTACGTCTGCATCCGTGTTGATGACGATTTTCCCGTAGCGAAGTCGCGAATAATCGAATGCATGTCCTGTTCCGGTTCCGATGCTCTGGACGAGGCTCTGGATTTCTTTGTTGGATTTCAATTTCTCAAGGGATGCCTGTTCGACATTGAGAATCTTACCTCGAAGGGGAAGGATGGCTTGAAATTTCCTGTCTCTGGCCTGTTTGGAAGATCCGCCTGCGCTGTCTCCTTCCACAATAAAGAGTTCGGTGGCATCACGAGAAGTCGATGAGCAGTCGGCTAATTTACCGGGAAGCGTCAACCGCCGAGTTGCTGCCTTACGGTTGATCTCGTCTCTCGCAGCCCGAGAGGCCGTTCGCGCTTGTGCTGCGAGCAAAATCCTGTTTGTTATGGCCGCTGCCTGGGTCGGGTTCTGATGCAGCCATGTTTCGAACGCCGTTCGAACCAGGGGCTCCACTTGCATGGCCGCGGAACTGTTCAGACGTTCCTTGGTCTGGCCCTGGAATTCGAGGTTCCCCCCGTGCAGGTAAACTGAAAGAATGGCCACTAAACCTTCTCGCACATCCTCTGCCGAGACGCCCTTTACCCCCTTGGGGAGGCCGTTACGTTTTTCGATATAGTTCCTGAGGGCACGGGTTATCCCATTACGAAAGCCGGTTTCATGGGTACCACCCCCCGGTGTCGGTATGGAATTCACAAAAGAGAGTATTCTACTGGAAGTATCGGAGGTCCAGGCCATAACCATCTCCAACCGCACGTCATTTTCATACTTGTAATAAAATGGCTGAGAGTCGATCAGGGGACGCCCACGGACAAGATCTTGAAGAAAATCCGTTATACCTCCCGGATAAAGGAAGCTTTCCTTAATTCCCTCTGTTTCGTCACTGAGAGTGATTTTCAGGCCTGCCACAAGAAACGCCTTGGTCCTCAGGCGCTCTCTTATGATATCTATGGAAAAAGTGCTTTCGGGAAAGATTTCGTGGTCAGGTAGAAAGATCACTTTGGTTCCCGTCCCTTTAACCACTTCCGTCTTTCGCATTGGGAAAAGGGCCTTCCCTCGACTGAAGTTTTGAACATGTCGGAAACCGTCGCGTTTTACCTCCACGATCATGCTTTCACTCAGGGCATTCACAACAGAAGCCCCTACGCCGTGAAGTCCGCCTGCTACCTTGTATGCGTCGTCGTCAAATTTTCCGCCTGCGTGCAGATTGCAAAAAATGGTCTCCACGGAGTTCTTGCCTGTGGCTGGGTGCTTTTCAACAGGAATTCCACGGCCGTTATCTTCGACTCCAATTCCTCCGTCTCGATACAACATCACTTTTATGGAACTGCAGTGTCCGTTCAAAGCTTCATCCACACTATTGTCCAAAATTTCCCATACTAACTGGTGTAGTCCTTCCTGGCCGGTTCCTCCAATGTACATTCCCGGCCTCTTGCGAACAGGATCCAGTCCTCTTAACACCTGGATATCTTCGACTGTGTAAGAACCGCTCATAATCCCTGCCTCTCACAATCTTTTATCCGTTGCACCTCTGCTAAACCGTCACACAGTTTCCTTCCTTGTCCTCCACGGTTCATCGCGGGAATGTTCCCGACAGAAACAGTTTTTTCTCTGCCCTTTTTCGGTAGAATCAGCAGCTTGTCATCCGGGTCCACCGAATCCAGAGACACCACTAATGAACCTTGCCTAAGCCTTATCATGAGGACTCCTTGACCGGGCCCACCGAGGACTGGGGCCTGGTCAACCGGAAAAATCAGAATGTTGCCGATATCAGAGTATACAGCGATGAGCTTGCCCTCCTCTGGCTTCACACAGACAGTTTCATCGCCTTCCCGAAGGGTCACGATTTTTCTCCCACCGCGTTTGGATGGTTCCCTAATGAGATCATAACCGAAACGGAAACCTCTACCGAGGCGGGTTACAACAATTCCTCTTACAGGACCGGAAACACTGCTCACTTTTTCCGGACCACTCTCATTTACAGTAAATGCAAAGAGATCGGCCTGCTGTCCAACATGATCCACTTCTATTTGAGACCGCGGATCCTCGCTCAATGGTTCGGTTCCACAGGGTCCCTCGATCAGAGGATCTGGAGCCATGAACCCAACGACGGTTTCGCCATCCTCTAGGTTAAAAAAGGTTCCGATAGGTTCCCCAAAACCCGTAGTCGCAGGAACATCAATTGCTCGAATCACATATACTTTTCCCAGATTCGAGAAAATGGCCACATTACGACCCGTGTTCACCCTTTCCAACCCGAAAAGCCCGTCACCCTCACGGAACTTTAATGACGCCAGGTCGTACACCTCGCTCTTCATTCGTCGGATCCAACCCTGTCTGGACAATATTACGGTCGAGTCGTCGTGCTCCAGGAATTGATCCGGATCATACTCAAGAGCTTGAGCATCTTTTTCCTCCATAATTTTGGTACGCCGGTCATCACGAAACTTCCCGGAGATTTCGGAGAGTTCTCCGTCTATGATCTTCCACAAGCGCTCCGGACTGGCCAAGTCTCGTGTGATTTTGAAGGCTTCTCTCTTCTTGATCCCGAGTTCCTCCAGGACTTTGCCAATTTCCATTCCCACTAGCTTGTACAAACGCATCTCGAGTATGGCATCCACTTGTTCATCATCCAGCGGGAAAGTTTGTTTGAGTCCAAGAGCAGCTTCATGCCTGCTCCGTGAAGAGCGGATAATCTTCAACGCCTGATCAAGGTCTTGAAACAGCAGATCCAAGCCTACGAGAATATGCATTCGCTTCTGAAGAAAGGCAAGCCTGTGCTGGAGGCGCTGGACGGTCTTTTCATATCGGAAATCCAAGAAATATCTTATTATCTGAAGGAGACTCAGCCTGTCAGGCACACCGTGAGGCGTAATTGCAATGAGATTGACCGGGAAGTTGATCTGTAAATCAGAGTGCTTGTACAGAAAAGCCATCACCGAATCCGGAGCGACATCAACTCCCCTCAGTTCTAGGACTATCCTTACATCCTGTGTACTTTCGTCTCTGATATCGATCACATGCTTGAGCTTCTTATCCGTTATCAGTCCGGCTATCCGCTCGATGAGTCTTGATTTGTTAACCGAATAGGGAATCGAGGTCACGATGATACTGGATCGCCCTCTATTCATCGTTTCAACCTCGTACGTTCCCCTGAGCCTTATGGAACCGTGACCAGTACGGTAAATCTCGGCCAGACCGCCGGGTTGATCGAGGATTTCTCCACCAGTGGGGAAGTCGGGGCCATGGATGTATTTCAGTAAACCTCTCGAATCAAGGCCGGGGTCTCGCATAACAGCCCGGCATGCAGAAAGAACCTCTCCAAGGTTGTGCGGCGGAAATGAGCAACTCATTCCCACGGCAATACCCGAAGATCCGTTGAGAAGTAGATTAGGCACTCCTGACGGTAGGACATCAGGTTCTTCACCCATGGAGTCGTAAGTCGGCCGAAAATTTGTTGTGCCTTGGTCTATTTCCTTGAGCAGGATGCCTGCAAAGGCACTGAGACGGATTTCAGTATAACGCATGGCCGCTGGGGCATCCCCGTCCACGGATCCGAAATTCCCGGAACCATCTACAAGCGGGTATCGCAGACTGAAATCCTGTGCCATTCTCACGAGAGCATCATATGCAGCCTGATCCCCATGGGGATGGTACTTTCCGATCACTTCTCCAACGATGGCCGCTGATTTTCTCATCTTCGCGGCATCGTTGAGATGCATTGCGTGCATAGCGTACAGAATACGTCTATGCACGGGTTTCAATCCGTCGCGCACATCCGGGAGTGCGCGGGACACTATGGTCGAAAGCGCATAGGCCAGATAACGTTTCTCCACCTCGTAATGAAGCTGGGTTTCAGTTGTGCCCCCGCCTTCTTCAATTGTTGCTGTCTGGACGGCCACAAAATTCCCCTCAATAGTGTCGTTTCTCAGTTCCTCATGACCCCACCAAGTATGAGGAGGCCAATTTGAGGGACCACACCATAGCGAAGCAGCCCTTAATAGCAAGCATAAAAAATTTCGACCGAGAAAGGCTTTCTAGAAGAGATGTAAGGATTAGCCCCGGTTGACTTTTCAGGTTCTACCGGAAAGTTATATCAAAGATTTCCCTGCGGATGTTTATTTTGGGATCGTCTCAGTCCTCTATCGAACCGATTCCAGGTATGTTTATTATGTGAACCCCGGCATCCTTCTGAATGATAAGTTCCAGACTGTCATTTCTTATGCCGAGCACCAGTGTCCCTTCACCTTTCGGAGCTTCTATGCCTGTGATCTCTCGCAAAATCTCCAGTCCCCGTGCAATGAAGTGAGAAGGAGCTGTTGGTAAGGTGTAGGGCTCGTTTGCATAAACCGTAACACCTTTGTCTTTGTCGATCGACAGGCGCACAGCTCTTTCCTCTATGGCGTCGAGCAAACACAGAGCCATGAGTTTTAGGGGCGCTTCGTCAGCGTCTGTACCGGGTTCCTCATTCCACCCCGCTCTTTCCCAGTTCTGGAGTACAGTTCGAGGGTTCACTTCCAACTGGCAATCGATCTGCTGTTGCAGCCTCGAATGAAAACTATCCATGTCGGACATAATAACCACTCCCTTCATAATAATTCTGGCACTATATTAATGACACGAAGCGCAGGATGTTGAGGAACATGTGCCGCAACTTGATTTTCCTGCACTGGAGGGGCTAAAATCGGCTCCCGCGCTCTTGAAATTGCAGCAGGACATCATCTTTTCCACAGGACCCCCACAACTTGGGCACACAACTTCATCCCTTCCGAAAACCAGTTTCTCAAAACTATCGTCGCAGTTACAACACTTGTATTCATAGATGGGCATTTCAAGGAGTTCCTCCTCATTTTCTTCCTGTCCATAAAGATGCGCTTGTTGGGAAAAAGATGCAATGGCTTGCTTCGAAACGGGGCAGTTCAAGTCCGTTCTGTCAATTCAAATCTTGATATACGATGGTCTCGCCATCAAGAAAGGTCAGAGTGCTTCCGTTCTTGGTCTCGACAACTTGGGCGGGCTTGTATCGATTTTTTTGCGCGGTAAGCGTGTCTTTACGAGCGTTATCCGGGTTGACACGCTTCCAAGCTAATCCTCCATTCCCGTACTGCATTCGTATCGCACCCTGAGGTGAAACGTCCGTTACCCTGGCAAACCCAGTGTTTGAGAGTTTGCCTCCGCATCCCGGAAGCGTAAGCAGAGACACGATCGCGAGCAGACATGATATGGAAGAAAGCCTGAATCTCATAATTGCACCGATTTAACATGGAACAGCTTGATATTTTTAGCATAGCCAGGAGCAAAAGTCAATTTGGATTTGCGCTACGACCTTAAATTGAACAGGATTGTGTAAAATGTCCACAGATTGAGATTGCGTTCTTTCCATAGCAAGACACCATGACATCTCAGAATAGATAATGATATGGTCAGCCAGATGAAGACAACCATACATATACCAGATAGTGTTTTTCAGGAGGCGCAGTTGGCCACCAGAGACCGGACAACCCTGAAATCCATTCGCTCTCACCATTTTGGGGAGGGGCTCAGTTTGGTTATGTCCATTGTCAAAGCACACGGAGGATACGTCGAGGTCTCCAGCCAACCTGGAGCCGGTTCCACGTTCACGGTATATCTTCCCCAAGGCAGTTGGTGATGTACCCCCATCCTCTTTCCGCCATTGAGATCGGCGAACCTTCCCAAAATGTAATCCTTGTGAAAGGTTGCGATAATGTTCCCTCATTCATTATCAACGAGTGGCATATCAACATTGCTTCACCAGATTTCAGGAGCACTTTTTAGTGGGAAATCAATTAGCTGAAATAAGAACTTCCTGCGACATTTCAAAAACTGCGGCGCTGAAATTCGTCGTCTTGCTGGGATGGCCTTATGGGGAATCGGTATGGGAGCGCAGGAGTCAGTCATGCGAGCTGCTATTGCGGATATGGTCCCCGTCAATAGACTGGGACTCGCCTATGGAGTATTGAATACCTTTTATGGCTTTTTCTGGTTCGGAGGGAGCATCCTCATGGGGGTATTGTACGATTTCTCTCCGGGAACTCTCATTGTGTTTTCTGTGGTGATTCAGCTCGCTTCCGTTCCAATGCTGATACTGGCAAAGATCCAACCTCTATCCGCAAGGACGGCAAATGGGGACAAAAAACTCGAATAAAAGGATATCGCTTCCTCTTACTGGAGCAGGTCCCCGACCCGTTCCAAGCAAGGGTGATCCGGTATAGCGACATTACTCGATGAAGCATGACCAAGTCCTCTCTGGAAACTTTTTGGAGCTAATGTTTTTGAACCGTTATCCGAAACAGGAAAGCTCTGCATCCCACTTGAGATCGAGAAGGTAAGAGCATGTCTCTAAATATCGGGGAACAAAAACAGCCAAGCAGGCAAAGTCTCTACGCGCTGGATTGCCTTAATTTCTTTCTTGCTGATGTTCGTGGAGGCGTCGGACCATTTCTGGTGACTTATCTACTAGCCGTTCACCACTGGAACCCTGCTGAAATTGGGTTAGTCATGTCCGTGATGGGAATTGCCAATCTCCTTGCTGACACCCCATGTGGAGCATTGGTCGATTCCGTCAAAAAGAAGCGCCTCTTGATCGTTGCCGCCGCCTTGTTAATGGGCGTTAGCTGCACTTTTATAACGATTTTCCCAACCTTCTACTGTATCAGTGCGGCGCAGATCGTCAACGGGGTCGTATCGGCTCTTTTCGCTCCGGCTGTAGCCGCTATCACGTTGGGCATCGTGGGTCAACAAATGTTGGCAATTCGGATCGGGCGTAACGAAGTCTTCAATCATGCAGGAAATGTTGCTACTGCTCTATTGGCCGGTATGGTCGGATATCTCTTGGGACAAGAATGGATTTTCTACTTGGTTGCGATTATTGCGGGTGTCAGTGCTGTGACAGTACTTTTCATTAGAAACGATGACATTGATTACCTCCGATCGCGAGGGGGCGCCCTAAAGATAACACCCGACGGGGTGGTTGCTTTGAGTATAAAAGCTTTGTTCGCTGACCGGAAGATCTTGATCTTTGCCGTCGCCGTGACCTTGTTTCATTTCGCTAATGCGGCAATGCTTCCTTTGGCAGGACAATTGCTTACGCGGGATCACGAGATCTTTGCGTCCCTCAATATGTCGGCATGCATCGTCGCCGCCCAACTGATTATGATTCCCGTGGCTTTCTTGTCCGGCAAATGGGGCAACAAGTGGGGCAGAAAACCCGTTTTTCTGATAGGTTTTGCAATTCTGCCTATTCGAGGCTTTCTCTATATCCTGAGTGACAACCCATTCTACATTGTTTGCGTGCAATTGCTTGATGGGGTCGGGGCTGGGATTTTCGGAGTGTTGTCAGTCGTTGTGGTAGCCGATCTCACCCAGGGGACAGGGCGATACAATCTCGTGTTGGGAGCTATTGCCACTGCTCATAGCATCGGGGCCTCACTCAGCAACGTGGTGTCCGGCTATATTGTGAATGCTTGGGGCTTCAATACAGGCTTTCTGTTTCTCGCCTCTGTTGCGGCGGCGGCATTCGTGGTCTATTACCTGTTTGTGCCAGAGACAAAGGGATTTTGCGATTTCCAATTACCATCTGCCCCTCAAGTTTTCCTGGAAAAGGGATGAAGAATGACCATGAAACAGATGGAACGGTTCATTCCAAATGAGCTGTGTACAAGGGGTATTGCATGAGGGAGCATTCCAGGGTGTCAACGGTCCGGACAATTAAAATACCAGGGGTTCGCTTATATTTCAAGACCCTATCCGTGGATCTCCTTCAAAAGAATGTCCTCAAAGGGACCCGATGGTTGTTGCTGAAGAATCCCGAAAACCTCAAAGATCACCGAAACGAAAAAACTCGGCTCAAGAGGCTTTGAGCCTTAAAAACCCTTGGCCACAGCCTAAAAATATGCGCTCTGCACCTCACTAGGCCCATTGTACAACCGATGTTGAACTGTGTAAGATACGTGAACTGAAGTCCAATGTCCTTGACAATATCCGCGGTGTTTATTTAGAATCCTCTTGCGCGGCCAAGTTATTTTGCCGAACCGCGGACTTGGCTGTCGGAATCAGAGCTTTTCTTCGAGACAGGTGATTGGGACAAGGCGAGTTGAATCGAAAGATTGGTTATGGAATCTGTTGTTGAAATTCTTTGCATGATATTCAGTTTCATTGAGTCCGGCTTTGACCCTGAACTCGTTTTTGGAAACGTGGGTTTCCCGGGGTTACTCAGTTTTCTTGAACCGAGTTATTACCTGCTCCTTCCTTCTCGACCGGAGGTTATGTTCTGTTTTACGATTGGTTTGATCCTATACGGCTTTCCGGTGTATTCCGGAATAAGTCGAAAATCAGTCTCGCGCGGCTTGTATCAATCTTGGGATTTGGACCTGCAAATCGGATGTCAACCCATACCTCCGCGTGACCCGTCTACTCGGAAAAACTTCTGAGCACTCGTTTCTCTAGACCATCCGGTTCCGAATCAAACGCTTTCAAAACTAAAATTTTTCTTTTTTTGGACATGGAGTGTAAAATCATGCTCGGTATCCAAGAGTTGGTCGTCATACTGCTTATCGTAGTCCTGGTGTTCGGAGCAAAGAGGATTCCAGAGATCATGGAGGGCCTAGGGAAAGGAATCAAAACCTTCAAGAGAGCAGTGGATGAAGAAGATGTTCGTCAAACCGGTCAGACGTCCAACACGGCGGTTTCTTCCGACAAACTCTCTGGCCGCGTGGCCGACGCAGAGGATGTCTTGCACGGGAAGAATGAGCCGAAATAGCTCAGCTTTATTTAGGCAGTCTGTTTTCCAACGAGGTGAATTTAAGGATGCTTTGTGTTTTGACTAAGTGGATTGTTTTGACGGTGATTCCATAATCATAAAAAATCGTTGGGAACGGTAGATTCCGAGAAGCGATAGACAAGGGTGGAATTGATGTCCAGAGAACATGTTTTGGCGAGAAGTCCTCTCCTCGACGAGGCAGTAACGCCTCAATCCGTTGAAGCATTCCAGACCGAAATCGTCGCAGTTGGAGAAGACACGAGCAAGTTGCGTATTGCACTGCTGGTGGATTCCTTTACACAGCCTTCTTGGGTCCACAAGATTACCGACGATATTGTCGGCTCGTACTTCGCTCAGATCGTTTTGATAATCAAGAGGGATGCATTGGGAAACGATTCACGTGGTGTCCTTGGACGATGGTCCAGAAATGGCGATTCTGCCCTGTGGACCATCTATTCAAGGTTTGATAATCTTACCCAATCGCCTTATCCAGACCCATTTCTGCATCTCGATATAATGCCACTCATACAGGGATGCCCGATCCTGAGAATTCAATCCGTCAATGACCGTCAAGAACAACACTTAGGTGATGAGGAAATTTCGGCCATTCTCTCTTACGACATAGACGTGATGCTTGAATTCTCAAGCACGAGGCTAGACGAGGCCGCACTGCGGATCGCCAAATTCGGCGTCTGGTCGGCGAGTTCTTCCACAAACTGCACACCGCGTAAAGGCCCCCCCGGGTTTTGGGAGGTCATGCAAAACGAAGCTGCAATCGAATTCACCTTGCGGATGGCAACCTCTGATCGGAAGCACCCGAAAGTCCTTTACCGATCCTGGACGTCCACCGACCTCTGCTCGATCAAGGGCACGAGAAGCAAGGTATACTGGAAATCGGCTATCGCTATTGTGCGAAAACTTAGGAACCTTCATCACAGAGGCCCTGTTTCTTTGGAAGAGGAACAATCCGAAATGGTCCCTCAGCCACAACCGAGAGACGCTCTGAATGTCTCGGTACCCACCAATGCTCAGATGCTTCTCTTTTTGGCAAAAGTCGGCAAGAGAAGGCTCCTGAGAAGACTGCGTAATGTTTCGCACTTGGAACAATGGTTTCTAGCCTACAAGTTTGGTGAACAAAGTGGTCCTGACTACTCATTTCGTGACGTGAAATATTTGAAGCCTCCCCCAGACAGATTTTGGGCAGACCCTTTTCCCCTAGAGAAGGGAGGCAATTACTACATATTTTTGGAAGAGTTCTTGTACAAAACAATGAAGGGCCATATATCCGTCATTGAAATGGACTATCATGGAGCATGGAAACAGCCCAAAATAATTCTCGAGCGAGACTATCATCTGTCTTATCCCTTTCTGTTTGAATGGCGTGGGGACTTGTACATGGTTCCTGAGACAAAGCATAACAATACCATAGAATTGTACCGTTGCGTGCATTTTCCCCATGAGTGGAAATTCGAGATGGTCCTCATTGACCAGATCCAAGCCGTGGATGCCACCTTGCACGAAATGGACGGTATCTGGTGGCTCTTTTGCTGTGTCGGCGGGCGGGATTTTGCCTCAAACGACGAGTTGCACCTCTTCTACGCCGAAACACCTCTTGGTCCCTGGAATCCTCATAGATGCAACCCCATCAAGTCGGACGTCAGGTCGTCCAGGCCCGCCGGTAAACTTTTTCATTGGAAAGGCCACCTGTACCGACCATCCCAGGATTGTTCCGTGAGAATGGGCGGAGCCCTGTGTATCAATCGTGTTACAAGCCTATCTCGTGAGCATTATCAGGAGGAAGTGATTACCCGGATTGAACCGAAATGGATGAAAGGAATATACGGGACTCACACGCTCAATAACACGGGCAGGTTGATGGTGACGGACTACTTCGGTTACGTTCGTAAGTATTTCTGATCGAAGTCTAATTCGCATACGCACATGCTCAATCATTGTTGGGCCGAATTGGCGCTGAAGTAGACGGTATTACACGCTGAATTATCGCTTTCATAAATCGTCACTGCTCCATAGCCAACTCTTCCAGAAACGGAAACGTGCTTGTAATGGAACAAACAGGCAACAGCCGCGCGCCTTCGAAGATCCATGTCACGTGGGGCGATATTTTGATCATGTCTGGGTTCGCGTTATTCGCATTCGCCAGCTTCCTCGGCCGCTGGAAGGGAATAACCCCTTTTGTTTTTCTTGGCAGCGACGCGGGAATTGTGTCAAGTTTTGTAGCTGCCTACGAACATTCAGACCTTTTTCGTGGAGATGCATTGCTGAGTGACTTCGGCAACTTCAGATACTACCTCGCTTTGCATCCTCTCTTAATAATAGCTATAAACAGACTAACCGGCGATTATGGCACGGCCTACGTATTACTGCTGATCCTGACTGTCTTTCTTCAATCTTCAGGATTTTACCTGTTGGGGCGGATTCTCTTTCATGACCGATATTGGGCATTACTGCTTAGCATCATGACACTGAGCCCGATTGCGTTGCCAATCAGAGAGTTTTGGGGAATTTATGACGATCCGCTGCCGAGATCATTATTTCACGCGTGCCTCCCATTTATACTGGCAGCAGCGTTTTTCTACAAATCTCGTGTAGCTGCGGCGCCGTGGATGATGGCAGCCCTCGGGCTATCTTTTTACACACATCCTGTGAGCGCACCACCTTGGGCTTTTGCTATTTGGCTCGGCATTTGGACTTTTCTCCCGGCGAATTGGAGTTGGTATAGAAAATCGGGGTACATGCTTTTATTGGGACTGATCTTTGTGGCATCCGTTTTGCCCTGGATGTTGAACTTCTGGCTCGTTCACGACCATGCCGTCTCAGAGGGGGTTCAATACAAGGACGTCGTAGGCATCATAGGTGAGCGAGTTGGTAAAGAGCTTCTGGATGTTCGCGTTGCCCTCGAGATGTGGTGGCAGGCACTCTCATCATGGCCTCTGTCGTTCTATTGCGCCTGGGCTTTCTGCGGAACTATCGTGCTCTGGTGGGCTAGACGGGAGGCTAGAAAAGAAGTGGGCCTTATTGTGATTTGGGCTTCTGGAATACTTTTTGTATCAGTGGGACTGACCTTTATTGAAGAAACCTTATGCCGAACTCTCGACCTCAAGCGTTTGCAGATGGACTCAATACGAGGAATCAAATACCTGCTCCCATTGATGTTGTTGATGTGTTTGTGGCCTCTTTCCCAAATCGGAGCCAATCGGTGGCCTTCACGAAGTCTCAAACGAGTATTGACGATGGTGGTAGGCGCCGCCTTGGTGGCAGTTTGGGTCTTTGAGAATCCACCTCTAATGTTTCTTGACGCAGCGAGGTCCTGGGCACACGGGTCGTTGATGCCCTCTCCTTCCAGACCAGAAAAGGCTACAATGCAAGCGCTGGACGCGATACGCAAGAATACCTCTCCCCGAGCGCTCATATTACCCCTCGCCCTCCCCCTAGAGATACGGTATTCTGCTCTGAGACCAGTAGCTTATGCGTACAAGGACGGCGGGATCTTCGCGGACACAAATCTCAAATCTCTGTTTGAATGGGACCAAATCAAGAGAGAGATCGAATCCATAAGGGAGATTGATCGGGAAGCCTCTAAGCTAAAGGGTTTGTTGGATTTATCCTCAAAACTGGGTGCCGAATACGTACTCACCGATTTCCCTGTCCAAGATTCGGTTGTATCTTCCGTGGGGGCCGAACTCGTATGGTCCAACGAGTCATTTGCTTTGCTGCAGCCCCTATCAAAAAAGAACAACGGATCACAGGATCACTGAACCTCACTCTCGACGAAAGACCGTCGGTCGAAAACTGACCCAGAGGGCGGGGTGAGCTGTACGAGCCCCAGTGAAGATATCAACCCTGAGGTCCAGGCATTCCTGAATGTCCTTCTGGGCCTCTCCACAATGTCCGACCATGCCATAATTCTATCTGGGTTTGATACGAGGGAACTCACTCCTCTCCAGGAGATCCCGGTGGGAATCGAAGCGTCTTGGGATGTGATAGAGTCAACCAACAGGAGTTGCGAGCCCATTCGTCTCAACAGGAGAAGCGTGTCGTGAGGTGCTGGGTGATCAAAGCTCATTCCCCTGCTGAGGAAGCCTGTAGGAAGGACGATGGCTTGCTGCTGACTGGTGTTTGGCCATCCTGTATCAGATGGGTAGACGTACCATGCTCCCAGCGAGGGATCTTCGTAGAGCATCCGGATCAACGACCTGATCCCCGCCCAGCCCCTAATTACTGCCGCACGGTCGTGATAGGACTCCAGATCCAGGAAAACGAAATTGGTCTTCGGTTTCACATCAGGGACCTGAGCGACAAGGCTTCTCAAAAGATTATTTCGCAAGACAGCCGCTTCTTTCCAGTCAGAACTAAGTCCTGCGTGGAACAAAGCCATGAATCCTATGGCAATCACCGCGGCGATCTTGGCGACCTGTCGTGCGACTTGGTTCTTCGGAGTAGTCACCAAAACGGCAGTCAGGATAGCCAGGCCGCCAGATGTCGAAGAATATATCCGGCTGGCCTCATTGAAATTGAACCACGCGAGGCTTAAATCGCAACTCATGCACCATTTGGCGCCAACCGTTTCGACTAACTTTGGCGGTCCGGTACCATATCCGGCTATTTGGTAGGGCAGCATTCCTAGCATGAGAATTGCCGCTCCAAGAATGACTTTGTACAAAGTTGCACTGTGTTCACTAAATTCTGATGCACCAAAATTTCCATTGTCACCTTGGGAATGCACACCCCAAGAAAATAGTACTCCGGCTGCCCATACAACAACGAAAACGGCAACAAGCCAAACCCAAGGATCTGAAGGAATATTGGTAAACGGTGCAACAAGGTAAAAGGGCAGTAGGGCCAAATAGGACCACACCAACTCGAACGATGGTAAAATGCCGCTGTGCTCCACCACCCCGCCGTTCATAAGGAGAAACCTTGTAGCTAAAGCCCCGACGAACCCGGTAACTATTCCAGTCCCGAGTCGCAAGAAGAATTTTCTATCGCAACGGTTTTCGCGTCGCCGATAAATGGGCCAAACGAAAAGTGGCACTGTGAATAACAGGAAACTCGCCGCCTCATAGGTCAAAAACGACAAGTTATAAAGGAGAACAGACGGGGTAAGGCCGATCCACGATTGGGACCTCTGCGTCCAAAACTGAAACCCCAGAACCGAAGCCCAAAAAAATAGGAGACTGAGCCTGGAATTGTCCGTAAATATCAAATAGGTCAAACAGGAGGATTCAGGGAGGAAAAAAGCGAACATGACGGAGAGTGCAACGAAAACAGTGCTTCTGGGAAAAGTCTTTGAAAGACACGCACCCATGAGTATGCAGGTTGTTGCCAAAAGAAGCAACGAAAACAAATGGAAGGGAATCCTGTTGAAACCGAAGACTTCGAACAAAACGATCCAGTAAATTCCTTCAACCGGTCTGAGAAATGCACGAGCGTAGCTCACCAACGATCCTGGAAAGTCGTGCCAATAGGGCCAACTGAGTACCCACCAATCGTCGCCATCGAATCCTATATCGCCTGTTACGAGCACCAAGAATCCACAATAGGAAGCGAGCCCGACTGCAACGAGCCACATCAAAAAAGCGTTGGAGGTTTCTTGTTTCAGAAGTTTGTCCTGATCCAGGTGATGCTTCCGGGATTTCGAGTGCTTAGCACACAAAATGAGTTATAGATCTGATACATATCAAGACTGGACACAGATGAACAGGAAGATTATTGTCGTAAGATCCGATTTCCCTGTTATGGTATTAGGAGCCAGGAGGTGCTGTTGATTTTTTTTTTGGTTTTCCAGGCGTAACTGAGAAAAGCCTTCGGGCATAGGAACCTTGTTGATGACACGCTTGCCTGTGGCAGAGTTCGCCCTTGAGATCAAGACTGATATGATACACAAGGCATGTCATATGTCACAGTGTAAGAAGCGTAGTATATCGTTCCCACTTTCCAGCCGGACAACGCTCAGGAACCAGTTCACGGCTGGATCGGCCCAGGAGGCCTGTCAAATGGTCCCAGGTTTGTCAAATTGATACGACAGCTTAGTTCCAGCTCGCGAAGTTCTAACGATACAGCCATAGAAATAGACGGCCTATGGAAACGATACGGACTGCCCTCACTCGCTGTTTTTCGAAAAGCTTGGGGACGGCTGCGAAATGAGAAGTTGTCTCATATCTCTGAAAACGACAGATCCTGGGCACTCCGAGACCTGAATGCCGTCATTAGACGCGGTGAAACAGTTGGTATCGTAGGACGCAACGGCGCCGGGAAAAGCACTCTTCTCAAGATCTTGGCTGGCGTATGCTCTCCAACCAGAGGTCGAGTTGAGGTCCACGGCCGAGTTTTCCCTATGATAGAGCTGAACGCAGGGTTGAATAAGGAATTAACCGGCAGGGAAAACGTCCGCCTTCTTGGAGCTATAATGGGCCTGACTCGTCGCGACATTCAATCAAGACTACCCGAAATCGAAGATTTCACGGACTTGGGAGAGTGGTTCGATAGACCTGTTCGGACCTATTCGAGCGGTATGCTGGCTCGACTAGGCTTCGGGGTGGCTGTGAACGTAGAAAGCGACATCATTCTTGTAGACGAAACATTCGCAGTGGGAGATCTGAAATTCCAGAACAAAAGTTTGGAGCGAATGAAACAGATACAACAAGTAGGCGCGACGCTCATACTCGTGAGTCACAGTCTTGACACCCTGCAGTTCATGGCGCGACGCGGTATTCTCATGGATAACGGTCGGATTGTAGCTGAGGGGAGTTCTCTGGAAGCTATCAATGCTTACGAAAAACTGGTGTTCTGTGTGGAGAACGAGCAGATGGAACTCCGTGCACGGAGCAGAATCTCTACTGAGGAAGTAAACATTTACAGCGCACGCCTCTACACTGAAGATGGACAAACTATTAACGAGGTAACCTCAGGTCGCCCATTTGGCATTGAGGTGGATCTTCATCTTGGACGTCCCTTGCAGCTTCCCATGTTTTCTGTAGGTATGCACAACGACGATGGCGTACTTTGCAAGTGGAACATTTCGCTCGAGGACGGTCTCTCAGTGCCGGGATCCTGTGGCCGCTTTCTGTTAAGGGCTTGGTATCCTGAGAATAATTTGGGTAATGGCATGTATGAAATTCATTTTGCTACTCGAGATGGGGCTTCCTTTGAAACCCTTGAGCGTATAGCAGGCTTGCTTACCTTTGTCGTTAAGGGCTCTGAACAATCAAAGGGAATAGTCGCTGGGAGGTGCCAGTGGGAGATGATCCCCCATAAGCCCGCCAGCGCTTCGAGCGAGGACATACATAATCACTCATCGAACAGCCAGCAGCAAGCTGCGTATCAATAGTCTTCCATCGAAGGATGTTGGGAAAACGGAGTCGGAAAAAGTGGACAAGAATCTTGTGATAGACGGCCGCACTTATGAAGTCGAGGTGATGCAAAAAGTGTCGTTTGGTACCGAAGCCCCACGATTGGCAGTGGTCTCCCGACAGCAGAATGGAATGGGTATGGATTTGGTTCGTACTTGTATCCGTGGGGTACAACATTTCACCCCCGAACCCCACGAGTTATGGGTGATTGACAACAATTCTCCCAGAGAAAATCTTAGCTGGCTCGTAGAATGGCCTGATGTCAACATCGTTTTTAATCGAACCGAGCCTCTCCCACATGAAGCCAGAGATACCACGCATGCCGAACCCGATCCCGACAATCAACTTACGTGGGACAGCTATGCCAACGCGATAGGATTAGAAATAGCTGTTAGGCTGATTGATCCGAAATCGAGCCATCTCATGTCTCTCCATATGGACACCATGCCTTGTAGACCGGGGTGGTTGTCTTACTTAAGATCGAAAATCAAGGGGAACGTAAGGGCTGCCGGTGTACGTATGGATAAAACCCGCACGTCGGAGGGTGTACTCCATGTCTTGGGATACATGGTAGATTTTCAGCTTTTCAGAGAACTTGGATTGGACTACTTTCCCGACCTTCCACGATTCGACGTGGGAGACAGAGTAACGGTGAGGCTGAGAGAGGCGGGGTACGATGTGTTTGCATGTCCCAATACCCTTTGGGAACCGGACCTGGCCGCAAAAATTCCTCAGGGTTCGCCGTTGAGAGAATTTGGTGTAGACCGGGCTTTCGATGAAGATGCACACGTCATCTTTATGCACCTCGGTCGAGGGGTGAGAAAATCCATAGGCATACATACTAGAGGTACAATGGTAGAGGAATGGGTTCGTTTAGCCGATGGGCATCTTCTCGTCTGAAATTTGGCTGCATTCGGATAAACACCGGTGCATTTTACCCGGAGGTCTCCTCATGGCGGGTGATAAGATTTCCGACCATCTGGGAATGCAGACCTTGAACGAAAAGTGTTCTACGGGCAAGAACTCATTAGCGGAATTCTCAACAACAACCTTCGTATGGCTGATCTCAACTTCCCTCCTTTTCGCGTGGATTTTCGAGTGGGACCGATACCAAATCATTACGATCCATAGGTTACACAGCCTATCATTGTCTGACAAGGCCCTGCTGATCTGGCTGTTTGCAGCCAAGTCCATGGTGTGGTTCGCTCCTTTGTTGCCGCTATGCGCAGCCTTGGTGGGATTTGGACTTAGGAGAACGGCTGTAATCATTCTCAATTGCTTCTGGATAGTCGTTTTTTTTCTTATGGCCACTGACCTCATCTCTGTTTGGTTTTCCAGCTATCATGCATGGGACTATTTCCCCTCTACAGGGGCTATACTCGAACATCCCCAAAGAGAAATCCGGCGGTGGGCGGTAGATAGACTCAGTATGGACCCATTCGTGGTTTTCAGCTTTTTTGTCATTTCCGGCCCGACATGCTTCATTTTAGCGAAATGGACAACCGTGAGGCTAGGGAGTCTGCTGCCTTGGCTGTGGTCTGACAAATCAGCAGTGGCGCTTATGGTAGCCTTCGTTCTTGTCGTACTGGGAGTAGCGCCATCCCTCGTTCTTTTCAACGACAAGGTCCTGCTGGACCGAGCCCTTAACTCTCTGTCGAGCCCGACTATACTGAGGGAATGTCTGCGGCGCACGACTCATCAGCCGGAAAGTCAAGTTGGACGTGCGCACGCGGGATCTCTAGAAACCCCATTTCCCGCCACGTGGCAGGAGGAAAACATTAGACACTCTTGCCTCGGGAAACCACCCATGCGTCCAGAGGAACTGCTCGAAGCCAAGGACGAGTTATTGGCCACGAAATACGTTCACGAGGCCGCTTGTCCTGGGCCCGCGGATCCGGACGCTTTCATCAAAAACCCCAACCTCCCCAATGTTATATTGATTGTTGTTGAGAGTTTTCGTCCTTCCGCTGTTGGTCTCCAGCTCATGAGAGACCTGGATGCATGGTCTCGGCAAGGACTTTGTCTCCAACGACATTATTCCGGTTCAAACTGTTCTCACTTGGGACTGTTTTCATTGTTATACGGCAGGTGTCCCATTGGATACGATCAAACCTTGGAACGCAAGATACCGGCTCAGTTTCTCGAGTCTCTCCGGAAATCAGGTTATGAGATTACCTTTGTCACCGCAGGAGAAACGAGAGGGTTTCGGCGTTTGGACGAGTTTATCAACAGTGTGTCCTGCGACCAAGTCTCTGTTGTGGGTGAATTTAACTGGCATGAAAAGCAGGGTTGGCCGGATCAGGATAGTCGCAAGCTAGCCAGGTTGAAGAGCATAATCAACACGTCTCAGAATCAACCCCAGTTTGTTTTCTGTTACCTGGTCTCTTCGATGTACCGGTACGCC
>Ga0194058_10000341_pt1 | contig 22003 bp, 10 predicted proteins | sample SepL4417m_MetaG_FD_155490 | JGI IMG/M metagenome (GOLD analysis project Ga0194058, IMG submission 155490) | Anoxic zone freshwater microbial communities from boreal shield lake in IISD Experimental Lakes Area, Ontario, Canada - Sep2016-L442-17m | ecosystem: Environmental > Aquatic > Freshwater... | reverse complement strand
GATCCGTAGTACCCCCTGTTCCACCCGGGGCCGGGGTAGCAGGCCCCGCCGTAATAGCCTCCTCCGCCCCAGTATGCCGCAGGGTAAGCCGGTCCGTAATAGCCCGGGCCTGGACCCACCGCATAAACGCCGGTGCAGGCGGTCTGGAAAAATGTGAGCGCCAGGCAGAGCCCGAGCAGAGAGAGATGAGTGGGTTTCATGATGGGGAATGGAGGTGTCGGCCAGACCGGGATTATCGCTTCAAAAGAGAACGAAACGGGATTTCCCGGCTGCCTGCCGGCGGACAAAAAGCGAAGTTTCCAGGCTTGAGCCCGGGGTGGAGGTTCCAGCGTGAGAATTCCACCAGGACGCGCGGAAAGTTTGGGCGGTCGGCGTAGGTGACCGCGAGGCGCAGCGGCAGGGCTCGAGGCCCCGACTCGATCCAGATCTCCCAGTTGACCCCGCGTCCACGGAACGCCAGATGGTCGCAGGGGATCCCGTTGACCTCATCGCGCCCGACATAAAGCCCGCTGGTCACATCCGAGGTCAAAGCTTTGTAGGGGTCGCTGAAGAGGAGGCCGGCGGGTGCCAGCCGGATGCCGGTCTCGTGCTCGAGCGCGGGGAGCATCGCATCAATCGTCCCAGGCGCTTTGCTGGAGGAGAACACCTTGGTCCCCGGCGCGAAGGCCGCCGCTGTCGCCCCATCATAGTAGAAATCAAAATGCGGGGCCCCTCCAGCGAGGTGCGCGCGAAGCTTGTCAGGACGTTTGAGCGCGACATCCCAGGTGGAAAATACCGTAAGAAATTGGCCGTTCTTCGCCGGAACTTCCGATATCGTCTGCGACTGGTAAGTGAATGCCTTCGCCGCTGCCAGCGTGTCGCTCATTCGCTTCAGCGAGGCCAGGGCCTGAGGATCAACCCGCGGCGCGGCATGAAGAGCTGCGGGGGCCAGCAGCGCGGCGGCGCAGCCTGCTAAAAGGAATTTGAGTGCGGTGGATTTCATGGGATTTGAAGGGACGGCATTTCGGGAATGAGATTGGATGCTCCCGCAGGCAAATGTCAACATCTCGCCATCGGCCGCAGCGCGCATTGCCGCCTCACGCCGCCGCAATCATGACGATCTCAAACCGTAGAAGCGGCATCTTGCCGCTTGGGGCTTTCGGCAAGCAGCAAGATGCCGCTTCTGCAAATTCCCCGATCCGCCACGCAGTCCGGGGGATCGCAATGATTGGGGGGCACCCCGCCGCGCTCACAAAAAAATTGGGAGAAGCTGTTCGAAGCTTCTCCCAATTTGATTTTGCTACCCGCCGTCAGGCGGATTGCGGGTTATTTTTTCTTTTTTGCGACGGCCTTCTTGGCGACGACTTTTTTCGCGGCTGGCTTCGCGGCTACCGCCTTCTTGGCGACAACCTTCTTAGCTGGCGCTGCTTTCTTCGCAACGGCTTTAACGACTTTTTTCTTTGCTACTGGCATTTAATATCCCCCCTTTCTCTCCGCAATCGCGGGAAACGGTTTGTTAACATGTTGTGAATAACTCACCGGGAATGTGAATAAGTCTCCCCGCAGATCGCGTCAACAAGATTTCACATTTTTTCTTGATTTTTTTATGTGCATTTTCCGACGCCCCCCGATTCCGATCAAAAAACGATTTTGAGGCCGTCGGCGAGAACGCGGGCGGTCGCGTCGATGTCCTCGTCGGCATGGGCGAGCGAGAGGAATCCTGCCTCGAACTGGGATGGCGCAAAATAGACTCCCGCCCCGAGGCAGTGGTGGAAAAATTTTGCGAACCGTTCCCTGTCGCACCCCATCGCATCGGAGAGCCTCAGGACCGGCTGCTCGCGGAAGTAGAGGCAGAACATCGAGCCGATCCGCTGGAACGTGCAGGGAAGTCCGCGGATCGCCGCGAGCGCGCGGGACTCAAAAGCTGCGCCGGTCTTTTCCAGCGCCGCCCAGCCGTCGCGGCGCTCGAGCTCGCGGAGCTGGGCAAGCCCGGCCGCCATGGCGATCGGGTTTCCAGAGAGCGTGCCGGCCTGGTACACCGGCCCATCCGGGGAAAGGTGGTCCATGATGTCGGCGCGCCCGCCAAACGCGCCGACCGGCAGCCCGCCGCCGATGACTTTTCCCATCGCGGTAAGGTCCGGGCGGATCCCGTAGATCTCCTGCGCGCCCCCGCGGGCGAGGCGGAAGCCAGTCATGACCTCGTCGAAAATGAGCAGCGCCCCGGCCTCGCGGCAGAGCTTCTCCACGCATTCCAGAAAGCCAGGCTGGGGGAGGTAGAGGCCGGCGTTTGCTGGGACAGGCTCAAGAATGACTGCCGCGATTTCCCCGGGGTTCGCGGCGAAGGCCGCGCTCAAGGACTCCGGGGCATTGAAAGGGACGGTGATCGTGAGCCGCGCGAGCGCTCCGGGCACCCCCGCGCTATCCGGCGTCCCGTGGGTGAGCGCCCCGCTTCCAGCCTTGACCAGAAGCGAATCCACATGCCCGTGGTAGCAGCCCTCGAACTTGATGATCTTGTCGCGGCCAGTGAACCCGCGCGCCAGCCGGATGCAGCTCATCGTCGCCTCGGTCCCGCTGTTCACCATCCGCACTTTTTCCACCGACGGCACGAGCCGGCAAATCGTCTCCGCCATCTCGACCTCGAGCGGGTTGGGCGTCCCGAAGCTCAGCCCGAGTGCCGCAGTTTCCTGCACGGCCGAAACCACCGCCTCCGGCGCGTGCCCGAGAATCGCCGGCCCCCAGGTGCCCACGTAGTCAATCAGCTCGCGCCCCTCGACGGTCACCAGGCGGCAGCCTTTTGCGGACCTCGTAAAAAACGGCTCGCCGCCGACTCCCCGGAATGCGCGCACCGGCGAGTTGACCCCTCCAGGGATCCGCTTGCACGCGGCTTCAAAAAGCAGATGTGATGATTTCATTGCGCAAGACATACGGCATTTCCCGCCTCATAGCAAAGCGCGCAAATGGGAGGAAAGGCTTGCGCGCGTGCCCGGGGCTGTTCTCATGGGGCAGGGATGAAGAAGCTTATTCAGTATTTTGCATCGCTCGGCCGCAAGCTGCTCGAGCTGCGCGACACGCCGCATGCGATTGCCGGGGGCGTCGCCATCGGGGTGTTCATCGGGTTCACCCCGCTTTTCTTCGTGAAGACCCTGCTCTGCCTCTGCCTGGCCTACCTGTTCCGCTGCAGCAAGATTGCGGCGGTGATCGCGGTCTCGCTGCACGATGTGGTCACCCCGTTCTGGCCGGTTCTTCTCAAGGTCGAATACGACATGGGAGCCGCTATTTTGAGCCGCATCCATGAGGCGCCGGCGGCGTTGAGCATGCACCATTTGTCCATCAGCGAGCTCATGAAGTGGACGACATTTCTCACCTTCGGGGTGCCGATGCTGATCGGCTCGATTTTCATCTCGGCCCCGACCGCCGCGATCGCATACGCCGTGATGCTGCGTTTGGTGCAATTCCGGGAGAGGCGGCGCGCCGTCCGCGCGGCTGGCGGCGATGCTCCGGGGGGGGCGGCGCCATGACGCGGGTTTTCTGGCGCCTGTCTTTCGCATGCACGGCGTCCGGGCTCGCCCTGCTCGCCCAGCCCCCAGCCGCCTGGCCGTGGTGGGATCCGATATGGATCTTTGTTTTTTTTATTGCGGTTTACGCTGACCTTGCCGGGTGGGCCGGCCTCCGTGCGGCGAGGCTGGCTGCTGGGATTGCGGTTATTTCTCTGGCGGCGCTTCTTGGGCTTGGCGCCTTGACGGGATGGCCGGTCGGTCCGCTGCGGTTTACCGAGCATTCGGGGCTGCGCCTCGGCGGGGCGGTTCCGCTCGGGCTTCCGCTTCTCGGCTTCGCTCTCCTGACGGTCAGCGGGCAGGCGGCTGCCGCAGCTTTTCCTGGAGCCGGCAAGCCCGGGCTTGCCGCCGGCACTGCAGCGGCATTTCTTCTCACCGTGGCCAACGGGATCGCATTTTTTTCCGTCGACCGGATCTGGTGGCTTTGGAACCCGTGGGGAGACGGGCCTGCCGCCGGGCGCGCAGCCCTGTCGCTCTGCGTGCTGGGGGCGGTCGGGTTTGCCCTCGCGTTCGTCTATCCCGCGGATTCCCGGCTGCGCCTCAGCCGGTGGAGTCCGGGAGCCATCGCATGGGTTGCCACGAACGCCCTTTTCCTAGCCGCCCGGCTGGCATGACCATCGCTTCAAGCCTCGCCAAATAACCAAGGCGATCCAAGGCATCTGCTCGCAAACCATGTGACGAATTTGTAACATTCTCCCGCTTTCGCGGGCCGGGAATCCCGTGAATCATTCCGGGTGCCATTCCCATGCGTCCGCACGTTTCCCAAAATCACCCGCGTCAAGCCTCCCCAGGCAGGCCGCGCGCTGCGGGCGAGGGGAAAATGCGAGCTGGAGATTCCAGGGATTCAGTTTGCAGCGTTCAGGGAGTCCCTGCATTGCGTGCGGGTTGGCATTTCGCTTTCAGGTTCCTTCCCGTCTGCCTGCTTTTTTTCGGCTTCGCGCCTTTGATTCTTGCGGGGGACATCCTGCGTGGCGGGGCAGGTGCTGGTGCGGGGCGCAAAGCCGCCGACGCCAGGACGAGCGCGGGAGCGCAGGCCGCCGAGCTTTCCAGAATCAAGGCTTCCGACAGGCTTGCGCGCACGACGCAGGCCATCAATGCGATGCGCCAGATGCAGGCCTCCGCCCGCACTGCTGCGGGCGGCAGCGTGCCCGACGGGCTCGTCCCAGGCGGGCTTGAGCGGCTCGCGGGCGGGACATGGGCTGGCGCGGCCCTGCCAAGCCAGTCCGGCGGCAACGTCAGCATCAAACAGACCGCTTCGCAGGCGCTCCTCGACTGGAAAACCTTCCATGTCGGCAGCGGCACGACCGTCCATTTCGACCAGAGCGCGGGTGGAAACGACTCCGGGAAATGGGTCGCGTTCAACAAGGTTTTTGATCCATCCGGAAAACCATCCGAAATCCGCGGGCGAATCAAGGCAGACGGCCAAGTCTATATCATCAACCAGAACGGGATCATCTTCGGTGCCGGAAGTCAGGTCAACGCCCGCACGCTCGTCGCCTCGTCGCTCCCGATCAATGACAATTTGATCGCCAGAGGATTGCTCAACCAGGAAAAGGGAAAGATCCAGTTTTTGTTTTCCGCGTTGCCAGCGGACGGATTCGACACAGCCAACGCAAGCCCGTCTTATGTCCCGTATGCCCGTTCTGGTGAGGTGGTGGTCGAGAAGGGGGCCTTCCTCGGAAGTCCGGTCTCACAGGAAGGCTACGGCGGGCGGGTGATGCTCGTTGGGCGAAATGTTCGGAACGACGGGGTGATCGCCACGCCAGCCGGGCAGACGATTCTTTCGGCGGGGCTGCAAGTCGGCATTGACGCGTCGAAGGCCCCTAGCCTTCGCGGCCTCGACGTTTATGTTGGTGCCGTGAGCGATGCCGGGCTGGGAATATCCGGGGGAGAGGCAAAAAATACCGGCCTGATCGAAGCTGCGCGAGGGAGCATTTCCATGGTGGGACGGAACATTCTCCAACAGGGAACCTTGGAGAGCAGCACATCGGTTGACGTGAACGGACGGGTGGATCTGCTCGCAAATTACGACGCGGTCGCCAATCAAGGCTATGATCCAACACTGCAGCTCGGGTCGCCGTTTCTTTCTCGTTCCACCGGGCTGGTCGAGCTCGGGGAAAATTCCATCGTGAGGGTTCTTCCGGAATGGGATCATCCCAAGAAGCTGGCCACGTCGTCGCTGCCACTCCGCTCGATGGTTGACATTCAGGGGCGGACAATCCATCTCGCGCCGGGCGCTACGGTCTTGGCCCCATCGGCTGAAGTCAACCTCGACGCCGGCGAATGGATCTATGAGCCCTCTGCCACGAGCCCGCAGTCAACGTTCGTCTATTCCAGCGGGCAAATCTATCTGGATCAGAATTCCCTGCTCGACGTCTCCGGCTCAACCGATGTTTTCATCCCCCTGGCTCACAGCATCATGACTTTCCAGTTGCGCGGATCGGAACTCGCGGACTCGCCGCTCCAGCGCTCTGCAAACCTGCGTGCCGTGGAGTTGACCATGGACATGCGCACGAGCGGGTCGTTTTACGGACGCAATTGGGTGGGGACGCCGCTGGGCGATGTCACCGGGTATTTGAACCTGATTGAGCGCAACGTGGCGCAACTCACGATGGAGGGCGGTAACATCGCCATGCGGGCGGGAGGCTCGGTCGTGATCCGCAAAGGAGCCGTTGTCGATGCTTCAGGGGGATATGCTCGCAACGAGGGAGGAAAAATTCAAACGTCCCGCATCAGGCTCGGACTCGGTTTGGTCAATATCGACGAGGCCACCCCGGATCGGCTCTACGATGGCATTTACGATGGAAAAAATACGCAAGCGTCAAAGAAGTGGGGAGTTTCGAAAACTTTCGCCAGCTCGCTGGCACCGCTGGGCGGGTACTCACAGACATCCTATATCTCCGGGGCCAATGCGGGAAGCCTTGCGATCTCTGCCCCCTCCATGGCACTTGATGGCGAGATGTCGGCTGGGAGAATCATCGGCCCGCGCCAGCTCCGCAGCTCGCAAACCTCCAGCAACCTGCCGCAAGCCGGACGCCTTGAACTCGCTTTCGAGTCGCAGGTCACGACGACAACATACCCGAAGTTCGGCACAATTTCTCCGACGCCGCCGCGCATCGTTTTCAGGGATGGCTTTGCGTCGGCGTCTCCGGCCGCCTTCACGGTGGCGTCCGATAACACGACCCCTGCTCTTTTGACCGCGAGAACCGGCGAAGTGGTTCTGGCACCTGATTTGCTCGGCGACGAGGGCTTCGGTGAGCTGGCGATCCGCAACGCCGACGGAGACATCGTGATCGGCAATGGCATGACGCTGCGAGTTCCCGCAGGGGGCTCGCTCGACTTCAAGGGGGCCAATATTTCTGTTGAGGGAAACCTCTTTGCCCCGGGAGGCAGCATCAGTCTTCTTGCCTATAATTATTCGCCCTATCTTGCCAAGTTTTTGAATCCCGTGGCTCCGCTTCCCGCTGCGAGCGCGGGGCGTGGGACGATCCGGTTGGCGGCTGGATCGGCGATCAGTGCGGCGGGTCAAATCCACGATGATCGTCCGACCGGCCTGCTCGGTTCTACCCAACCGATAGCGATTCATGGCGGGCAGATCTTGCTCGAAGCGTTCAGCGTGGAACTGGCCAAAGGCAGCACGGTGGATGTCTCCGGGGGCATTGTCTACCCAATGGCGGGAAAATCCAAATATGGCAAAGCAGGAGCCATCTCGATCCTTGCGGGCCAGGATCCGAACCTTAAGGGAATTCTAGGCGGGCATCTTGATCTCAAAGCAGCGCTGTCGGGGTTCTCCGGAAAAGACTACGCCATTGACGACATGCTGGCCGGCATTTCCTCCGGACGATCCGGAGGGTCGCTCACGATCAAGGCCCCGCTTGTGCAGGTCGGCGGAAGCTCCACGCGTGACGATGCTTTTCTGGTGCAGCCGTCCTTTTTCAACGAGGGAGGTTTTTCCAAGTTTGAGTTGATCGGCATCGGAGCGACAGGCGCAGGCGGACAGACGCTGCCGGGCTTGCTCATCGCGCCCGGCACTGTGATCGAGCCGGTCGTTTCCAGTTCCGTTGCCGTGCCATACAGCCTGCGGGGTGGCGCAAATTTCCAGACTGTCCTCAAGCCTGTGGGCAAGCGCGATCCAGTGAGCCTCACCTTTCGTGCCACTGGCGCAAAGGATCCAAACGCCAGCATGTTCATCACCGGAGCTGCGGTCATGGGCGAGGGAGCGGTGATCCGCACAGACCCGTTGGGCGAGGTGGTGATGAAAGGTGAAACCGTCGAGGTCCTCGGGTCGATTGATGCCCCCGGCGGAACCATCTCGATCGGGGGTGCCATCACATTCCCGGTCGGTGGCAGCAGCGCCGGTCCGGTCGCGCTGCCAACAGCTTATATTGGCCCGAATGCGAACCTCTCGACTGCCGGAACGTCTCTTCTTCTGCCCGACCCGTTCGGCCGCCGCCGCGGTTACGTTCTGCCCGGGGGGCGCATCATGGTTTCCGGGAACATCGTTGCCGAGGCGGGGGCCGTGTTGGATGTCTCCGGGACCGCCGGGGTGCTCGACCTGACCCCGTCGGAACTCGGGCTGCTCGACTCGCCGCAGGCTCCGGTGAACAGCGGAATCAACTCGGCGCTCTTTTCGCGCAACACCACCCGAACACAGGTCGCGAGCAGCGGCGGAGAGATTGTTCTTGCGGGGTCGGAGCTCATGGTTTCGGACGCCACACTCCTTGGCCGTGCAGGCGGCCCCGCCGCTCTGGGGGGGTGGCTGTCCGTCTCGTCCGGACGCTATGTGTCAAACGTGGCACCCGACGATGGCAGCAGCACCTCTGCGGATATCAACATGGAGGTTGTTCAAAGCGGAATGTTCCTTGGAGGAGCCCGGAGGGGAATCGGGATCCCTGTCACAGACACCCTGGGAGCCGCACTCAAAGGGATGGGGTATTTTGCGGCAGACACGTTTTCAGCAGGTGGGTTCTCGTCTCTTGAGTTGCGCGGAAACGTGCGCTTCAAAGGGCCGGTGTCTCTCCCCGTCGAGAAATATCTGCTCGTCGGGGATGGCGGAGTCGTTACCGCAGACTCTGCGGTGAACCTGACAGCTGCCTATATCCGCATCGGCCAGGAATTTCCGATCCCGGGTCAAAATGAATGGCTGTTCTCGCAAACTCCGGCATCGGGTTCGCCGACGGAATTTCATCCCTCGCCAACTTCCGGCCCGGGGAAACTGACTCTTTCCGCCCCGCTGATCGACATGGGGTCGCTCGTCCTGAAAAACATTTCCACTGCGGAATTCTCTGCGATCGGCGGGGATATCCGGGGCAGCGGCACCTTCGCCATGGCGGGGGATCTGGTGATGCGAGCCGGACAGATTTATCCGGCCACGGCTGCGGGCTTCGACCTTTTTTCCTATGACAACACACTGACAGGAACCTCCGGGTCGGTGACCATCGAAGGGGCTGGGGCCCGCCCGCTTCCGATGTCGGCCGGTGGAAGCCTGCGGGTCATGGCGTCGCTCATCACCCAAGGCGGCACGTTGCGCGCGCCGATGGGGACGATCAGTCTTGGCTGGGACGGGCTCACTGCCCACCCGGTCAACGCGCTGGTGGGCGATGCTGCCGGCGCCCTTGCGACGCCGGCTACAAAAACGCTCATCCTCGGGGAAGGAAGCGTGACGTCGGTATCCGCCATTGATCCGTTCACCGGCCTGGGAGTTGTCATCCCCTACGGGATGAGCCCCGATGGTTTGAGGTGGATCGATCCCACGGGCCTTGATGTGACGACGGGCGGGGTCCCTGCCAAAGCGGTTTCCTTGGGCGCTCAGAATCTCGACATGCAGGCCGGGTCGGTTGTGGATGTGCGGGGCGGCGGAGATCTTTACGCCTATCGATGGGTCCAAGGTCCCGGGGGATACGACGACATTCTTGCCTCGGAAAACAGGTTCGCGATCCTGCCCGGTTACGCCTTCAACTACGCCCCTTCCGCGCGGTTCAACTCTTTCGCCATGGAGTTGCTGGGCAATGCCGGCTACTCGAGCTCGAAGCTCGGGGTGGGCGATCAGATCACTCTCAAGGCCAGCGGAGAGGTCCCGGCAGGGACTTACACATTGCTTCCCGCCCGTTATGCGCTGCTCCCGGGAGCCATGCTTGTGACACCCTTTAACGCGCTGGGGGCGAGTTCCACAGACCCCTTGTCGCGCTACCAGAAGACCACCCCGGGCAGCATCGGGCTACAGGATGGCTCGTATCTGGTTGCAGGGTATCAATCGAGCGGGCTCACGCCTGGCAAAGGACAGCCCGCAACGTTCTCCACCTTTCAACTCCTGCCCCAGTCCGCCACCCGCAAGCAGTCGGAATATCAGGATTTTTATGCGAACGACTTCCTGAGTTCAGCGGCGGCCGCCCGCGCTCAGACCCCTCAGAGGTTGCCGGCGGACAGCGGGAGCGTGCAATTCCTTGCCGGAACCGGCTTGAGTCTCTCCGGAAGTGTCCTTGCAAGCACGGCGCCGGGGGGGCGGGGCGGGACGGTCGATATCGCAGCGCAGGGAAACATCTGGGTAGCGGATCGCGGGGCCGCCGCGCCGGCGGGAGCCATCAAACTCAACGCCTCGATGCTGGCCGATTGGGGGGGCGAAAGCCTGCTCATCGGAGGGTTCCGGTCCGGGGACAATGTCACAGTAAGGGGCACCACCCTCACGCTCGACAACCGCAGCTCCGCGTTCATCGGCCCGGAGATCATCCTTGCGGCAAGCCAAACGGTCACGCTTGCAGATGACGCGCGCATTGCCTCCTCAGGCGAAATGACCCAGCCGGCGGCCGCATTGAAACTCTCCGGCGATGGGGCGCTGGTGCGCGTCAGCGGGGATCCTTCCGCCTCGATTCTGCGGACCGGATTTGTCGGGCTTCCTGCCGTGGGCCTCACCATCGGGGCTGGTGCGTCGATCTCCGGGCCGGGCCTGACGATCGATTCGACCTACGACACCGCGTTGAATCCGCTCGCGATATTAGACGGGCGGGCAATCAACCTCAACAGCGGACGCATCAGCATTTTGCTCGACGCCCCGGGAGCTGCCTCTCCCGCCTTTGGGTTGGTGCTCGGCGGACCTGCTCTTGGAAGCCTTGCGGGAGCCGGCGCGCTCAGTTTCCTGAGCTATTCATCACTCGACTTCTACGGGACCGGAGTCCTTCCCATCGGAACACCTGACTCTCTTACCCTCCGTGCCGGAGCGATCCGCGGCTTTAACAAATCGGGAGGAACGGTGGCCATCCGCGCAGGAGAACTTCTGTTGGACAACTCACAGGGAGCCTCCGATCCCCTTCAGGCACAGGCGCTGGACGGCACGCTCGCTCTTGATGTCAAGACCCTCCGGGTGGGAGCCAACACGGTCGCCGTCCGCCAGTTTTCCAATCTTGTCATCAATGCCCCTGGCGGGATTCACGGGGAGGGCATTGGCGGGCTTACCACCGAGGGAGGCCTCACGGCCTCGACTTCCACGATCACTGCGGCAGCCGCTTCGCAGCAAACCTTCTCTGCTGCCGGCGATCTCGTGATCCTTTCGGCACCTGGTGCTGGGACCTACAGCTCCGGCCTGGGTGCCAAATACACGATGTCCGGAAAGTCGGTGGGTGTGGGCTCCGACATCATTCTTCCCAGCGGAAGGCTGTTGGTCACATCCACTGCCGGATCGGTGTCCTTGGGTGGTCTCGTAGATTTGCGGGGGAAAGCTCAAAGCATCTTTGATGTGACCCGCTACACGGACGGGGGGAGTGCGAATCTCTCTGCAACCGGGGGAGATGTAATTGTATCGAATGAAATCAACGTGTCCGCACAGGCCCTCGGCGGTGATGCCGGATCCATCACGATTTCGGCTCCCAGTGGAAAACTCCAAATCGCACCCGCTGGGAAACTCGTGGGAGGAATTTTCGGTGCCAGCGGCACGGCGGGCTCTTTCTCGCTTGATGTGAAAGGCCTCGGGGCCGCCGGAGAGTTCGATGCCCTCAACACGTTCCTCGACGCCGGCTTATTCGTCGAGTCGCGGTCGTTCCGTGCGCGAACGGGCGATGTCACCCTTGCGGGGACGGCAACGGCACGGGAATTCTCACTGGCGACCGATGCGGGAGACATCACGGTTACTGGAGAGATCAAGGCCTCCGGTCCCACCGGGGGGGCGATTTCCCTGGCCTCCCATGGCGCGTTGAAGATTGCAAGCGGTGCGCTTCTCACGGTGGAAGGCGACGACTTCGACAGCGCCGGGAAAGGCGGCAGGATCACCCTGGAAGCCGGGGCCCAACTGAACGGGATACAGGGCACGGGCGGACTCACTCTGGAAGCCGGTTCCATACTGGACCTCCATGTGAAAACCAAAGTCCTCACAAGCTCCATTGACGAGTTCTACGGCCGCTTCAGCGGAACACTGCACCTGCGCGCCCCGAGGGTCGGCGGGGGCGCAGGCAACGAGATCGCCATCTCGGAAATCCAAAGCACGATCATTGACCCATCAAGCATCGTTGCCGAGGGCAGCAATCTCTACTCCAACACAACCGGGGACATCACGGGCGCTGCCGGAACAATCACTTCCGCGCTGCAAACCAAAATCAAATCCGAGGCCGATTCCTTCTTCGGCATCGCCAATGCGAATTATCTCACGATGGCTGGCCGCCTGCTGGCTTCGAACCCCGGACTATCCGGCGTGTTTGTTCTCGCCCCCGGGGCCGAGATCATCAACACGGCGGGGGATCTGACTTTGGGGACGACTTTATCCACTGCCGCCAGCGACTGGAACCTGGCCGCATTTCGGTTCGGCCCGAATAGCGCGCCGGGGGTTCTGACCATGCGGGCAAGCGGGAATCTCCTTTTTTACAATGCCCTGAGCGATGGGTTCAATGGCGGGACCAGCCTCTGGCTCTCTCCCCTGCTTGCGCAGAACGCATCACTGCCAATCAACACGCAGACATGGTCGTATCGCCTGACGGCGGGCGCGGATCTCGCATCGGCCGATTTCCGCGCTGTGAAGGGCTCCTCCGGGTCGCTCAAGCTTGGAAAAGATTATGGCAATGCCACGCCCGGTAATAGCGGCATTCCCGGAAGCGGAGGAGGAACCCTCCAGACGTCGAGCATTGTTGCAACGCGCTACCAAGTCATTCGCACTGGATCCGGTGACATCACGATCAACGCCGCCGCCGACGTGCAGCTCCTGAATCAATTCGCGACGATCTATACCGCAGGAACACAGGTCGCACACCCGGGCTACATCTCTGCCGCTGGCGACTTCGTCACTCCGCTGGTCTATTCGTCCTCGCCGCTCGATCCGGTGACACGCATCAATAATGTCAATACGGTTTTGGGCGCGCAGTCTGTGCTTTATCCCGCGCAATATGCGATCGCAGGCGGCAACGTCGAGATCCATGCCGGAAACGATGTGGCTCATTTGACGGACACCGATCCTACGGCGGGCATCAAAATGGGCGATGACTCGTCCCGGCAGATGCCAACAAGCTGGCTTGGTCGCCGCGGGTATGTTGCCGCCGGCACATTCGGGGCTGTCGGCGCTTCTTCAGGCGCCATCATTCTCAACGATCCCTCCGCATCGACGACCTGGTGGGTGGACTACAGCAACTTCTTCGAGGGCGTGGGGACACTTGGAGGTGGGAACATCGTGATCGAAGCGGGCAATGACGTAAAAAACATCGATGCGGTGGCGCCTACCAACGCCCGGGCATCATCCGATGGCTCCACGTTTCTTGAGCTGGGTGGAGGCGACGTTTCGGTCGCGGCAGGCCGCGATATCTCGGGAGGAGTTTACTATGTGGAGAGAGGAAGCGGAACGCTTGCGGCGGGCGGGAGCATCAAAACAAACCAAACGAGATCGCCCACGCTCGGGATCGTGGGAAGCACATCAAATTGGCTTAGCCCCAAGCTTCTGGCCAGCGATACGTGGCTGGCCACCACCCTGTTTGTGGGCAAGGGCGGCTTCGACATCAAAGCCGGCGGCGACATTCTTCTCGGCCCGGTGGCCAATGCCTTCCTCATGCCGCAGGGGCTCGGCAATAAATACTGGTATAAGACGTATTTCTCGACCTATGGCAGTAATAGCTATGTGAATGTTCTTTCTCTGGGCGGGGATGTCACCCATCGCCTCAGCACCACGCTCAAAACCGAGGCTTCCTCGCTGCCCTCCCTTCAAGCGTGGTATCAAAGCCAGCTCCTCTACAAAAGCTCCACGGACGCTGACGGAAACTACCCGGCTTCCTACTACCAACCGTGGCTCAGGCTTTCGGAGAGCAGCGTGGCTCCATTCTCAACGGTTTCCAGCCTGATGCCACCGATCATGAAATCCACCGCGCTTTCTGGATCGGTCAATATGGTCGGCGACCTGACGCTGTTTCCCTCTTCGGGCGGAACTCTCGAACTCGTCGCCGCAGATCAGGTCGAAGGGTTGTTCTCGACAGGTTTTTCCAGGGCAACCAACGCGAATATTTACAAATACGCGACGATCAATGTCTCGGATGCGAGCCCGGCGAATGTTCCGGGGGCGATGGCCCCGCGTGCCTTCTTCGACTATGTCGCAAAGAGTTCTGTGACCGGGCTGCCCGTCGCAACCACTTTGGCCCAGACCGTCGGCAGCCAGGCCAGGCCGTTTTTGAGCGACCTCGACAGCGCCTTTGTTGAGTCCGGCTCGTATGCGGGCGCTAACGCCGTCTCGCAGACCAAGCAGGCGAGGCACTCGCTGGGGCTTCTCCATACAGGGGACGCGAGCCCGGTGCGGATTTACGCCGTCTCCGGCGACATTTCCGGGATCACTCTTTTCACGCCGAAAGCGACCTGGATCACCGCTGGCAACGACATCACGGACATCGCATTCCACCTTCAAAATGTCTCGAAGGACGACACCTCGTTCGTTTCGGCAGGAAGAGATATCATTCTCAATAATTCCAACACGCCCACACGTCAGGCCATGGCCCTTGCGGAGTCGAACAAAGATTATGTGAAGGGTTTTGCGTCGCTGGCCGGCGACATCCAGGTGTCGGGGGAGGGATCTCTCGAAGTCCTTGCCGGGCGGAACTTGGATCTCGGGACAGCTTTGAAGGGTGGCATTGGCGAGGTCGGCCAGGGCATCACGAGCATCGGGAATGCACGCAACCCGTATCTGGCATTTGGCGGCGCATCGCTCTATGTGGCAGCCGGACTTGGCAACTCCGCAGGACTCGCCAATGCCGGGCTCGAGGCGGATGCCTTCCTCGATGAGAATTTTGAAAAATATCATGACGAGGTGGCAAAGGACAGCGAGGGGGCGACAGCTGACCCTTTGACGATGAACTCCGCACAGCGCGCGCAGCTCGCCTTGCGGGTCCTCGCGCTCGTCTTGCGCGACTCGGGGCGCGACTCTGTCGGGACAGGAACCTACAAGAGCGGCTTTGCGGCAATCGAGACCCTCTTCGGGGATGTCTCCTCAGGAGGAGACATCAACACCCGCAACCGGGATATCCGCACGAAGAGCGGAGGGCTGATCAACATCGTTGCCCCAGGCGGATCGCTCATTATGGCCGAGAACAAGGCCGCCCAATCTGCGGCGCGTCCCTCCCTCGGAAACTTTGCCGGCACCGGCAGCCTGATGCTGGTCAGCACCGCCGCTGAATCGAAAGCCCCCGAGGGGATCGTGACCGAATACGGAGGGAATGTTTCGATTTTCACGGATGGAAATGTCGGGATCGGCCAGGCTCGTATCTTCACCTTGCGCGGCGGGAATATCGTGATCTGGGCATCAACCGGAGACATCGCTGCCGGCGCTGCCGCCAAGACCGTCTCAACTGCCCCTCCTACTCGCGTGCTCATCGATCCGCAGTCGGCAACGATCGAAACCGATTTGTCGGGCTTGGCGACCGGCGGCGGCATCGGCGTGCTGAGCACGGTCGCCGGCGTTCAAGCGGGCAACGTGGACCTGATCGCGCCGGGCGGAACCGTGGATGCCGGCGACGCCGGCATCCGGGCGACCGGCAACCTCAACATCGCCGCTGTTCAAGTGCTCAACGCGGACAACATTGCTGCAAGCGGCTCCTCTTCCGGGGTTCCCTCGGCACCCACCGTCGCAGCCCCGAACGTGTCCGGGCTGTCCTCGGCTTCCTCCTCCTCCGCCGCTTCCAGCAGTGCCGCCAACCAGGTTGCCAACCAGGCCCGGCCCAACACCCAGTCGGAAGAGCAAGTCCCCTCGACCATCACCGTGGAAGTCCTCGGCTACGGCGGCGGGGAGGATGAAGTGTAGAATGCTGCCCTACTGGCCCGCTCCGGCCCTTTTTGCGGTCGCGATCTGCTCGTAAGTGAGGCGGGCTGCTTCGGCGCTGAGGGTGTTGAACGCGCTCCACCCGAGCATCGCGCGCAGGAAATCGTCGCTGCGTTGGGCGGCGACTTGCCAACGGTCGAAATAGTCGGCACTGCCCGGGTCTTGGGACGGGCTGGCCGCCACGTCTTTCTGGAACATTTCCTGTGCGCGGGCGATAGCCGCTTGACCGGACGGGCTCAGCTCGAAGTTCTGAAGGATGTCCGTCCGGAGCGCCATCGGTGTCGCAGGCGCCTCCTCGGCTTCGACGACCCCTTCCTGAGTGGTGGAGACCGGAGCGGAGACTGTGGGGGAAATGGAGGCAGAGCTTTGTGCGGAGGCCCGTGCCGTGACTGGATTAGAAATCGGGGCGGGTGCTGTGGAAGGCTGGCCTGCGGGCGATGAGACGGATCGGGCCGGTGCCGACGAAGCCGATGCGGTCCTTCCTTTTGCCTCGGCAGTGACTTGAGGAACCTGCCCAGGGAGCGAATTTGCCAATGAGCTGCCGCCTTTCGGATCGGATGCGGATGGAGAAAATGACCTCTCCGCCGGGCTGGTGCCGTGCTCTCCGACCCCGCCGCCACCCGATGCGCAAATGCGGACGGATTGCGAGGGTTCGGCGCGCTCATCACTCCGCCTGCCCGAGATCCAGAGGCCTGCCGACAGAACACAAGCCAAACCAACCGCCATTTTTCGCTTCATCGGATAATGAGATCTTGGGAACGATGCCTGGATATGCAAAAAAACCAGCGCGGGGATAGAACCCGTGCTGGTTGTTAAGGTTTGTTGTGTTCCTAGTAGAGCGGATAGACCGTGTCCCCGTCTCCGGCACGCTCAACGCGCATGCTCGTGATCGCCTCGAGCCCTGACGTCGCCGTGGCTTTGATGCTGTCGCTGAGCGCTGTGAAGAACGTGGCGGCGTCCCCGGTGAGCGCGATGCTGTTCATGTGCAGGTAGCCCCAGAAGGTGTATTTTCCGTTGAACAAGTTCGCTTGCGAGTAGGGCACGCCGTTCCAAGTCAACTCTTGAGTGGGAGCGGTGGGCCAGTCGGAGGCGCCGACGTAGCCAACGACAGAGCCGGTGGCGTTCGTGGCCAGGATTGCGTTCTTGACGGCTGAACCAGAGACTCCGGTGTTGCCAGTGTAAGCCAGCGCAGTGATGACTCCGCCCACAACGGTGGGTGAGTATTGGGTGACGGAGTTAAACACGCCGAAACCGGATTCCGCAAGCAGGGTGATGCGGGTTCCCGAGTCGCTGTTGCGTCCGATTCCGTAAACCAGGCTTCCTTCATCAGCCGCATCGCCCGTGAACAGTGCCAAGGGCACATCGCCCGAGCCATTGTAGATCCGCCTAACCAAGTTCGCGGTCATGTTCGTCAAATTTCCGCTGGCATTCGCGTTCTTATAGAACTTGAACGGGATGACCGCAACGCTGGTCTCCACAGGAGTCGAGTAGCCAGTCGAGGCGCCAAACACGTCCGAAAACCCGATCTCGGGCGCAGTGGCTACTGACGCTGAGGCATACTTGCCGGTGTCGGGGTTAATATAATTTCCACCTCCTGTCGTCGGCACAATGCCCTCGTCCGTCGAGAGCAACTTGGTCTGCTGGATCTGGTCGCCGACATCCCGCACGCCGTTCACCGAGCCGAGCCAATAGGTGCGGATGGTGACGAGCGGTCCGGTGACGGCATCGCCGATGCGGCCTTTGTAGATGGCGCTGACGGCCGATCCGGCGGTCGCGCTACCCACGTAGGCGTATGTTGTCCCCTTGAGAACAAGCAGGATGTTGTTATGCACGGCGGTACGGCCCGCTGTGGACCCCGTGATGTCAATGACGGTTTGCGCGCCGGCAAACGAGGTAAATGCCCCGAGACCGATGGCAATGAGCGATGTGATTTTGAGTTTCATAATGAGCTTTTCTATGTTTTGAGTTCGTTGTTGTTTTGTTAGGCTTTGGCACCACGGCGGCGAAGGACTGCCATGAAGGCAACCCCGGCGAGCCCGAGGAGCGCGTAGGTGGCAGGTTCAGGGACGGCATCCATGCGGACATCTCCTGTGCTGGACAAGGTGAAGGATCCGATGTATTGGCCGGTGCCCACGACGGCGTTCCCTGCGGAGAGGCCCGCGGTGAGTGTCGCCCCCGTGGCGGTGTTCAGGATGCGGTAGAGGTCAACCGCCGCTTCGACAGTGTATCCGCCGGTGCCTGTGCCGAGGTTTCCGCCTCCCAGCGAGGCGTTTGGATTTAACCCTGTAGCTCCGAAGTATGAAGCGGCCGTCGGGATGCTGTATTGGGCGAGGTCGTTGGGGTTGGAGGTCGGCACAATGGCGCCCCCATCCGTGGCGCCGCCAAGCGGTTCCGCATTCATGTTGGCGAGGTAGTTCGCCCCAATGTTGTTTGACGTCGTTGTGCGCACGGCGCTGATCATTGTCGGCGTCGCTGTGCTGCGAGCGGTGAACGAGCCGGTGATGCCATTTGAGAAGTAGATGGTTCTCGTCGGGTCAAGTCCCGCGCTGCTGCTGCTTCCGTCGAACCCGCCGATCACGCTCATTCTGAGAGTGGCATCGTCTGCCCAACCGGAACCGAACGCCAATGTCAGATCGGCATTAATGTTTACGACGCTGACGAGCGTGTTCGTGTTGCTGAGCCAATCGGATCCTTTTCCGAGGTTGTAGATGTAGGTGTTGGCACCCGCGCTCGCTCCCTGGTTTTGATAGAAGCCCAGCAGGATGTCGCCCTGGGCCACGGTGATCTGCGCATTCACATGCGAGACAGCCGCCAAGCCGAGTGCAACCACTCCGAGCAATAGTTTTTTATTGATGGTCATTTTGTTTTTGTTGTTTTTGTTTTCTGCCAGCCGCTCGAACCACCCGGCCCGCGATGGCATTTTGCTTGCTGACGCCCCCTGCAATCGCGGATCTGCCGCCGTCTGCCGAGAGAAGTATTGCAACAATTTTGTCACATTCCGCAGGCCCCCCCCGCCGGTTCGGTGCGGAACGAATTCCAAACCGCGCGGCGCAGACGACGCGGAGAGAAATCGCGCTCAGCTGCCCGCCACCGCATGGAAGCGGTAGCCCTTCCCCCGGACCGTCTCAGTCATCAAGAGGGGATCTCTTGGGCGTGCAAATCGGAAACGGAGAGCTTTCGGAGAAGGTTGTGCTTCTTCATGTGGTGGGCCTCAACCCGCTCCAGCACCCCGCTTAAAAACTCCACGGCCTGCGTGATGTAGGGTCCTTTGTTGAGCATTGCGCACTCCGCATTTCCGCTGGCGACGGCATCCGTCACTTCCGCACGCGACGGGGATCCCGTCTTGGCGAGGGTCTCAAGGATCTGCGTCGCCCAGATGACCGGGACATGGGCGGCTTCGCACAGCCACAGGATCTCCTCCTGGACCTCCGAGAGCCGGTCGAAACCGATTTCCACAGCGAGGTCGCCCCGCGCGACCATGATCCCCAAAGACGTCCATCGCAGCCCGGCCAGGAGGAGTTGCGGAAGGTTTTGAAAGGCCACCCGATTTTCGATTTTCAGAACGATCCCGACATGCTCCGCGCCGAGCGCGCGCAGGCGGTCCTGGAGGGCGACGACATCCGCAGGGGTGCGGACAAAGGAGAGGCCGACCACGTCCGAGTGCTCTGCCACGAACGCCAGGTCGGCGATGTCCTTCTCCGTCAGCGCGCTGATGAGGAGGTTGGAATCCGGAAGGTTGATCCCTTTTTCCGGGCGAAGCTTTCCGCCCTTCACTCCGGTGCGGGTGATGCGGACGCTGACCTCATCATGGGTGCGGCTCTCGACACAGCCGCCAATTTTTCCATCGTCGAAGAAGATCCGCTCGCTTGGTTTCACACAATCAAAGATGGCGTCTAATGTGCAGGGGATGCGGGCGGGTTTGAGGACGTGGCCGTCTTCATCGCGCAAGGCATGGCTGCCGCATTGTCCGTCGCGAATCAAAATGAGGGCATCCCCCTCGGCGAGGGCGATTGGGATGCCGATCTCCGGGAGGGATCCGACCTTGCCACGGACCACAACTTCCCCGTTGCGATCCAGCAGGTGGAGCCGTGCACCCGTCTCGAAGTAGCACGTTTGCAAGGCTTCCGCGAGAACCGAGTGCGGGGTGTAGGAGAGGATTTTTAGCTCGCGGAACTTTTCGCGGGCATCATCCAGCGCGAGCGAGCATCCGGTCACCGCGCCTTCCAATACCTCCGGGCTGACGGGAATGACATCTGAAACTCCATCCGGCGGCTTCTCGCCAGATGAGGTGAACCAAACAAGGGCGGGTGCGACGGTTGCGCCTCGGGCATCCCGGACGGGGCGCACCTTGCGGATGCGTCCGAGAGATTCCACGGGGCCGGTGCGGAGCTTGGGCCCGGCAAGGTCGGTGTAAACCTTGCAGGAGCGCCCCGTCTCGCGCTCCGCGCGGCGGAGGTTCTCGACCATGCCCTCCCAGGCCGTGGCATTGTCGTGCGCGCAGTTGATCCGCATGACATCCATGCCGGCTTTCAAAAGCGAGAGGACCAGCTCGTAATCATGAGATGCTTCTGACGGCATCGTGACCATGATCCGCACCGCACGCTTCCCGCAGGGCGCGCCAAGGAGCCGGTTGGCATTCGTTTGAAGCTGCAGCGGACCGGTGACAAAATCCACTGGAGGAGCCGGAAATTCTGGAGCAGGAATCTCCGCCAGCGCGTGCAGCGCACGAGAGACCGCCTGGATCGAGCACCGGGAACTCGCCTCCATGCCGCCCAGCGACGTCAGCCCGAGAGGGATCAGCTTCCACTGGAGCGGACGCATGTCGATCTGCCGGACAGCCAGGTAATGGAGCAGGTTTTCCGCGCTGGGGCGGGCGTGGGGATCCACGGCGGAGAGGGAGGCTTCAAATTCCTTCTCCATGTCGATTTGACGGTCAAGAAGCTGGGTGATTGCCGGGATGATCGCGGCTGCGGCTGTGGTGTTTTCCATAATGCGTGATGTGTTGTCGGAGGGCGTGGTGTTGGATGCTGTGGATTGCTTGAAAAAAGAAATGGTTCTACGGAAGTGCAGCCAGCTGGCAAGGTGCGCTTTGTGACAAAGCTGTAACATTGCAAAGATATGTACGGGCTGAAATGTGACAGGCTTGTCACATTTCATGGCTTGTTATTTCCCAGGGATAGCCGCTTGTCTTGTCTTAGCCAGATGGCAGAATTCGATCACACCCAAACGCGGCAGTCCTCCGGAGCTCCCGTCGCCTCCTCATGACCGAGACTCGCCAACATCCGCGCTCGCTCGTAGCCGATGCCCTGGTGGTCTGCGTGCTGGGCGCTGTGCTTTTTGCGATTCTGAATGTTGCCCAGGAATGGAAAGCCCCTTTCCGCGCGGAAACACACATCGACCTGTCGGTCGGAAAGCTTCCAGAATACACGCTCTTCTCGCTCGCGCGAGGCTGTGTGGCCATGTTGCTTTCTTTGGTCTTTTCGCTCGGGTATGCGACTTGGGCCTTTTATCGCGTGCGGGCGAGGCGGATCCTGATCCCCCTGCTCGACATCCTGCAGAGCATCCCGGTGCTGGGTTTCATGCCCGGCCTTGTGCTGGCGTTGGTCTTGATTTTCCCGACAACGAACCTTGGGCTCGAGCTCGCGTGCGTGCTCATGATCTTTACCGCACAGGTCTGGAACATGGTCTTCAGCTACTACGACTCGCTGAAGGCTGTGCCTGCCGAGATGCGCCAGATGGGGATCCTCTGCGGCTACGGCCGCATCAGGACGTTCCTGCGAATCGAGCTCCCCTTCGGTGCGCAAGGGCTGATTTACAACGGCATGGTTTCGATGGCTGGCGGCTGGTTCTTCCTCACGATCAACGAGGCGTTCACGCTCGGGAACAAGAGCTTTCAACTGCCGGGCGTCGGCTCGTATATGAGCGTGGCGATCGCGCAGGGAAACATCTCTGCCCAAGTCGCCGCCGTCGTGGCCATGGGGGTCATGATTGTGGCGGTGGACCGCCTGGTGTGGTGGCCGCTGGTGATCTGGTCGAGAAAATTCAAAATGGAGGACACCGCGAGCGGGCCGAGGGAAAGCACGCTGATCGGCCGGATGCTTGCGCGCTCGCATTTTGTGGGAAGCCTCACTGCCGCTCCGAGCTTTGTTGCAAGCGGGCTCAAGCGGCTTCTTCCCCCATCCCCGGTCATCCTGGCCCCGAAGCC
>Ga0194058_10000339_pt1 | contig 22051 bp, 28 predicted proteins | sample SepL4417m_MetaG_FD_155490 | JGI IMG/M metagenome (GOLD analysis project Ga0194058, IMG submission 155490) | Anoxic zone freshwater microbial communities from boreal shield lake in IISD Experimental Lakes Area, Ontario, Canada - Sep2016-L442-17m | ecosystem: Environmental > Aquatic > Freshwater... | reverse complement strand
GTCCGCGTTCTTGGAGCGGAGATCAAAGAACTTCAGTGCCTTCTGTCGCCTTTCCTCTTCACCTTCGCTGCCACTGGCCTCGCTGGCTACAAAAATCCGCTTGCCGCGATACTCAACCCACCGGCCCTGGACCTGATCGTGACGGTAGCGGTGTTTTGATTCGCGACAATCGACCATGAAATCATGGAACAGATCATAGTGGCCGGAGACCTTCCAAACCTGTGGGTGCATGATGATCGCGCAGTCCAAGCCGACCATTTCATGGACCGAAGGGGCGCCCGGCGAAACCAACAGCTCGTTGTGACCGGTGACCATGTCTCGCCACCAAGCCTCGCGGACGTTCCGTTTGAGCTCCACGCCCATCGGCCCATAGTCCCAAAAGCCTTGCAGACCGCCGTAAATCTCGCTTGATTGGAAGAGAAACCCGCGCCGCTTGCACAACGCGACCAGTTGGTCCATTTCCATGGCTACCATCCCAAGAGTATTTCAAAAGTGAGGGAAACCCTAAGTCTAGCCCACAATCGGACTGCTGGCCAGTGGGACAGGAGAACACGCAATTTTCCGGCTCTTCCGGTTTTAGGTGCAGAAGTAGGGTGGGGAGAGTGAAACGAGCCCCATACGCACGAAGTTAAGAATTTTGGGTATCATTGTTTCGAGCAAAACTTCCTGCGGATTTCGCAGGTTGTCGCCTTCCGTGCGGTGGGAGTTCGGGACCGGGTGGCCCTCGTTGTTACACACAAGTCCTTGAGCGACCCCATCCAGCTTGCTGGATGGTGAAGAAGGTTGGTCAGCTAACAACGAAAGCAATCTAACCTAGACCCCATCCAGCTTGCTGGATGGTGAATCAGGTTGTCTAGCTAGCCTATGTTCGCGATCTAGCCAAGCAACCTCCTTCACCATCCACCAAGGTGGATGGGGTCGTATTGGTCTTTGTTCTCCATCTTAGCCATTCAACCTTATTCACCATCCGGGCAAGCCGGATGGGGTCCAAACGACGTGTGTAACAACGAGGTGGCCCCGGGTTTCCTGCCAGAGTATGGGGGCTCGCTGCGCTCTCCCCACCCTACAATTATTCGCGTTCCGCACCTAGTTCTTGCCCCAGAGGTCAACGACACGAAACACACGAAAATAAATTCTCCTTAGCTCCAAGAAACGTCGCGGGGCGACCGTTGTCACGGCCGCCCCGGAGGACGGTTCAAAATCTCACAATCTTCAGGCTCACGGCGTCTTGGGCGCCGTACCAGGCGTGATCGCCGGAGTCGCTTCCGCAGGCCGCGCGGCATCCTTCACCTTTTCAAAGAGCTTGAGGGCCTCGGGCCGCATGGAAAACGGCCGTTCATTCTTCAGGACACTGTCCAAGATTTCCTTGGCTTGCCACTTCTTGTCCTGATGGTAAAGAATGTGGGCCACATAGGTAGCCGTATCGGCATTGTTCAAGTTGCCGTTGGTCGCCTTGACGGCTTGGTCGAGCGCCAATCCGGCCTGATCGAACTCGTTGCGACGGAAGTAGACCCAACCCAAGGTTGACAAAGCGTCGGGGTTGTTCTTGTTGTCGCGATAATTTGCCTCGGCATAGGCCAACGCCCGCTGTCGCTTGGCCGAGTCGTCCTGCTCGACAAGGGCCAAGGCGAGGTTGTTCCTGGCGACGAAATCGGAGGGGTTTTCGAGGACGATCTTCTGGAAGAAGTTCTCGGCTTCCGCCCAGTCCTTCTCCCACAAAGCAACCAAGCCGCGGAGCATGCGCCCCACATTGCTGCCGCTGAACTTCTTGGCATCGGATGCCTCAATCCTCAAGGCGGCCATCGCCTGCTCCCTGGCAAAGGGAAGTTTCCCTTTTTCCAAGGCCCAGACAGCAATCACCTGACGGGTAGATAAATCGTCAGGAGCCATCTTGAGAGCGGCGGTGAACCACTTCTCGGGATTTGCAGACTTCGCGCCTTCAAACTGATCGTAATACTGAGCCATGATGGCTTCAGGGGTGAGGAAGACCTCCTTCGCGTTGGGCTTCTTGGCATTCGTGCGATCAATTTCCTTAGCCTTCTTCAAAATGTCGTAGGCCTCACCGGCCTTGCCCTGCCAGAACAAAGATCGGGCCAGTCGCTGGTGGCCGACCAAGTCTTCAGTCGCCAACTTCAGGAAATCCCGGAGCCGCGACTCGGCCTCTTTCCATTCCTCGCGAGTTTCCGCCACCTGGGCAATACCGCTCATCGTTTGCTGTTCCATAGCCCCTTTGCGTTCGGCGTTCGTGTAGGCGGCCAGCAATTGCTTGGCCCTGTCGAAATCCATCGTTGCCTCGGCGACCCGCCGCTCCTGCAAAGCAATGTTGCCGAGAATTACGTAGGGCTCCGGATCGCTGGGGTTGGTTTTGATGGCAACTTCCAGCTCGAAACGAGCCGCGTTGGGCTGATTCATTTGAGCGAGAATCTGATACATCAGCACATGGGCCGCTGGAAGCTCGGGATAGGTCCGCGAAGCCTTCTCAAGCAACTTGATAGCACCCGGCATATCGCGCTTGCCGAGCAGCAGTTGGAGAGCCTCCTGCGCCTCGGGGTACTTCTTCTGTGCAGGCGCAGCCGATGGAGCGGTAGGCGTTACCGTCTGGGCAGATGCCGGCGTTGCCCCGGTGCCGAACAGAATCGCTGTTGCGGTTGCCAGGGCAAAAGTGAACGAAAGGAACGAACGTGCCATGAACAATACCTCCTATTGTGAAGACTAAAACGTGGACCCATGGTGAGTCCGGAAAATCACGAAAAACGACTTACACGGTCAATCAAAAAACAACACAGTCCCGATCCTTCTAGGTTACGATGCAAAGTCTGAACTGGCAAGATACTCCCCGCTGCATTTTCACATTCTCCCACGATCAGGAATCACCTTTGTCGATTGCGAAAGCCTTAACGCAACGCATCCCCACAGAAAGGGGGTTCTTCTTGGGCGGAATTCATTCCGCCTAACCCGAAAAGACAATGCAACGGAATAAATTCCGTTTTACGAAGGAACTATGCAATTCTCCTGGGATCGGGCTGGCCGACGAGGCCAACTCTGCCCAAAACATAGTTACCTCCGCCGAGAAATTCTTTCATCGGACACCACCGACAGAAGACAAAAGCCTGGGTTTTAGTCTAACTTCTTAAGCAACATGGATTTACGTCCGATTTGCCATTGACGTGGAGGGTCGTCGCCCTTAACACATTAGGGCTCTCCGCCAAGTTTGTGGTGCGGGCGTCTCGCCTGCCCGGTTCAACCACAACATCTTGGGCATGCGGGACGCCCGCACCACAATTATCCGCAAACTCGGCGGAGAGCCAACCTATTAGAACTTGGCGATGTGAAATGGCAATAAGTGCCCAATGAGCTTCACCCCGATGACTGCCGCGCTTGCAACCGCGAGAACCGGGTAGAAGTAGGGCCAGAAAGATGGGGGAATTGCATCGCTCTGAGAGGCTGGTCGGTCGCTCTGAGAGGCTGGTCGGGAAGGTCGAGGCTGGCCCCCCTCTCCCGACCAACCTTCGGTCAGGCTCTGGCCGTTCGTTGATTGGACGGAACCGAGTTGCTGGTCGAGAATCCAGGCTGCGTAAATCAGAACCAGGGCCGGGGTGAGCCAAAGCAATTCACCCGCGGCAATCACGCCTAGCAAGCTGAGTGCCTCGGCCATGAGTACACGAATCGGGCGCCGCGCGAAGACCGGGACCGACAGCAGCATTAAAACCGTGCCGCCGATGGGCACAAAGTTTTTGATGCTCGTTCTGTGGCCTGGAATATAGCAAACCGCCGCCAGAACAATGAAACTCACCACAACACGCAGCATCGGGTGCCGCATCGCCACAGGCAATATCCAACACCGCTGACGCTGATGCCCATGAAGCTCCCACGCCAGCACGTAAAGCATGATTAGTCCGGCAAGCCCAGTCAGATCCCAGCCGTGATTCAGCCAGACGAATCTCGTCTGCACAAGACGTTCGACCACGAAAAATAGCAGCGGATAGGCAAGAATTCGCACAACTCGGGGAAGCTCTTCCCCGCCTGCGATGTTGGGGTTGCTCCAGCGGAATCCCTCGCCGGTGTAGGGCAGGGGGCGACACCAAGGGATCAAGCAGGGAACGCGCCGCTTGTAATCGGGATACTCGTCCGGAAAGTTCTCGCTAAGGTAGCGTTCCTCGCCGCGAATTACAGGAATATAGATTGCCAACCACCAGAGCGGCAGCGCGACGGCTAGCGGCCACCAGCCTGCCATGACCACCAGCGCGGTGTCGATCAGGGCGTTGGCCAAGTAGAACGGGTGCCGCACGAAGCGATATGGCCCGATTGTGGCGACGACGCGGTTCTGCCGCAGACAACCCTTGGCCCAGGTATGCAGCCAAACCCCCAAAATTAGGCATGGCAGGCCGGCGAGAATCGAGCGGGAAGACGTAGTGTCGAACAGCAGGGTTCCGCAGAGCAGGGCGATAATGACGAGGTAAAATCGTAATCCACCTCGATTCAGGGGCGACTTCATATCGGACGTGTTATTTGGTTGGGCAACGGGAATCCCTCACGCCACGGTATTCACTCCACTTAACGCACCCTGCTGGCGCACCGCAGCAAACTTCTGTAGCCAGCTCAACCGCCCGACAAGCAGATCGATGTTGGGTTGTGCCGTCGCCGCATCGGGCGAATGAGCGGCGGCGTCTTGAACCTTGGCAATTCGCTGCTGGTAGAAATCCAGCAGGTTCACCGACTCGTCGGGGCCGACGCCGGCGTTTTCCAAGTCAACGCGGATCGACGACAACTCCTGCATGTCTTTCTGTGAGATCGTGCCCTTGTCGGACAGTTGCTGGATGAGTTTTGAGAAATCGTTGGGCGTAATGTCGGCCATGTCGTAGCGGGAAAGGATCTCCCGCATGGCGGCCGTGGGCGTGGGGAGTGAGGATGGATCAACCGCGGCGGCTTTTCCAGCCGCAGCCTTGACGACGGAAGTAGCACTGCTTTTGACCTGCGAAGTCAGGTCGGTAAGTCCACTCAGGACATTGGGTATGTTCATCGTTCAGATCCCTTTCTCCTAATTCTACGGTACAGTATATGGAGAAACGTCGCAACCGCAAATAGGGGGATCAGAAAAATCAGATAAATGCGCGCGTAGATCAAGACCATGAAGCCGATCGGCAGGACGTACCAGACCCATCGCGGCAAGCGGTGCAAGTCGGGCCAAGCCAGCCAAAAAGCACCCAATATCAAGCCAACCCGCAGCCCCATGTCCCGGATCATCGGGTAGTTCGCCAGCGGCGGATACCAAGAGACAATCGCTGCCAATACGAAGGAGGCCAGTGTGACGAGTCCCAAGAGGTGACGACGCACAAGCGGCCTCTAATGCGATTGACGGAGGAATAGTTGTCGAGCACCGCCGACCGATTCATACGTTCGGCCGGCAATGTTATTGCGATCGTTGTCAGCGGCGATCTGGGCAAGTTCTTGGCCGCATGGCGTCGGATAGCAACGCGTAATACAGGCCTGACAAAGGTTTCCCGGCTCGAATCCGATTGCTCGGGCGACCACCTCTACCGGCAGATAACGCAAGGAATCCGCTCCCAATCGCGCTGCCATGCGGGCCTCAACCTCCGGCGTCAGTGGGCCGTCCTGAAGGAAATGGGCCGCGAACAATTCACTGACCGTCGACATGTCGATCCCATAGAAACAGGGTGAGATGATCGGCGGGCAGGCCACGCGGACGTGAATCTCTCGTGGCAGACCCGTCTGCCGGATCCGCTGCAACAAGACCTTCAGCGTCGTTGCGCGGACAATCGAGTCTTCGACCAAAATCACCCGCTTTCCTTCGAGAACCTCACGGAGCGGCGTGTACTTGGTTTCTGCCTTGCGTTTGCGGTCGCCACTCCCTTCGATGAACGTGCGGCCGGAGTATCGATTGCGAATCAGCCCCTCGACGCAGGGAACCTTCAGCGCGTAAGCCATCGCGTCGGCCGCCGCCTTGCTGGTGTCGGGGACGGGAACGACTACCGTGTCGTCGTCGATGGCGACCGTCTCCAATTGGGCCAATTCCTCTCCCAGGGCCTTGCGGGCTAGGTAGACACTGCGGCCGTCCAGAGTGCTGGCCACGTTGGCAAAATAGACCCATTCAAAGAAGCAGTGAGCCCGTCGCGAACTGTGAGCAAAGGTCTGAATCTCCAATCGCCCGTCGCTGATGATAATGGCCTGGCCCGGCGGAACCGGCTTGATGCTTTCCGAGGCAAAACCGAGGTTCATTAGGGCAACACTTTCGCTGGCCGCGGCAAACAGCGGGCCTTCGACCGCATAGCACAGGGGCTTGATGCCGAGTGGATCGCGGGCGACGATCATGTCGCCCAGGGCATCGAGGAGTACCATACTGTAGGCGCCGTCGAACTTGGCGCCGATCTCCCGCATGACGTCGACCAGCGGCGGTTGCCGGTCGGCCGTCAGGGCTTGGCAAATCTGATGCATGAAGACCTCGGTATCGGTCTCCCTCGCAAGGTGATTGTTGTCGTCGGCTAAAAGCTCCGCCCGCAGCTTCGAGTAATTCGCCAACTGGCCGTTGAATGCGAAGCTGAACCACTTGTGCTTCTTAATGTGGGGTCGCTCGAAAGGCTGCGCGTAGTTGCGATCGTCTGCCCCACAGGTGGCGTAGCGGACATGGCCGATCGCGGCCCGGCCGTCAAATTCTTTCATCAGGTTCTCGTACTGAGCACGATGGTTCATGCGAAAAACCTCGCCAACCATGCCGACATCCTTATAGGTGCCGATAAACTGCTTGCGGTGCGGGTGATAGGTCGACATGCCAGCCGCCAACTGGCCGCGGTTCTGGATGTCCAGCAGCATCCGCGGCATGAGTCGGGACACGGCATCCGGCCCACAATCCGTGCATAGCGGACTTACGCCCCGGCCAGGCAGATGATAGATCGCGGCCACACCACATTCGTCGCGTAGTTCACTCATAAATGTTATTTTAGGGTTAGAATCCCATTCACACAACCTGTCAGTTTGGGGGGGAAGTCAAGGTTCGTTCTTGCATTTCGCTCGTCGTTCCCGCTTTCGATATTTGAAAAAAACGAGTATGCTGGGGGGTACTTGTCGTTTTCTTGCCTTGGTAGACAACCTTTCTGCTCCGATCATGACCGACATACTGCGACAGGAAATCGCCGCCATCGCCACCACGCTCGTCGTGAAAGTCGGTACGCAAGTCCTGACCCGCGACGATGGCCAGCTCAATCAGGCCCGCATCGACCAGCTTGCCCGGCAACTGCACGACGTGGTCGCCAGCGGCCGAAAAGTGGTGCTGGTCAGTTCCGGCGCGGTTGGTGCGGGAATGGGACGACTGGGCATGACTCAGCGGCCCACCGATTTGCCGCGACTCCAGGCCGTCGCCGCCATTGGGCAAAGTCTTCTCGTGGAGGCCTACGAGCGGGCCCTTTCGCCCTACGGCCACCACGCCGCTCAGGTCTTGCTGACGGCCGAAGATCTTGAACACCGCGCCCGGTATCTCAACGCCCGGAATACGCTGTTGACCCTGCTGGAACTCGGGGCCATACCAATTATCAACGAAAACGACACCGTTTCCGTTGAGGAACTGCATACGACCTTTGGCGACAACGACCGGCTGGCGGCCATCGTTACCAACCTCATTCGGGCACCGCTTTTGGTGCTGCTTACCGACGTTGATGGTCTTTACGACGGCGACCCTCACCAGGCCGGCAGCAAGATCATTCATACCGTCGAGCGGCTGGATCACTCGATTTACGACCTTGTACGCGATAAAAAAGGCGGTCGGGGAAAAGGCGGCATGGCCAGCAAGCTGGAAGCAGCCCGGCTTTGTACCAGCGCCGGTGAAAACCTGATCATCGCCAGCGGCCGCGATTCCGAGGTGCTGCCGAAAATTGTCGCAGGCGAGGTCGTCGGCACCTTATTTCTTACGCAATGTCAGTCTCTCGCCGCCCGCAAGCGATGGATCGGGTTTACCGTGAAACCGCGGGGATTATTGCAACTTGACGCCGGGGCCAAAGAGGCCATCCAGCGAAAAGGTCGTAGCCTGCTGGCAGCGGGAGTCATGGAAGTCAGCGGACACTTTGCCAAAGGCGACGTCGTGGCTCTGCGTGGGTTGGACGGAACGGAGATTGCCCGCGGGCTGATAAACTACGGCCACGAGGATCTCGCCCGAATCAAAGGGCTGCGGACGAGCCAGATCGCCGACATTCTGGGCGAATGCCCCTACGAAGAAGTCATCCATCGCGACAATATGGTGGTTACCAGCCTGGCGGAGTAGTGTTTCCAGCCGATCAGCCCATCCGATTGGATGTTGGGGGTAGGGTAGAAACGATGGACCCAATCCTTCCAATCCTGTCCCACCTCAAAGAAGAACACGGTTCAAGCCGAGAAACCCAATTTGATCAACGGCGGATCACTGTGGATAATCTCACCCGTGTCCGACACCGTCAAGTAATAAGACAGCCCAATGCGAGGACCAATCGTCACGGCAATGTTCTTGTCCGGCTCAGGCTGCTGCCAGATGTTGACTCGGTATTTGCTGCCGTGATGCCGAGAAACTTCCACACGGTCCAGTCGGGGCGGCTTGCCGATCTTCGCCAGCACTTGGGACTTGATTCGTTCCGTGTGGTTCGGATCCCGACGCTGTTCCGGTGGCGCAGTTTCGTCCTTGTTCGCAGGGGTTTTCTTGGCTTTTTCCATGATTTCCTCGGTTCTTATTGCGTTAGATCTCGCGTCCTCAAGGGTGCAGGAACTTTACCTATTATCCTCTACCTTGGCCGAAGGGACAAGTGACGTCGCCAAACCAGATTTGACCCTCGCCAAACATGGAAACTACTTGCTTCTTGCTCGCATCGCCCTCTGTACCGCAGTGCCCATGTCGGCGGGACTCTCGGCCACAACGATGCCGGCGGCCTCCAATGCGGCGATCTTCTCGGTGGCCGTGCCCTTGCCACCGGAAATGATGGCGCCGGCATGGCCCATTCGCTTGCCCGGCGGGGCCGTACGACCAGCGATGAAGGCCGCGACCGGCTTGGTCACATGCTGGCGAACATAGGCTGCGGCATCTTCCTCGGCTGAACCGCCGATCTCGCCGATCACCAAGATCGCCTCGGTGCCCGGGTCTTCCTCGAACATTTCCAGGAGATCGACAAACGACGTGCCGACGATAGGGTCGCCCCCCAGGCCGACGCACGTCGATTGACCCAGGCCAAGGCTGGTCAACTGCCAGACCGCCTCATAGGTCAACGTGCCCGAACGGCTCATTACACCAACCGGCCCCTTCTTATGAATGTAACCGGGCATGATCCCGATCTTGCATTCTTCCGGCGTGATCACGCCCGGGCAGTTGGGACCGATAAGCCGCATTCCTGTGCGACGGACGACTTCGGCCGCGCGGACCATGTCGCGGACCGGGATGCCTTCCGTGATTGCGACGACCGTGCGGATGCCCGCGTCGGCCGCTTCCATGATGGCATCGGCCGCAAACGGTGGCGGGACAAAGATCATCGTTGCATCAGCCCCGGTCTTCTCGACGGCTTCGGCGACCGTATCAAAAATCGGAATCCCCTCAAAATTCTGGCCGCCGCGGCCAGGCGTCACGCCACCAACCATCTGTGTGCCATAGGCGTGGCAGTGCGTGGTGTGGAACTGACCTGCCTTGCCGGTGATCCCCTGGCAGATCACCCGGGTGTTTTTATTGACGAGAATACTCATAATGTTTTGGTGGCCCTTCCTGCCCCTCCCTTGGGGAGGGTTATTTTCCTGGGTTTTAATGGTCTTCGCTGCGAAAAAGCTGAAAATGAAGGCTTCGCTGCGATCGACTACCCCAAGAGTGGTGATATACTGTCCGCAGTTGAGATTATCCCAATCCATACCAGCCCGAAACGCAAGCGAGGCAACGACTTAGCAACCTCGCTCGCGCTTCGGGCTAGTGTCAGTCTCAACCGCGAGCAGTATAAATGGCCAAAAAACTCGGGAAACCGATATCGCGTGCCTTAGTATACCGAACCAAAAGTCACGTTTCAATCCTTTTTCCGGGCCTTGATCATAACTTTACCAACTGCTGTCACTGCTAGCTCGACGTAGGGTGGGTGAAGCATCGAATGGTGCGTTACGCGAACGGATCTGGAACAGCGGTAAGTGCTTACAGCGTCTAAACTTCGTGCGCAACCCACCATTTCCCGGCCGGTTCGCTCCACGCACCCTACGGCCTGCCGCCACTGCTAGCAGTTGGCAAGGTTATGATCAATGCTCTTTTTCCGTATTTGCCGGCGGTCACCTTCCCTCAAGCTAGACTGATAATTTAGCCGATACGTGGAGATTATTCCGCGCACAGCAAAAAAATCGCTCCACGCGGCAAAATTTTTTCATTAGGCCCGTTGACGGCCATTTTGAGAATTGGTAAGATTGTGTTTTCGTTGGTGGCAGTGGGTCTGCTACCAGCAGTGATTCGAAGTGCGTTTGCTGATTGACAATCAGGGAATCGATTCGCCGGGGGTTATCCATGGCCGGTCATACTACCGAGATTATTCGGATCCGAATGGAAGCGTACGATCACGCGATCCTGGATCAAAGTGCAATGGAAATCGTCGATACGGCGAAGCGAACTGGGTCTGTGGTTCACGGACCGATTCCCTTGCCGACGCGGATTGAGCGTTATACTGTTTTGTCGAGTCCGCACATCGATAAGAAGGCGCGCCAGCAGTTTGAGATTCGTACGCACAAGCGACTGATCGATATCATGCAGGCCACTGCCAAGACGATCGAGGCACTCAATAAACTCAGTCTGCCGGCCGGTGTCGATATCAAGATCAAGGCCACCAGCAGGCACTAAACGCATGAAATTTTCCCGGGAAGCTGCTCGCGTGGCTTCTCGTTGTTAGACCAAATTCGAGTACATTATGTGATGGAAGTTCTGCGGGTAAACCGGCCCAAGGCCGGATCCTCCCGTAAGACGGCGTGAATAAAGGTTAGTACGATGGCAGTAGGATTACTCGGCCGCAAGGTCGGGATGACACAGATTTTTGACCCCGCAGGATTCGTAATTCCGGTTACGGTGATCCAGGCAGGTCCGTGCCATGTCCTCCAGGTGAAGACGGCGGACCGCGATGGTTATGAAGCGGTTCAGATTGGATTCCTGGATAAGCCCCGTCGTCTGGCCAGCCGCAGCCAACGCGGCCACGTCGCCCGTCTCGATAGCAAACGTCAAAAGCAGCGTGCCGCTGCCGGTGTACAACCGGTCGCCAAGCCCAATACCGAACCTCAGCGGTTCATTCGCGAATTCCGGACAGCCGTTGAAGGCATTCAGGTCGGCCAGGAACTCAAGGTCGACATCTTTGCCAACATCAAAGCGGTCGATATCTCCGGAGTCACCAAGGGTCGCGGCACGACGGGTGCCATGAAACGGCATAATTTCGCCGGTCAGCGAGCCACTCACGGTGTGAAGAAGGTACATCGGCATGTCGGTTCGATCGGTATGAACACCGATCCGCACCACGTCTTCAAGGGGCACCGCATGGCCGGTCATTACGGCACGGAAAACGTCACCATCCGTAATCTCCTCGTCGCCCGGTTGGATTCAGAAAACAATCTGATCCTGATTCGAGGTGCGATTCCTGGTCCCATTGGCGGTTACGTGGTTATTCGCCAGAGTAATAAGGTTGGTCCAGGAACGAAAAAGTAGATATATAGATAGGATTTAGGCATAGGATCTGGTGAGTGTTTGTTCGCTCACGCCTGAAGAAGGAAGTAGTTATGGTAACACTGGCAATTCATGACCGAACCGGAGCCGAGGTCGGGAAATACGAGATCGACCCGGCCCAGATCGCTCCGCGAATCAGCAAACAGTTGATTCACGATGCCGTGGTAATGTATCAGAACAATCTTCGCTTAGGCACGGTGCGGACAAAGAATCGATCCGATGTGGCTGGAACGACAAAGAAAATGTATCGGCAGAAGGGCACGGGTAATGCCCGTGCGGGTTCCCGTCGTAGCGGTGTTCGCCGCGGTGGAGGTCATATCCATGCCATTCGTCCCCGAGACTGGTCGTATCGCCTGACGAAGAAGGCCCTTAAGTTGGCTACCCGAATGGCGTTGGCCGCGCGGATCGCCGACAACGAAGTGACGCTCATTGATCAGTTTTCTTTTCAACAGCCGAAAACCCATGATGCCGTTGCGATCCTCAAGGCACTGAAGCTTGATGGCATCACGGTGCTGGTTGCGTTGTCGGGCTACGACGCCAATGTGTATAAGAGCATCCGCAATTTGACCGACGTGGCGGTACTGCCCGTCAGCGAATTGAATGCCCTAAATGTTTTGCGGCCGCGCCGCCTGTTGCTGACTACGTCCGCTTTGGATGCCATTCGCAGCAAGGTCCCCGAGAAAGACACCGAAAAGGACGAGAATCCGGCGGATGTCCAGGATTAGTGTAGCGGCCAAGATTAGTCGGAAACGTAGGAATCGACGAAGTTAACGGAAATACTGTTTACGGGAATACTGCTCATGGCAGCCGAAATCGAACGACACAATTTGAGGCTGGCGCCGCACCAGATTATTATCCGGCCCCTGGTGACCGAGAAAGGCATGCACAAGGCGGATCGCAACAACGCCTATGCCTTCGAGGTCAATCGGCTGGCCGTTAAGGACGATATTCGCCGTGCGGTCGAGGAGTTATTCGACGTCAAGGTAACGGCTGTCCGCACGCAGAATCGGAAGGGTAAGCCTCGCCGCACTAAAATGCGGCTCAGTGTTACTAAGTCTTGGAAGAAGGCGATTGTTACCTTGGACAAAGAAGATCGGATCAGCTTCTTCTAGGATTCGCGGTACGGCAGGTTCTGCTTTAGACATAAGAACGAGACAAACATGGGTATTCGACGTTACAATCCGACTTCTCCCGGACGCCGCGGGGCGACCGTGAGCGATTTCGCCGAACTGACGCCTGGCGCGAAGCCGGAAAAGAGCCTGCTGCGCCCCAAGCTTCGCACCGGAGGCCGGAACAACCAGGGCAAGATCACTGCTCGGTTCCGTGGTGGAGGTCACAAACGAGATTACCGCATTATTGATTTCCGTCGAGATAAAGACGGCGTGCCGGCCAAGGTTGACTCGATCCAGTACGATCCCAATCGCACGGCCAGGATCGCTCTGCTGCATTATGTCGACGGCGAGAAGCGTTACATCCTTGCCCCCGTTGGATTAAAGGCGGGGGATAAGGTGCAGAGCGGCATGGATGCTCCGGCTTCGGTCGGCAATTCCCTGCCTCTGGCGAAGATTCCCACCGGCATGACGGTCCATAACATTGAGTTGCAACCGGGTTGCGGCGGAGTTCTCTGTCGTTCGGCCGGCGTGGGTGCCACGTTGGCCGCCCGTGATGCCGACTGGGCACAAATCAACCTCCCGAGTGGTGAAATTCGTCGCGTGCCATCGACTTGCCGGGCGACGATCGGTTCGTTGAGTAATGCCGACAACATGAACATTGTGCTGGGGAAGGCAGGCCGCAAGCGGTGGATGGGCCGCAAGCCGCATAACCGTGGTACGGCGATGAACCCCGTCGATCACCCGCACGGTGGCGGTGAAGGACGGACCAAGGGCGGTCGTCACCCGGTCAGCCCAACAGGCAAGTTGGCCAAGGGTGGGGCCACCCGCAAACATCGCAAGCCGTCGAACAAGGCTATCGTCCGTCGTCGCAAGTCGCGTCGTAACGGCCAGTTGAAGATCAAGTAACCACTAATTATGAGTAGATCGCTAAAAAAAGGTCCCTACGTTCATCCCAAGGTTTACGCCAAGGTTGAGAAGATGAACATGTTGGGGGTAAAAGATCCGATCAAGACGTGGGCCAGGGCATGCACCATCGTTCCCGAGTTTGTCGGGCATACGTTCATGGTGCACAACGGCAAGATTCACGTTAAGGTGTTTGTCACCGAGGAGATGGTTGGTCACCGCCTGGGTGAGTTTTCGCCAACGCGGACCTTCCGCGGCCACGGTGGCAAGGGAGGCAAGAAGTAATCATGGCTTATGGAGCAACCCATCGCTACGCGAAGATCAGCCCTCGCAAAGTCCGGCCGTTGGCCGACCTGATTCGCGGAAAGTTTGCCGACGAGGCCCTGGAGATACTTCGCTTTCAGCCGCACCGCGGGGCGCGTCTGTTGGAGAAGGTGCTGCAAAGTGCCTTGGCGAATGCCGAGGACCGTCGAGCTGCCGATTTGCACCACCTGATTGTCGTTGACGCCCGCGTCGACGGGGGTCCGATGTTCAAACGCATGCAACCGAAGTCACGTGGCATGTCCTCGATCATCAAAAAGCGGATGTCGCACATCCGCGTGGAGTTGGAGTAGTCTATGGGTCAGAAAGTCAATCCCATCTGTTTTCGTACAGGGATCATGATCGGCTGGAAGAGCCGCTGGTATGCCTCCAAGAAGGAGTATGCCGATCTGCTGATCGAAGACCATAAGATTCGCGATTTCATAAAGAATCGCAAAGATAAGTTTGGCAAGGTGGTTTATCCCTCGATTGCCAAGGTAGAAATAGAGCGGACGCGCGACGAGGTCAAGGTGATCTTGTTCTCGGCTAGGCCTGGCGTGTTGATTGGCCGCAAGGGCGAGCGCGTCGACGAGCTGCAGAAGGAGCTCCAGGGCAAGACCGGTCGGCGGATTAACATCAAAATTGAAGAGCTGAATCGTCCGGAGTTGGTCGCGCAACTTGTCGCCGAGGAAATAGGCGAGCAGTTGATTAAGCGGGCCGCCTTCCGGCGCACGATGAAGCGGACCATTGAAACCACTATGGAAGCTGGAGCGAAAGGGATCAAAATCCAGCTATCAGGCCGGCTGGGCGGCGCGGAAATGTCGCGTCGCGAGAAACAGATTGCCGGCTCGATACCCCTTTCAACCTTGCGTGCGAACATCGATTACGGCTTTGCCGAGGCGATGATCGCCCAGGGACATATTGGCATACAAGTTTGGATTAACCTAGGCACATTTAACGAGGGCGACATCAATGGCGCTAATGCCCAAACGGGTGAAGCACCGAAAAAGCCAAAGAGGACGTATAAGAGGTGAGGCCACACGTGGCAACCGCGTCGTTCATGGTGATTTCGGCCTGCAAGCATTGCAGGGCGGTTGGATTAGTGCGCAGACACTGGAGGCTGGTCGTATTGCCGCCCAACAGTATCTACGCGCTGAAGGCCGCCTTTACATCCGCGTCTTCCCCCACAAGCCAATCACCTCCATTCCTTTGGAAACCCGTATGGGTAAAGGCAAAGGCGAGCCGGAGTATTGGGCGGCTGTGGTCAGGCCGGGTACGGTCCTGTACGAAGTTGGCGGCATCACCGAGGAAGCCGCACGGATGTGCTTGGCTCGATTGGCCCACAAGATGCCCGTCAAGGTGCGTTTTCTTCGTCGTCGGCCAATGTAGTGGATGAGGTCTTAGAACTTGGAGCTTAGTTCTAAGAACTAAGTACGAAGAACTAAGTACGAAGAACTAAGTATTTTTTGGAATTCAATCATGGCAAAGATCAGTGAACTGAGAGACATGAGCAGCGAGCAACTCCGGTTGCTTGTGAAGGATACGACGGACCACCTGTTCCGTTTGCGTATCCAGAGTCAGACCGATCGGCTCGACACGCCGAGTGAGCTGAAGAAGAATCGTTTGTTGATCGCCCGGATCATGACGGTACAGCGGCAGAGGGAACTGAAGGCGGCCGCGGAGGCACCGGTGGTCGAATCCGTAAGTGGGTCTTAGAGGTTGGCCAAATAGCCGTTTCGTAGCAATATCAAGTTTTTTGGAAAAAAGTCATGCCTAAGAGAGTTGTCACCGGCGTTGTTACCCGCGATAAGGCGGCGAAAACGCGTCGCGTCGAGGTAACCCGTCTAGTGCGGCACCCGCGCTACGGCAAGATCCTCCGTCGCCGGACGGTCTGCACCGCGCACGACGAAGAGAATCTGTCGCACACGGGGGATCTCGTGGAGATTGAGGAATCGCGGCCGCTTTCGCGTACCAAACGATGGAAGTTGTTGCGAGTCTTGACGAAGGGGCCGGCTGGAATGGTTGCCGCGCTAGTGGTTGGTGCCGACACCGATGAGGCGAACAAGACCGTTTAGGACCCAAAAAAATAACGTCGCAAGATACCGCAACTCGTGCGGCGGATTCGACCGGGATTTTGATACGCAGGCAATCCAAGAGCGAACTGGACGATTGAATCATGATTCAAATGCAAACACGGCTCGACGTGGCCGACAACACCGGTGCCAAGGAATTGATGTGTATCAAGGTTCTGGGCGGTAGCCGGAAGCGCTGGGCGCGGATTGGCGACGTGGTCGTCTGTAGCGTCAAGGGTGTGATCGCCGGCAGCGACTTCAAGAAGGGTGCTGTTGTCCGTGCGGTGATTGTTCGCTGCAAGCAGCCGACTCGCCGTGAAGACGGCAGCTATGTCCGCTTTGACAGCAATGCGGCGGTGATCATCGATACCGATCTAAACCCTCGGGGAACGCGCATCTTCGGTGCCGTTGCCCGGGAACTGCGGGAACGAAATTTCATGAAAATTATTAGCCTCGCTTCCGAGGTGGTCTGAGATGTGGATAAGAACAAACGATATAGTGGTGATCATCCGTGGTGAGGATCGGGGTACGCGTGGGAAAGTCCTGCGTATGATCCACGACAAGACTTGCAACGGCGCAGACCGCGTGGTTGTGGAAGGCGTGAATCGGGTTTACCGTCATGTCCGACGCAGCCAGCGGAATCCGCAAGGTGGCCGGCTTTCCGTGGAAATGCCCATCTCGCAAAGTAACATTGCGCTGCTCTGTCAGGCGTGCGGTAAGCCGACGCGTGTCGGTGCCCGCTTCCTCGACGATGGTGCCAAAGAACGCTTTTGCAAGAAGTGTGGGGCATCGGTCGGAGCAATCTCACCGGCCAAGGTGGCCCACGCCAAGAAGTGAATTTTTTGAAGGCCCAAAAATGAGCGCAAAGAAAAGCAAAGAAGCCGCAGCCGAAACCAAGGGACCCAAGAAGATCCCCACGCCCAGGCTGATGGAGCGTTATTTCAAGGAGATCGTTCCTGCCCTTTCGGCCAAGTTCGGGCGGAACAATATTCTCTCGCTCCCGCGGCTGAGGAAGATCGTGATCAACATGGGCGTCGGCAAGGCGATCACGGAGAAAAAATTTATCGAAGAAGCCGTCGAGGCGATGAAAACGATCGCAGGGCAAAAGCCGGTCGTAACCGTCTCTCGCCTGTCGGTCGCCGGATTCAAGCTCCGCGAAGGTCAGTCGGTGGGCTGCAAGGTAACTTTGCGCGGCAAGCGTATGTACGAGTTCCTTGACCGCTTGGTCTCACTGGCGATTCCCCGCGTTCGTGACTTTCGCGGTTTGAATCCCAAGGCTTTCGACGGCCATGGTAATTACAGTCTGGGTTTGACCGAGCAATTGGTCTTTCCCGAACTGAACCCGGACAAGTTCACGAATGTCCAAGGCATGCATGTAACCCTAGTGACCAACAGCGGCAGCGACGATGAATCGCGGGAACTATTGCGGGCGATTGGCATGCCGCTGCGGCAGTCGTAAGGAACCGTGGGCAAGGAATTTTTGGCAAAGAATGATTGTATCGCGACATCCCATCGCGTGTTTTCCAGGACCCTGAATGTATGGCAAGTAAATCGAAGATAGCTATGGCCCTCCGGACGCCGAAGTTTTCCACGCGTCTGGTGCGTCGCTGTCGGATTTGTGGCCGGCCGCGAGCCGTTTACCGGAAGTTCGGAATTTGTCGGATTTGCTTTCGTAACTTGGCGGACGAGGGAGTGATTCCCGGTGTCCGAAAGGCGAGCTGGTGAGAGGAGCCCAAAACCTATGATGACCGACCCCATCGCCGACATGTTAACTCGCATTCGCAATGCGGTGCGCGTTGAGAAACCGCACGTCGATTTCCCACTTTCCAAGGTGAAGCGTGGACTCGCGGAAGTTCTGAAACGCGAAGGCTACATTTGGGATTGGGAGGAAGTACCCTCCGAACCCGCTAGGCAACTTCGGCTCCACCTGAAGTATGGCCCCAACGGCGAGCGCGTGATCCGCACGATCCGTCGCATCAGCAAGCCTGGCCGCCGGGTATATAGCGGAACGACCCAACTAAAACCCGTGCTTGGTGGACTGGGAATCTCGGTCATCAGCACCAGCCGAGGCGTGATCAGTGATCGCGAAGCGCGGCAGCGCAAACTCGGTGGTGAAGTGCTGTGTGAGATTTGGTAGAACACAGGTAAATGAGTTACACAATTTAACCTACGTCGAATTCGTTCAAGTTGTTCTTGGGCGCAATAAGCAAAGGCTGAGTATCATGTCCCGTATTGGAAGAAAACCGATTGAGGTGCCGGCGAACGTGAAGGTCGCCGTCAACGGCCGCGTGGTCTCAGCGGAAGGTCCCAAGGGCAAGCTCGAGTGGGAACTTCGCCCGGAGATCAGCGTGGAACACGACGTCGCGACCAAAACCTTGGTCGTCTCGCGCGACAGCGACCAGCGACTGTCGCGTGCCCTGCACGGTCTGACCCGTGCTATTTTGCAAAATATCATCGTCGGTGTGACTCAGGGCTATGAGAGGCGATTGGAACTACACGGAGTTGGTTACATTGCCGCTATACTAGGACAGACATTACAGCTTCGTGTTGGCTTAGCCAACGAGCTTCAGGTACCGATCCCTGCCGGTCTGAAGGTGGCCTGCCCTGACCAGCAGCACATTGTTGTCCAGGGGATTGACAAACAATTGGTCGGCCAGTTTGCTGCGGCAGTCCGCTCCTTGCGGAAGCCCGAGCCGTACAAGGGTAAGGGTATCCGCTATATGGGCGAGCAAGTTCGCCGCAAGCAGGGTAAGGCCATGGTCAAGTAGGCGGATCAAGTAATCGGTAACCGTGGGTAGAATTTTGTTTGAAGGTAGTGAATTCGGAAGCGAGATCTAACCGTGCAACATCAACGACAAATATTGCGACAGCGTCAGCGGCGGGCGATTCGCGTCCGCAACCGCGTGAAGCGTGACGCTTCTCGGCCGCGGTTGGCGGTCTTTCGCAGCCATCAGAACATTTACGCCCAAATCATCGACGACACCGTGGGCAAGACTCTGGTTTCGGTCAGCAGCCGTGATCAGGTTCTGCGGCAGGATCTGCGTTACGGCGGCAACAAGACCGCCGCGACCGCCGTGGGGAAGGCCTTGGCTCAGCGGGCATTGGAAGCGGGCGTGCTGGAGGTCGTATTTGACCGCCGCGATTATAAGTTTCACGGCCGCGTGGCCGCCTTGGCCGCAGCCGCTCGTGAAGCCGGCTTGAAGTTTTAATTACCGCAACGTACAGAACAAAAAAGTATAGTACTTATGGCTGCCCAAAAAGATTCCTCTGGACGTGGTGACTTGATTGACAAGGTGGTCAAGATCCGGCGTTGCGCCGCCGTGGTCAAGGGAGGCCGCCGCTTCAGTTTCACGGCCATGGTCGTTGTAGGAGACGGCCGTGGTAAGGTGGGCTGGGGCTACGGCAAGGCCAATGAAGTACCGCCCGCCGTTGAAAAGGCCGTCAAGGACGGCACGCGGAAGATGTTACCCATGGCCCTGCAAGGAACGTCCATTCCACACACGGTGCTGGGCCGCTTTGGCGCGTCCAGTGTCAAGCTGATTCCCGCTTCGCCGGGCACCGGCGTGATTGCCGGCTCGGCGGTCCGTGCGGTTTGCGAAGCCGTCGGCATCCACGACATCCTCACCAAGAGCTACGGCTCCAATAATCCACACAACCTGGCCAAAGCCGCCATTGAGGCGTTGCAGCAACTCCGCACGCAATCCGAAGTCGAGCGGCTGCGGGGAGTATCGTTGTCATGAATCTGCACGATGTTAATCAAGACGTCCATTGCAATAAGTCGCGCAAGCGGCTCGGTCGTGGACCCGGTTCGGGCTTGGGCAAGACTGCCGGCAAAGGCCACAAAGGCCAGCGGTCCCGGCCAGGGTACAAAGCACTGCCCATATTTGAAGGCGGTCAGATGCCCTTGGTCCGCCGCATTCCCAAGCGAGGTTTCCACAATAAGTTCGCTTTGGAAGTGGCTGCAATTAATGTAGGCGACCTTCAGCGACGCTTTGAAGCCAACGAGGAAGTCAACCCTGCCACGCTGAAAACGCGTGGCCTAGTGAAGGGCCAGTACGATCTGCTCAAGATACTGGGGGACGGCGAGTTGACCAAAAGTTTGAAAATCTCCGCGCACAAGTTCAGTGCGTCGGCCATGGAAAAGATCGAGAAAGCCGGCGGTCAGATTACCGTGTTGCCGGGCAAGAAGCCGGTCGTCAAGGTGAAGAGGGAAAGGAAGAAGGCGGCGGACTGACGCCGTGGTCGGGTGCTACGGTTCGGAAACAAAGAATGAAAAAATCCTAATGGCGAAATCCGAAACAAATTTGAATTCCAAAGGACGATGGCTCGAAACCGTTTCAGTCATTCTAATTTCGGCTTTTGATTTTGTTGCAGATTTTGGATTTTGGATTTTGGATTTTCCCGATTTCTCGCCTGCCCTTTAGCCAAAAAGGCACAACCTTATGTGGGAAAAAATACGCGTCATTTTCACCATTCCGGAGCTGCGCAAGAAGATTTTCTTCACGCTGCTCCTCCTGGCGGTTTACCGCGTGGGTTCGCACATTCCGCTGCCTGTTTTCAATCACGAAAAGCTAGCGAAGCTCTTCAACACCGAGGGTGGCGGAGGCGGTGGTGGCGTGAATGATGTGCTCCAATACATGTCGGCCTTCAGTGCCAGCAACTTGGGGCAGGTGACCATCTTCGGCTTGGGCATCATGCCTTACATCTCCGCCTCGATTATCTTCCAGCTCCTGGCGAGTGTTTATCCGCCGCTGGAAAAGTTGCAAAAGGAGGGGGAATCTGGACGGAAAAAAATCAACGAATATACGCGCTATGCCACGGTTTTTCTTTGTCTCGGGCAGAGCTGGATGTATGTCGTGTATCTCTCGGCGAACAATGCGCAGACGCTATCGGTCAATTCCCAGTTTTTGCGCGATCCCGGCAATTTGGGGAGCGGCATGCAGTTGTCTTGGATGCTTGTTTCCGTTTTGACCATGACCGCCGGCACGGTGTTTCTCATGTGGCTCGGGGAGCAGATCGACGAGTACGGCATTGGCAACGGCATCAGCCTTTTAATCATGGGCAATATTCTGGCTCGGCTGCCTAGTGCAATCTACGAAGTCGCGCAGCCGATCATGGCGGGAGGCGGCTTGGAGTTGGGCAGCGGCCGTGGTCAGATGGGCGTGGAAACACTCTTGGTCTTGATCTTTCTCTTCGTCGGCGTGATCGCCGGAGTGGTGCTTATTAGCCAGGGACAGCGGCGAATTCCAACACAAAGTGCTAAGCATGTCCGTGGACGTCGAGTCTACGGTGGCACTCGGCAGTACTTGCCACTGCGGGTTAATCAGGCCGGCGTCATGCCCATCATCTTCGCGAGCAGCTTGTTGCTCTTTCCGCTGATGATTTTTAGCTGGCTGACGAACTATTTCCGTGATAGCTTCCTGCTGCGAACCCTGGAGAGTTCGTTCCACCGCGGTGAATCGTTCCTTTACAACATTTTGTACGTTGTTCTGATCTACTTCTTCTGTTACTTCTGGACCGCCATTACCTTCAATCCCAAGGATATGGCCGACAACCTGAAGAACTACGGAAGCTTCATTCCCGGCTATCGACCTGGCCGCCGTACGGCTGATTACTTGGAGAAGGTCATGGTCCGTATCACCTACGTCGGGGCGGGCTTTCTTTCTCTCGTGGCCATCATTCCCACCATTGTTTCGGGATCGATGGGCGTTCCCGGTTCGATTGCCGCCTTTTATGGGGGCACGAGCCTGCTGATCGCCGTAAGCGTGGCCTTCGACTTGGTCCAGAAGATTGACAGCCATCTCGTGATGCGGAACTACAAGGGCTTGCTGGAAAAAGGGTGATCTTATGAGAATCGTATTCATCGGGCCTCCCGGCGCCGGCAAGGGTACGCAGGCCGAACTCATGGTCGACAAGTACCACATGGCACACCTGTCGACGGGCGAAATGCTCCGCCAGGCTTGCGACGCCAA
>Ga0194058_10000337_pt1 | contig 22087 bp, 12 predicted proteins | sample SepL4417m_MetaG_FD_155490 | JGI IMG/M metagenome (GOLD analysis project Ga0194058, IMG submission 155490) | Anoxic zone freshwater microbial communities from boreal shield lake in IISD Experimental Lakes Area, Ontario, Canada - Sep2016-L442-17m | ecosystem: Environmental > Aquatic > Freshwater... | reverse complement strand
GTGCGAGATGATCGACGCCAATCTCCATCGCAGACAACTCGGCGTCCTAGAGGTCGCCCGTCTTTACGCGCGTCTGCGGCAAATTGCTCGTGGTTGGGATGCAGATGAGTTCTTCGGTGCCGTCAAGCAGGATGTGCGCGACCGCTTGGCCAAACGCCTTGGTAATGTCTCCGGCAGAACTTTAGATCGCTATCTCCGGCTCTTGCTCACGCCCAGGGAGGTACAGGACGCCGTCAGCAGGCAGGAACTGGCAATGAGTGCGGCGCTGCGGGTGGCCAAGCTGTCCGCGGATGATAAGGCAACGATCGCCGCTGCGATCCGCGGGGGCCAAGCGGCGAAGGACGCCGTTACCACGTTCTTCGAGGCACGTCGCTCCCGAACCGCTAACACGGCGACACACGAGCTTCTCGCAGCGTTGTCCAGCACCGTCCCTGCGTCGTCCGAAGCAACAACGACAGCGGCGGACGATGGTGAGGATCTGGGCGTCTTGCAGGGCCCCGTTGACTGCCTCGACAGTGCAATCGGTGATGTCATCCGCGCCGAAGTGCCGCCCAAGCGGAAGATCGACGCGTTCGTGCAGGCGACGGCCTGCCTGGAAGTGCTGCTCGACGAGGCGGAGATGGAAGCGGCTGAATAGCCTCGAAGCGCATCACCCGCGCACGGAATATGAGGTGGCTTTTGCACATAAGGGGATTGGGAGTTGCCGGACATTTTGTCCGGCGAAAGAGACCGGCCGTCAAGCCCGACAAAAGTGACAAACAGTACTTACAAACCAAATGACAATCGTGTCGCAACAGCTCATGTTAAAAGCGGATGGCAGCCCAATAATTCGTGACTTTGTCCCTCCTCGCGCGTGGTACGCCTATCAGGAACCGCCGGAAAGCGACGAGGTTCTCGCCCGACGGCGCGAGGTCGAGACAGCGCTGTTAAGGCGGCTGTTTGGCCCCGCGGCGTGGGATGCCCTCACGCCTTGCCAACGGCGGCTTGTCGATATGCTTATGCTGGAGCTCGTGCCAGGCCGTCGCGGATGGCGACGCGGCTATGGCAGCAGCGTCCGGCTTATCATCGGCAGCGTACCCGGACAGGATCAGGCCCCAATTCCTTTTTGGGTCAATGGCGGCGGTTTGCCACGCAGTTGGGGCCATAGCCTCCTCTCGGGCACCAGGGGCAGCATCATCGTGCGAGCTGGCTACGTGCGGGCTTACGCGTCCGACCAGGAACGCGCGGCAACAATGCCGCGTCTACTGGCAGACCTGCGATACGTTGCGGACGCGCTGCACGTCCTCGTAATTGGCAGAAGTGACTACCCGCACGCGATCGACATGGAGACGATGATTCGGATGGCAAGCTGGGAATCGGGTTTGGGGCGGCTGTCTGTGACACGAATAAGGGCTCTCCCCGATTACGCTTTTCTCAGGGAATGGGCAAAGCACTTTGCGGACTGCGACAAGAGCGCGCCTGTGGGCGACGGAGACGCGGGCGAGGAAATGGACGCCAAGGGACTACTACAGCGCTCGGCCGCTCTGGGCATCACGCTAGTGGATCTGGCAATGGTCCTTGGGACGAGTTCCAGTTATATGTGCATGTTCAAACACGGCCACCGCCGCTGGCCCCCGGGATTCCTGCCCCGAATCAAGACGTTCCTCAACGCCGCGGAAGCGGCAGTCGTCGGAACTATCCGCGGCCCCTGGGTACCGCTTGCAGCACCGTTGCGGCTTTCTCGGGCCCCTTTGGGCGCGTAGGACTTGTGGGCCCCTTCCAAGCGTGACAACTGGCGATTGAGCGCGCGGTGGTTGGCTCCATGCCTCCTCCTGCTCGCCAGTAAACCTCGTGGGTGCAGTGGCGGCCATTGAGCCGACAGCCTGAGGGCCGCCCCACAATCTGGGCAGCAATCCCTGCGTTGAAACGGGACGCCACAACCAATAACGGGCGATTGCCCTCCTCTGGCCGACGAGCGCAACACCGTCCACGCGGAGGCTTTCCCAAAAAACACGGTCAAATACGGCAAGCGGTGGTGAGCGTTATTGGTCAAGAAATAGTCCGTATGGCGGCATTTTGGGCAGGTCACAGTGGATTCTGGGGCCGTATTTCACTCACTTTTCCGGTTTTCCGAGAGATTTTCCACTCGCATGGGTGACCAGAGTGATCAGTTGCTGGGTGAATCAGTTGCCCTATCTCGTGCGCCAAGAACGACTTATGCCGAATCTCGTTCGCCCCACGCCTGCGGAAGGCACTGATGAGCGGAGCACGTCGCTGATAAACAGTAGCCATAACTCTCCCAGCCAGCCGTTCACCGCACACGAGATCAGCTACTTGGCCCCACACCCCACGCCCCTCTGCCGCTCGGCGGCCAGCAGCATTTCCGGTCGAATCGGGCTGACTGGCCAGTGAATTGTGCGTCGGCGAGCACGGCCGAGATAATTAGTCTGGTGCTTGCGGGCTCATGGTATTGTGCAACCGCCCTGTGTAGACTGGAGGGCGTCTCCGGTCGTATTGGCTGGACCGAGTTGACTATTCCACCCTGTGCGCAGGGACATCCAGACGTAAAACCACTAATATGCCTGCCCGAATCACCTTGATCAATGCCCCGTGGAGGTAAGTCATGTTCCGATTACGTTCGTTCGTGCAGTCTGTTGCAAGCCCAGCAACGAGGTTCCGTCTGATGCGGTTGGGTTTGGTGACTGGTCTGGCGGGTATCTTGGCAGTTGCATCTAACGGGCATGGTGCCGTGGTCACGTTGACGGCAGACGACGCCATGGGTACCACGAGCTTCAATGCATCTGGACATTGGTCCAACGGGCAAGCACCAAGTAGTGGCAACACGTATGTTGCTACTGGCCATACTTTGCGTACTCCACAGACCAGCCTGAATTACGATTTTCAAGGTGATTCGCTCACCTTGAATGGCCGGAGCTGGCTTGCGTTTAAGGGTGCCAGCGGCACTGCTATTACGATTGACAACCTGACTCTCGACAACGGAGGGGTGGCGGCGTATAGCGGCAATACAACTTTCACCCTTGCCGGAAGCATCGTACTCAATAGTGGCGGCGGAAACTTTGGCGGCGTGGCAAAGTCTACAGCAGTCATTGCTTCCGCCATAAGCGGGTCCGGCAATGTGGTGATTGAATCCACCGATACTATCAGATTCACTGGCAGCAACAGCTACTCGGGTAACACGGCAGTTAACAGTGGCGTGCTGCAACTCGGTGCCAACAATGTTCTGCCCTTTGGAACCAATGCGGGCGACCTCGTGTTTGGCAGCGATGGAACGAATAACCCAGCCACGCTAGACATGAACGGCAACAACGCGCAGATTAACGGATTGAGCGGCGGTAGTAATGCCGTAGTGGACAACGCTAGCGCAGGCGGATCAGTTATGCTGACCGTTGGCAACAACAGCGCCACCAGCACGTTTGACGGCGTCATCAAAAATACCACCGGCACCATCGGCCTGACCAAAACCGGCAGCGGAAAGCTGACACTGACCGGTGTCAACACGTACGCTCGCGGCACAACGGTTATCGGTGGAATGATCGTTGCTCAGGATGCGTCAGCGAACGGCAGTACCGTTGCCGGACTTGGAACCGGGGCAATCACTCTCAGCGGCGGCACAGTGGCCATCAATCGTGTCAACTTCGGCTATCTAGCAAATGGCATCACCCTGAGCGCGGATTCGACAGTTGCTGTGCTACAGAATCAGATCAATATTATCGGTTCGGTCACCGGTAGTGGTGGGAGCCATGTACTCACGAAAACCGGTACCGGTACGCTTTATCTGAACAGTTATGCTCCGCAGGTTAGTAGCATCGTTGTGGAGCAAGGTTACCTTGGAGCCGATGGCGGTTCGAGTGGTGTCGTGAAGGATAGTTCTAATTGGGGCGGCAGCGGGGTCAGCGTAAATATCGCCAATGGCGCTGGCGTCATGACATTCAAGAACCCAACCATATCAAATCCACTAGTGTTTCAAGGCGGCAACGGAATCAACAACCAGGGAGCATTAGTGGTATATGGAGATTCGACATTCGCCGGACCGATCACCCTGAACGGCATCACAGGTTTTGGAACGGTTGGCGGCAATATGACAGTGTCCGGCAGCATCTCGGGCAGCGGCGGCTTAGTTGTGTTGGGCGGGAATACCCTGACACTAACGGGATTGAACACCTACACCGGTCCCACCGTCATTACCGCCGGTACGCTGAAGTTAGCATCTGTCAGTGCCCCTGCTGGCGCGGTTGCTTATTATTCGTTCGACGATGTCGCTGGCGGAACTGCCAATAACGGAGGCAGCGGCGGTTTGGGAATGAACGGTATCCTGACTGGTGGCGCCGCCGTTGTCAACGGCGGTCACGAAGGAAATTGCCTCAGTCTCAACGGGAACGCCGGATCTTATGTCAACATCAATTCTGGAATCACAAGCCTCAGCGGAAGCGCAACCTATACGATTGCAGCATGGGTCAAGACGAGTACCCCTGGTGCCTCGCTGCTTTACAAGGGCGACTTGAGCTGGAACCCAGGAGACCAAACCTTCTACCTCAGCCAAGGCAACGGCAGTTCCGGTACGCGGATGGGTGCGGTCCAAAACGGAGCTCCCCCGAACGGTGGCTATGTCACGGGCAACACCAGCGTGAATGATGGCAGTTGGCACTTCGTGGCGATCAGTCGTACCGGTGGAGTATCGACGGTCTATGTGGACGGTCATACGGATGGGGCAAGCGGGAATATGAATGGTAAGGAACAGGGAGGCCAGCATATTCGCCTCGGCTGGAGCCCCGGAAACGATGGTTCGGTCCCGTTCAATGGATGGATGGATGAGTTTTATGTTTATGGAATCGCTCTGAACGCTGCTCAGATTGAGTTGTTGTACAACAGTGGGAATTCCCCTGCCAACCTGCTGCCGACCACGACTCCGCTTTCGATCAGTGTCGCTGGAGTTTTTGATCTTGGCGGAATCTCACAACAGATCGCATCGCTTTCCGGAGCTGGTACGGTCATGAACAGCGCTACGGCAACGGCATGCACGTTTACCGTGGGAGATTCCAGTTCTACAGCCTTTGCTGGCACGATCTCAGACAGTGGTTTAGTTGGGGGGCGTATCCATTTAACTAAGATCGGCGCTGGCACGCTGACCTTGACTGGCAGCAACACCTATAGCGGCGGCACAACGATCAGTGCTGGTCGGGTGGTTGCCCTTGATACCGAGGGATTTTTTGGCACTGTTCATGCCCTCGGACTCTCGCCAGTTGCTCTTGCTGGAGGAGAGTTGGCAGTTGATCGCGTTATTTGTGGTGGGTTCGTTTACAACAACATTACAATCACTGCGGACAGTGCTTTTGGCGTGCTGGAGAATCAAGTCAACCTCGTTGGTACCATCACGACGAGCGCAGGTAACCACACGTTGACGAAGACTGGTAGTGGCACCTTGTTCATGAACAGCGAGAATCCACAGTTGGCGGCGATCGTGGTTCAGACCGGCGGACTTGGAGCAGATGGTGGTCCGAACGGAGTAGTTGCGGACAGTTCCAACTGGGGTGGCAGTGGAGTCACGGTAACTGTGGCCAATGGCGCATGTGTTAAGACGTACCGTGACCCTACGCTTACTAACCCGCTCGTATTTGCCGGAGGAAATGGCCCAAGTGGGCAGGGAGCGCTTTGCAATGACGGCGGTGGGGATTCTGCGTTTACTGGACCGATCATTCTTAATGGCACGACCGGCTTTGGTACCGGTGGTGGTAATGTCAGAATTTCGGGAGTCATCTCGGGTAGCGGCGGTCTGACCGTGTTGGGCGGCAACACCCTGACCCTAACGGGATCGAACACTTACACCGGCACAACGACCGTCTCCTCTGGCACACTCCAGGTCACAGGCTCGCTTGCCAACAACGGCTCGGACAAATTGCTCGTCGGCAAAGATGCCGATGGCGTATTCGACAACGGCAACGGCGATGCCAGCATCACCCGTCGTGTGACGGCAAGTGCCACTTATGCCGGACTCGGCTCGTCGATCACGAATCTTGCCAGCGGCGAGCTTTCCACCGCCGCCGACATGCTCGCGGGCAATTCCAGCACCCAGGCAGACGTGACAATGGCTTGGCGGACTCGTTCGGCCGCAGAAAAGACCCAGGTGGGTGGCGGACTCATTAGCGAGGTACTCGATCTCAGCGGCGTTGCGCTGAACGGCACTGGAACCCATAACGGTAGTCATCAGACTGACTGGTTCGTGCTCCAGATGAACTACGACCCGGCATCACTGCTGAACATCTGGGGGCTGACGGAGACCGACGCGATCACCCAACATCGGCTCTATCTTGGCTCCCTCGACATGGGCGAAGACGGCTTTCTTGGCGGGATGGGCGTCAACGCCGACCATTGGATCAACGCGGTGGACGGCAACTTTGGCGGTACGACCAACTATTTGGGAAACCAGCCGTACAACTCCAACCTATTGGCACTGGGCAACTATGGCGTGAATACGGCCAACCACACTGTTTGGGCAGTTTTGGACCATAATAGCGAGTTTGCGGTCGTGCCTGAACCTTCGAGTTTGGTTCTGTTAGGCATTGGAGGGATCGGGATGGCGGGTTGGGCGTGGCGGCGAAGGCAGAAGCATTCTTTGTTTGCCGCCAGCCAGGATAACAGCCCAGCCATTTTGTCCATGCCGTCGCGATGGACGGAACCAGCACGGCGGGCAGCTTGATCGCGGCGTTTCGGACGCGGATCATCGCCTGACAGGTAACCACTATTTGAGTTATGACACAATCAACATAAGGAGATAGCACATGTTTAAGATGATGGTTTGCCGATTGATGTCGGTGGCACTGCAAATGAATACCCTGGCTGCTTCCGCTGCTCGTTCCTGCTTGCCGGTCAGCATCACGGTAGGTTCGTTGCTATTGCTTACCTCTGTTGCTGAAGCTGACTCCACCTGGAATGTTACAACAGGCGATTGGTCGGTTGCGGGAAACTGGATTGGTGGGGAGCCTCCTAACGGTATTGTGTACATCACTAACGGTGGGACCGCAACAATCACTCAGCCGGGGGAAGTGAGTAATTTCCTTTACCTTGCCTCTTCGGGTACAGCAAGCACCGGAGCAGTCAATATGACTGGCGGTGGACTTTCCTCGACCGGCTCGGGCTGGGAGTGGGTAGGCTACTCCGGCACAGGCAGCTTCACCCAATCTGGCGGAACGCATTCTATTGATAGCGGCCTTCATCTCGGTACCAATTCGGGTAGCAGTGGGACATATAACCTTAGCAATGGTCTGCTCTTAAATTCAGGGTCTTTAGGCTGGGAGTGGGTAGGCGAATCCGGCACGGGACTTTTTCTCCAATCTGGTGGAACCCATTCGGTTGGTTACGGCCTTTATATCGGCACCAATTCGGGTAGTAGTGGGACGTACATCCTTAGTAGCGGTCTGCTTTCAAACGTGGGTTGGGAATGGGTAGGCGAATCCGGCACAGGCACCTTTACGCAGACGAGCGGAACACACTCGGTTTCTAATCCTGGTCGTACCTTACTTCTTGCTGCCAACTCAGGTAGCAGCGGAACATATAATCTCAACGGTGGACTACTAATTTTCCCAACTATACTTGCGGGTACTGGAACCGCCACCTTCAATTTCAACGGGGGGACGCTCCAATCCATTGGCAACAATATCACTTCCTTCAATGGTGGGCCTAATCTGACTGCAAATGTCCAAGATGGTGGAGCCTTCATTGATACGTATGGAAGTTTGGTGGGAATTGGAGCTAATTTGTTAAAAAGTGGCACGGGTGGACTTACCAAGCTCGGCCTCGGTATACTGACGCTTTCCGGCACAAACACATATTCTGGAGGCACAACCGTCAATCAAGGCACGCTCCAGTTGGGCAATGTGGCGGCTTTGGGGACTGGTGGCATAACAATCGGCAGCAGCGGCACTGTTGATCTGAACAGTTTCGGCCTTACCCTGCCCTCGGTCAGTGGCTCTACCGGAGCCGTGATTACGGACAATAGCACCCCCGCCAGTCAGCCAACTCCGACGATCCTTGCGGTGAACATTGCCTCTGGTGGTTCCGCTTATGCCGGATCAGTTACCAAAGGTCTTAATGGTCAGGACATCGCACTTATCAAAGGCGGTTTCGGTACCTTGAACCTTTCCGGCAGTAGCACCTACACCGGTGGGACAACGATCAATCAAGGGTCGCTTAGTGTAACGGGCAAGCTGACTGGTGGCAGTGTTTTGATCGCGGGTGGAGCGACACTGACTGGTTCTGGAAGCGTCAACAGCAGCATCGCGGGCAGTATCGGTTCGTCGATCACGGCCACAGGCAACCTCTCCCTTGGCGATTCAACGAGCTACACAGGCTTCAACCATGCTGGCTCCTTGATCGTAGGTTCCAACGCCGTCACCCTCAACACTAGGGGCTTCGCCAATCTTGGCGTGCTGACTACCTTGAGCGGTGGAACCCTGACTGCCCCCAACGGGGTCACTATTCCGCTAGGCGGCAATCTTGTTGGCTCAGGCACCGTCAACGGAGCAGTGGCAGCGGGCATCGGTTCAACCATCGAAGCCACGGATAATCTGGTCTTAGGTGATAGTAACTCCTACGACGGTTTCTTCAGCGATGGGCGACTGTACGCTGGATCGCACACCGTCACGATCCATTCCAAGAGCCAAGCGGCACTCGGTTCACTGACGACTTTGGCGGGTGGCACGCTTTCCGTTGCCAATGGCCTATCGCTCGACTTCGCCCATAGCATTGTCGGTAACGGTGTCGTGGAAAGCACCAATCTACTGGCCAAAGCGACGATCATCAACGGCAGCGTCTATGCAACTGACGGCAAACTAACCTTGACCGGCTTTGTCAAGGGTGTCGGAACCTACAGCGGTTCGGTCTCTTTTGCAGGCACCTATTCTCCTGGCCTGAGTCCTGCATCGGTGAACTTGGAATATCTTTCTCTTGCCCCGTCCAGCACATTGCTCATGGAGGTGGGCGGTCTGTCTGCTGGCAGCCAATATGACGTGTTAAATCTGTCGGAGGCTGGCATGTTGGATGGGACATTGGAACTCGATTTGATTAACAAATTTGTGCCAACATTGGGTCAGACCTTCGATATTATCAATGGGACGACGACTGGACACTTCAGTAGCTTATTGCTCGCTCCGTTGCCGAATGGACTCAGGTGGAACACCAGCAACCTGTACACGACCGGTGTTATCAGCGTCGTGCCGGAACCTTCGACGTTGGGGTTGCTCGGTGTTGCTGTGATCGGGCTGCTGGGCTGGACGTTGCTACGATTCCGGAGCACCGGATTGTGCATTGCTCTTTTAATCGCATTTGCCGGAAGTGCCCAGGCGAGTACTTACCGAGCAATCGACTTAAACCCCAGCGGTTTCGGCGCATCCGAAGCATTGGGCACAAGCGGTTCGCAGCAGGTCGGTTATGTCGGTACTACGCCAACGACAGGTGCCAGAGCGGTGTTGTGGAGCGGCGATCCAACCGGGTACGTTGATCTGAATCCTGCCGGATACATCTGGTCCATCGCCGAGGCGACAAATGGCATGCAGCAGGTCGGCCGTGGTGAGAGCCCGGAAATGAGCGGCAGTTGGCACGCCCTATTATGGAGCGGCAGCGCGGCAACCTACATCGACCTGAACCCCAACGGATACGAGCGAACGTCGGCGTTGGATGTCAGGGGTACAGAGCAAGTCGGATACGGTTATGTCGGAACCGGCAGCCAATCTCACGCTTTGCTATGGAAAGGCAGTGCCGCAAACTACGTGGACCTGAGCCCAGCCGGATTCTATGGTTCCCAGGCGATGGGCACTAACGGCACACAGCAGGTTGGATATGCGGACACCACACCCACGGGTGGTGCTCACGCTATGTTGTGGAGCAGCAGCGCTTCCGCCTATATCGACCTGAACCCGCCCGGTTTTGACTGGTCCATCGCCAATGAAATATATGGTACACAACAGGTAGGACGGGGGGAGACACCGGAAATGGGTGGCGTTTGGCATGCTCTTCTCTGGAACGGCACGGCCACGAGCTACGTCGATCTACATCCCAGTGGGTTCGTTCACTCAATGGCGTTGGATACCAACGGCATCCAGCAAGTCGGCTATGGTTTCAAGTGGGGTGAGCCCGTACATGCTATTCTCTGGAGTGGAACAGCCGAGAGTGCCGTGGACCTCAACCAGTTCCTGCCCGGTGGTTACACGTCAGCCTACGCCAATGCGATTGACGCCGGAGGCAACATCGTTGGCTATGCAAACGATAGTGGGGGAAATCCACACGCAATTCTTTGGCAACCGGTCCCTGAACCCTCTACGCTCGCTCTGCTCATCGTCGGCACCATCGGGTTGGTGGGCTACGGGTGGTCGCGTCGCAGGGCAGCCCGAAGAACTGTGAATCCAACCGCCTTCGACCAAGTGGAACTACAAGACGACAGCCCAGCCATCCTAGCCATGCCGTCGCGGTGGCCTGGAGCAGCACGAAGGGCAGCCTAGAACGTCGGGGGAACGGGTACTGTCGAACAACGAGCCTTCAAGAGTTAAAAAAAACGAACATGCCTTCGGACTAGCGGTTTCTGCGGCCGGTCGCAAGGAGATGGGGTAGATCCCTCAACGCAATTCGTTATGGGACCGCCTCCCCGACCGTGCCACCCTGCGATGAGCGTCTGCGCGAGCGAGGCGGGCGGCCGGTGTTCACCGACGGCAATCCGTTTGACGTGTCGTTCCGGCGGGCGCATGGCGTTGTGCTGTCCGCCTCTATAAAATGAAGGAAGTTATTAGCCTTTGGCTAAAGGAGTGTTCCCCATGGCACAAGACAACACGCCAACACCATCAAATGATCCGTTCCAGTGGTCAAGCGAAGATGGGGCAGCACCGCCGCCCTTGCCAGCCGATTATGCAGCGTCCCCAGGCGGTGAACCACCGCCAGTGCCAGCCGGTAATGCGGGATCTCTGGCCGGTGAGCCACCGCCCTTGCCCACAGCGCAAAAGCCGGGCTTGAAAGACCGTCTTGCGCCGGTTCTGTCAGGTGTGGCGAGAGTCCTACGACCGGTTGCCGCCGAGGCTAGAGCTGTTTGCTCAGTCACCTTCGCCCAAACCGGCCGCTTGTTCAATTACGCCGAATCGCAGTGGACCGGTCGTAGCCTGTCAAAGGCTCTCGATGAATCCCGTTTTGAGCTCGGCAGGAAAATGTACCAGTCGGGCGTGGGGGACCGTAGCCTGACTGAGCAGATCGTTGAGCTGACCAAACAAATCGAGGGCCCGGAGCGGAAGAAGGGAGAGACCGAACCCTTGAAGAGGGAACGACGGCAGTTGACGCTGAGCCTCGCGGATTCGGCGTTGCATCTGGGAGCAGCACCCCCGGGCGCGGAGGCCGAGTTCCGAGAAGTAACGAGGCTTCAAAGTGAGATCGCATCGCACGGCGAGCACCTGAAATCCCTGAGAGCCTCCCTGCCACCGCATGATAACGCGAACTGGATTCGAGTTTGGACTGGCTATTCCACAGTGGTAATGATCATGTTGGTGACCACTCTCTTCGCCTTTTCTGGTCGCCGGGGTGTTGACACGACAATCGCGACGGCAGCGGCAGCATCAACCACGAGCGAGCCACAGCAGGCGACGCCTTCCGACTCTGCTTCCCATGTCGCTAACGCCACCACCACCGCCGCAACGGCGGTAGTATTAACCACGAGTACGTCATCGGAGCCCGGGAAAGCACCACAGCAAGCCGGTGCTGGCGGAAAGACGCAAGAACCGCCGAAGGAACTTTCGGTGGACTTGGGCAACGACGTAAAGCTGGGAATGGTGCTGATTCCCGCCGGTTCCTTCACGATGGGCGACGATAACGAGAAGCCCGCCCACAAGGTGACTATTACGAAGCCGTTTTACCTTGGCAAGTATGAAGTGACGCAGGAGCAGTGGGAGGCGGTGATGGGCAACAACCCAAGCAAGTTCAAGGGGCCGAAAAACCCGGTGGAACAGGTTAGTTGGGACGATTGCCAGCAGTTTCTTGTCAAGCTGAACACGAAGGCAAGCGGGCAAGGGGGTAAGTTTGTATTGCCTACGGAGGCGCAATGGGAATATGCCTGCCGAGCGGGAAGCACGAGCAAGTTTTGTTTTGGGGACGAGGAGAAACAACTTGGTGAGTACGCATGGTACAATGAGAACTCGGGTGGCAAGACGCATCCTGTAGGCGAAAAGAAGCCGAACAACTTTGGGCTGTACGACATGCACGGAAACGTATGGGAGTGGTGCCAGGACTGGTATGTTAAGTATGATGCTGATGCGGTGGACGATCCGAGTGGTCCTGCAATGGGCGCGAACCGCGTGCATCGCGGCGGGTGCTGGTGCTTCGTTGGTGGGAGCTGCCAGTCGGCGTGCCGTGGCCTCGACGCGACTGGAGCCCGTCGCTACTACCGGGGCCTGCGCGTCTCCCGAACTTGTGCAGACACCGCGGTATTTCGCGTCGAAGACACAAACGATTCGACTCGCGCACAGCGAGTGGCAGCGAGAGAGCTGCTTGGTGCGGCAATGAAGGAAGCGCAGTCCATTTTGGAAGAAAAGGAAAAGGCAACTGCCTGCATTGACATCAGCGATGCACAACGGAGGGCCGGGGATGTTTCGGGTGCTCGCAAGACGTTAGAGAAGGCCAGGACTGTAGCGGCACAGGTCGATAACGAGCAAGACAGAGCATCGGTCTACTCCAAAATTGCCGCGAAGCAAGCCGAGGCTAGGGATATTGCCGGGGCTGAGGCGACAACGGCGAAGATTACCGAAGAGAGCGACAAAACGGAAGCGTATGTTGCGATCGCCATCGCACAAGCAACGGCTGGAGACTTTGCCGGGGCAAAGGCAACAGCGGCGCGGATTCATGACACTTACAAGAAGTCGTACGTATACTTTCGGGTTGCCAGTTCGCAGGCGAAGGCCGGAGACATTGCCGAAGCGACGGCGACGGCGGTACAGATTAGCAGCCAGGGTTCCAAGGATTTGGCTTACAGTTCGATCGTTCATCACCAACTCGCGGCCGGGGATTTGGCGGGGGCTAAAGCAACAGCCGCAAGAATAAGCCAGGGAGATAGCACTAAAGTCTATATTGCCATTGCCGATGCGCAGGCCAAGGACGGAGACAAGGCAGGGGCTCGTGATAGCCTGGAAACGGCAACGGCGGCAGCCACCTCTTTTCGTGAGAAGACAGGCTTTCTTAGTGAGCGACGTAGGATCGACGCTTGCGACCGCATGTACAGGGGGATCATCGAGGGGCAGATAAAGATTGGGTACTTTGAGGAGGCGAAGGCGACGGCGGCGCAGGTCAGTGAGGATTCCAGCTACTCCAGGTCGAGTGCCTACGTCGGGATTGCCGTGGCGCAGGCGAAGGCGGGAGATGTTGCGGGGGCCAAAGCAACGGTAGCGCAAATCCGCAAGGAGGGTTATAGAGATGGTGCCTACCGCGAGATTGCTGCTGCGCAAGCCGAAGCCAAGGATTTCGCGGGAGCCAAGGCCACGGTTGCTCATTTCAGCGACGAGCGAGCTAAGGCCGAGCCCTACCGCGAGATTGCCATCGCACAAGCAAAGGCTGGAGACTTTGCCGGGGCAAAGGCAACAGCGGAGAAAACTAGCTCAAACACTGAAAAACTTGCATCGACCTACCGCGAAATTGCCTTTGCACAAGCGGAATCTGGAGATTTTGAAGGGGCGAAGACAACAGCGGAAGCGACTAGCAGGAAGGAAAATGACGAGGATCTTGCATCGGCCTACCGCGGGATTGCCGTGGCGCAGGCGAAGGCGGGAGATGTTGCGGGGGCCAAAGCAACGGTAGCGCAAATCCGCAAGGAGGGTTATAGAGATGGTGCCTACCGCGAGATTGCCGTGGCGCAGGCGAAGGCGGGAGACATTCCGGGGGCGAAAGCGGTAGCATCTCAGATCAGTGATACCAATGACAAGGTAGACGCCTATGTTAAGATCGCCTTGGCGCAAATCAATGCAGGGGACGTGACAGGGGCTTGCAAGAACCCGGAGACAGCCAAGGCTGCGGCGTTGCAGATCCGTGACGATTCCGTTAAGCAACAGGTCTACCGGGAGATTGCTGCTGCGCAAATCGAAGCCAGAGACCCCGCGGGGGCCAATGCCACGTTGGAAACCACTAAGGCGACTGCTACGCAAACTGAAGCCAAGGACTTTGCCAGAGCCAAGGCCGCTGCGGCACAAATTAGCAACGAGGAGGATAAGACCAATGCCTACCGCGAACTTGCCGTACGCCTAGCAAAAGCTGGAGATGTAGCCGGAGTGATCGCATTGATTTCCGGCTTAACGGTTGACCCACGTAAGAGGTGTGATCATTTTGCCGCGACCCTTGCTAAACTCGATATGGCCGATGATACGCAGGTATCTGGCTCGCCGGTCGATGTCAAAACAAACTCGCGGAACGTAAGTGTCACACCGGAGGGCAAACTGTTTCAAGGCATCGGCACGTCGCTGGCTATGCAAGGCTCCGATGTGCTGATTGCGGGTATCTTGCCTGGTTCTCCTGCTGGCGACCATCCTAGGCTTGCCATCGGAGACCGTATTATCGGTGTTGGCCAGGGTGAAGCTGGACGAATCATGCCCGTAGCAGACATGACTCTTCCCGCCGTTGTATCTCTTGTCCACGGTGCCAGCGGCACGATTGTTCGGCTGCGCGTGCTTCCGAAAGGCAAGAGCAAACCAGAGACCTATGAATTCAAGCGAGTCGCGTTGTCGTTTACGCCGAGCGTCGCGGCATACGAAAAGGGTAGCACGTTTCTCGCAAGAAACGAATTGGATAATGCTCTCGCACAGTTTGAAGAGGCTATCCGTCTTGACCATAATTACGCGCCAGCCTTCCGGGGCAGAGGGAGCGTTTATTATCGCCAGGGAAAGTTTGAACTTGCGATCTCTGACTATACCGAAGCCATCCGACTGAACCCCGACAACGCCCTGGCATACCATAATCGGGGCGTTGTGTACGCGAAAAAACAAGAATTCGACAAGAGTATTGCCGACTTTACTGAGGGTATACGGCTCTCGCCCATTGTCGCCAAAGCGTACTTTGACCGGGGGGTGATCTTTGGAAATAGAGGCGACCGCGATAAGGCCGTCGCAGACTACACGAAGGCCATCGAGCTCAATCCAGAATTTGCCGACGCGTACAATAATAGAGGCAATGTGTACATAAAAGAAGGTGATCTTTCGAGGGCACTTGCTGACCATAAGGCTGCGGTGCAATACACTCCGAAGAATACTATTACCTTTGAGAACCGGCGGGCGTTCCTGACACGTTTGCAGCAGAAACGGACCGAGTCTGTTGACGCGATGGCGCGAGGTGCCGAGGACCACGGTTTGGTCAAAGAAGCGGAAAGTCTCAAGGAACCCTCGAAGCAACTTGCGGCGGACTCCGTGCCGGGAGGGTTCTCGCGTCAGGAATGGCAGGAGGTAAAGGAGCTTGTCAAGTCAAAGGCATGGGGAGATGCTGACGCTTTTCGAGATGTACTATTGGTGATGAAGGGCGCGTTTGCTGACGTCGGTATCCCGAATCCCTCGGTGAGACAGTTGTTTAACGGCATACAGGCTTTGACCTATGGCATAGGCCAGAAGTCACCTGCGGAAATTGCGACATCCTTGCGCACTTCGATTAACCTTGCGAAAAAAGCAGGCATACCGGTAATGGTGAAAGAGGATGCGGAGAAACTCGACCAGGATAGGCCCGATCTGTTCTCTCATTGATTTCCTGACGCCTAAAAAAAACGCCCACGCCGTGTCACAACTGTGGCAGCGGCACGAGCGAGAGGAGCGTTGGTTCTAGCCAGCCCATTGGCGGCACGGGCCGCTGCGATGATCGCACATCCCGCAGCCGAAGCCGGGCCGGTAGTTGAACCGTCCAGCATCGAGCGCGTCAATGTACTCGTGCAGCACGGCAAACAACCGTCGGAAGTGGGCTTCCGTGCGGGCCGGGTAGCGATGGATTTCTATCTTCGGAGTCTTGGTTTTCACCAGACTCCGAATCTCCAGCCCGCCCTCGTCCTGCCCCTGGCTGTGACGGAAAAGTAACGAATAACTCGTTAGCTGGACCTCGTGTGCCGTCTCCAACGGCTCACCACTGCGTGCGCTCGTCTTGAAGTCGCACACCAGCGGTCCATCCGCGTCGTCGAGTACCAAATCCATGACGCCGACCATCGGCAAGCCAAGATTCTCGCCGGTTGCGGGATCAATCAGCGACGCTTCGGCAGCCACCTCAACCGCCAGCGGCTTCGGCTCGTCGGCAGGCATCTGCCGAATGTAGGCCGTGACGAGATCGACGGCCTGCTTCTGCAATGCCTGCTCATCGCTCACGTCGTCGAAGCCCATGCCGTCCTCCTCCACGGCCTGGCCCCAGCCTTCCAGCATCCGCCGGGTGACCTCTTCGGCCCCAAGGATGACGCCGAGTTGACGATGGCGATAGAGCGTCTCCATCGCTCCGTGGACGACACGCCCTAGAAAGAGGCTCGGCGTTGTCGGCTGCCGCATGCCGTCGATGTAGGTCAGCCGGAATTTCAGGGGGCAGCTCAACCAACAGTTCAGCCGCGAGGGACTGATGTAACTGTCGATGCCGCCTCGCCGCTCCTGAACCGACTCGAAACCAAGTAGGCCGGTACTCATGCTGCGTTTCCTTCCAGTACGCTGTTGAGGTTGATGCGACCTTCTTTGATGGCCTTGAGCGAGTCGATCAAGCCCGAAGCGTCGAGCGTAGTCAAGGAGACGAGAGGTTTGCCAAACATCCTTTCGGCCAGGCTTTCCAAACGGCGGATGCCCAAGCCCTGGATGCCCTTGGAAAGCTGGCGGGCAAAGGCCAGTTGTTTCTCTGAGGCACCATGGCCAGAACTGCCGTTGTGGCCGCCGTTGCCGTTGCTGTTGGCCGCTCCGTTGCCGTTGGTGGTCTTTGCGGGCTCCGGCATCGTGGTGCCGTTGCTGGCCGGTACATTCAACTCGCGGGCCAGTTCGTCTTGGACGGCCTGACGGCAGGCAACGAAGGCGTTCTTGACCTTCTGGTGGAAGCCAGCCAGATCGCTTTCCAGCAAGTCGTGACCGGCCTCGAAATTGACATTGCAGGTGGCACCGACCGAACCGTAGTTCGCCGTGCCGAGTTTCTTTGACAGCCCCACGTTGATCGTAATGGGCATGGAATTGTACTCCTTGTTGATGGGTTGATGGTTTGTCGGAAACTTCGTCTGTTACTGGGGTGAGGACGCCACCTTCTGGGCTTCGCTGGGTGGGCTGGCCCAGGTCACGCGCACCTGCCAGCCGACCTCCGCATAAAACGAGCGGATCATGGTCTCCGCGGTCGTTTTCGCCTGCTGGAAGTTCTCGGCCGAAGCGGCGGCATGGGCTACAAGTTCCTGGGCCTGACGCATCACTTCGTCGCGCAGACGGTCCTGGTCGGCACTCCAAGGCAGCCAAGTCATGCGTTGAACCTCCCAGGTGCGAGTTCGCGCGTGGTCCACCCTGGGTTGCAGCACCTCGGGCGGCGGCAGCACGATCCGAGCCTGCTTCGTTGCCTCGTCCTTCTCCTCGATCCGGGCCCGGCCGAGGTTGACGCCAACGAGCGCGTCGCCCTTGATGAGCCACGCCCCTTTACAGCCCTCGCCCTCGCCCACGAGTACGTCGGCGACGTAGACCCGAGTGACGACTAGGTGCGATAGACGTTCGAGGCGTTCGATGGTCGGCCCCTGGGAGTGGATGACGACCGGCGGCGACGGGGGCGGATAATGGGCGAGCGGCAGTACCCACAGCAGAGCCGCCGTGAGGGCTGCCAGGCCAAGGACAATAAAAACAGTCGTTCGCATGGTTGAAGATTCTCCAGGTTGCGTTAGTCTTTGGCGGCGGCCGCGGGATGATCGGCAGGCGGTACGACCGTCGTGCCGTCATAACCAGTGTCTTGGCCACGCCAGTGAAGTACACGAGGCTCGGCCGGTGCGGGGTCGCTCTTGGTGCAGCCAACGCAGGCCGCCAAGGCGGCAAGGATCTGGGCGGCGACCCCAAGGACGTGGGAAAACATAAATTTCATAGGGGGACTCCAAGGAGATAGGCCGCCCCGCCCGCATTACACGAACGGGGCGGCCATTGAGACAGATGACGGCATTACGCCGCCACGGGGACAGCGTCGCCATCCTCGTCGCCGACGAACTTGTTCCAGCTCACGGCCAGCTCGCGCCTCAGTTGGCTGATGCGACCGGCACTGATCTTGAACTTTTTGGCCACGTCGGCGGTGCGGTTGCCCGCGGCCAAAGACTCGGCAATTCGCCGGTCTCGACGTTTCAACGAATCCAGCCAGTCGCTGAAGTCGATGCGAACGCTGGCGATTTCGGCTGGGCCAGCATGGCGATCTTCCACGACGATTTCCGTCCATTCGCTCCCTTTGTCGGTGTAATGATCGAGTTGCTCGACCTTGAAGCCTTTCAGCCTCTGTGCGTAGGGCGAAAGCACCTCCTGGCAACAAAGTGAATTTCCGACGCGGCGGCCGTCCTTGATCTGGGCGACGGCGTAGCGAGCCAGCACGGTCGGATAGGCAAGGCTCATTTTTCCACGTCGGACGAGGGCCACGAACGCGACCAGGGCGTTGGCAACGACCTCCTGGATAGCGTCCTGGCGGGCTTCACCACGTAGGTGGCGGAACGCGAACTTCGCATGTTTGACAATCTGCGGCAAGAGGGCGAAAAAGGCTTTGTGCCAGCGGGGACGGGGAGCGGGACAAGCGGAAGCAATGCAAACCATGAAGCAATCTCCTCAAGAAAAGACCATCCCCAGCGGGGACGGTCGTGTCGGGGAACACGGCCGCCCCGCGCAACGCGAGGCTGAAGGCCGATCGGCGAGTCGCCCGAGGGCAACTCACCGGCATCAAGAAACAAAAACCCCTGCGATCCAGCCGAATTGCCGGTCTATCGCAGGGATTTTGAGCCTCGAAGAGGCTTCGTGACAGCTAACTGGGAGCCATCACCTGAATATGCCCGTTTTCGAGCCGATATTCAGCAAATCGCCAATTTTTGCCGCGCGGCAAAAATCTCGAATTTGGTCTGGTCCGGCCGTTTTGCCGAGTTCCCATTTTCAGTGCGTTGCAATGCCGAAAGCGGCGCGGTAGACTGGATTCCGTTCGATGTTCTTTGACAATGTGGCGTGTGAACCGTACCTCGAAATTGAAAATGGGGCTGTGGCGGGTCTGAACGAATTGAAGAAAGGATACCAGTACCATGAGTATTGGAGAGTCCAATTCGCAGACTGTGAAATCCCGAGAAATCCAAGCTCAGGCCATCCTCGACGCTGAAATCGGCCCACTTGCCGTTAAGTGGCGCAAGTATGGCCAGAAGGGCTTAGAACTCTTCCACGAGAGCGGTGCTTTGCTCAACCGTAGCTTGGGAGATCCTGACAAACGCTTGTCGTACGGCGGGAAAATCCTTTTGAATACGGCGAACAGGCTGGAAATCTCGCAATCCGAACTCAGTCGGATGCGGTGGTTTGCCCGCCTGTTCACGAGTGTTGCTGAATTTCATCAGCAGCGGCCCGATCTCAATACCTGGACCGCCTTCAAAAAGGCGCTGCCGATCCTGAAGGTCCAACTGGCCCAACAGGAGACGCATACCTCAAAGAAGCCGACGGCCGCGGCCAAGTTGGCCGCTGTCGCCAAATCCGTGGCTGGAATCAACGAGAAGCTCAGCCAGATCGAGAATCTGGCTGATGACGACTTGTTGAAGCCGCTTACGAACCTGCGGGAGCAGGTGAAGACGCTCGCAGAGCGTCTCAGCATGTCTGTTACGGTCTGACAGGACTGATACCTCACTGTACGCCCCTGGCGTGTAGTGCTGGCGGTGCCAAAGCCGCCATACCTTAATTCGTTTTTTTAGCATTTCAACCTTCCACAGCCCCTACTTTTTCATCCTGGCTGGTCACGCGACCACAATCTGCTCGGCGTTGCGGCGATCTTGCCGCAAGAGCGAGTCGTGACGGAGACAAACTGGACCTCAAGTCCAGCGCGTCTGACGCCCATTTCGTCCCGGTATTTTCCCAACATAAAAACGCCGTCCCGGTACGATCCCGGCACGGCAAGGGTGGTTCAAGGGAGGCTAGAAAAGGGCCTGGAAGCCGTTCTAGGGCAACGACTTCCAGGCCGACATGTTACGTCTGCGATACACCTGATATACCACCTCCGGGGGGACTCAAAATCCAGTACTCGCAAGGGTGTGAGGGTTCAAGTCCCTCCTCCGGTACTTCATAAGGCGTTGTCAGATAAGGACTTCTGACAACGCCTTTGTTGTTGCCTAAATGTGGAGTTTGTCGATCGGGATTCGATTTCACAGGATTTCACAGCGATGTACCGAAACGCGGTCTGCTGGGAGGCTTCCGGGGTTGTATTTCGGTAAGCAAGAACTGAGCTGAGGCATGTCGCCTAAAAGCAGCTCCCTCATGTCGTTTTCCGGGGTGCCAACAGAGCTCAGCCGGAATCCTGCTGGCCGTTCTGGGCTAGTCGTGCGGCCAACTCCGCTGCCTGTGCCCAATCCTTGGCGTCCATGGCGGCCCGCATTCGCTCCTCCAGTTCGGAGCGGGCGTCCCGGACGAGGCCGTACCGTGCGGCGACCTCAACGGGCAGGCTGGCCATGATCCGCCGATACGTGCGGTTGCTGCGCTGCCGCATGTCCTCGTCCGTTTCCTTGACATAGTTGGTCATCATCACCGACTCACTTACCCGCGCATCTGCGGCAACTTGCCGGTTGATATCCTCGCCGCGCCGCGCGTGCTGCAACGTAGTCTTGCGGAAGACGTGGACGTACGCATGGCCGTTGGCCGCCGTCTTCGACCACTCGGAGACCCGGTGATAGAACCAGTCTCCGAAACAATCCGGGTCGAACTCCTTGGCCAGGGCGGTTATCAAATTGGCTTTGCCGGCGCGAAAGGTACGTAGTTGCTGGTTGTGCGCCGCGAACACGAACGGGCTCTTGCTGCGGTATTTCAGCAATTCCTGATAGACCGCCTCGGGTAGCCGAAACCAGCGTTCGACGCCCCATTTGCCTACGATCTCAAAGTGGCACTCGTTACCGACCAATCGCAAGGAATCCCACAAAAGTCCCGTGATTTCCAGCTTCCGACAGCCTGACCAGAGCAGAACTTTGGCTGCGGTGGCTGCGGTGGGAACACCACTCCACTTCGTGGTCAGGTGATCGAGTAGCGACAGCAACTCGGTCCCGTCGAACTGCCGAATCGGCCTCTTCTTCCCCTCAATCCAGGTGAATTGATTCCAAGGGTTCGACGTGAGGAGTTTTTCGGCATCCACGACGCCACGAACGCACTTTCGCTTGAGCGCATTGCGATTGCCCCGCTCAAACGCGGCTTGAAGCGACCGAGACCACCGAAGGATATTGTTCGGCGAGTAGCGGGGCAGTTCATCAAGCGAGTCCAACTCTCCCGATTTCCGCCTGCGCTCGCGGGCCTGTTCCGAGTAATGCTTTACGGGCCGACGCTTCTCCATCGGTTTCCGCCGCCAGTTATTGGGTAGCGTCATGCAGAGTCGCTGGAAGTTGGCGCAGTCATCGGCCGTGGCACAGGTAATGGGATGCACACCGGTGATTTCGGAGAAGGCGGCAAGGGCGTCCAGGCAGTTGGCCAACGATTTGATGGATCGCTTCTTCGCTTGCTCATCGGTTTTCCGATTAAAGTGCCATCGCTGGATCTCCCAGAATTCCTCGTCGGTCAAGGCAAGATCCTTCGCGTGGGCGAGCTTGCCGTTGTTTTCGAGCATGCAGACGACCGCTGCCAGGGCCTCCTCGCGGCTTTGCTCGCCTGTGCTCCGTGCAGCGATCAGCCCAGGCCAAAAGGCATACCACGACCCGCGCGGCGGCTTGGGCGGGTAGAGTGTTACCCGCACGGGCCTTCCTTTGGCGTGGATGATCGCTGTCGTCTTTCGTTGCTGTGGCTTGCGCGGCATTGTAGGAGACTTCTAGGTTCACATGCTTTTGATGCCCGATTCTATCCAGCGGTCAAGTGGATTATCTGGCAGTAATCTCTACCGTTTGACTAGCCACTCCTCGATCCGCTGCCGATAGAATTTCCAAACC
>Ga0194058_10000335_pt1 | contig 22118 bp, 20 predicted proteins | sample SepL4417m_MetaG_FD_155490 | JGI IMG/M metagenome (GOLD analysis project Ga0194058, IMG submission 155490) | Anoxic zone freshwater microbial communities from boreal shield lake in IISD Experimental Lakes Area, Ontario, Canada - Sep2016-L442-17m | ecosystem: Environmental > Aquatic > Freshwater... | reverse complement strand
CAAAATCAAAGTCACCGATGAGGAACTTAGACGAGTACGCGTCAAACGAAACGAATTCCATGGCGAATGGAATTACACACTGTTACCACGAAGATAAAAATTGTTCAGGTTATTTTTGCGCGGTCGCTAAGCGGATGGATAGCAAAAGCATTTTACCATCGTGAGGCTCCCGATGTCCCGTCCGTCCAACTTGCCGCCGCTGAAGTCGTTGGACGAAGTGCATCGTTCGGTGAAGATTCCAGCCAATCGCCCTTGGCGGCGACTGCTTGCGTTCACCGGCCCGGCCTATTTGGTTTCGGTGGGCTACATGGATCCGGGCAACTGGGCCACCGATCTGGAGGCTGGTTCCAAGTTCGGCTACCGTCTGATCTTTGTTTTGCTGATGGCCAACGCCATGGCCGTCCTGCTGCAAACGCTCAGTGCCCGGCTGGGCCTGGTGACCGGCCGCGATCTGGCCCAGGCGTGCCACGACGACTACCCACCGGTGGTGAACTATATTCTCTTCGTGCTTTGCGAAATCGCGATTGCCGCCTGCGACTTGGCCGAAGTCCTCGGCACGGCGATCGGCCTGAACCTTTTGACCGGTATTCCGCTCATTTGGGCCGTGCTCATCACCGGCGGCGATGTCCTACTGCTCTTGGCCATGCAGCATTACGGCATCCGCAAAATGGAAGCATTGATCTTCGGCCTGATCTCCCTCATCGGACTCTGCTTTGTCGTCGAGATATTCCTCTCCAAGCCGTCGCCAGCCGGAATAATTTCAGGCTTCCAGCCGCTATGGCTTTCCGGTAGTGAGCTTCTGGTGGCCATCGGCATCCTCGGTGCCACGGTTATGCCGCACAACCTCTACATGCACTCGTCGCTGGTGCAGAGTCGCGACGTAACCCGCAGCCGCGAGGCCGTGGCGGAGGCATGCAAGTACAATTTTATTGACTCGGCCATCGCCATGAATCTGGCGTTTCTGGTGAATGCGGCGATTCTGATCGTTGCCGCGGCAACCTTCTGGAGCCGTGGTCAGGAGATTTCCGAGATCCAAGACGCCCATCGAATGCTCAGCGGAATTCTCGGCACCAACATCGCGCCGATCGCCTTTGCCCTGGCGTTGATTTGCGCAGGCCAGAGTTCGACGATCACGGGCACCTTGGCCGGGCAGATCACGATGGAGGGTTTTTTGCGATTGCGGCTGCGGCCGTGGCTGCGGCGGATGATCACCCGCACATTGGCCATCGCGCCGGCCGTGGCCGTCATTTACTACTGGGGCGATGGGAAGGTCATGGACCTCTTGATCCTCAGTCAGGTCGTACTCAGCCTGCAACTGGCCTTCGCCGTAATTCCCCTGGTGAAGTTTACGAACAGCCCGCAGAAAATGGGCCCTTTCGTCAACCGCTGGTGGGTGCAAGTTCTAGCCTGGGTCGTGACTGCGGCCATCGTCAGCTTGAACGGCAAACTGGTCTATGAGCAGGTGATCGAATGGGCCGAGCAGGCGGGATCGTATGGCTGGATCGTCTACTCGTTTGCCATTCCGTTTGTCGCCAGTCTTGCGGTACTCCTCCTGTGGATGACGGTGCGTCGCGAACGGCCGGTTCGCGATGCTACGGAGGTTTCGGCCGACGATGTGGCGAGCCGGGCCGCTAAGGCGAAGCAGTTTCGACGGATTGGCGTGGCCTTGGAGGCCCTGCCGAGCGATTCGGCGATGCTTGCCGAGGCGATTGCCCTGGCCCGCATGTACCAGGCCGAATTGGTTCTCATTCACGTCGTCGATGGCCCTGGCGGTCGGTGGTACGGGCCGCAAACAGGCGACCTCGAGAGCCGTCACGATGAGGATTATCTCAAAAATCTGGTCGAGCGATTGCGGACCGAATTGACTTCGCAAGGCGTGCCGCGGATCGAGGCTGTATTGGGCTTCGGCAGTCCGCCTAACGAGATCGCGAATCTTGCCAAGCAAAACGGCATCGACCTGATGGTGCTCGGCGGGCATGGGCACAGCACGCTTTTGGATCTTCTTCGCGGCGAAACGATATCCGGCGTTCGCCACCGTCTCGATATTCCCGTACTGGCTGTTCGGTAGCCAAAATACTCAACCACGCTCCGTCGTAATGCTTGTTCCCTGTTCATAAATTATTATGCCCTACAAAGCCGTACTATTTGATCTCGATGGCACTCTGCTCGATACGCTTGAGGATCTGGCCGATTCAACGAATGCAGCCCTTGCGGAACTGGGAATCCCAGGGCATCCGTTGGAAGCGTACAAGCATCTCGTGGGCGACGGACTGGAGAACCTTCTCCGCCGCGCGTTGCGGCAAGAGCCACCCGACGAGGCACTGCTCGCCCGAGGCATCGAACTGACGCGGCGCGAATATGCCGGCCGTTGGGCCAATACGTCAAAGCCTTACCCGGGCATTCCGGATCTGTTGGATCGACTCAGCCACCAAGGAATTCCCATGGCCGTGTTCTCCAACAAGCCGGACGAGTTCACACGGCCCTGCGTAACGCGATTGCTATCCGGCTGGCATTTCGAGGCCGTCCAAGGCGCGACCCCCGAGTTGCCTAGAAAACCCGATCCCCGCGGTGCCTTGGCGATTGCCTCCCAGATGGGCATTGCCCCGTGCGAAATCCTTTATCTGGGCGACACGAACACCGACATGCAGACGGCCGTCGCGGCCGGAATGTTCCCTGTCGGTGCGTTATGGGGATTTCGGACGGCAGACGAACTGCTGGCCGCAGGCGCGGCCGCGCTGGTGAAAACGCCGGCGGAAGTGCTTGACTGGATACTAGGTGCGGAACGTGAATAATTGTAGGGTGGGGAGAGCGCAGCAAGCCTCACCAATTCGGTTGCAGTCCGCTTTTGGTGGGGCTCGTTTCACTCTCCCCACCCTACTTCTGCACCTAGAACCGGAAGAGCCGCTTTTCCTCGGCATGTTGCCAAAGAGAAGCTATCTCTGCTAGAATACTTTGAATAACCGTACGTTTTGAAAACTTCCTGCGAAAATCAGATAAAGGAGATCCACAATGACAGACGCAACATACCAGAAGATTCAACTGGTCGGAACTTCCACCAAGTCGCTTAGCGACGCTATTTCCGTGGCCGTGGCCAAGGCCGCCGAGATCATCAAAAACCCTACTTGGTTTGAAGTGATCGAGCAGCGTGGTGCTATTTCCGACGGCAAAGTGCAGCAGTTTCAGGTAACTATTGTCGTCGGCGCGCGGATAGAATAGATTCTGGAATTGAGCCGTTCCCGTGGTGATCCGAAACGTATAGTTCGATCACCGCGATTGATGGGTGTGCTGCCCGCTAGACAGCCCATCGTCTGGGGGTATGCTGTATGGCTTGTGCTGACGGCGAATCAATGACTTTTGCGATTGGAAACTGTAGGGGTGACTTTAGCCTTTTGCTGACGGGGGCGACTGAAGTCACCTCTACAACATGACACTCATAACCTTATGCCCATTGTCCTACGAGCCAAGGGCTACCGAGTAAGTTTCTACGAAGCGGACCTAGAAGAACCTCCCCATGTCCATGTGCGAAAAGGAAGTGGCGAGGCCAAGTTCTGGCTCGATCCTATTGTATTGTCAAGATCGCGGGGTTACCGCGAACACGAACTGAATGAAATTGCTAGGCTGCTAGACGACCATCGGAACGAAATTCTTGAGGCTTGGAGTAACGAAGAGGCGAAACGTGGTAACCGTTAAAGCAATGATTAATGTTCGCGAGAACCATGCGGCGATCGTGCCCGTCGTTTTGCCTGGACTCGACGAAGCTCGTGCGTTTGCGGCAAGGCTCCACGCTTTAGGACTGTCGTGGACAGGCGAAGCTTTTGGATGGCCCGCAGAATATCATCCGGAGCAACCTATCGCCCCGCTTGATTCAAAAATGACTTTCACACCCGCCGATTTTTGTATAGGAGAACCAGGAGTTTGGTTCTTTTCGCTCATGTGGGAGCGAGGCAAGATGGCCTCACCGACAGAATTCTTGGACGATAGTCATATTTTGGCTTGCCAATAAGAGCTTCTATTTTGCTGGAGTTGGGTCACTTCTCGCCACCGGAGCATTCCATCACCCCCTCACATAGGGATTGCTGGTTTTCTCCTGGCCGACTGTAGTTTCCGGACCATGGCCGGATAGTAAGACCGTGTCGTCTGGCAGGGTGTATATTTGTGCGCGGATACCGGCCGCCAACTGATCGAAATCGCCGTCGTAAAGGTCTGCCCTTCCGACGCTGCCCAGGAAAATGATATCGCCGACAAACGCCAGATTAGGGGTATTCTCCCGCCAGACGAACACCACATGTCCCGCCGAATGGCCTGGGATTTCGCGAACCTCCAGGTCAAAACCTGCGGCCGAAACCCGATCTCCCGTACGGACCGTCCTATCGGCAGGGGGGCTTGTTATCGCCTGGCCATAGCGGGCGGAAAGATTCAGTTGGGCATCAATTAGCTTGGACGCGTCACCAAGCCCAATAATCAACGGGCAGTCGGGCCACCGCTCCTTCAGGGCACCATTGCCGGCAATGTGGTCGCTGTGGCCATGGGTGTTTAAGATCGCAACTGGCGTAATCTTCTGCTTGTCTAGCAGAGCAAGAATCTGCTCCGGGCCGTATCCCGGATCGATCACCAAGCAGTCAACACGGTCCTTTAGCCATATTACATAGGTGTTTTCGTCGAAAGGTGCGGAAACAACCCTCTCGATTTCAAATTGTGGTTTTTTCACAAACTGGACTCCCTACTTCTGGATTTCTATGATAAACTGTGCCGCTAATTCTGGTGCGGTCCGTCGCACCGAAGAAGATTGCGGAGAACTGACGTTCTACGTGAAAACATTGTAATCCTGCCGCTCATAAGATGCGATAAGGTCGATGAGGATCGTGTTGATGGATAAGTTCGGGAGGCAGGCAGCGCGGACCAATCCGCGTTGTGCCAGGGTTTCTGGCATATAAACGACCAAGGAAGGTTTTCTCAATGTTGTTGCAGGGATGGAATTGCCGTGGCTGCCTAGCAGCCTTTCTCGCGTATATCGCGATAATCTCGACCGCAAGTGCTCAGGCTCCTGCCGGCCAACCCCAGCAGACCCCTCCGGCGGGCGGACCTGGCTACCGTGTGGCCGGTCGAACCGACACTTCGGCACCAAACATCACCCCATCTCAGATGCGGCCGGGCGATCCGAATGAGCATCCGCTCATGCCCGCCCTGCGTTGGGCTCGGGAAGGCCATGCGTCGATTGAGAAAATCCAGGACTACACCGCCACGCTGATCAAGCGCGAGCGGATCGGCAACACCCTGGGCGAAGATCAGTATGTCGCGATGAAGGTCCGCCATAAGCCCTTTAGCGTCTACCTGAACTTCCTCGCTCCCTCTGCCGTCAAGGGCCAGGAGTGTCTGTACATCGAAGGGGCCAATAACGGAAAGATGTGGGCCCACGGCAACGGCATGCGGGAGAAGATGTTCGGTACTGTCTCGCTTCTCCCGGACGGCAACGTGGCCATGCAAGGCCAGCGCTACCCGCTCCCGCAAATCGGCATCCTCAACCTCACCAAGCGGTTGATCGAAGTGGCCAACGAAGACGTGAAGTATGGCGAGTGCGAAGTGAAGTATTTCAAGGGTGCCAAGATCAACGATCGTGTTTGCACCTGTACGCAAGTCATCCATCCGAACCCACGGAAGAACTTTCTCTTCCATGTCGCCCGGATTTTTGTCGACGACAACTTGAATATTCCCGTCCGCTACGAGGCTTATGACTGGCCGAAAACGGCGGGCGGCGAGCCGGAACTGATTGAGGCGTACACCTACCTCAACATGAAGATCAATGTCGGCTTGACCGACTCCGATTTTGACACCCACAATCCGGCCTACCGCTTCCGATAACGCTCGAAATTTGTCCCGCCACGCGATACCCTTAGGGACGGCAGTTTCCACTGCCGTCCCTACTTTATTGGCAAGCAACACAATGGCACCTCGAACCGTTGGGCGGATCTGTTATAATATTGCTTGGCGAGCCTGCCGCATCTTTCTGATCGCCTACCTGGTGTTGTTCTTGGTGATGATGTACCTTGAAAATTCGCTGATCTATTTCCCAATGAAGTTTCCTGGGGGCAATTGGACCCCGCAGGGAATCACCGTGGAAGACGCCTGGTTTACCGCAGTTGACGGCACGAAGATCCATGGCTGGTACGTCCCGCACGAGCAGTCCAAGGCGGTTATTCTTTTCTGTCACGGCAACGGGGGCAATGTCACACATCGAGCCGACGTGATCCGCGAGCTGCGCAACCGCGTGGGAGCTGCCGTGCTGATTTTTGACTACCGCGGTTACGGAAAGAGTGAAGGCAAGCCCAACGAGTCAGGCGTGTTGGCCGATGCCCGTGCGGCCCGCAGTTGGCTTGCGCAGAAAACCGGCGTGGGCGAGAGTCAGATTGTACTCATGGGCGAGTCGCTGGGCGGGGCCGTGGCGGTCGATCTGGCCACCGACGGCGCGCGGGCGTTGATCTTGGAGAACACCTTCAGTTCCATACCGGATGTGGCATCGCATCACTATCCCTGGGCACCGGTTCGGCTCTTGATGCGAACCCGATTCAACTCAGCGGTGAATATCCGTTCGTATCACGGCCCGTTGTACCAGAGCCACGGCGATCGTGATTCGATCGTCCCATTGGAACTTGCCAGGCGTCTATTCGACGCGGCCAATGAGCCGAAGCAATTCCTGGTTCTCGAATGGGCCAACCACAATGACCCGCACTCGCCGCACTATTACGACAAGTTGCGGGAGTTTCTTGTGGGGCTGCCGTAAGGATAGGCGCATAAATAACTGTCGTGTTTTGCCCACTCGCCGTGCGGGGGCGGACGGCACACGGAGTGTGCCTGCTACTTTTCTTGCGACACTTATTGATGCGCCGATCCTAGGCCGTTTCTGTTATAATCTCGGCATGAATACCCTCCAAGAAAACTTGCTTGCTGCCAGCCAACCTACCACGCACGGCTGGCACGAATTGGCCGATCGGATTCTTCAGGGGCATCCGCTTAGCTCCGAAGAAGGGCTTTCGATACTGCGTAGTCCCGACGAGCAATTGTTGGATCTCCTGGCGGCCACGTATCGCATCCGCCGCCAGCGGTGGGGCAACCAGGTGCGACTGAACTTCCTCATTAACGCCAAGAGCGGTGCCTGTGCCGAAGACTGTGGCTATTGTTCCCAGTCGCGGGTCTCGAAGGCCGAGATTTCTCGCTATGCCCTACTCCTGCCCGACCAGATTCTCGACGGTGCCCGAACTGCCTTTCAACGTAAGGCCAAGACCTATTGCATCGTGACCTCCGGCCGCAGCCCCGGAAAGCTGGAACTTGATCTGGTTTTGGAACTCGTCCCCAAGATCAAGCAAGAGTACCACCTCGATATCTGTGTCTCCGCGGGCCTCTTGGGGCAGGAGCAAGCCGAGCGGCTGAAGCAGTGTGGTGTCGATCGCGTGAACCATAATCTCAACACCAGCCGCCGCTTCTACCCCCAGATTTGTACGACGCACACTTTTCAGGACCGGATCGATACGCTTAGGGCAGTGCGGAACGCTGGAATGGAAATCTGCTCCGGCGGCATTATCGGAATGGGCGAGGAAGACGCCGACGTGGTGGAATTGGCCCTGGAACTAGGGAACCTCGGGGTCGATGCCTTGCCGGTCAATTTCTTCACACCCACGGAAGGAACGCCGGTGACCGCCGCCAATCCGAAGAAACTTTCGCCGCGCTACTGCTTGAAAGCCCTGGCCCTGTTCCGGCTGGCCAATCCGTGTTGCGATTTGCGAGTGGCGGCTGGCCGCGAATTGCACCTCGGCTGGCTACAGCCGCTTGCACTTTACGCGGCCAATTCGATGTTTGTCGGCGACTACCTAACCACGAAAGGCCAGTCGCCGACCGAAGACTACCGCATGATCGAGGAATTGGGCTTTGAGGTGGTTGAGGAATGAACGGCCCGTTCCCCTGTCTTGCTATATACCCCAAATATCCACGCCGGACCATGAATTATACCTCAATGATTCCATTAAACATGAGAATCGCGCAAATCGGCAAAGTTGACTAATCCCTGAAATTCGTTCGATCCGATAGGCATGAGGAGGGAAATTTGTCCGGCGGCATGTAGATAAAGGGGAAGCAACACCATGCTCAAAAGAAAAATTGCTACGACCGTGGTCGTGATATGTCTCATGGGTTTGGCTAGGGTGGCGATGGCCGAGAACAGCTCGGATCAATTCCGGCCGTTCAATGGCCTGTTCGCCGACTTGTTCGAGGATGGCAATAAGTCGCAGCCGCAGCGGCCGGTGCAAAACCATCAAAACAGTAACTCCCCTAGGATGACGCAGCCGCAACGCGTGCCGACGCGGGCCCAGCCACAGGCTGCGCCAAAGGTTGCCCTGCAGCCGACACCGCAGCTCGATGCGGGCCAGCCCACTGCTGCCTCGGCCAGCGGCATCGATCGCAACAGCGATGCCTTGCCGAGCCTTCCGTCCACTTCCGACGTGCGACCGCGGAGTTCGGCCACGAGTAACAACTACTCCTTCCAATACGATGATTCTTCCTCGCCCATCGGCCCTGCCATGAATCCGCCATCGCCAAGCACTTCCGTGGGCGGCGACGCGGCCACATCGTCCACGGTCTCTGCAGCACCAGCCGGCTCGGCTCTGCACGAACGGCTGAAAAGCTTCCGCCAGTCGCCGTTCGCCGAAACTCCCCAAACAACACCAACTCCGGTCAATCCTCTAGTTGTCGCCGCGCCCGCGGAACCCGCAACGAGCCAACCTGCCGAGACACCGCTAGTTGCCCAACGCACACCGACTGCCGCAACACCAACTACCACGACACCGTCGGCCGAGGTTCTGCCAAGCACTCCGACGGCTGTCGAGCCGGAACGTCTGGCGACCGCCAAGCCAGCCAACGACGCCCCAGGCGAGACGCCTGTGCTACCAGCCGTGCAAGAGCCGAATGTTCTGATCAATCACAAGAGCCCGTTGCTGACGGTGGAAACCATCGGACCGCGGAAGATCGTACTCGGCAAGGAGGCTGCTTACGAGGTTCTATTGCAGAATTCCGGCAACCTGGCAGCCGAAGAGGTTGCTGTGACGGTCAGTCTGCCCGACTGGGCCGAAGTGGCCGGAGCGTCGGCCAGCACCGGCGAAGTTCGCCCGCTCGAGCGAGATCGTCATGATCCATGCCGCTGGGTGCTTGGGCGGATCGAAGCCCGTTCAAAAGAGAAGCTCACTCTGAAGATTATTCCAAGGCAAAGCAAGCCGTTCGAGTTGGCCGTTCGCTGGGACTTCAAGCAGGCGCCTTCGCAGGCGATGATTGAAGTCCAGGAACCCAAGCTTACCATACGATTAGACGGCCCGCGAGAAGTACTCTTCGGCAAACGAGAGGTTTATAAGCTGAAGCTGGGCAACAGTGGAAACGGTGCCGCCGAGAATGTTCTGCTCACGCTCATGCCGCTGAATACCAAAGACACGCATCCGACAACGCATCGTCTGGGCACCATCAACTCCGGCGATGAGCGAGCGATCGAAATTGAATTGACCGCGCGACAAGCCGGAAACCTCACGATCCGCGTTGAGGCTAACGGAGACGGCGGTGTTCACGTCGATCTGGCCGAACATGTACTGGTCCATCGGGCCGCTCTACAAGTTGACCTTGAAGGTCCCGTCGTGCAATATGTCGGCACGCCGGCCAACTACAAAATCCTCATTCGCAATCCAGGCGACGCCCTGGCCAAAAACGTGAAGCTAACGGCCAAGCTGCCAACGGGCATGAAGTTCGTCTCCGGGAGCGATAAAGCGACCTCGGAAACCGCCATTGAGGGTGGGAAAGTGCGATGGACGCTTGAGCAGTTACCGCCAGGCGAACAGCGCGTGTTGGAAATGAAGTGCATGATGGCCCTGTCCGGTGCCAATCGCCTGGAGATTACTTCGGCTGCGGACGACGACCTCGTGGCTGCGGCCGAGTTGATCACCAAAGTCGAGGCCATGGCCGATCTCCGCCTGGAGGTGAAGGATCCGGAGGGGCCCGTGCCAGTCGGCTCCGACACGACCTATGAACTTTATGTTCGCAACCGCGGCACCAAGGCGGCCGAGAATGTGGAAGTGCTGGCCTATTTTTCCACCGGCGTGGAACCGGTCAGTGCTGACGGCCATCCGCATCACCTCAGCCCGGGCCAGGTCGTTTTTGATCTGATTCCGGCAATTCCCCCGGCGGCCGAGATTGTCCTGAAGGTGAAGATCAAGGCGGAAGCGGCCGGCAACCACGTATTCCGTGCCGAAGTGCATTGCAAGGCACTGGGAACACGACTGGTCCGCGAAGAGGTGACCCACTTCTATCAGGATGGTCCAAGTTTGCAGCAGGCCACGGCCGTACCCGCAAAACGGACGACGAGTTCCGTGCCGCCCGTCACGCGAGATGAACCGAGAACCGCCGAGCGGCAACCGTTGCCCTTACCACAATCGTCGGGGCAACCACTGCCGGCAACGACGATCAAACGGTAGCAGGCAGCCACTCGCCAAGTGTCGGCACTACCGTACGTCATTGCCGGCTCGCCGTAGGGTGGGTGAAGCATCGAACGGTGCGTTGCGCGAACTGATCCGGAACAGCGGTAAGCGCTGTCAGCGTCTCGACTTCGTGTGCAACCCACCATTTGCCGGGCAGTTCGCTCCACGCACCCTACAACCTACCTGACGTACTTGGCGGTTCAGCTCTGAATGTAATCGCGCATGAACTGATTCTCGGCCATCAGGTGGTCGTGCTGGGCCTTGAGAAGGTCGCCGATCGAGACCATGCCCACGAGACGCTCGCCGCTCAGGATCGGCACGTGGCGAATGCGGTGAGTCGTCATCACGCCCATCAGGTCAGTGACGGAATCGGTGGGCTTGGCGGTGATGAGCTTGGTGGTCATGACGTCGGCGACCTTCAATTGCTTGAGGTCGCAACTGCCTGCGGCAAAGCAGCGGAGCATGTCCCGTTCGGTGACGATGCCAACGAGGCACTCGCCGACAGCCAGATCTCGCTGACAAACGAGCATCGAGCCGATGTTATGCTCGACCATCTGCCGAATCACCTCGGCCAGAGAGACATCGGGTGAAGTCGTAAAGACGGCCGTCCCTTTCACTGCCAGGATGTCTTGAAGTCGCATGGAAAGAACCTCCCCGATTGAAGATGATAAGAATGGTTCCTCACGCCACGGCTAGGGCCTGCTCATAGACCAAAATCTTATCCTCGTGCTGCAAGGTCATGGCAATATCGTCCAGACCATTCAGAAGGATATGTCGGCGGGATTCGTCCACTTCAAACTTCAGCGACAAACCGTGATCGTCGGTCACCGTGCAGGTTTTCAGGTCCACCGTCAGGTGGTAACCGGAATGGGCCGCTGCCCGGGCGAAGAGGTCGTCGATCTGGGCTTCGTCCAGCCGGACCGGCAACATGCCGTTCTTGAAGCAGTTGTTGTAGAAGATGTCGGCAAAGCTAGGGGCCAAGACGACGCGGAAACCGTAGTCCTCCAGTGCCCACGGGGCGTGCTCGCGGCTCGAACCGCTGCCGAAGTTTCGACGCGCCAGCAGAATGGATGCCCCGGCATACTCGGGCCGGTTGAGTTCAAAATCGGGGTTGGGCGTACCATCGTCGAGGAACCGCCAATCAAAGAACAGGAACTGGCCGAACCCGGAGCGTTGGATCCGCTTGAGGAACTGCTTTGGAATGATCTGGTCCGTATCGACGTTCGAGCGGTCCATGGAAAGGACCAAGCCGGTATGCTGGGTGAATGGTCGCATTTTACTTGTATTCCCAATTCCGCGTATCAACAAAATGCCCGGCCACGGCGGCGGCCGCGGCCATCGAGGCGGAGACGAGATGCGTGCGCCCGCCCTTGCCCTGCCGTCCTTCAAAATTGCGATTGCTGGTCGAGGCGCATCGTTCGCCTGGTTCGAGCTTGTCGGGATTCATGGCCAAGCACATGCTACAACCGGCCTCGCGCCACTCGAAACCGGCGGCCGTGAAAATCTTGTCAAGCCCCTCGGCTTCGGCCTGCCGCTTCACCAGTTGGCTGCCAGGCACAACCAACACACGCACGCCGTCAGCAACGTGGTATCCCCGGGCAATGGCCGCAGCGGTCCGTAAGTCCTCGATCCGGCCATTGGTACACGAGCCGATGAAAACATGGTCAATCTTCACATCGGTAATCTTGGTCTTGGGTTTCAGCCCCATGTATTCCAAGGCGGCAGCGGCGGCCTTCTGGTCGGTGGGATTGCTGAAACCGGCCGGATCGGGCACTTCGCCGCAAATGCCGGTCACCTGTCCGGGGTTGGTTCCCCAGGTGACTTGCGGCTCGATGTCGGCGGCATGGAATCGCTCCACGCGATCGTAAGCCGCGCCGGGATCGCTGGGCAGGTTCTTCCACTGCTCGACCGAGGCGTCGAAATTCTTGGGGGCGTGGGGGCGGCCGCGAAGATACTCAAAAGTCTTCTCGTCGGGCGCGATCAGGCCACTGCGGGCACCGGCCTCGATGGTCATGTTGCAGACGGTCATCCGCTCCTCCATGCTCAAGGCACGGATCGCGGAACCGGTATATTCAATGCAGTAACCCGTTCCGCCGCTGGTCGAGATCTGGCCGATCACCCAGAGGATCAGATCCTTAGCCGTAACACCGGCCAGCAAGTGGCCTTCGACGCGGATTTCCAACGTCTGCGGTTTGTACTGCAAGAGCGTCTGGGTGGCCAGTACGTGCTCGACTTCGCTAGTGCCGATACCAAAGGCCAAGGCACCGAATGCTCCGTGCGTCGCCGTGTGGCTGTCGCCGCAAACGATGGTCATGCCCGGCTGGGTCAGCCCCAGTTCCGGTCCGATCACATGTACGATGCCTTGGTTGCGATCGTCGATGTCGTACAACCGGACACCAAAATCTTGACAGTTTTTCCGCAGCGCATCGATTTGCTGCAGGGCGATCTCATCAAGGATCGGCAACCTGCGGCTGGTGGTCGGCACATTGTGATCGACCGTGGCCACGGTCCGCTCGGGCCGCCGGACTTTCCGCCCGGAAAGCCGCAACCCTTCAAAAGCCTGGGGACTGGTCACTTCATGGACGAGTTGCAAGTCGATGTACAGGATCGTCGGCTTCCCTTTTTCGGCATGCACGACGTGACGGTCCCAAATCTTCTCGAACATTGTCCGGGGGTTGGATCGCATATTGGGCGGAGGTTTTGAGAGCTAGGAAAGAAACGAAAAACGCAATCCGACGAACTGCCCGATAGAGGGGGGGCCGCCGGCAAGGATCTAGTAGGAACACGGATTCTGACACCACGCGGAATTCGCTTATTATACACGATGGAGGCTGCGATTTCCAGGGATCCATCACTTGTTCTACGAAGGTCGGTTGCCGAACGGTCCTGCAAATCTTACCATGGAGTCTTTCCAGGATGCCACGGCGGCCGGACTGCCGTGTTTTTACCTTTCTTTTTGTCGCCCGACCAAAGAACACGGAAGACCATGGCCGATTCCAATGACACCGACCGGACTCGCTCGGCCCCCCGCCTGAGTTCAGAAATTCTCGATCGATTGCCTCCGCAAAACCTGGAGGCGGAAAAGGGCGTTTTGGGCAGTCTCCTGCTCGATCCGCAAATGTGCGACGAAATCGCGCTCATGCTGCGGCCCGTTGATTTCTATGCCGACGCAAACCAGCGGCTCTATCGCAATTTGCTGGCGATGCACGATCAGGGAAAGCGGATCGACATCACCCTTCTGGTCGAGCGTTTGAAGCAGGAAGGCGAGTATGAGGCGATCGGTGGGGCAGCCTATCTGGCCGAAGTGGCCCAGTCGGTCCCTTATGCGGCCAATGCGACGTTCTATGCGGAAATTGTTCGCAATAAAGCCACGGTGCGAGAGTTGATCCACGCCAGCACAGAAATTCTCCGCGATGCCTGGGATCCGACCTACGATCCGAGGGAACTGGTCAGCCACGCGGAAGAAAAGATTTTCGCCGTCCATGACCGGCGAAGTACCGATCGGGTGACCCACATCGAGAATCTGCTCATTGAGGCATTCGACCGCATCGACGCCCGTTTGGCCAAAGGCGTGGGCGACGCCACACCGAGCCACTTCCGCGATCTCGATCAACTCACCGGTGGGCTGCATCCGGGCGAGTTCATCGTTCTGGCGGCACGGCCCAGCATGGGCAAGACGGCCCTGGCCACGAATATCGCCGAGAATGTGGCCATCTTGTCCCGTGTGCCGGTCTTGTTCGTGAGCCTGGAAATGGCTCGGCTGGAACTGGCCCAGCGACTTCTTTGCTCACAAGGCAGCATCGACGGCAGCAAGTTTCGCAGCGGGTTTATCTCGGCCGACGAGCGGGAGAAGCTCATGGAAGCATCCGGCAAGCTTTCGCAGTCGCCGCTGTTCATCGATGACACGCCCAGCCGCACCGTCACCGAAATCGCCGCCTGCGCACGCCGGCTGAAACGCAAGGAGAACCTGGGCCTGATTGTGATTGACTATCTGCAACTTGTTCAACCGGACGAACCCCGCGATCCCCGGCAGGAGCAGGTCGCCAAAATGGCGAGGCGGTTGAAGGGCCTGGCGCGCGAGTTGAATGTTCCTATTATCTGTTTGGCCCAGTTGAATCGGCAGGTCGAGTCTGGCGGCAAGGAAGAGCACCGGCCGCGGTTAAGCCATCTGCGCGAATCGGGGGCCATCGAGCAGGATGCCGATGTCGTGATGTTTGTGCATCGCGAGGAATATTACCACACCAAAGAGAAGGCTGAGGAGCTTGGCATCGTCGGGCAGGGGCTTCTGATCCTGGCCAAACAGCGCAACGGGCCGACCGGCGACGTCAAATTGCAATGGAGCGCCAAATACACTCGCTTCCAGGACTTCTCCGAGAAGCCTTACGACGAATTCAGCAGCTACAGCAACGACTTTTAATGGCTATCCGGAAACTCCCCCTCTCCCGTACTCGGGAGAGGGGCAGGGGGTGAGGGCATCCGGATTCTTATGCGTATCGCAACGGCTCGTTCTGAGAGAAGCTCCAGAGCATTTGCGATTCCCCGGCCGCGCTGTCTGGAACATCTTCCGCAACGTCCGAGGGGAGCGTCAAACGGATCACGGCGGGCGAATGGCGAAGAAAACGTCCGAAAAGTGAATGCAGCCGCGTCTGCGCAACGACGGTCAGGCCACGGAATCGGGAATCATGGCGAATGGTCCGCCCGGTGCGAAAGCGAACTTCGCGACCCTTGCCCAGCGGATAGTCGACATCGACTCCGATCTCGAAAGTTACAGTCTTGCCCTGATGCCGCCGCGGGATGGCCACGGGGAATTTCGCGATCCCAAAGCCGGCCGGGCCACATGGAATGTCGGGCGAGACGGTCGCCACGCTGGCACCTGTCGGCCGCAAGGCGATTCGGGCGGTCACCGGCCCAAGATAGCGGCTCTGGAACATGATCGTGAACATGGCCACGGCATCTTCGCGGTCCAACGAGATGCCGAAGCAGAATCCGTCTCGCTCGAAGAATTTGTCCTTGCAGAGGCTCAGATAGTCCGGCGCGCCGATCAGGGAAATAGGTTTCAAGCCAAAACTCCAACAGAAAAGAAGCGGATGAGCTTTTCTTCATTATAATCTGGACGGTCGCGAATTACAAAAACAAGTTCGTCACCCCAATCTTTTGCTGTATTCAGCCGGATTTATCGTCGCTATTCGCATGATCAGTTCCAAATCATGGAGTTTGCCTATTTTACTAATTTTCACAACCCTACCGCAGGCACTTGTTTATCTCATAAAGCTGGGGTAAACTTAGCGAGTGGATTAGGCGGTTCAGAGGGGGGCTTTTTCAGAAGCTGCCGCAAAACCTGGAACACAGGCCCGAATGGCTATGTGATAGGTCCGGTTTCGCAACAGCTTCTAAGTGCTTTCTCGCGAACAGCTAGCTTTAAGGTAGGGCAAACGCATGGGCAGTGCATCAACCATCGATCTCCAGCGACTTCTCCAACCGATTCCGGGCAGCAGTCCAACGGGTAGGGATTTGCGAACCCAAGATTCCGATTCGCACGAGTCAGTGTATTGGCAACTTCGGTCGGCTCGAAACGAGTCGGGCGAAATTGAACGGAAATACATTACCGATCCCAGCAATGCTGATTATGATCTGAATCGTTGCCGCTGGTCGGAAATCATTGCAAAGGCAGTTGACGTTCTTGCCCAACAATCCAAGGATCTCGAGGTTACGGCCTGGCTTTGTGATTCGCTTTTGCGAGTGCATGGGTTTGCCGGCCTGCGAGATGGGCTACGGCTTACACGAGAACTTGTGGAAAACCACTGGGACACACTTTATCCCAGCCTCGATACGTCGGGCGAAGGAATCGCAGTGCGTCTGAACCAGTTTGGAGGCTTGTTCCGCGCTCGCCAACATCCGGCACTTCGAGTTCCTCTTACCGAGGGCGATAAGTTTACCGAACTCGATTACGAGCAAGCGCAAACCCTCGACAAACTAGCCGACCCCAAAGAGAAAGCGGCTCGCGTCGCCAAGGGCGAAGTTACCCTACAGAAGTTCACGGAGGCCGTCCGTGAGACTTCGACGTCGTTCTTGAAAGCCCTCGTGGAGGACATTGAGGAAAGCTTGGCCGAGGGCGAAAAACTCGTCGCGGCTCTCAAGCCAAAGTGTGGGAAAAACGAGCGGGGAGAGGACCTAGTACCGTCCGCCCGCGAGTTCACCGAGGTGCTCAAGAGGGTTCTTGCCGTCGTCCGGCTCGTGGCAGGCGACCGCATTACGAAGGCTCCTTCGGCAGCCGCGCCCGAAGGGGTCAGCAAGCAGGAATTGGGCGGCGCGGCGGCAGAGGCGGCTCAGCCCAAGGAATTGACCCGCGATACGGCACTTTCACGACTCCGCGACCTGGCCGATTTCTTCCGGCAGTCCGAGCCACACAGCCCGATCTCCCATCACTTGGAAGAAGCGGTTCGCTGGGGACAATTGCCGTTGGCGGAATTGCTTACCGAATTGATTCCCGACGAGAATGCACGAAAAGCGTTGTTTACTCGCATCGGCATTGTTGTGCCGGTGAAAAAGTAACTAAATCAGGAAGGATAAGTCATGTCGAATATCTCCATTCAGCGTGTGCTCCAGAAAGTGCGCCCTCCCCGGGTGCGAATCAGTTATGATGTCCAGGTCGGAAATGCCACCGAGAAAAAGGAGCTGCCTTTTGTCGTGGGCGTGATGGGCGATTTCTCCGGAGATCCAACCCAGCCGCTCAAGAGTTTGGCCGACCGAAAGTTCATCGAGATCAGCCGCGATAATTTTGATACGGTGATGACTCGCATGACCCCAGGACTGAACCTGCGCGTGAAAAATACCCTCGAAGACGATGGCACCGAGATGGCCGTTCAATTGAAGTTCCAGTCGATGAAAGACTTTGAACCGGCCCGGATCGTCGATCAAATCAAGCCCCTGAAGGAACTGATGGAGGCTCGCCGGAAACTGATGGAATTGAAGACCAAGGTGGACCTGGTGCCGAACCTGGAGAATCATCTCCAGGAGCTGCTCAGCGACCCCGACAAGCTGAAAAAAGCGGCTGGTGATACCGTGACCGCAGGCAACGAGACCAAAAACTAATAAGGAGTACCCAGTACCATGAGCAGCGCAGAACAACAACTTTCAGGGCAGGCCCAGGCCGAAGCACAGGTTGCGGAAAAGAGTCTCCTGGAGCAGTGCATCAGTGAGACTCCCCTGGAGCGAAACGAGGCCAAGGATGTGATCGATACCCTCGTGAAACAAGCGATGCAGGGTGTCGTCAAATGGGACCGCAACGTGACGCGATCCATCAATCAGGGAATCCAGCAGATCGATGCGGCCATCTCGCGCCAACTGGCCGAGGTCATGCACCACGAGAAGTTTCGATCCCTGGAAGGCACCTGGCGCGGCCTTCAAACCATGGTGTTTGGCACGAACACGGGCAAGGACATCAAGATCAAGGTCTTGAATTGCTCAAAACGAGATCTGTTCAAAGACCTTAGCAACGCCGTGGAGTTCGACCAGAGCCACCTCTTCAAGCATATCTATACCTCGGAATTCGATATGCCGGGCGGACAGCCCTACGGCATCATGGTCGGCGATTACGAATTCAGCAATCATCCCGAGGACGTGGAACTTTTAGGGAAGATTTCGGGCGTGGCGGCTGGCGCGTTCTGTCCCTTTATTTCTGCCGCGGCACCGGAATTGTTCGGCTTCAAAAATTGGGAGGACCTGCCCAAGGTGCGGTCCTTGGGTGACATCTTTGAATCGGACAAGTACGCCAAGTGGCGATCATTCCGGGCGATGGACGACTCGCGCTTTGTGATACTCACCATGCCGCGGGTTCTGGCCCGCTTGCCTTACGGCGATTTGACCAAGAAGGTCGACGAGTTTCGTTATGAGGAGGTTGCCTCCGGGTCTAGCGGCGAGCAGATCAAGGTTCCGGCGGATCAGTTCTGCTGGATGAACGCATCCTATGTTTATGGCACCTTGATGGCCGATTGCTTCAATTACTACGGTTGGTGTACGCGGATTCGCGGTGCGGACAGCGGCGGCAAGGTCTTTGGCCTGCCGACGTACGTCTTCACCAGCGACGACGGCGACGAGGCCACGCAATGCCCCACGGAAGTGGCGATCACCGATCGTCGTGAGGCGGAGCTTTCCGATCTTGGCTTTCTGCCGGTCTGTCACTACAAGCGGACCGACTACGCGGTGTTCTTCGGAGCACAAACGGCGCAGAAGGCAAAGAAGTATGAAGGTCCCGATGGCGTGCAAGCCACGGAAAACGCCGCCATTTCAGCGCGGCTGCCCTACGTGATGGCCACGTCGCGAATCGCACATTATCTGAAGGTCATGGCTCGCGACAAGATCGGAAGCTTCATGGAGCGAGCCGATTGCGAGAAGTGGCTGAATACCTGGATCATGAACTATGTGCTGGCCGATCGGTTTGGCAGCGAGTCGGACAAGGCGAAACTACCGCTCGCCGAAGCACGGATCGACGTGAGCGAAGTACCCGGTGAGCCGGGTCACTATAGTGCCGTCGCCTACTTGCGCCCATGGCTGCAGTTGGAGGCCTTAACCGCGTCGTTGCGAACGGTGACCAAGATTCCTAGTAACAAGTAGTGGCCTGTCAGATCTCAACGGGCGAATCAGGATCTGGAGTCCCATGGAGTCTCGCCAGTACGACCAAGTCGCTTGGCAGTCGTGCGAGGATGCCTCGTTAGGCCTCCTCGAACTCGTATGCCGTCCGTCCGAGTCGATGATTACAAGCCTGATAGCTTCGGATCGTCCAGACGATCCGCTAGCCGAGCCACCCTCATGGGAAGCGGCGGTTCGCTACTACCACGTCCGCACCGGCCGACTGCCGGATTGCAAAGACAGGCTCATCAACCTGCTCAGCCGCGACGTGGCCGAGTTGGATCGATGTCTTGGCGAGCAAGTCGACGCGGTTCTGCATCACCCGCGTTTTCAGAGCCTGGAAGCCGCCTGGCGGGGACTGGAACTGTTGATCGAGGGAACCGGCGGACAGGAAAACCTCAAGGTCAAGGTGTTGCACCTACCCAAGGCTCAATTGGACGCCGATCTGCACGGAGCCATCGAATTCGACCAGAGCGCCTTCTTTCGTAAGGTCTATGAAGAAGAATACGGGATGGCCGGCGGCGAGCCTTATGGGATACTTCTTGGAAACTATGAATTCCGAAACAGCCCCAGCGATATCGAATTGCTTTCCAAGATCAAAGAGGTGGCGGCCGCTGCTTTTGCCCCGTTCGTTGCGGGTGTCGATCCGATGCTGTTCGGGCTGCCGCATTTTGGGCTACTCCCCCGGATCTCCAATCTGGGGGAGTTATTCAACAGTCTGAAATTTTTGAAATGGAATGCCTTGCGCGAGCAGGAGGATTCCCGCTACCTGGGTCTTGTCCTGCCGCGAATCGCGATGCGGCTTCCCTATACGCGGGATCCGCAGCGAGTGGATGGATTCGTGTATGAAGAAGATGTTTCAGCCGCCGACGGCATGTCTTATTTGTGGGGCAACGCGGCGTTTGCGTTTGGCAATGTCGTGATTCGCGCCTTTGCGCTGAGCGGTTGGTTTGCCGATATTCGCGGAATTGCCGGCGGGGCGGACTCGGGGGGCGTGGTCGATCTGCCGTCGCAATCCTTCGGCACCGATCGGCCCGGCGTTGCGGTCAAGTGTTCCATCGATTCGATCCTCAGCGAAGCCCGCGATAAGGAACTCAGCGACTTGGGTTTTATTACCCTCTGCGACTGCGAAGACACTGCGTACTCGGCATTCTTTGCCAACCAATCGATCCAAAAGACGAAGGTCTACCATGAGGAAGAGGGCACCACGAATGCGCGGATCTCGTCGATGTTGCAGTACGTTTTCTGTGCCTCGCGATTTGCCCACTATTTGAAAGTGATTGGCCGCGATAAAGTCGGCCAAGTTCCGGATCGGAGGCAACTCCAATCTTTGCTGCACGACTGGATCCACCAATACGTGGCCGCCGACCCCGGCGCGTCGGCGGCCACGCGAGCCAAGTATCCCTTGCGAGAAGCCCTGATCGAAATCGACGAGCATCCGGCCGACCCGGGACATTTTCGCTTGAAGCTCTTTCTCGCGCCCCACGTTCAGCTCGACCAATTGTCGGCCGGCATTCGGCTTGTGACCGCGTTACCCAAGGCCCAGTGACAATAAAAAGTTTTGTTTCGGCTTGTACAGAAACCTAGATCGAACCCGTAGGATGGGCTTCCAAGTCCGTCCATGAAATCGAGAATCCATCCCACAGAAAGGGAGCCACTCATCGTGGACGCTTTACAACTGTTCCGTGACGGCAGCCTACAGGAAGCGATTGCCGCGTGTACTCGCGAGGTGCAGAGTCACCCCGGCCAGCCCGATCACCGTGACCTGCTGAGCCAATTGCTCTGTTTTACCGGTGAACTGGAACGAGCCGACAAGCACCTGGAGATTTTGGGCACGCAGTTTCCTGACCGTGCTCCCGTGGTAAGCCTGATCCGGCAACTGATCAGGGCATCCAAGGCCCGGCAACAATTCTACGACGAAGGCCGGGTGCCGGAGTTCACCGAGACGCCGCCCGTATATCTTCAGCACTACTTGCAGGCATCGATTTGCTTCCGTCAGGGTGAAGCGGACGAAGCGGCCCGACTGCTCACGAGCGCGGAAGCATTGCGTCCCCAACTGGCGGGACGGTGCAACGGCCAGCAGTTTCAGGATCTGCGAGACGCCGACGATCTCACCGCGGCGTTCCTGGAAATCTTTACGACGACGGGGAAGTATTATTGGATCCCCCTGGAAAACATTCGACGGATCATGCTCCACCCGATTGAAAGTCCCCTGGACGTGCTTTGGCGTCGATGCCAGATCCAAGCCACCGCCTGTTCCGAGGGAATCGTTTATGTGCCCCAACTCTACGCGGGCACCTTCCGCGCCGAGGATGAATCGCTGCGACTGGGCCGCGGCACGGAATGGTTCGGGCCTGACGAAGGCCCCGTCCGGGGCATTGGTCATCGGATCTTCTGGATCGACGATACGACACGCCCCTTCGTGGAGATCCAAAACCTGGAGATCGAAGAAGTCATCAAGCCCGCGGAGGAATCGTCACCCCAAGCTTAGGACCGGCGCATCAATAAGTGTCGCAAGAAAAGTAGCAGGCACACTCCGTGTGCCGTCTGCCCCCGCTCGGCGAATTCGCAAAACACGACAGTTATTGGTGCTCCAGTCCTTAACGAACTATCGCCATGCCAGACCTTAATCGCGTTTCACCGCTGATGCCCTCGATTCTCGATCGCCTGCTCGGTCAGGAGGCTCCGAAAAACGAGGAAATCGAGCGCAATCCCACGCAGCTTTTGCGCAATCTGAAGGCTTCCTTGCTTCGGGATTTGGAGAATCTGTTGAACACGCGCTGCCGTTGCGGATCGTTCCCCCCGGAATTCTCCGAGCTGCAAACATCGCTTGTAAACTACGGAATCCCCGACTTTACCGGCACAACGGCCGGCTCGATCGTTGGCCGGCAGGACTTTTTGGCCATGGTTCGGTCTGCCGTGGAAAGATTCGAGCCGCGATTGCAGCGAGTAAACGTCAGCCTGCTGAATGACAAAGATCCCTTGGAC
>Ga0194058_10000334_pt1 | contig 22138 bp, 17 predicted proteins | sample SepL4417m_MetaG_FD_155490 | JGI IMG/M metagenome (GOLD analysis project Ga0194058, IMG submission 155490) | Anoxic zone freshwater microbial communities from boreal shield lake in IISD Experimental Lakes Area, Ontario, Canada - Sep2016-L442-17m | ecosystem: Environmental > Aquatic > Freshwater... | reverse complement strand
AAGTAGGTCTTTCGTCATTCGTCATTCGTCATTCGTCATTCGTCATTCGTCATTCGTCATTCGTCATTCGTCATTCGTCATTCGTCATTCGTCATTCGTCATTCGTCATTCGTCATTCGTCATTTACCTAGCCACTTCAACGTGCCTGCTCTCGCGCACAACGGTGACCTTAATCTCCCCCGGGTATGTCAGTTGCTTCTCGAATGCCTGAACGATGTCATGGCAGATTTTGGCAGCGACTTCGTCGGTCGTTTCCCTGGAATTGACCAACACGCGGAGTTCACGGCCGGCCTGAATGGCATAAGCCTGCTCGACACCATTGAAGCTGCCGGCGATCCGCTCGAGTTCTTCCATCCGTTTGACGTAACGCTCGAGACTCTCGCGGCGAGCACCAGGCCGTGCAGCACTGCAAGCGTCGGCCGCAGCCACGAGTACGGTATAAGGATTGCATATCCGCAGGTCGTCGTGATGACTGCAAGCGGCATGGACCACTTCGGGCCGCTCGCCGTAGCGTTTCAACAAGTCGGCACCGATCTTGGGGTGACCGCCCTCGGCCTCGTGGTCGGCCGCCTTGCCAATATCGTGCAGCAGGCCGCAACGTCGAGCCAAGGCACCGTCCAGGCCGACTTCCTCGGCCATCATGCCGGCGATGAATGCCACTTCAATGCTGTGCCGCAGCACGTTCTGGCTGTAGCTGGTGCGGAAGTGCAACCGGCCCAAGAGGTCGATCAGCCGTTCATGCAAGCCGTGGATGCCCAGTTCTTGGCAGGCATCTTCACCAAGCTTCAGGACGTGCTTTTCCAACTCCTTTTGAGTTGCGATGACAATCTCCTCGATCCGCGCCGGGTGAATGCGGCCATCCTCGATGAGCTTGTTCAGGGCCAGTCGGGCGACTTCCCGGCGGACCATGTCAAAGCCGCTGACGATGACCACGCCCGGCGTGTCGTCGATGATCACGTCGACGCCGGTTGCCTTTTCAAAGGCGCGGATGTTGCGACCTTCGCGGCCGATGATTCGCCCCTTCATTTCGTCGTTGGGAATACCGACCGTGCTGGTCGTCGACTCGGAGGTATGGGCGGCCGCATAACGCTGGAGCGACATGATGATGATTTCGCGAGACTTCTGCTCACAGGTCTCGGCCAACTTCTTGTCATGGCGAAGGATCACGGCCCCGGTCTCTTGCTGGAGTTGCGCGTCGAGGATTTCCAACAATCGCCGCGTGGCCTCGGCCTTGCTCAGACCGCTCAGCTCGTGAAGTGTCTGCCGTTGCAAGTCGTAAATTTTTGACAGTTCGTCTTTACGATGGTTGGTTTCCTGGATCTTCTCGGTGAGCTTGCGCTGGGTGGCCTCGACGATTTTTTCTTGCTTGCGAAGCTGTTCGGCCTGCTCTTCCAGGGCATCCTGGCGTTTATCGAGGATGCGTTCGCGTTCGTGGAGTTCGCCCCGGATCTTACGCAGCTCCTTTTCGCTTTCTCCCTGCTGCTTGAGCACCAACTCCTTGATTTGCAGTTCGCCCTCGCGACGGCCGTTATCGGCATCCTGCTTGGCCTTGGCGACGATCTCGGCAGCCTCGTGTTCGGCGTCCTTCCGCCGCAGGCGATCGAATATCTTGATCAGAACGAAAGCCATCCCGAAGGCTGCAACAGCCGTAAAGATGATGATGATGGTGACAACTTGCCCCGTAAGCGGCATGACCCTACCTCTCAGTTTTCAGTTCCAGAGTGCTTGGCAAACAGCGCACTGCGAAGTCATAGCCCGACAATACGGCTGCCGACATGCGGACCAGCCCATGGTACGGACCGCCGGCTAGAGACCGGCGGCGCATGCGAGCATCGAGAGGTTGGTTGAGTGACCCAATGCCCCGAGGGCAGGGCCTTGAAACCCCGCGCGCACTCAAAGCAAGACAAGAAGTGGTCATTAAGGATGAAACTCGTCGCGCCGCAAAAAGCAGCCCCCTGAACCCCCCGGGATGATTCCCGTGATGGCAGGGCAGATGCCCGTGATACCAGGGCAGGCATAAGCCCCGGCGGCGCGCTGATCCATCCTTGCCCAAGACAGTACGTCATCCAAGGGATGCTGAGGAGATGCGGCAATTCTTGGACAAGCGACCCACGTTCACGTAGTCGCCAGCCCCATTGTGCGACAGCCCAATCAACGACAACCATGCCGGCCACGACGGTTCGTCCTGTTTCCAGGATCCGCGCGGCGCGATCTGGCATCGCAATTAGCCACCGAAACAGAATAAGAATCCAACCTACCACTCGCTCAACCTCACGCATCCGTTGGTTCTTGCGGTCAATTCCAGAACCCGTCGAATACTCGCAATACACTATGCTCCGACATTCCAAGCGGATTGCCCGAAGCACCTCAGTTTATTAAATGGTGTTTTTCTAGTGGAAAGAGACACGAACCCTTCATTCTAACCGATGCCTTGCAAATTGCAACTGGAAACAATCCAAACGAGAAGTTAGGAAGTTAGGAGTTAGCATCGCATCATTGCAATTGGGGAGGCTCCCAATTATGATGGAAACTGAGCTTTGTGGATCGAATCTCTTCCTGAACAACGCGGCGGCACTCATTTAGCTCATCGTGGTTCCCGCCGGTCAGTTCGCATTTCTCACCGTAAGGGTGGGGGGAGCATGGAAACTGAGTCTTATCCTTTTGACCAACGACGATGGCATTTACGCCCCCGGACTGGCTGCCCTGCAAAGGGAACTGGCAAAGTTGGGTGAGGTTTGCGTCGTTGCACCGGCCACCGAACAAAGCGGCGTCGGCCATGCGATCACCTATTTGACCCCCCTGATTGTGAAGGAGGTCTTCCAGAACGAGCGGATGGCAGGGGGGAGCGATGAGCGTTGGGGTTGGGCCGTCGAAGGCAGCCCGGCCGATTGTGTGAAAATCGGCGTGGCGGAGTTCTGTCCGCAGCCGCCCGATTTGGTGGTCAGCGGAATCAACGCCGGCCTGAACGCGGGCATCAATATCCTTTACTCCGGCACGGTGGCCGCAGCCATCGAAGGCGCGTTTTTTGGCATCACCAGCATCGCGGTTTCGCTGCAATACGAACAGCATTTCCAGTTTGAAAAAGCTGCCTGCCTGACCCGCCGGATCATCGAGCAAATTCTGGCCGCCAAGGGACCGGAACCCGAGCTTTACAACATCAACATCCCCACGGCGGCCCTTTCCGGCGAGCCGCACCTTCAGGTCGTGCCGATGAACGTAACCCGTTACGGCGACCGCTTTGAGAAGCGCCAAGACCCGTTTGGCCGTCCGTATTATTGGCTCAAAAGCGGTCAGGCTCCGCTGCTCGCCGAACATGAGACCGACCTCTCCGCAATCGCCCAGGGCCGGATCACGATCACACCGCTGGACTTCAACATGACCAAACAAACCGTTCTGACGGAGATGGAGAAATGGCCGATTCGCCTCTCCCCACCGCCGGAAAGCCACGGAGGAGAAAGCCCATGAAGATTTTCTTTCTGCCCGTCTGCCTGATGTTTACGACCGGCTGCGGTCTGGAAGGGCCGATTCCGAGCGGTCCGAAGCCCGACGTTCCTGCCGTAAACAAGGCGGTGGAGCCGAATGCTACGGAAAAAAATGCCCCTGAAAATCAGAAGACGCCCGAGAAAACCACGGCCGAGATGAAACCCGGCACGGTGCGTGAGAAGGCGGCCGTGGGCATGGGCGAGAAAGGTCGCGGCTATGGTGGCGACATGATCACCATGCCGGTCAAGACTATGTGGACCGTCAGGGAACAGATTGTTTTGGGCCAGATACGAAAGGCACTGGATCTCTACAAGGCGAGCGAGGAACACTTTCCGAAGACGCATCAGGAGTTCATGGATCGAATCATCAAGGAAAACCATCTTCAATTACCCACGTTGCCGGCAGGACACCGCTACGTTTACGACCCGGACACGGACGAGTTAATGGTCGAAAGGCCCAATAACCTCTGAGGCCCCTGACAGAACTTTCTGTTCAGCGGCGCACTCAAACTACACCACCATGAGACTGCACCACGCGATTTTCTTCGTTCTGAGTAGCTTCGTTGTTTCCGCGGCCCAGGCCAGCGACGTAAGTTGGATCTTTCGCCCCGGTTATTACACGCATTCGCCGGTTACCGGCCAGCGCGTGGCCCAATACGAGCCGGAACGGCCGTCGATCGTGCCTAACGATCCGACCTATCAGGAAAGCGGCTACCGGCATCAGCTTATCCAGCTTGGCGCCGATCACTTAAACCTCGTGCAAACCTGGGGCGCGGGCACGGCGATCCGGCCCTATGGCGAGTGGGAACGTCCCTACCGCGCCGGAGCGACACCTTTCGGACCCTGGGGTAATCCGCAAGGCCCCTGGACACAGCCGTTTGATTCCTGGCAGAACCCTTACGGCCTGAACCGCCAGTCAAATGGCTACGGCCCGATGTCTTCCGGCCAGGGGCCTGCCGGTGCCGGGCCTGCCGGTGCCGGGCCTATTGGTGCTGGGGCCTGGCAGGCAGGACCGCAGGCGATGCCCGGCCAAGCCACTGCACCATATTCCAACGTCTCGCCTGGCCCATCAATGCCCGGGCCGAGGGGGCAACGCGGGCAGGCGATGTAGGCCGCGACACCGTGGGATGGGACTCAGTACTAGCCAACTTGCGACCTGGCTCTAAGGGCAGGCAATGTAGGCCGCGGCTCCGTGGGATGGGACTCAGTACTAGCCAACTTGCGACCTGGCTCTAAGGGCAGGTAATGTAGGCCGCGGCTCCGTGGGATGGGACTGGACAATTCGACGACTCCCCGCAAGAACGGTGGAGTTGCGCGGTGAAGCCTACGAGTCGCGTCTTCATGGCCATTTATGGTCATTCCCGGCGCAGCCGGTACTAGGCCCGCCCTTTAGGGCGGGTTTTGGAATGACCGTGATCGACCGCCCCCGCGTCCCGACCGCCGTAGGCGGTCGGGACGCGGGGGGAATGGGAGGTTTTGGTCGTGTAACCCGTGCTAAAGCACGGGCCTAATACCGCCTTCGGCGGAAAAGGGGCATAAATTCCCCTGAGCATCGGATCCACCGGTCACTTGATTTCCTGGCCCCGGTGTTGATCGCGGTTACGGCGGACTATCGGCCTGCACTTCTCGCCCCCGTTTTCTCGCCACCCGTTGAACAATCCCTCCCACGGTGGTAGACTTTCTGCTTGGGTTTCCAGTCGCGGTTGCAACGCAACTGGGATGAAATCGAGTCGGTGGGCTGCTGTGTCTTACCCTTTCCACGGCGGCCCGCCGGCCGGCCCAAAAAGAAAGGTAGTTTCTTTTGGCAGCCAAGAAGGCATCCTCCGCTCGTGCGAGCAAATCCAACGGCAACGGGGCAAATCTGGGGTTCGAGGCCAAACTCTGGCTGGCGGCCGACAAGATGCGCAACAACATGGACGCGGCAGAGTACAAGCACGTCGTCCTGGGGCTGATCTTCCTCAAGTACATATCCGACTCCTTCGAGGAGATGCACCAGCGGCTTCTGGCTGCCAAAGGAGAGGGAGCTGACCCCGAAGATGCCGACGAATACCGTGCCGAGAATGTCTTCTGGGTGCCGAAGGAAGCCCGCTGGGCGCACCTGCAAGGCAAGGCCAAGCAGCCGACTATCGGGAAGATCGTGGACGACGCGATGGTTGCCATCGAGCGAGACAATCCCCGGCTCAAGGGTGTTTTGCCCAAAGACTTCGCCCGGCCGTCGCTGGACAAGCAGCGATTGGGCGAACTGATCGACCTCATCGCCACCATCGGCCTGGGGAGCAAGGAGGACCGTTCCAAAGACATTTTGGGCCGGGTCTATGAATACTTCCTCTCCCAGTTCGCCAGTGCCGAGGGCAAAAGAGGTGGTCAATTCTGGACGCCCCGTTGTATTGACCGCCTGCTGGTTGAGATGCTGGCCCCGTACAAGGGCCGGGTCTATGACCCCTGCTACGGTTCCGCTGGCATGTTTGTCCAAAGCGAGAAGTTCATTGAGGCCCACGGTGGGCGAATTGGCGACATTGCAATCTACGGCCAGGAATCCAATCCTACAACTCGCAAATTGGCACTGATGAACCTCGCCATTCGCGGTATTGAGGGCGACCTTGGGGCAGAGAATGCCGACACCTTCCGCCGCGATCTGCACAAAGACCTGAAGGCCGATTACATTCTGGCGAATCCGCCGTTCAACGACTCTGACTGGTTTCGCAACGAAGAGGACGTGCGTTGGAAGTATGGCATTCCACCGAAGGGAAACGCCAATTATGCCTGGGTTCAGCATTTCATTCACCACTTGGCTCCCAGCGGCTATGCTGGGTTTGTGCTGGCAAACGGCTCGATGAGTTCCGGCCAGTCGGGCGAGGGCGAGATCCGCAAGGCCATTGTTGAGGCCGATCTCGTTGACTGCATGGTAGCCATGCCCGGTCAGTTATTCTACACCACACAGATCCCCGTCTGCCTCTGGTTCATCGCCCGCAATAGGAAGAACGGTCGGTTCCGGGATCGGCGAGGTGAGACGCTTTTTATCGACGCCCGCAAGTTGGGTGTCCTGATCGACCGCGTACATCGGGAACTGACCGACGAGGAAATCCAGCGGGTTGCCGATACGTACCATGCTTGGCGTGGCGATAAGGACTGCAAGAAGAAGTACAAGGATATTTCCGGCTTCTGCAAGTCGGCCAAACTTGAAGAGATCCAGCAGCATGGCCACGTCCTCACACCAGGCCGCTATGTCGGGGCCGAAGACGTGGAAGACGATGGCGAACCGTTTGGCGAGAAGATGCAGCGGCTGGTGGGTACTTTGACCGAGCAGTTCGCGGAGTCGCGAAAGCTCGAAAAGGCAATTCGCTCGAACCTGGGGGGCTTGGGCTATGGCGGGTGAGAAGTGGGAACTGGTGGACCGAGCGGCAGCGGCAGAGGCCATCCGGCGGATGAGCGAAGAGGATCTCCGTTTCCTTAACCGCCTGATTGTCGATCGGCTCAAGCTCATCGGCCAGGCCCGTAGTACGACCATGCTGGCCCGCTTCAACGTGGGCGACCGGGTGAGCTTTCAGAGCACATCCGGCGAGCGGACGGTTGGCGTCATCATCCGACTCAACAAGAAAACCGCCAGCATTGCCACCCACGACGGACAACAATGGAATGTCCACCCAGGATTCCTGGCTCCCGTTGACCCCGGAGACATCGAACTGCAAGGGAAAAGTCATGGTTGAGAAGACAACGGCACGCAGGAACGCGATAGCAATACGCTGGTTGAACGAACAGTTTGCGGAGTCAAGGAAGCTAGAAAAGGCAATTCGCTCGAAACTGGAGGGCTTGGGCTATGGCGCGTGAAACAATAACCGATTGCATCGTCGGTGACGTTGCGGCTACAAGCCGTAATGCGCTCGTTGGTGGACCATTCGGTTCAGATTTGGTTTCACGCGACTACGTGCCGAGCGGAGTTCCAGTCATTCGAGGTACGAACTTGGGCCACGGTAGATGGGTCGATGGCGATTTTGTATACGTGACGCCTGAGAAAGCCGACTCGCTTGTTTCCAACTGCGCCGCGCGTGGGGATCTCGTTTTCACGCAGCGGGGGACTCTTGGCCAAGTGGCATTGGTTCCGAAGATGGGCGCAGTCCGATACCTGATTTCACAGAGTCAGATGAAACTAACTGTCGATGCCGAGAAGGCCGACGCTATGTTTCTCTATTACGTTTTCACCAGCGCCGAGCAGCAGGCTTACATTCGACAGAACTCGATCCAGACCGGCGTGCCCCATACGAATCTCGGCATTCTACGCAACACGCCGCTGATCCTCCCGCCCCTCACTGTTCAAAAAGCCATTGCCCACATCCTCGGCACGCTGGACGACAAGATCGAACTGAACCGGCGGATCAATGAGACGCTGGAGGCGATGGCGCGGGCGATCTTCAAGAATTGGTTCGTGGACTTTGACCCCGTGCGAGCCAAGATGGATGGTCGGAAGCCCGAAGGCATGGATGCGGCTACGGCGAAGTTGTTTCCTGATGAGTTCGAGGAGTCGGAGTTGGGGCCGATACCGAAGGGGTGGAAGGTCACGACACTTGGCCAGGTTGCACAGAATGTCTCAAACACTTTTGACTTCAGCAGCAATGTTGATGTTGTGTTCGTCAACACCGGAGACGTTCTGGACGGTGATTTCCTTCACAGCAATCGAAGCGACCCAACCGGCTTACCGGGCCAGGCAAAGAAGGCGATCGCCCCAGATAATATCCTTCTTAGCGAGATTCGGCCAGCCAACAAGCGGTTCGCATATGTGGACTTCGATGCCAGCGAATACGTCGTCTCAACCAAGTTCATGGTGATTCGCGGTTCGTCCGAGATTCATTCCCGCTTGCTATATCGCATCCTGACTAGCACTGAAACGCTGACTGAATTTCAAATCCAAGCTGAGTCGCGATCCGGGACATTTCCGCAAATCACTTTTGATTCGGTAAGCTACCTCCCGATTGTTCTTCCCCCACGAACAATCCAGGACGCCTACCAATGGCTTATCACAAGAACTGACGCCCATATCAAAACAAACAAAACCCAATCTGGCGTTCTTGCTGCCCTGCGCGACACCCTCCTCCCCAAACTCCTTTCCGGCGAGATCCTCGCAGGTTCTGTCCCAAAGAGCATTAAGGCGGCAACGCGATGAGTTGGTTGTTGTTTATGGACGAAGTGCGACAAGAAATAAAAAGGAGGCAAAATCCATCCCGGCTGCCACAAAGGGCTCCCGGTCAGGCCGAGCCTCCAACAGAAGTGTCGGCTAGGATGGGGCTAAAGTCAAGAGCCTAAAGTCAAGGTGTGTGGCAAGATTTTCTGGCAAGCGCGTGGCACGGGCTTCCAGCCCGTGGAATTCGACACGGGCAAGATGCCCGTGCCACGGTGGCGTCCGTCTGCCAGAGAATCTTGCCACACACAAGTCAAGAAACATTCAAGCCCTACCCAAAGGTGGGTGTTATCGCGACATTTATCGCGACAGAATGTCGCGATAACAACCACTTTTGGGTGGTTTATGGTTTGATGGAGCAAATTGATAGTTGGGAAGAATCACCGAAGGCCAGCGGGTATTTTGATGCCCACGAATGATCGACAACCGACTTTGTCGATCATAAAACGCATTATGTGATCGACAAGCAGATTTGCCGGTCACCGCGATGATCGACAACCGAAAATGCAGTCCCTTGGACTGCCGCAGCTAAACCTTGCAAAGTATTTAAGCGAAAGGCCGGCCAGGCTCTATGCGATTATCGTAACCCTTTACGTCGTCAAAAGTTATTTATTTAGGCGATTGCCATGCCATCCCCCGGATTTAATGAATCCACCGTCGAAGAAGCCGCCCTGTCCTGGTTTGAGGAACTCGGATACGGGATCGGCCACGGCCCGACCATCGCCCCCGGCGAACCGGCCGCCGAGCGGGACTCCTTCGCGGATGTGGTTCTCGTTGGCCGACTTCGCGACGCCATTGACCGGATTAACCCCGACATCCCCCAGGAAGCCCGCGAGGAGGCACTTCGCAAAGTCCTCCTCCTCGACTCGCCATCGCTTGTTGGGGCCAACCAGATTTTCCACTGGATGCTGCGCGATGGCGTGGAGGTCGAGTACCGCCGCAAGGATGGCTCGATTGCGGGAGATCGGGTTCAACTCATCGACTACGACAACCTGGCCAACAACGACTGGCTGGCGGTCAATCAGTTCACGGTCATTGAGGGCCAGCGGAACCGCCGGGCTGACATCGTGGTCTTTATCAACGGGCTGCCGCTGGGCGTCATCGAACTGAAAAACGCGGCCGACGAGAACGCCACGATCTGGGAAGCCTGGAAGCAGTTGCAGACCTACAAGCAGGAAATCCCCTCCCTCTTCCACTACAACGAGATGCTGATCGTCTCGGACGGGCTGCAAGCCCGGATCGGCTCGCTGACGGGCAACAAGGAGTGGTTCAAGGTCTGGCGGGACGATCGTGGCACGGGCTTCCAGCCCGCGGATGAGAAAGAAAGCGGCCAAGATGGCCGTGGCACGGGCTTCCAGCCCGGGAATGAGAAAGAACGCGGCCAAGATTGCCGTGGCACGGGCTTCCAGCCCGGGAATGAGAAAGAATGCGGCCAAGATGGCCGTGCCACGGGCTTCCAGCCCGGGAATGAGAAAGAATGCGGCCAAGATGGCCGTGCCACGGGCTTCCAGCCCGCGGATGAGAAAGAAAGCGGCCAAGATGGCCGTGCCACGGGCTTCCAGCCCGCGGATGAGAAAGAACGCGGCCAAGATGGCCGTGCCACGGGCTTCCAGCCCGCGGATGAGAAAGAATGCGGCCAAGATGGCCGTGCCACGGAGGGTTTGGTACGGATTCGACAGGGGTCTTATTTGCCGCATTGGACTCGGGAAGGAGGTGTCTACGCCGTCAACTTCCGTCTTGGGGACACGCTTCCGCAGGACGTGGTTGCAGCATGGAAACATGAGAGGGAAGAAATTATCCGCCGCGCCGAACAGGCAGGGCGGGAGATCAGCCCTGCGGAGAGCAAGCGGCTTCAGGCATTGTTCTCGGACAAGGTTGAAAAGTATCTTGATGCGGGCCACGGCAAGTGCTGGATGCAGCGACCAGAGATTGCCACGTTGGTCGAAAACTCATTGAAGCATTTCGAGGGCGACCGTTATCGGTTGATTGCCTGGTGCGTTATGCCCAATCACGTCCATGTTGTTTTCAAGCCGATCGGCGTTCACAAGTTGCACCAGATCGTGCATTCCTGGAAATCATACACGGCTAACGAGGCCAACCGGTTGTTGCATAGGAAGGGGATGTTTTGGCAGCCTGAACCCTATGATCATCTGATCCGCGACGAGGACGATCTAATCCATTCCGTGGAATACGTATTATCCAATCCCACGGCAGCCGGGCTGAAGAATTGGAAGTGGGTTGGCTTTGCGCCGGACATCCTGGCAATCGTTGATGGCCGTGGCACGGGCTTCCAGCCCGCGGATGAGAAAGAAAGCGGCCAGGATGGCCGTGGCACGGGCTTCCAGCCCGTGAATGAGAAAGAAAGCGGCCAGGATGGCCGTGGCACGGGCTTCCAGCCCGTGAATGAGAAAGAACACGGCCAGGATGGCCGTGGCACGGGCTTCCAGCCCGCGAATGAGAAAGAACGCGGCCAAGATGGCCATGGCACGGGCTTCCAGCCCGCGGATGAGAAAGAACACGGCCAGGATGGCCGTGCCACATCGATCCTGGAATTGGAAGTGCTTATTCGCGGCGTGTTCGATAAGGAGCGGCTGTTGAAGCTGCTGCGGTTCTTCGTCGCCTTCGAGGAAGACAAGGACCGGGGGCAGGTCTACAAGATCCTGGCAGGCTACCACCAGTTCCATGCCGTGCAGAAGGCGATGGACGCTATCGTCGAGGCATCACGGCCGACCGGCGACCGTCGCTGCGGCGTGGTCTGGCACACGCAGGGTTCCGGCAAGAGTCTCACAATGCTCTTCTGTGCTGGCCAGATCATTCTCCACCCGGAGATGGACAATCCTACGATCGTCGCCCTGACCGACCGCAACGACCTGGACGACCAGCTTTTCGGCCAGTTCCAACGCTGCCATAAACTGCTGCGGCAAGAGCCGGTGCAAGCTGAATCGACGGCCCACCTCCGCGAACTGCTCCAGGTGGCCTCCGGGGGCGTGGTCTTTACCACGATCCAGAAATTCATGCCCGACGAGAAGGGCGGGCGGATGGAGCCGCTTTCCCTGCGGCGGAACATCGTCGTCATTGCCGACGAGGCCCACCGTAGCCAATATGACCTGATCGACGGCTTGGCCAGGAATCTCCGCGATGCCCTGCCGAATGCCTCGTTTATTGGCTTCACCGGCACGCCGATCGAGAAGCACGACGCCAACACGCGGGCGGTGTTCGGCGATTACCTCTCGGTCTATGACATCCAGCGGGCAGTCGCGGACGGCGCGACGGTGCCGATCTACTACGAGAGCCGGATTGCCAAGCTGGCCCTCAACGAGTCGGAACTGCCCAAGGTCGATGCCGAGTTCGAGGAGATTACCGAGGGCGAGGAGATCGACCGCAAGGAGAAGCTCAAAACGAAGTGGGCGGCCCTGGAGGCGTTGGTGGGCGACCCAAAGCGGATCAAGCTCATTGCTCGGGATCTGGTGGACCACTACGAGCGGCGGCTCGATGCAATGGACGGCAAGGCGATGGTTGTCTGCATGTCGCGGCGGATCTGTGTTGACCTTTACAACGAGATCATCAAATTGCGGCCCCGATGGCACAATGAGGACGATGAGCAGGGCGAGATTAAGATCGTGATGACCGGCAGCGCGTCGGACAACTCGGAATGGCAGCAGCATATCCGTAACAAGCCCCGGCGAAGGGAACTGGCCGTACGGTTCAAGACTCCCGGCGACCCGTTCCGGATCGTGATCGTCCGCGATATGTGGCTGACCGGCTTCGACGCCCCCTGCCTGCACACGATGTACATCGACAAGCCGATGCGGGGGCACGGGCTGATGCAGGCTATTGCACGGGTGAATCGGGTCTTTCGCGATAAACCGGGCGGGTTGGTGGTAGACTACCTAGGGCTGGCCGACCAGTTGAAGCAAGCCTTGGCGACCTACACCGAGAGTGGTGGCCAGGGTACACCCAGCATCGACACCGAGGAAGCCGTGGCCGTGTTGCTGGAGAAGTACGAGGTTTGCTGCGGCATGATGCACGGTTTCTACGGGACGGAGGGCCGTGGCATGGGCTTCCAGCCCATGAAATTAGGCCAGGAGGATCACGGCCAGGATGGCCGTGCCACGTGGATCACAGGCACGCCGGCCGAGCGGTTGGGGCTGATTCCGCCCGGTCAGGAGCATGTCTTGCAGCAGGAGGATGGCAAGCCACGGTTCATCCGGGCCGTGACCGACCTGTCGCGAGCCTTCGCCCTTTGCGCAGCCCACGATACGGCAATCCGCCTCCGTGACGACATATCGTTCTTCCAGGCGGTGCGGGCAGCATTGACCAAGCCCTCCGGCGAGCGAATGACCGGCGACGACCTGGACCACGCTGTTAGGCAACTTGTCTCCAAGGCGATTATCGCCTCCGACGAGGTAATCGATGTCTTCACGGCGGCTGGACTGAAGAAACCGGACATATCCGTTTTGTCGGACGAGTTCCTGGCGGAAGTTCGCGGACTGAAGTATAAGAACGTGGCAGCGGAACTGCTGGCAAAACTGTTGGGCGGTGAGATCAAGGCGCGGGCCAAGCGGCAGTTGGTGCAGTCGCGGGCGTTTTCCGAGATGCTCAAAAAAACGCTCAACGCCTACCACAACCGGGCTATCGCCACACAGGAGATCATTGAGGAACTGATCCGACTGGCCAAGGAGATGCGGGAAACCGCAAATCGCGGTAATGACCTGGGGCTGAACGACGACGAGATCGCCTTTTACGACGCCCTGGCGATGAACGAGAGTGCCGTCAGGGCTATGGGCAGCGACGAACTGAAGGTAATCGCGGCCGAGTTGGTGACCCAGGTCCGGAAAAGTGTGACCATCGACTGGACGGTGCGGGAAAGTGCCCGCGCCAGGATTCGCGTCATGGTTCGGCGGATACTCCGCAAGTACGGCTATCCGCCCGACTTGCAGGAGGAGGCAACGCGGACGGTGCTGGAGCAGGCAGAGCTTATGTGTGCGGACTGGGCGGGGTAGGCTAAGGGTTGCCTTACGGCCACGGCAGGAAGCCTTCCGGGACTTCGGGTTCGCTCGCCTTTCCAACCCAGCGATAAATCGCTGGGCTATTGTCAAATGTCCCTCCGGGACAAACCGCCACACTCCCGGTATCCTTGTTCGCGAATCTGTGAGTCAGGTTTCCGGCGGTTTGCACGGACTTTTGGGGCTAATCATTTTTTCCGCGGCTTCCCCCGAAAGTATAGAATTTGATTTCCGAAAGAATTGTGTAACGGCAGAAATCTTCAAAATTCCTCTTTACCTCCCTTGAGGCCCCGATGGCCAAACGTACCGACAAAAGTCAGAAATCACTCTTCGATTCTCAAGAGCCGGAAATTTTGCCGGAGGAATCCACCCTTTCGCCAAAGGTCGGGCCGGCTGCCTTGGAATCGATGCAACCCGTTAGGGCTGCATTCGTCTCCGTACATCCGTCTGATTCAGCGAGGGAAGCCCTGGTAGGTCAGGCTGGAAAGCCTGACGTACTGGAAGCCGGAATGCCATCGCCTCCGCCCGAAAGTCTGGCCGGTCAAACGGTCTGGGTGGTCGATGCCCACTCCTTGATCCACCAGGTTTTTCATGCCATTCCGGACATGACCAGCCCCAGCGGCCAGCCGGTCAATGCCGTCTATGGTTTTACCCGGGATCTGCTTTATTTACTCGAATCAAAACAGCCCGATTTTCTTTTCTGTGCCTTCGATCTGCCGGGCAAGACATTTCGGCATGCGCTCTACGAGCAGTACAAGGCTGGCCGCCCCGCCATGCATGTGGATTTAGTGCCGCAGATTGGCTTCGTTCATCGCATGGTCGGGGCTTTGGGCATTCCCCTGCTGGCCCATGTTGGATTTGAGGCTGACGACATCGTGGCCACGGTCGCCCGGCTGACCGACGAACTGGGCGGGCGATGTTTCATTGTGAGCGGCGACAAGGACTGTCGGCAACTGATCACCGAGCACGTCAAGCTCTACAACATCCGCAAGAACGAGGTCATCGATCGCACGGTCTTGCGGCAGGAGTGGGGCGTTGCACCGAAGCAGGTGGTCGACTATCAAGCCCTGGTCGGCGATTCGACCGACAATGTACCCGGGGTGCCTTTGATCGGCCCCAAGGCAGCCCGCGACCTGTTGGAAAAATATGGCACCTTGGAGCATATTTTCGAGCACGTGGACGAGGTCAGCGGCGCGGCCAAGAAGGAGAACCTCAAGAAATATCGCGAGCTGGCCCTGCTCAGCCGGCAGCTCGTGAAGCTCGACGCCCACGTGCCGGTGGAGATTTCATGGAAATCGGCTCGGCCGGATGGCGGCGATCACGCTCGGGCACGCGCTCTGTTCGAGGAATTCGGCTTCCGTCGCCTTGCTGAGCGGCTGCCTGCAATCCGCGACACGACGAAGCAGGCGGAGGGCGAGGCCCCGGCCAGCAAGCCGGCCTATAGCACGATCGACACGCCCGAGGCCCTTGAGGCACTCGTGATCGAAATGCGTCGGCAAAAGCAGATTTCGGTCGATACGGAGACAACGCATATCTGGCCACGGTGGGCCGAGATCGTTGGAATTTCGTTTTCCTGGAATGAGCATCAGGCGTATTATCTTCCGTTGCTTGGACCGGAAGGCTCGCGGTTGCTCGATTCCCAAGCGACACTTAATGCCTTGCGGCCGATACTGGAAGACCCGGCAATCGGCAAGCTTGGCCAAAACCTGAAATACGATCGCATTGTGCTCCGCAACGCCGGCATTGAATTGGCCGGCACGCCTTTCGACACGATGGTCGCCAGCTATCTCTTGGACGCCGGACAGCGGAATCATAACCTCGACGACTTGGCGAAGCGATACCTCCATCATGTTACCATCAAGATCGAAGAGCTGATCGGTTCGGGCAAGCATCAGAAGCGCATGAACGAGGTTCCTGTGCCGCAGATTACCGACTACGCCGCTGAAGATGCTTTGGTGCCGGTTCGTTTACAGCCGATCCTCGCACGCCGGCTGGAAGAGGAGAGCCTGGGGCCGCTGTTTCGCGACCTGGAGATGCCGCTGATTGACGTGCTGGTCGAACTGGAATACAACGGCGTGAAGGTCGATATCGCACGCCTGGCCGAGCTTAGCCGCAGCTACGGCGAGCATATACAACGGTTGCAGCAGGAGATTTATGCCTTGGCCGGTCGCGAGTTCAACATCGCCTCGCCGCGGCAGCTTCAGGATATTCTCTTCGTCGAGCAGAAGCTGCCGGTAATCAAACGGACGGCCAAGACGGGACCAAGCACCGATGTCGATGTGCTGGAGGAGTTGGCTCTAAGGCATCCCCTGCCGGCGAAGATCGTCGAGTATCGGCAATACGCCAAGCTCAAGGGAACTTACGTCGATGCCCTGCCACAGATGGTCCATCCGCGCACCGGCCGGGTTCATGCCTCGTTTAACCAGGTCGTCACGGCCACGGGTCGGCTCAGTTCGCACGATCCCAATTTGCAGAACATCCCCGTGCGGACCGAGGCCGGTCGTGGGATTCGTTCGGCCTTTGTCCCCGGCGAGGAAGGATGGACGCTGGTGGCGGCCGACTATTCGCAGGTCGAATTGCGGGTTCTGGCCCATTACACGGCCGACGAACAACTCTGCGATGCCTTCCAACATGACGAGGACATTCACGCCCGCGTGGCTGGCCAGGTCAACAACGTACCGCTGGAGCAGGTGACCGAGGACATGCGCCGGCAGGCGAAAGTAGTGAACTTTGGCACGATCTACGGGCAGGGCGCGGGCGGCCTTTCGCGGCAGTTGGGCATTGATCGCGAGACGGCCTCGAAGTTCATCCATAGTTACTTTCAGACCTATCCGGGGATCGAGCGGTTTCTCATTGAATCGCTGGCCGAGTGCCGCAAGCAAGGCTACGTGACAACGATCCTCGGCCGCCGCCGCGCGATCGAAGGCGTGCGGGCCGACGCCGGCCGTTCGCGGAACATGGCCGAGCGCACGGCCGTGAACACGATCATTCAAGGTTCAGCCGCCGATTTGATGAAGCTGGCCATGATCGCCGTTTATCGCCGCTTGAAGCGAGAACAACATCCGGCGCGGATGTTGTTGCAGATCCATGACGAGTTGATCTTCGAGGTGCCGGCTGAGCAGGTCGGTTATTTGGCTCAACTCTTGCGAGAAGAGATGTCGGGCGTTTATCCGCTGCGCGTGCCGCTGAAGGTGGACGTGAAAGCCGGGCCAAACTGGGCAGATGCGAGGGGGATATGAAAATCCTCGGTCTCCTTGGCGGTGTGGCAAGCGGCAAGAGCTTGGTCTCCCGGCAACTGGCTGAATTGGGTGCCGTGGTGCTCGATGCCGATCATGCGGGCCACGAGGCTTTGCGGCTGCCGAGTATCGAAGCAGCCGCCCGCGAGCGATGGGGGGATGCGGTGTTTGGTCTGGATGGGCATATTGACCGCTCAAAGTTGGCGAAAATTGTCTTTGGCCCACCCCCCGATGGGCCAAAAGAACGGAAATTCCTCGAAGAGTTGATCCATCCGGAGATCGGCCGGCGGCTTTTGGCCCAGGCGGAGTTGCAAAAATCGGGTTCTCCCTTGGCCGTGCTGGATGCCGCATTGATTTTTGAGGCCGGGTGGGATGAACTGTGTGATTACTTCGCTTTTATCGACGTTCCACGAGAGGTGCGGTTAGCCCGGGCTTTGCAACGGGGGTGGACGGAAGCGGATTTCACAGCACGGGAGGCGGCTCAAGAATCTTTGGACTCCAAGCGTACACGTGCCGATGTGATTATTGACAACTCAGGCTCTGTCGATCATACTCAAGTACGGGTCCAGTGCCTTTGGCAGTTCCTTGTCAGTTAATCCCCCCTTTGCGATTTCCTCGCACCAGCAACTTTCAACGATTGCAGCCCAACCCCCTGCAATCCAACCCGCCGCTGACGCCTTCCGCGCGTCGGCACCTATCTTTGTCAGGAGTTCGATCGATGCCTTCTCCCCGCCCGTTCGGTTTTCAGTGTGACGAAAGTCCCGAGAAGGCTGATCAATTCAATCAGATCAAACCGGACGACCAGCCGAATCGCGTCGAAAATAATGCGGGAGAAGCCGACTATCATTCCTCCTACGACGATGAAGAACCGCTTTCGCTGGCCGAAGAGATTGTGTCCGGCACCGAGAGTCCTCCCGACGACATCCAGGACCATTACGAGCAGCTCAAACAGACCGGTGACACGCACATCGCCGAGTTGCAGAAGATGTCGATGGCCGAATTGATCGAGGAGGCCCGCAAGGACAACCTCACCGACTACGCCGGCATCAAGAAGCAGGATCTGATTTTCAGAATCCTCAAGGAGCGTGTCAAGCTTAATGGCCTGATGTACGGTGAAGGAACACTCGAAGTGCTGCCCGATGGTTTCGGCTTCCTCCGCAGCCCCGATTACCACTACCTCTCTTGCCCGGACGACATTTATGTCTCGCCGAGCCAGATCCGTCGCTTCGGCTTGCAGACGGGCACGACCGTTTCCGGACAGATCCGTCCACCGAAGGAGAACGAGCGATACTTCGCCCTGCTGCGTGTCGAGGCGATCAACTACCAAGACCCGAACCTATCGACCGGCAAGGTTGCCTTTGAGGAACTGACGCCGCTGCATCCCGACGTCCGCATCCGCATGGAGGCCGAGCCAGACGAAATCAGCATGCGGGTCGTCGACATGATCGTGCCGATCGGATTCGGCCAGCGCGGTTTGATCGTCAGTCCGCCGCGGGCCGGAAAAACGATTCTCATGCAGAAAATGGCCAAGGCGGCCCTGGCCAATTATCCCGACCTTTATGTCTTCATGCTCTTAATCGACGAGCGGCCGGAAGAGGTCACCGACATGGAACGGCAGGTCAAAGGCCGCAACTGCGAAGTCATCAGCTCGACCTTCGACGAACCGGCTGCACGGCACATCCAGGTCTCGGAAATGGTGCTGGAGAAAGCCAAGCGGATGGTCGAGTGCGGCTTCGACGTGCTGATCTTCCTCGATTCAATCACGCGACTTGCCCGAGCATGGAACTCCGAGTGTCCCAACTCGGGCAAGATCCTCTCCGGCGGTGTGGATGCCAATGCCCTACAGCGGCCGAAGCGGTTCTTCGGTTCGGCCCGCAAGGTCGAGGAAGGCGGCTCACTGACGATCATCGGCACGGCACTGGTCGATACCGGCAGCCGCATGGACGAAGTAATTTTCGAGGAGTTCAAAGGCACGGGTAATCAGGAAATCGTGCTTGATCGCAAATTGGTCGATCGACGAATCTGGCCGGCGATCGACATCAACTGCAGCGGGACGAGGAAGGAAGAGATGCTGTTTGACCCGGAAGAATTTCGCCGCATCAGCGTCCTTCGGCGGGTACTCAGCGACATGAACCCGCCCGACGCCATGGAACTGCTCGTCACGCGGTTGCAGAAGACGAAGACGAACGCCGAATTCCTCATGAGCTTGAATGCGAAGTTCCAATGATTACCGTTACAGTAGGATAGAGTTTCAACCTGCCTGGGCGCAAAAGCCGTTATGAGGCAAGGATTCCGATGATCACCATATATGAAGGTACGCCATCCGCCAGCAAAGGCCGTTTCGCCATTGTTGTGGCACGGTTCAACCAGTCGATCACCGGGCGGATGTTGGACGGTGCCGTGCAGACACTCATGGCCCACGGCATTCCCGACGAGCAGATCGACGTGGCCTGGGTTCCCGGCGCGTTCGAGATCCCCACGGTCGCCGCGCGACTGGCCTCGGACGGACGGCATGTGGCCATCTTGTGCCTGGGTGCCGTGATTCGCGGCCAAACGACGCACGATCAGCATATCAATCGAGCCGTAAGTATCGCCCTGGCTCAGTTGGGCACGCAGTACAAGATGCCGCTGATTTTCGGTATCCTCACCTGCGAGACGCTCGAACAGGCGATTGCACGTAGCGGCGGCTGTGTGAGTACGACCGGCAAGGACGATGTCCAGGCCCACTTGGGCAATAAAGGCGTCGATTGTGCCGAGGCCGCATTGGAAATGGTAAACCTTTTGAATAAATTACCGGGATTGTAGCGCAGGCGTCCCGCCTACGTTTTCGGTTTTGAAACCGCTCCCAAAACTTATACACCGATCGGAAACGACCCTTGAGCATACGACCCAGAACCTTTGCCCGCGAAATTGCCTTCCAGGTTCTCTATCGCGAAGACTTGAATCCCAATCAGCCCGGGGCGGTCACCGTTTACAGCGACGTGCTATTGGACCAGGGTCGCCAGACCCGCGAACTAACGGAGTTCGTCCGTCATCTGGCCGAAATGCGCGATCAGGAGGACGCAATTTCGGCCGACGAAGGCGAACTCTATTCGCAATGGCTGCGGACACCGTCGCTCGTGGAATTTTCACGCTTGCTGATCCAGGGCGTGGCAGGAAATCGTGCGGAATTGGACCAGAAGATTACCGCTGCCGCTGAGAACTGGAGTGTGCCGCGGATGGCCGCCACCGATCGCAACCTATTGCGGCTCGGTGCCTACGAGATGTACTTTACCGATACGCCGGTCAAGGTCGTGATCGACGAAGCCATCGAGTTGGCCAAGCAGTTTGGCGGTGCCCAGTCGGCACAGTTTGTCAATGGAATCCTTGATAAACTAATGCAGCAAAAGAAAAGGAGTTAGAAGTTAGGAGTTAGGAGTTAGGATATTTTCGGCTCTTCCGGTTTTGGTACGGAATGCGAATGATTGTAGGGTGGGGAGAGCGCAGCGAGCCCCACCAACTCTGTTTCGGCCCGCTTTTGGTGGGGCTCGCTGCGCTCTCCCACCTACGTTTGCTCCCAACTCCTAACTCCTAACTCCTAACTCCTAACTCCCAACTCCCAACTCCCAACTCCCAACTCCCAACTCCCAACTTCCTCCTCCCATGGGCTTATTTGAAAAACTCAAGCAGGGTCTGAAAAAGACCGCTCAGTTCCTCAGCACCGACATCCGGGATCTCTTCAAAAGCCAGGGACAGTTGGTTGACGATAAGTTCATCGATCAACTGTTTGAAACGCTCATCAAAACCGACATGGGCGTCGAGGCCGCACGAGAAATTGCCGACGAAATCCGAGCCAGCTTCCGCGCCCGCGTCGTAGAGATGGACGAGATTCTGGAACAGATTAAAAAAAAGCTCAAGGTGATGCTGGCCCAGCCCGCCGACCCGATCCACTATGCCTCAAGCGGCCCAACGGTAATCATGGTGGCCGGCGTGAACGGTGCGGGCAAGACGACATCGATCGCCAAACTGGCCGCCATGTTCCAGAGCGAGGGCAAGAAGGTCGTACTCGGTGCCGCCGACACCTTCCGGGCCGCGGCGGTCGAGCAGTTGACCATCTGGGCCAAGCGATTGGGGGCGGAGATCGTCACCGGCGCGTCCGGCAGCGACCCGGCCAGTGTGGCGCATCGTGCCGTCGCACATGCCCTTCAGTTCGGCGCCGATGTTTGCATCATCGACACAGCCGGTCGCCTGCAAACCCAGCAGAATCTAATGCAGGAGCTATCCAAAATCCACCGCGTGTTGGGCAAGCAGATCCCCGAGGCCCCGCATGAGGTGATTCTGGTCCTCGACGCCACCACGGGCCAGAACGGCATCAGCCAAGCCAAGCATTTCACCGATGCCGTGCGCTGCACTGGCCTGGTGCTAGCCAAGCTTGACGGCACGGCCAAAGGAGGTGTTGTGGTTGCCATTCGCCAGACCGTCGGGCTACCCGTGAAGTACATCGGCGTCGGCGAGCAAGCCGAGGATCTCGCCCTCTTCGATCCGGACAAATTCGTCGATGCGCTTTTTGAGGACATGAAGTGAGTCGGGCCAGATTGCAAAGTGCAGCTCTCCGCCGGGTTTGCGGATAATTGTGGTGCGGGCGTCCCGCCTGCCCAAGAGGTTGTGGTTGAACCAGGCAGGCGAGACGCCCGCACCACAAACTTGGCGGAGAGCCCAAAGTGCCAATGTTGAGTTGGACATCGCCACTTTGGTATAATGATAAATTTCAGTTTAGTAAAGTGCCTTGTAGGTTCGTCCGATGCAAGAAATTCTCCGGAAAATTCCGTCTGTCGAGGTGCTGTTGCAAGATGAGCGAGTGGCCCAGTGCGCTGCGGGTATACCGCGAAGAATTGTCGTGGGTTGCCTGCGTGCGGCCGTCGAGCAGGTCCGCGCGGCGGTAAAGGTCGATCCCGCCGGCCATGCCGGTGCTATGGCTATTCGCGACACCATCTTGGAGCGGCTCCGCCAGGGTATTCGCGACGCTATTGGCCCGCATTACCGCTCCGTGGTGAATGCTACGGGCATTATCCTGCATACCGCGTTGGGGCGGGCCGCGCTGCCAGCCCGAGCGATCCGACAGATTGCCGAGGAGTTGTGTGGTTACTCGCTGCTCCAGGCGGATCTTGCCAGCGGGCTGCGGTCGAAACGCGACACTCGGATCCAATGGCTACTGCAACAATTGACCGGCTGTGAAGCCGCCACCGTGGTCAATAATAACGC
>Ga0194058_10000328_pt1 | contig 22325 bp, 14 predicted proteins | sample SepL4417m_MetaG_FD_155490 | JGI IMG/M metagenome (GOLD analysis project Ga0194058, IMG submission 155490) | Anoxic zone freshwater microbial communities from boreal shield lake in IISD Experimental Lakes Area, Ontario, Canada - Sep2016-L442-17m | ecosystem: Environmental > Aquatic > Freshwater... | reverse complement strand
AAATACACGGATAGCCTGATTAACTGAATAGCTATAACGACAATGAAACTTTTATTACCGAATATTAACGATAAAGGGTACATTATAAAGACAAAATCATTCCAAAATACGCAGTTTTTAAAACTATAGTTATTGATCAAAACTCGATAAATTTGATTAGTGCTTCTGCTTTTTTGCATGATAAGCATCCATTACATTCCGGATTATTACTAAAATACCCTGGATATATATAGAAATAGGTACCGCGTGCGACGATTAGTTATTGTATTAAATTTACTGGTTGGCTCATCATTGCTGACCTCATCTGCGGAGATTATGGCGGCCTCTGTAGTCACTGCTGAAAATAATCACCTGAGCGGACATGCACCACGTTCACGCGTAAAAAATAAAAACGCCCGCTTGCATTCTGTTAAGCAAAATAACGTAAAAAATCCGGGAGACGTTTGGGAGCGCATTCGTTTAGGTATGAGAATACCTCGACCCAGCCAAGTGACCACTCAGCCGAATCAAATCCTCGAAAACGGCACGAGTCAATCTGCCCCCACCCTTATTCAAAAAGGCATTGATCTCTCGCTTAATCAGGCTAATTCATCCGCTACCGTTAGCAACGCTATACCGCTTTTATCTGCAAAAGCTCAATCAGAACGAATGCTGGCTTTGCAAAAACTCAGGCTGCCGACCACCGCCACGACAGCAGAATATAAATACACACCTTATGGTCGTCTTAAACTTAATGCCGCTCTCTCTTCAAGAACAGGCAACAAGATAGCGTTGCCTGGCCAGGCACTTGCCTCAAAAAACGCTAGCCTGAATGAAAATCCTGCCGTTCAAACACGACTCCGTTCGCGTATTGACTTAAATCCAAGACTGCACCGACTGGACTTAAGAATTCCTTCTGAATTACTGGTAAACTCTGCTTCGGAGCCGGAAAAACCGCTTAAATCAAAATATTTTGATAACGCAGAAACCTCGGAAAACACTTCACAACCTCCTGTCGAACAACGCTTGACGAGGCTAATCCCGCACCATGAAAACACCCCACAACACCCTGTCGAACAACGCTTAACGAAGCTAATCCCGCACGACACCAAAGAAACGATTAAGTATGAGCGGGTTAATAAGCATGTCGTTTGGTATGCTCAACACAGTAGTTATCTGTATCAAGTAACTGATCGTGCACGCCCCTATCTTTATCACATCGTTGAAAGTCTCAGCCAACATAAATTGCCTTACGAACTGGCCTTGTTGCCTATTGTAGAAAGTGCTTATCAGCCGACTGCACTATCGCCCAAAAGCGCCGCCGGACTCTGGCAATTTATTCCCAGTACGGGACTTGATTTTGATTTGCATCAAAACGGGCAGTATGATGACCGGCTTGATATTACGGCCTCCACTCAGGCGGCCATGCGTTATATGTCATTTCTTAATCAGCATTTTAATGGTGACTGGTTGCTTGCTTTGGCGGCCTATAATTGTGGACTGGGAACCGTGGATAACGCGATTAGTCGCAATGTCGCTGAAGGGTTTGACACTGATTACTGGTCTTTGCGCTTGCCTGAAGAAACCCAAGAGTACGTGCCCCGTTTCCTGGCATTATCCAGCATCTTTGCCAACCCTGATGCGCATGGCTTAAAGTTTGCACAGATTAGAAACGAACCCTATTTTGTTAAAGTCAAAATTGATCGCAAGCATGACATTGACTATCTGGCTGAAAAAGAATTTAAAGAAGTAGCCGAAATGGCCAATCTGGGTTATGAGCAATTCAGTCGCCTTAATCCCGGCTATCTCGATCCCAAACTAGCCACTGAAGGCCCCTACACGTTTCTTATGCCTGCGGCTAACGCCGAGCAATTACATCAACGATTGGACAGTATCGCTCAATTTGTTAATCAATCGGCATCGGTAACAACCGCACATGCGCCTTTGAAAAGAAGAACCTTGTTTATGCTGGATGAGCAAAAAACCGCATTATCCCGGCTAACTGACATAACCTTGCCTACAGGGACTGATTTAATAAAAGTCGCTGACCCGTTCTTGTCACTGACCCTGAACACCAATCAAACAACTCCCCGGATAGCGAACCAATCGGTCATATCACCTGTTGAATTGAACCCGGATTCAAAACGCCTAAAGAAAAATATATAGCAGCGCAGCATCTTGCTCTCTCCCCGTAGACATCAACTTAAGACATTTCACCACGAAGAACACGAAGATCACGAAGAAAAACCAAAGAAAAATCTTCGTGTCTTCGTGGTCTGTAATATCTTTAAATTGATGTGTATGAGGCATCTTGCTCCCTCTCCCACCGGGAGAGGGTTGGGGTGAGGGGATATAAGTGGTCAAGTTATTTTATGCACGTTCCTAATCAATCGGTATCTTCAACAAAAGCCATTGCCGACCAGCTAACGATATGCTTGAGATCAAGCCGCGATGTTAACGTGTGTATGGCTTTTTCCACTTTTTCCGGCTCATCATAAAACTCTATAATCAAGGGTAATTCCAGTGACAAAGTCAACAGGGAAGACGTATGTACATCGCGATTTTTACCAAAACCGGCAATGCCCCGAATAATGGTAACCCCCTGGATTTTTTCTTCATCATGCAGAATATCCAACGCCTGATTTAACTGGTCATGCCCTTCAAGGGTATAAATTCTGGCGATAGTCACTTCTTTTGTACTCATATCTGCTTACCCACTAATAAACCCAGCCAAATAACAAAAAGACAACTTAAGCCGTTACCTACAAAAGTACCCAGCATTAAATTGGTATGGGACTCAAATGAATAACCATGCTCAATCAAAAACAAAATTAAATACAAACCGGATAACGTTAAATAAGTACCGACCATAATCACCATAATAGCGGCGCGGTATTCCATGGAAAGCGCTACTTTTTGTAACAAGATAGTCGCGATAATGCCAATTAAAAAAGCACCGATGGCATTGACTATCAACAGTGCGAAAGGAATAACGCCACCACTCCAATGAAACAGGCCGCCCGAATACAAAAATAACGTTCTGCCGCACAGCAAACCCACCCAGACCGCCAATAAACAGCCAACCACACTGACCACTATATTTAAAGCCGCCTTGTTTAAACTACCCTGCTCCAGCAGATAAATAGTTTCCAGGGAAAAAGTGGAAAAGGTCGTAAATGCGCCAATAAAACCCACCAATATGGCCGCCCTATATTCCAGGGTAATAGCGATGCGTTGCAAAATAAGGGCTTCGGTGAGCAAACCGATTAAAAATGAACCCACCACGTTGACGACCAACGTGCCATAAGGAAAGCCCCTACCCAGCCATTGATAAAGACCGGTAGAGACTAAAAAGCGCACGACTGCGCCACAAGCTCCTCCTAATGCAATCGCTATTATTTGATTCATGGTTAAAACTTGATAAAGTGTTCCCGGTAATAACGCAGTTCTTCAATGGATTCAATAATATCGTCCAGGGCTTGATGTTTGGATTCTTTATTAAAGCCGTCTTTTACAGTCGGTGCCCATCTTGCCGCCAGTTCTTTAAGCGTTGACACATCAATATTTCGATAATGAAAATACGCCTCAAGCGTGGGCATATAGCGGTACAAAAAGCGCCGGTCTTGACCAATACTATTGCCACAAATCGGTGAAGTATTGGCCGGCACCCATTCTTTAAGAAACTCAAGCGTTAGTCGCTCTGCTTCAGCCGCATTAATCGTGGATGCCTTAACGCGCTCAATTAAACCGGATTGGCCATGATGCTTTTGGTTCCATTCATCCATTGCCGCCAGTGCTGCATCAGACTGATGCACGGCCAAAACGGGGCCGTTGGCAACAATAGTTAAATCTTTATCCGTGACTACTGTCGCAATTTCAATGATTAAATCACTGTCCGGGTTAAGCCCCGTCATTTCAAGATCTATCCAGATAAGGTGCTGTAAATCCTGCGCCATTGATTGATTCCATTGTGTTAAAGGTGGCTGTTAGTGTAGCATTGGCAAATCTGTACGTCTAACTCTTAAACTTAATGCATTTGGCCTATGAATACCTTTACTATTATCTTCTTAATTGCGCTGATTATTTCTTCCTCGATACAATTTTGGCTGGCTAAACGACACGCTGATTATGTCGCCGCTCATCGCGCTGCCGTGCCTGACGCCTTTAAAGACAAAGTGCCGTTGGCTGCGCACCAAAAAGCCGCCGATTACACGCTTGAAAAAGTCAAATTGGGCAATATCGATGGCATACTGGGCATTGTCGTATTGCTTTTATTGACACTGGGCGGCGGTATCAATGCGTCTTTTGACTATTGGACCACTTTTTTCTCTTCGCCCTTAATCGCGGGCGTTGCGGCAACAGCCTGTATTTTTCTGATATTGACGGTCATAGAAATCCCGACCAGCATTTATCAAACCTTTGTCATTGAAGAGAAATTTGGCTTTAATAAAAGCACTGTTAACCAATTTATCAAAGACCAGTTTATGCACTTGGGACTGGGCGCTGCCATTGGCCTGCCTTTATTGGCCTTAATCCTGTGGATTATGGACAACGTAGGGCCGCTTTGGTGGTTATGGGCATGGGCAATCATCATGAGTTTTTCTTTGTTGATGAGCTGGCTTTATCCTACCGTTATTGCGCCCTTGTTTAATAAATTTACCCCGATGGAAGACGGTTCATTAAAAGACCGTATTCAAGGACTGTTGACGCGCTGTGGCTTTAACAGCCAAGGCATATTTATCATGGATGGTTCCAAACGCTCTGGTCACGGTAACGCTTACTTTACCGGTCTGGGCAACAACAAACGCATCGTGTTTTTTGACAACCTGGTTAACTCGCTTGAAGACGAAGAACTGGAAGCGGTACTGGCGCATGAGTTGGGACATTTTAAATGTAAACACGTGATCAAAATGCTGATTGCCACCGCCATTATGAGCTTAATCAGCTTGGCTATTTTAGGCTGGTTGATTAATGAATCCTGGTTTTATACCGGCTTGGGTGTAGAGCAACCTTCACATGCCGCCGCCTTATTATTATTTTTAATGGTTTCCTCGTCTTTTACTTTTTTTATGCAGCCTATCAGTGCTTATTTTCAACGACAATTTGAATTTGAAGCCGATGACTTTGCCGCAAATAATGCCAAAGCCTCCAAAATGATTAGCGGACTGGTTAAGCTCTATGAAGAAAATGCCAACACCTTAACACCTGATCCACTGTACTCGGCTTTTCATTACAGTCATCCGCCTGCAGCGATTCGTATCGCCCATTTAGAAAGCAAAATATAATGGCTGAGTTACTGGAAGGTTTGGTTATTTCCCATTTGGGCCAAGGCATTGCGATTGAATATAACCAGGAAATCATTCTGTGCCAAACCTTACGGCGACTGGAAACAGTCGCCGTTGGCGACAAGGTATTATGGACATTATCTTCACCCGGTCAGGGTCGTATTGAAGAAATACTGCCCCGGCGTTCGTTACTGGAGCGACCCTCCAGAAATGGCAAAACCCGACCGGTTGCGGCCAATATTGATACTATTTTTGTCGTTTTTGCGGTCGAACCGCATTGCGATTTTTTATTGATAGACCAATATCTGGCAGTCTGTGAAAATCATAATATCGATGCTGCCTTGGTGCTTAATAAAACCGACCTTCCGCAAACCGACATTATAGAAAAAGAATTGCTGGATTATATCAATCTGGGTTATCCGCTTTACCGAGTCAGTGCCTGGTCGGCATCGGGAATGGATGAATTAAAAAGCGCCTTAAAAGATCAGGTCAGTATGCTGGCAGGACAATCAGGGGTCGGTAAATCGTCCTTAACCAACGCCATCATTCCCGATAAAGATCTGAAAACCAATACCGTCTCGGCAACCACCAAACATGGTCGTCATACCACCACAGCGGCAACGCTGTATCATTTAAATGACGGCGGTGATTTAATCGACAGCCCCGGCGTCGCCATTTTTGGCTTGGCAGGCTTGACAGAACAACGCTTGGCTTACGGTTACCGGGAGTTTCAACCCTTCATAGATAAATGTCAGTTTAATGATTGCCGGCATTTAAAAGACAAAGGTTGTGCGGTATTAATGGCATTGGAAAGTGGAGAAATTTCCAAAACACGCTATGAACGATTCTTAAAGCTCAGAGAAAAAATGCCGAAAGTTTTTGTTTAGCGGTAGGTCACGCTTTTTCTGTCTGACAACTTAAACGGTAACTATTTAGTCCCCCTCTTTGAAAAGGAGGGGTTAAGGGCAAGCTACTTCGAGAGTGTGTTGATTTTTAGTTGGATCTGAACGCCAGCTTACGACCCACAACTGCCGGTCGCCTATGATTTTACGCCTCCTTAAACCGGACAGTCGTGATGTGTTGCAAACGACCCTTGCAGACATACAATCCGGATTTCCGAATGGCAGCATACCAACTGGAAGCAGACAATCGATTTTAGCAAAACAAATGGCACTTCTGGCACAACCGGAAGGTGAATATAATTTTGCCTCTGTTTCGTAACTAATCTGAAGCAAGAATATGATACCGAATCCCATCGCTTGAGTTTGATGATTAGAAGTCAAGATGAAATTAAAAAACTGACGGATCAGTTGGACATTAATGATGCGCGGTTAAAACTCCAGGCAGAGCTTTGACGTTAAGTTAAAAAGATTGTTCTTCACTTAAAATTTCAGAAATGAGCTATTAATTATTATAATTCTAAATGGATTGTTCGATTAAAATCAGGTAAGTCTCGGTCATTTATAAAAGCGGACTGTGAAATAATTGATGATCCTGTTTAAAATTAAAGTGTAAAAGTTTTGATTTATCGGGGAATATATAGTTTACTTGCCACTATGTATTTCGTGCAAGCAATAGTCCTCTTACGGCAAATGACAAAAAGTCCATGTTCGAATTTGATTTCATTTGCTGGTAATTATTCGAAGCTGATTTATACAGATTTTGAATTTGAAGACTGAATAGCAGCTTAGTTGAAATCGTTGTCAACAAAAAATTCAAGATCAATGATATGAAAACACGGCAAAATATTCTATGGAACGTATGTGTTTGTGTCTTGTATTTAATAACAGCTAAACTTGGACTCAAATATGCCATTATCGGCAATACGGTCACCTTGCTATGGCCACCCAGCGGAATTGCTCTAGCTGCCATCATGTTAGGCGGCTATCATTTGTGGCCTGGGATTTTCTTGGGTGCCCTTCTCGCTAATGCCGGCTCTGGTGTCTCGATACATACCCTAGCCATTGTTGGCCTAGGTAATACATTAGAACCCTTATGCGGCGCCGCTTTACTTAGAAGTCAGAATGATTTTTCGATTGCACTCGACAAAGCATCCGATGTTCTCCAGTTGGTTCTGCTCGCTGCTTTCGTCAGCACCACAGTGAGTGCTTCACTTGGAACACTGGGTTTGTTTGTCGGGAGCGAGATATCTGTCGCCGATTTTGGTCCGACTTGGTTGACATGGTGGCTTGGAGATGGAATGGGCGTAATTGTGATCAGCCCGATTATTCTTATTGGATTCGGCATAACGCGTACGACTCCCCATTTATTTTCGCCCACTAAAATCTTGGAAGCTATTATCTTGATCATCCCTTTGGCTGTGATCAATCAAATAATATTCGGAAGCTCTAAATTTGTCGGCCCAGGTTATTTCCCAGTCACTTTATCCATATTTCCGTTTGTCATATGGAGTGCACTTCGCTTTGGGTCTATTGGAGCCGCCAGTGTATCACTGTTTGTATCCATTCTTGCCATTAACGGCACGGTGCAGGGAACTGGCCCGTTCGCGGTGGGTTCGACGATACATAGCCTGATTATTTGGTGCTTATTTGCCGACCTGATGACTGTTACAGGGCTCATCTTGGCAGCCGTAAACTCTGGACGGGAAAAAGCACTTGCTGGATTAAGGCGTGCCAATGAGAACTTGGAAGAACTTGTGCAGAAACGGACTAATGCACTTATTCGAACCAATCTGGAGCTTCATACGTCGTTGCTAGAGCGGCGGCGCTTGCAAATGGAAATGAATCAGATCAGTGAGGAACGTCAGAAAATGATCGGGCAGGAATTGCATGATGGCTTGGGCCAACAACTAACGGGAATATCATTTTTGGTTTCCTCACTGCACGAAACATTAAGCGCGAAATTAGTGCCGGAAGCTCCTATCGTCTATCAAGTTAAACATTTACTCGGGGAAGCGATGTCGGTGATTCGGTCGCTATCACACGGGCTTTATCCGGTCACGCTGGAAACCGGCGGTCTTTCCAACGCACTTTATCATCTGGCAGAATACGTACAAGGTTCTTCCGAAATCAAGTGTATAGTCCAATGTACAGCTAGTGCGGAAGTAACTGATAAGATAATTGCGTTAAACCTTTATCGGATTGCGCAAGAAGCTCTGTGCAACGCTTTACGGCATAGTAAAGCCCAACAAATCGAAATTAAGCTTTCGGGAGTTGGCGAACACTATAGACTTTCGATCGAAGACAATGGCGTAGGTTTTTCTGGTAAAAATAATAAAATAAACGGAACGCTCGGTTTGCGCAGTATGCGAAGTCGGGCCGACTTAATCGGTGCGGCGATTGAAGTCCGTGAGATACCCGGCGACGGCACGTCAATCGTTGTTACAGGCCCTATGAACTATGAGATCTAACACATTGCCAAATCTAAATAAAGATGGTAAAAGGGAAGCCAGGATTCTGATCGTTGACGACCACCCTATCGTACGCCAGGGTTTAGCGCAAGTTCTCAACCTTCAAGCCGATCTTCTGCTTTGCTGCGAGGCCAGCAACGCCGAAGAGGCGCTATCCGCAAATCGATGTTGCAAACATGATTTGGCCATCGTCGACATTTCTCTTCAAGGAACTTCCGGATTAAGTCTCATCACCACCCTCACTGCTCATTATCCTCAACTCTCTATTTTAGTCATGAGCATGCACGAAGAATCGCTATACGCTGAACGCTCGCTTCGACTGGGTGCAAGGGGTTACATCATGAAGCACCAGGCAACTATTAACATACAATCGGCTATCCGACGAATCTTGGATGGCGGTATTTATGTGAGTGACGAAATGAATAGGGTTATATTGGATCGTGTACGTTCCAGAGCTTCTGATTCGAGAAACCCGGATCCCGTCTCCTGCCTCACAGATCGCGAGTTCGAAGTTTTACGGTTGATTGGATTTGGTTTCGGTACACGACAGATCGCTGAAAAGCTCAACAGAAGCATCAAAACCATCGATGCACATCGCGCCAACATCAAAGAAAAACTCGGGCTGAAGACGGGAATAGAATTGATTCGCTTTGCTGCTTTATGGATTAAAGCGGGCGATTAGATCTTTGCCAACCTGGAGACTGTCCGAGAATAGAGGCCGTAGCGAGGGGAAGCCGTTTTGAGTCAGATTTTTTGGTCATTTGATATAAATAGTTTATTCGTGTAACGTTGTGAGCGGAAAATCTGGCCAAAATAGCTTTTCCGCTAAAGTCTCAGATCGAGTGGCTAATTGTCACGGGCACTACATAAGATTACATCACCTAAGGCTGATTTATTAACCTTAATCTGAGTTCGGGATAAGCGTCACTCGCAGCAAAGCAAGGGACGAATATCATCTAGACTAATATTAAGTGAGGGGCACTTTTCCTGAAAGGAATAAGCTAGCAAGCCTGCTATGGCATTAATTATGCAATTGGTCAAAGCTCTCTCTGAATAACAGTTTTCAAGGATTGACCAATCGTTCACTGGCAATTGGCAATGGGGTTCAAAGGACATGAGGACGCGACATTGTGACCTAAAATAAAGGCGTCGTTGTTGTCCATCGGGAGATCCCAGAGCAAGGGCCTGTACTCATCCGGACGAATATCAATGGGCGGGGCCACCGAAGTGGTAAAGATGTTTGCCCGACTCTGGGTTTCGGAAATATTCCAAGGCCGGAACCACACGGACCAGCGCCCCAGGCTCAGGATATAAACCAAGGAAAAAACCGGGATGCCGACGGTGTTAATGATTGGCAGCATGGCGTTGACTTTGCGCTGCACACGGGAGGTCAGTGCGTGAAACATCACATAATGTCCGATCAAGCGATATAAGGATGCGATGCGGGATTCGTCAATGCGCCGTGCGGCCTTGCCGATGACCGTAGCAGAATCCGCTGCCCCCCCTACCGATACAAACTTATGAAATTTTGCCTTAGCAGATTCCTCTTGTCCGATGCCGATAGCATAGGCACTCTGGCCCAAGCTGGGGGCGCCACGCAATTGGGTAGACACCATCCCCACAGTGGCTCGCAGGGTGGGGTCGGCCGACACACCATTGACTAAAATGTCACCACGAGTAATGCTTGGAGCTACCTCATCGATAAAGCCGGCCGCCGGGTCCCCGGCTTTTGGATCCTGGAACCCAGAAAATCCGTACCCGAGCGCGAATAACCGGCGTACAAAAGATTCCACCAGAAACGCCACCCATCCGCGTTCAGCTATGTAAAGGTTTCGACCTGTGAACCTGTCTGTCAGCGGACGCCGCATTACCACCCGCAGGAGCAAGGCAATGACAATGGGGGCCATGAGGAAGAAATACACCGCCTGACCGTAAACTGTCGCACAGGACCAAAAAACCGGGGAGACCGCATTCCGCATACCCTCAGGAAGTGCTGCCACTGAGGCGGCGACGGGGTTGGTTCCCCAGGCAAAGACCACGCCCAAATGAATCGCGCTCAGCACCGACACCATCAGCGGCTCCAGAAGGAACCACGAAAGCCACCGACCTTCACGGTGCAAAGCCGCATGCACTGGACTTTCCAGGCGGAAATCTTTGATGTTGCGCCCGGTGAGCTCCTCGGCTTGGCGAGGGGTTTCCATTAGCCGCGAACGCAGGAATTGGATGTCGTCGGCGGAGACCCCCAATCTGCCGTCGTCACTGGACGGCTCGCCTGCCGCCCGCTCTGCCAGTTGTAGCAAAAGTTGGCTGAGGGTGAAATGGGTTGCGGTCGTGGTGAGACCGTGGGGTTCTTCCAGTCGCCAGCCGACTCCATCGGTAAAGATGCGTTCACCGAAGGGAGCCTCCGACTTGAAGCTTTGATCGACGGCCTGTCCCATCAGTGTGGCCCTCTGGCCCGTTAAAACGAAAACGGGTCCGACGCGACCGAGCCGGTGTGCGGCCTGTAGAAATTTCACGTCGTCTAGGGTATTGAAGTACTGCCCCGAATGGCTCACCCCCAAAATCAGGGTGTCAGGGCCAACCGGCAGTCCTTCAGGGTCGATTGCGAAGGTCTTGGAATCCATCGCTTTAAGATGGAGCTTGGGGAACAACTGTTGAAGGTCTTCGACAAAGGCTGCTCCCAACACCAAGCTTTCCCCAGCCCCCAGCACTAAGAGGTCAAGTCGTGCATTCTTGAACGGCCCCTGGGCCTTAAGCGAGTCCGTTTCGGTGTGGCGGGCTTGGATCAGGAGGAATTTGCAGAAATCATCGGCAGTGCGGCGATTGAAGGAAGTGGGAACGGCCCAGTCTCTCTGTATGCTGTCGAAGACGGCGGCAATTTGATCGAGACCCTCCCGTACTGGGTCAGCCGCCTCCGAACTTGACCGATCCTCGTGGAAATAGGGATTGTTGTCGTCCAAACTGACCCAGCCCCGTCCTCCTTCCATCTCGGACTGCCGTGCCCATCTGTCCAAGTTGGCAGGATTAAGTGTCTGTACTGTTTCAGGCGCTTCTGGCCCGAATCCGTCACGAAACGTGATGGTGGAGCACGCCGAGCCTGGGTTCAGGTGCAGATGCGCCTGTTCGCCGTCGCGCATCCAGTAAAGATAGGCTGGTCGTTTGGGGTATCCTCTTGATCCAGGTTCGCCAGCCACTAACACCGAAGCGGCTTCGGAAGCCACTACTAGATAATCTTCCTCCGGGTCTGCTGAGACGTGCATACCAATATAGATGGGCTGCTTAAAGGAGACGAGTGATACCTCACCGGGGTAAAGGGAGGACTGCATCACCAAGCCATAGGTGCCATTTGCGTATTCCGCAAAGGATCGGCAGGCTTCACGCAAATCGTTGAGGAAAAACCCTACAACACAGGTGCGGATCAGATCCGAACGCTTTTCATGATCAAGTTGGTCTTTAAGGCCACGCATCGACAATGATTGGATCTCCAGCGCCAGAATCAATGCGGGCAGTTTCTCGGATGCCTTTTCATAAAGATCCGCCAAAGTCTTGCAACCCGCGCCGGTGACACCGTTTTCGTTCAGCCAGAGGTTCCACACCACCTCGGCGACAGCATTAAATTCGCGCACGGTTTTGTCGCGCAGGACGACATCCAGGTCATCGGGTTTTTCAGCCACAACCAGCGCATAGGCCATGCGGAAGGATGCGTCCCATCGGCCTTGGGTCAAGAGGAGTTCCTGGAATCCGGCGCCGAGGATGGTGTCGGTGTGAACCAACCTGTCGCGCCCGCTTCCAACTGGCGAAGTGCCAAGGATTTTCGTGAGCAGGCGCTGGAGTTCCGGGCCGCTCCAGGCCGTGTCGAAGAGCCTTAGAGGATGAGCGGGATCGCCCTTGCGGCGCACCCAGCCATCAATGTCACCGTTAAAGGAAAAGAGATGATGCTGGATCCGTTGCGCTTGGGTGATTTTACCGCATTCAATTTCCCATACCGCAACCGAATGGGCTTCTCGCCAGGACATCGGCTGGCTGGTGTTTTGGGTCGAGGCACCACCGGTCGCGAACCGGACATGGCTTTGGGTTTGGTAAATACCATCCAAGATTCGGATTCCGCGAATCCTGGCCCAAACCTTGGCGAAATAGAAGCCTCGACCCACGGTTTGAGGAAGTTTGGCGCGTTTGGGGTTCAGGCCCTTCCAACCGACAAAACCCTTTTTTGTCAACAGAAATTGACCCCCGGATTGGCTTCCCCGCACGACGATCTGCCACCACATTCGCCGTTCGCGTTCGAAGTGGGACCGTTCTGTAGACTGGGCATTGATCTTGCCAAGTACAACGAGGTTTCCGCAAAAGAGCCGGTGAGTACTTCCCGTAAGGATAGTCTTAAAGTCGCTCCAAGAGCTAAACGCCGACAACCCTTGGGTGGCGGCTAGAACGCCAAGCATAACCCCTGTAGGGTCAAGTATAAAACCCGGCGGCATGGCATGGGAAAAAACCACGGCTGCCGATGCATTGACCAAGGGGCCGGTCAAGGCGGCGATGCGGGTGGGCCAGCCGTCGGCGGGCGCGAGCTGAGACGGTGCATCCGATTCAGGGGAAAATCCGGGGATAAAAATCTTCTGCCCAGGCCAAAGACCCCTGAGTGGAAGATACGCAAGGTAATCGACCATTCGCTCCCGGAAGGTTTCGTGTCCGATACCCGGCATAAGCGCTGCGAAGGCAAGCGCATGACCGGCCCCGTGGACGAGTATTGCAAGATAAAGCCCCGCACGGATCACGCATCCACCGACAATGGTTACTCCTGCAAGGCCAAAGACACTCAAAGGCAGAGCCAGTCCGCTCCGTTCGGCAGATATCCACAGGGTGAATCCGACCACCTCCGGAATCAGCCGCCGTGCAGTAAGAAGCATTGTCACTCTGGAACCCTTGTATTTAGGTACTCCTCAATGCCCAGGATCGACACCAACCTTTGGCGCTGACAACATAGTTTCTGTTCAATTTTGGATCTATCCGATAGGAAAAAACCGCACAGGGTCCCCAGCTATCTCCTTCGGCACCGCTGTATAACAGACAATTCCGACAAGATGCTCCTTCTACTTTTTTGTACTTGGTGACATCCACCGAGGCTGCATCCTCCTTATATGCGAGTGCAGTGGCCTGCGGGTCGCTTTCCGGGAGGTTGGGTACCTCGGTTGAGAAACCCTTTATCGCTCTGCTGCCGCGTGCTTCTGCCCTTCGGTTCAACAGCAGATTTGCGGCGGGCGCAAGAGTCAGGCCGATGAGGCTGACTCTAATGAAACGGCGTCGTTGGTTATCGGTGATGGTGCTATCGGACATGGCTATGTTCTCCTCTTTTTCATCATCTCTCATTAATCCGCAGTCTGGATGACTGCTTTCCTGTTTCCCTTTCAAAAAAATGGGAAAGCGGTTGCTAGCATAAGCATAAAAGGAAGAACTGCCCATAGGCATTACCCTGATTTACGTCTAGGGGATCCACCTAGATGAACCGCGTTCCCCTCCCAACATACCGAGTCATCTATTGTCTTCCACCCAAAGAGTTGCAAATCGTGGCATTTCAATTGTCGTGTTTAGGCCCAATTTTTCCTTGATGTTGGAACGGTACGTCTCGATGTTTATGACGGTTAGTTTGATTGTTTCAGAAGTCTGCAGGATATCGAATCCGAAACCAACCAGCTGCTGCACTTCGGGCTCCCGATCTTGAACGCAGGCGAAAGGATCGGCAATCCCGGGATCGGAGGAGGGTAACTTCAACATTGAATGCTACGCATACACACAAAATCATGTTGGAACTTATTGACCAACGATAAAAAGTCAGGGATATGCGAGTTGATTACTAAAAACAGCAAAAAAGCAGGCCAGAGTGACCATGCATTTTTCCTTCACATTTACCCAAGCCAGATCAATGGTTAAGATAGCGCAAAAAACTATCAAAACACCGTATTACAGAAATATAAAAAATGAAAGACGGCTTTGCTAGAGGCATTAGTATTGAAACGACCCATATTAATAGCGCCCCTTATTTTTCGCGTCTGACAATGCGACAAATTAAGAGTGATACTAAAAAACAGACTGAAAAAGATCGTTTTATTTTGCCTTATCTATGAGATAACTAAGATGATGGAGGTCCTTGAGACCACGCGGGACAGGATTCTGAACAGTTAGTTTTGATTTGCGAACTGCTTGAGAAGAAGGCAATACGGATTATCCATCGTTTATAACATCATGAAGCTAAAGCTCGTCGTCATTGGCAATGAGATAGCCGACCTGCGTATGGTTGAGGAAATGATTCAAATCGCGACAGATAAATACGCTATCACCCTATTGGGCGCCGAACCGCACGGTAATTACAACCGCATCATGAGAGTCATGGGAGCCACCGGTGATGTCTGTCACGACGCACAAAAACATTCAGTCGTCCGGTATCTGGTTTATACCTGTCCTTCAAAGGTTTAATTTTTCGATTGCCTAACCGGCAAGAATTGGCCGACAGATGAGCTCCATGTCGCAAAATTGCTGGCCGTAAAGCGGACGGTCGTGAATGACTCTTAATGGCCGAGAGCTGGCGTTCAGTTCCAACTAAAACCGAATACACTCTCGTAGTAACTTGGATTAGGGAAGATTTATCTCAAACTAAAAAAGTAGGGGCTTCGTCTTCAGTTGAAAGCCTAATCAGCCGGGTTAAATTCTGCCAAAAATTCGGCCTCATCCAACACCTTAATACCTAAAGCTTGGGCGTTGGCAAGTTTTGATCCGGCATCTTGGCCTGCAACGACAGAGGTGGTTTTTTTAGATACCGAACCTGCAACTTTAGCTCCCAAACTTTCCAGAAGCGCTTTGGCCTCGTTACGTGGCATTTGTTGCAGGGTGCCGGTTAACACCCAAGTTTGTCCGGCAAGGCGTTGTTGTTTGACAGGTTCATTCGCTTCATTTTCCCAGTTAACCCCTGCCTCAATAATTTTTGCAATAATCGCCTGATTTTTTTCGTCCTTAAAAAAATTGACGACGTTAGTCGCCATGACCGGGCCAATGTCTGGCACTTGCATCAGTTCTTCAAAAGAGGCATGAGCAATGGCCTCCAGATTTTTAAAATACTTGGCGATGCTTTTTGCACCTTCTTCACCGACTTCATGAATGCCCAACGCACCCAGGAAAGTACCCAGTTTTGTTGATTTTGAGGCTTCAATGGAAGCCAGCACATTCCGGGCGCTTTTTTCGCCTTGCCCTTCCAGGTCGGCAATGTCGCTGAGTTTTAGGCTATAAATATCGGCAATGGTATTAAGGCTGCCTTTGCTATACAGCAATTCAATCAGCTTGGTGCCCAGATTGATGATATTCATAAATCGGCGCGAGGCGTAATGCTTTATGCGTTCGGCACCTTGGGCTGCGCACGTTAAGCCGCCGGTACAACGAAAAGCGGCTTGCCCTTCTGTTCTTTCTACGGCAGCATCACAAACCGGACAGCGCACCGGCATCGCAATCGGTGCTCTGTGAGTGCCGGTTGCGACCACTTTAACGACTTTGGGAATGACATCGCCAGCGCGTTGAATTTCGATACTATCACCGATACAAAGCCCCAGGCGTTCAATTTCATCCATGTTATGCAGCGTTGCATTGCTGACCGTGACGCCGCCCACAAAAACTGGCTCCAATCGGGCGACGGGCGTTAAAACACCGGTGCGACCTACCTGAAAATCTACCGACAAGAGTTGGGTCACGACATTTTCTGCGGGAAATTTTCTGGCAACCGCCCATTTTGGGGAGCGGGCAATAAATCCTAATGCCGTTTGCAATTCAAGGGAGTCTACTTTATAAACGATGCCGTCAATTTGCATCGGTAGTTTTTCCCGAGTCTGCTCCATGACCTGATAATTTTCTTCAAACGCCTCAAAACTGCCTAAAAAAGCATAACAATGCGGATTTTTTCTAAAACCCAAACTGTGCAAATAGGCAAGAATTTCAGAATGTCGGGTAAATTGTTGTTCGCCTTCGTACTCGCCCAATCCGTAAGGAATAAATTGCAAATCGCGTTCAGCGGCAATTTTAGGGTTCATTTGCCGAATGGTTCCGGCTGCGGCATTTCTGGGATTAACAAATACTTTGCTGTCATTTTGAACAGCCTGTTGATTGATTTTCTCAAAAGCGGCCTTGGGCATAAATACTTCACCGCGCACATCCAGTTTTTCGGGCGGATTAGACGTTGCCAGTTTAAGGGGTACCGATTTGACAGTTCTTATCGTGTGAGTGACATCCTCACCCACCTGACCATCACCGCGCGTAGCGGCATAGCTTAATAGTCCTTTCTCATAATGAATGGATATCGCCAAACCATCCAGTTTGGGTTCGCTAAAAAGCTCAAGAGAGGCGGGGCTTAGCTCCAACTCTTTGGCCGCTTTTTCAAAAAAACCAAACGTTTCTTCAAGACTAAAAGCATTGGCCAAAGAAAGCATTTTTACGGTATGTTCTATCTTGCGGAATTCATCAATTGGTTTTGCACCAACGCGTTGCGAGGGGGATTCGGGCGTGGTTAATTCGGGATTATTGGCCTCCATCTCCAGCAGCTCTCTAAATACCTGGTCGTATTCAGCATCAGCAACAGACGGATTATCGAGAACATAATACTCATGATCCCATTGATTTATTTTGGCAACAAGTTGCTTGTAATTGGTATTCAAAGTGTGCCCTGCTTATGGAATATAAACAAAATTACCCGTAAAAAAACCGCTGTCCCGATCAAAGGATACAGCGACTTATTTATTATTGGGCTGACCGATTCTTGGAACAGTTCAAGCTGTCAAGTTAGGCAACTCGCAATAAATAAGCCCCCAATTTGGAGTGCAAACCTAGGTTTGTACTCCGGACTTTGGCCGATCGCAATAAATAATCTTCTACTTTATAGCCTCCACACGCTTTGTACACAGCGTCGTAGGAATCGTGCCCGGAATGTAGTATGCAGTGGGAGTGGCTTTAGCCACGATCATCGTGGCTAAAGCCACTCCCACAATTTTACAAAAAATCTTAACTGTGGGCAGTGACGCTCCCGCGTCACGCAACGCTGGAGCGTTGCCAGATGAATTCCCACGCCGGAGCGTGGGAACCAGGCTGATTCTGGGGGTTATTTTCTGATTACCTTATTGACGCATGATGAGGATATATAAAATTCGTCTACATCCGTTTTATCGGTGTCATCCGTGTGCTATTACGTTTTACAAACCCTTTACAAACTCTGCCGAAGTGACTGAATCGTGGCATCGGTTAGGGTTTGTCTTTGATGATCCCGAATAACACCATCCAGTTCTACCGCCAATATTTGAATGGTTTCTATGTAATCATCAAAAACGGCTTGCGCATCATCCAACGCACCGGGCTGCATAAAAAACACCAGCCCCGGACAATAAAATGACTCCAGATCGTTATCAGGAAAAGTGCCGGGTTCAACCATACAGGCAACCCCGTAATCAACCAATCGATTACCGTCCAGTCGTTCATATATTTTCAAACTGCCATATTCCAGTCCGACAATACCAAAAGCATTAATTAAATCAATGCCGTTAAAGCCTTCCTCGGTCTTGGCGACAAGACTAAACTGGATAATCGAAGGAACCGGAACGCGCGGTGGCGGTTCAAGATCATCATCTTCTTCAGGTTCATAAGCCGCATCTTCAGGATCAAAATAATGATGACCCACAGTAGTTTCTGTCGACTCACCCGTTATTTTCTCATCGTCCATTGACGGGGTATAACGCGGTTTTTTGACGACATGATCATCAGGATCATCTAAAAAATCCATACCTTCCTGTGATTTTTTGTTTCTTAAATAACTCCATGTCAACATGCCTATGGTAATCATTAGACCGGTTGCGATAATTACAATTCTTAGTAGTTCTTTATCCATTAGATTTCCGCCAGACTCACTGCTTCTTCAATATCAACTGCGACCATCCGGGACACGCCCGGTTCTTTCATCGTAACACCTGCCAACTGTTTTGCGATTTCCATAGTGACCTTATTATGAGAAATATACAAAAACTGTACAGATGCCGACATCTCTTCTACCATTTTTGAAAACCGTCCGACATTTGCGTCATCCAGAGGCGCATCAACCTCATCCAACAGGCAAAAAGGCGCCGGATTGAGTTCAAAAATTGAAAACACCAGCGCTACCGCTGTTAATGCTTTTTCTCCACCCGACAACAAATGAATGGAGCTGTTTCGTTTGCCGGGCGGTCTGGCAATAATATTAACACCCGATTCCAGCAAGTCTTGCTCGGTTAATTCCAAATAAGCTTGCCCACCGCCAAAAAGTTTTGGAAACTTTTCCTGCAAACCGGTGTTTATTTTATCGAATGTTTCCTTAAAACGCAGCCTACTTTCTTTATCAATTTTACTAATGGCCTGATCCAGCATCTGTAAAGCGTCAATCAGGTCGGCATGTTGCTCGTTAAGAAAGTTCATGCGCTCGGATTGCGACTTGTATTCTTCAATGGCCGTCAGGTTAATAGTACCCAAACGGTCAATTTGAGTCGATAAATCATCCACTTTTCTTTTCCAACTCGGTTCTTCCGCCTGATCGGGCAGGGTTTTTAAAATGTCCTCAGCATTCGCATCGATTTCTTTAAGTTGTTCGTTGAGGGTTTGCTGCCTGACTTTAATTTCCTGCAACTCAAAGCGGATAGTATCCAGTGCTTCTTTTTGTTTGTCCAATGCCCTTTGCACGCGGGTATGTTCTTCAGACAACTGCGTTATCTCGCTTTCAATGGTGTCTTGCAACACGCGTTGTTTTTTTAGGCTGACTTCCAGCTCATCCTTGTTAAGTGTTTGTTGCATCAACTGCTGTTTTTCCTCATCCAACGGGGAAAGTGTTTGTTGCAGTTTTTGCTCAAGATTAGCCATCCAGTCCAGCGCGTGTTGATGCTGGCTTTGCAGACGCTCAATCTGTTTGCTGGTTGAAGCTTCTAAAGCGCGTAGCGCATCAATTTGCGCCTTGCTACTGTAAACCTGCTGCCTTGCTTCATTAACGGCACGTTCGGTATTATCCTGCCGGGTCTGTAACAACTGATTGGCCGTTTCCAGATCCAGTTTATTTTGTTCTTGCTGTGCCAAAACGTCTTCCGCTTCTTCCTGCAATAATCCGGACTCGGCAATAATCTCGGCATTTTCAGAGCGTTCGCGAATAATCTCTTCCAGATCGTTGGCAATCTGCTCCAAGCGACGTTGCTGATGTTCCCAGCGCGTAGAATAAGCACTAAATTCCGCACTCTTTAGCGATAATTCCGATCCCAGTTTATTGTCTTGTTGTTGAATAGACTCGCGTAAAACTTCCGCGTCTTTTAACTCGCCTTCGGTCGTTGCCAACTGCTCTTCGCCGGTATTAATGTCAACCAGTAAGACTTCCTGGCGATGTTTTAACAAACGCAATTCTTTCTCACGTTGCAAAACGCCCACTTTACTGTCCTTGGTATGGGTTATTTTTAACCAATTTTGTCCAAACCAAGTGCCATCAGGCGTAATAACAGACTCATGAGGGCCGGCATTAACCGCTAAAACTCTCGCGGTCTCGTTATCATCCGCGCAATAAACGCCTGATAATAACGCACTTAAATCCCAAGGTGAATTGACTTTATCCAGTAATGTCGGCCTGACCGTTGGCTCACTGTTGGCAAAAGTTGCCGCTGCTTTGGTCTCAAACAGCGTGAGTGATTCGTTAGTCAACCCACTCAAACCCGGAATAACCGGCTCGGCACTACTCACACAAATCGCTTCCAGATAACTGCCCAAAACGGTTTCAACTGCCGTATCCCAACCAGTCGACACTTCCAAAAATTCTGCCAGACGTTGGTTTTCAGCCAGATTCATCGACGCCAGCCAAGACCCCAAGTTTTTATTATCTTTACCCATCGCATGTTGCTGCAATAATTCCAGCGACGTTATTTTACCTTTAATGCTATGACTTTCCGAACGGCCGGTATGCAAGGTATCGTGAAACTGTTTGACCTGCTGGCGCTGCTCACGTATTTGATGATGCAATTTTTCCAGTTGAGCCTGATGATCATCGCGCTGAAAGCTGATAATTTCAATATCGGCATCCAGCGTTTCAAGATCACTTTGTAACTGACTGGAAGACAGCTCGTCACGCTCGTGGTTTAATTTATCCAGACGACTTTGCAACTGGCGATTTTGATTTTCCAATTGCAGCGCTTTTACCCGATGCACTTCGGCCTGTTCCTTGTATTCCGAACTTTTTGTCCGATACGCTTCCCACTGCGCCTGCCAGGAACGTCTTTGCTGTTGGGTATCTTGTTGTTGTTCCAAAATATCTTCTTGCCTTTCCTGGGCAATAATCCAGCTTTCTTCAGCCTCAAGCAAGGCTTGTTTAACTTCGTCCAAGGTTTGCAAATCTGACTCAAGCTGGCTTAAAGATTGTTCTGCCTGTAGCCGGGTACGCTTGATTTCAACCAGGGTTTCTTCATGACTGGCTTCATGATGCTTGATGGCTTGCTGAAGACCGCTCACTTCCGCAACCAGCGTGTAATAATCCGCCTGCGCTTTATTTAAGTGCTGTTGCTGGGCTTTATGTTCAGTACGCTTGGCTTCAAGCGCGTTATCCGTATCCCGTACCGCCACAAACAGACGGTTATGCTCGGCCGCCACCTCATGCAGTTTGGTTTCCAACTGTTGGCCTGCTTGCTGGTAAGTGTTCCAGCGCATCGCCAACAACTCCAATCTAAACTGGCGTTCCTGCTTTTTTAGCTCGGTATATTTTTCGGCTTTTTCGGCCTGTTTTTGCAAATGCTTAAGTTGCTTGTCAACCTCTTCGCGCAAGTCATCAAGCCGCTCCAGATTTTCCCGCGTATGTTTCATACGGGTTTCTGTTTCACTGCGCCGTTCTTTATATTTGGAAATACCGGCCGCTTCTTCGATATGTACCCGTAACTCATCGGGCTTCGCTTCAACCATCCGCGAGATGGTGCCCTGCTCAATAATGGCATAACTTCTTGAGCCCAAGCCCGTACCCAAAAACAGGTCGGTAATATCTTTGCGGCGGCAACGCGAGCCATTCAGTAAAAACAGGGATTGACCGTCACGGCTAATTTGTCGTTTGATGGCAATAGAGTTGTATTGCGCGTATTCGCCGCCCAACTTGCCTTCGGAATTATCAAAAACCAGCTCGACCGATGCGGTACTGACCGGTTTGCGTCCGGATGAACCATTAAAGATCACATCCGCCATATTGCCGCCGCGCAAATGCTTGGCAGAACTTTCGCCCATGACCCAACGCACGGCATCAATAATATTGGATTTTCCGCAGCCATTGGGGCCGACAATCGCTGTCAAATTTCCGCTAATGGGAATGACAGTGGGATCAACAAAGGATTTAAAACCCGAAAGTTTGATTTTTTCCAGCTTCAAAACAGGGTTTAATCCTACGCCGTGGTTAAAATAACCAAGTATTATCAATGATATTTAACTGATTTTCGACTTTTAATTAATAATTCCTTTTATTACTACTGGTTTCAACACAAAAGACAGTCGCGACGTGGGCGTCGCTCCCACTGTGGGAGCGACGCCCACGTCGCGATTATAGTAAAGCACCCGGAATGTAATTATTCACCTCCCCCTTTGAAAAAGGGGGATTGAGGGGGATTTATCTAATAAAATCTCCCCTAACCCCTCTTTGT
>Ga0194058_10000323_pt1 | contig 22427 bp, 22 predicted proteins | sample SepL4417m_MetaG_FD_155490 | JGI IMG/M metagenome (GOLD analysis project Ga0194058, IMG submission 155490) | Anoxic zone freshwater microbial communities from boreal shield lake in IISD Experimental Lakes Area, Ontario, Canada - Sep2016-L442-17m | ecosystem: Environmental > Aquatic > Freshwater... | reverse complement strand
CTTCAATCCTGGCAAGGCGGCAAAGCATATCGGCAGAAATGACCCCTGCCCCTGCAATAGTGGCAAAAAGTTCAAAAAATGCTGCATGAAGTAACAGGGCGACAATCATCTGTTTAACTGAGGACATTATGCCCCGCAAAAAACTCTCTCGAAACGCTCCCCTGTCCCGCCGTTTGAAAACATTTTCAATCAGCCCCTGACGCCATGTCCGCCCACGCAGCCCGCCACAGCCCCCAGAATCGCCACCAGAGCGTTCACCGTCCAGACTGGCCAAATGAGCCACCCTGTCCACTGAGGCCGCCAGGTGCGAAGCAAGAAAGCGTAGTGGGCTGTGGGGTCGTTTACTGGTTGGGAAAGACGATCCAGCAGGGTGCGCGACCGTTGCGCACCTCTCGGCCGACTTTGCTACCGGTCGAGCGACAGCCCCCACGATCATGGGCATGCCGTTTACGAGTCGCCCTTGGTCAGTTCACGCAGCGTGGCCCACACACCTTTCATCTCTTCTTCGGTCGGATCGGGTGGCACGGCAATGTAGTAGTCTTCGTCGATCCCCAGTAGTTCCTTCACAGCTCGGCCGGCCCTTGGGTCGGCATCCATGAGACTTTCGCTATCCTTCCAGTCATCGTCCCAAAGCACTTCGCCCGCCAGTGAGCCGATCAGCACTTCCCATTCGTCGAGATCGTCGGACTGGACATCGAGAAGTTCCTCGATCCCGCGTTCCTGGCAGGCAGCCAGCACCAGTTCCCGCCAGCTTGGCGACTCGCGCCATTCGGGCGGCTGGTCTATCTCCATCTCCACCAAGAGCCGGATGGCCTCGTACACGGCACCCACGGTGGCCTCTTCAATGGCCGTCAGCCTGGGCACAGGCTGATCCTCGCAGAGCAAGGCACTACCAACCTCGGCCAGGACAGCCAGCTTCTGGTTCGGTTGGAGCTTATCGAAGGGCGGGGCTCCGAACTGCCAGAGTCCTTCAGCATCATCGCGCACCATGTCCACAATCATGCCCAAGGCATCCAGGAAAAGCCGGCCCTCGGCACCTTGGAGAATCCGCTCGCCGTCTGGCGTCCACCACATAATCTACTTTTCCTGTCGTGCTTCAGCTTGGTTTGGGTTTCTCGTCGCGTTCCAGATTGCTGCCCCTCCGCAGTGCCTTGTCGCCGAACTTCTCTTTGAGCCGATCGGCCACCGCGTCCACCTGGCTATGCTTTTCTCGGTCCTTACCGCCGAAAAGCATCCCCTGGGCTTGCCCCATGTCGTTCAGGCCGCTGACGCCCATGCCCAGTAGCCGTACTGGCAGGATCATCGCTTGCATGCCCCCCCGAATTGGTGATCGACAGCAGCACTGCTGGTCGCTACAACATCAGTTGCCCGGGAAGTGTAGGGGCTCTCAATTTACTTGTTGCTTACCCGGTCGACGCCGTTGTCGGCCGATGTGTAAAGAAAGGGTTGTGGTCTTGGGGACGTCCGTCCCTTGCCAGGAGTGCCAAGAGTGAAAACGAAAAAGTGGTATCACTGCACCTCGGATAAGAGCGCGGACGCCATATTGCAGAACGGCTTTGACGATAGCAACGCGAAGCACACAATTAAGGGAATCTGGTTGGGAGATGTTCCGCCCGAACACGGGGATCTTTCTTGCAAAGACGGTATGGCGGCTCATGTGGTGCTCGAAGTCGAATTGCCGCAGGATGTGGTCGAGCAACATAACTTGAGGCCGGATAGCGAGTGGGGCATCTATCTACCAGGCCTTGTTCTTGAACCAGTTTCCCGTCAGGATCTTCTCCCACGACTTCCAGGGGGCTGACGAGCAAGAACTACTGAAGGCTGCGGAACAAGCAGAGCAAGGAGGCTTCGACAAACAAGCGTGTCGGTTACGGGATGCTTGTTGGTTTCTAAACAAATTCGGACTGTGGCAGCACGACGAAGAGGAAGGTTCCGCATAGCCAAGGTCATGTCGCTGTGCATGCCGTACTTGCGGGCGCCGTGGTTGGCTGCACACACCACGCCCCGCTGCTCCGGCGAACCGCCCACGATGACCGGCTTGCCGACCAGTTCCGGTCGGTCCCGCTCCTCGACGGAAGCGTAATAGGCATCGAGATCAGCGTGGATTATCATCAGCCGCCCCCTTCATCCTCAATCTCTCCCAGCAGACCATGTTGTTCCAGGAAGGGGATCTTTGCGCGGACGCGATCCGCTTTCTTCTGACCTTCATTGCCGCCGTGAGCTTCTAGCCTTTCTGCCAACTCAAGCAACGACTTCCGCGAGAATCCTCTGTAGTCATCGGCGAAAATGCGCGGAGGTCCATAGGGCTTCAGCACATCGGCCGGTACGAAGAACTCCAGGTACGGCGGTTCGGCACAGGGCACGAAAGGAGCGTTCTCATCGGACTCGCCTTCAAAACATCCCTCCTCCTGCACAACTTCATATTTTACTGCGACGTCGTCGGGAATATCTAAGACCAGCACGGTGTCCCCATCCGCCCCTTCGTTTACGTCAAGCGGGCCATCGGCAGAAAACCAAATGCCCATCCCCCAATCCAAGTAAGGTTGATCCCGAAAGCCTTCCCGCAGGATCGCTTCGGCGTGAAATGTCCTGTGATACAATAACATGTTGGTTCGATCCTCCTACGGATTGCACACGTGGCACGGTTTCTTTCCGGTCTGGACCGCCTCGTCCCGCGTGGTGTACTTGCCCAGGTTCTTCTCCGAAATCTTGGTTACCGACTTAGCCGCTCCCTAAGTCATGTACCAGCCACCGTTGACGTTAATCGTCTGGCCGGTGATGTAGCCATTCGTGGCCAGCATGACCACCACGTCGGCAACCTCGTCCACGGTGCCGAACCTACCCACCGGGATCAGGGCCGGCGCGGCGAGGGGGTTGTCGCGCATGTAGGCGTTCACGGGGCGATAGACAAGCACCACGGAGGCGCGGAGAAGAATGAAAACTAAGACCGAAAGAATGCCGTCAGGGGCCTGACGGCAGGAGCGAGGGCGGCGAAGTTCCGGAGAGATAGGCTTGAACCGAGTCCAATAAAAACTGAAAGGCCGAACGGCTTTGCTGGGCGCATGTGGCGATGACCGTCCATATTCGCTCGCACCAGCGGCGGCCGGTTTCGCTCCGCGTACCTTGGGTAATGAGCCGGTCGATCACCACGAAACGAATGGCCTGTTCCGCCAGATTGTTTGTCGGCTCGATGCCCGGAGTGGTAATGAAGCGGAAGTACGCTTCCCCGTTCTCGCGAAACCGTTTCGCCAGGTTCCGGGCGTGTTTCGTGTCCGGTACGCAGGTCGTGGCGGCATTGAACACCTGCTCGCGAGCCGCTTCCAACGCCTTCTGGAAACGCGCCGCCGTCATCTTCTCGCGGCGATGGATCACGGCAAACAGTTCGCGAAGCGTGTTCAGCAGCCGCTGGCCGTAAACTTGATCTTCTCGTCCTGGCAGGGTCAATAGGAACTTTACGTCGCGGATCAGGTGGGCCATGCAGAACTGCAACAGTACGTTGAAATCTCGCATGTACTTGCGGTAGGCACTGAAGTAGTCGCATCCAATCACGCCGTTGAACTCCGTGCCCAGTACCTCGATCAGAACCTTCGAGCCTCGCGATTTGTCGATGCGAAACAGCGTGTAAAGTTGGGCACGAAAACACCATGTCCAGAGCCTCTCGCGGTACTCCTTATGTCCCGTCTCGTCGATATTCAGCACAGCTTCGCTCGGCAACCTCTGGAACAACTCGGCATACGCCGGGGCCAATGAATCGCTTACCTTGGCGATTAACTTAGCCAGGTAGCTGCGGGAGATGTTCACTCGCACAACATCGCGAAGGAACTTGCGGATTGTAGAAAACGAGGCGTGACAGACGCTCTTCATGTAGGCCACCAGGGCCGTCAGCCGCGGACCGAACAGCCCCGCCTTGACCACGGCTTCCGGCAACGGAGCGTAATGAAGCTTCTGGCAGTGCGGACACCAGTAAGCCAAGCCTTGATGCTCGGTGACGAAGGTCGGGTTTGCGATGATTTCCACCTGTTGCAGAACGTCGGGCGGACGCTTGGAAAGCCGAAGCGAACCGCCGCACTCGGGACAGCAATCCAGCATGTGCGGCTCGGTAAGATTAACGTCCTCGGGCAGAAAGGGCATCCTTGTATGCTGTTCATGCCCCGGTTGCCCACCACGCTTCCGCTTTTTGCCACCCTTGGTGGGCGGCTTGGGCGGTTTAACCATATCGCTCGACGGCGGCTTGGAGGAAGTCGAGGAGTTCTTGCGAGACGCAGCTAACTGTTGTTGCAACCGAGCATTGTCTTCACGCAGGCTGGCGTTTTCTTCCTCCAACTGCGAGTTGCGATCCGTCACTCCGAACAGTTCTTCCTCCAGATTGGCCACGCGCTAGGCCAGCCGCTCGCGTTCGGTGAAAGTCGCCATTTTCCTGAGTATCATGGGAACGGAAAATACCCAGAGACGTATCCGCAAGCAAGATCAAAACGCTCTGGAAAACCGTCTGGGGAGAAATGTCCGGCGCGGCACTTGACAGGGCGGTTTCCGTAGATCAAAATCGAAGACGTTATATTGGCATACCACCTTTGCGTTCCGGTAGGTGCGACAATACTAAGAACGCCGTGAACCGCTACACGAACGGTTATCCCGTATCTTCAGGAGCAATAAGATGAGCACGCACACGGCATCCGTTTCCCGCCGGGGATTTCTGGGAGCTATGGCAACCACGGCCCTGGGTGCCGATGCGATCTCTGCCGACGAGTCGGTAGTGCAGCGCAAGCCGCAGATGGTGCGGGAGAAGGAGATCGAGACCGACGTGCTGGTGGTCGGCGGCGGCACGGCCGGAGCGATCGCGGCCATCCAGGCTGGCCGGATGGGCACCCGTACGGTACTGGTCGAGGCAGGCAGCCAGTTGGGAGGCACCATGACGACCGGGGGCGTGGAATTTCCCGGTCTGTTCTTCGCCTGGGGGAAACAGGTGGTGGCGGGCATCGGCTGGGAGTTGGTCCGCAAGGCGGTCGAGTTGCAGGGCGATTCGCTGCCGGACTTCTCGAAATCGACGGGCAAGGCCATGCAGCAACATCCTCGCTTCCAGGTAGCCATCAACGGCGGCCTCTACGCCGCGCTGGCCGAGGAGGCGTGCCTGCAAGCCGGCGTGCAGTTGCGGTACTACGAATCGCCGCTGGCCATCGAACCGCGCGAGGACGGCTGGACCATTCAGATCGCCGGCAAAGGCGTGCGAGCCAGGATTCGCTGCCAACAACTGATCGACTGCACGGGCAACGCATCCGTGGTCGGACTCGCCGGGTTCGCTCGTCTGTGCGAAGAGAAGCGCCAACCCGGGTCGATCGTCTTCACGCTTTCCAAGCCCAGTGGATGGAAGCACGGTTCGGGCTACAAACATCAGCGTTATGTTCCGGGCGCGGACGTTTCGACTTCCGAGTTGCACACCGAGGCCAACGTGCAAGGCCGAAAGGCTTTCTTGCAGGCGTTCCGGCAGATCAAGGAGCAGCCCGAAGGCAAGGACGTGAAACTGCTCTATCTTCAGCCGGAGACCGCCAGCCGCGAGACTTACCGCGTCGTCGGCGAGAGCATTATCAGCGAGAAAGATTACGCAACCGGACGCGTCTTCGAGGACGCCGTGGCCTGCATGTACTATCCCATTGATCTGCACACGGAAGCCGGCGTCAAGCCGCAGCACCTTCGGGAAGGCACGGTGGTGACGATCCCGCTTTCGTCGCTGATTCCCAAGAACAGCCGGAACCTGCTCGTCGCAGGTCGATGTGTTTCGAGTGACCGCTTGGCGAACTCGGGCCTCCGCGTGCAGGCTTCATGCATGGCGATGGGCCAAGCCGCCGGTGCCGCCGCGGCGCTGGCGGTCAAGACAAAGAAGACGCCCAGCCAGCTTCCGCTAGCGGACCTGTGCCGGGTACTTCGCGAACAAGGCGCGATTGTGCCGCCAAGAAACACTGCTCAGAATGGTTCTGGAGCGTGAACGGTTACTATATTGTTGTACGGAACCGTACGCTTCGTCGATGAATGTCGCTTATGCCGAGCCATTCCCGACGACAGACTACCGATCCGCCTTTGGCCAATCGATTCCATTACTTCAATTTGACGGTTACCTTCTCGATCTTTCCGTCGAACTTGAACGGAGCGCGGTCGAAATAGTCGAGCGAAACGGGCGAACCGAGGTCCACTCCGACATCGAATGTCTCGCTTGCGGTGAAGGCGGCGGGTACGGTCTGCTTCACCGTGGTGCGAACAACTTCCTCGCCATCCACTCTTAGCACGACGAACCCCGGGGCACCGGGCTTAGCGATGGTCGTATCGACTTCAATCTTATGCTTCCCGGGGGTGAGCCTCGCTTGGCCCTTGGCAATGTACCGCTCGATAATCATCATGTTGTACTCGTATACAAGTTGTCCCTTGTCCATGTAGAGGGTAAGGCCGCCACTCGCGCCGCCTAGCGCATAGAGCACCCCTGACGCGCTCTTGCCAACCTCGGCTTCCACGGTTACGAGGTTGCTCTCACGTCCGAGACCAGGTGCGCTGAACTCGGGCGTGCGTGTGGTGGTAGCATCGAAGGTCCAACTGCGGTAAGGCGACTTGATGCGGTCCTCGGGATGCAGGCGAAGCCAGATGCCGGCGCCCAGCGGATAGACCTTGTTGTCCCGTGCTTGCTGGTCGAAGGTTTTCTGGAGTGCGGCAAGACGCTGCGGCTGCGCGGCAGCCAAGTCATCAAACTGCGAAAAGTCGCCGGTGAGGTGGTAAAGTTCCCACGGGTCCTTGTTCGCATCCCACTTCGCGAGGCCCGGAGCGCCGGGTAGCCAAGGGATCAGCGGGCCGAAGGTACACGCATACCAACCGTCTTGGTAAATGCCGCGGCTGCCATTGTTGTCGAAATACTGCGTCTTCTTTTTAACCGGCACATGAGCGTCCGCAAACGTGTAGGCAAGACTTATACCGTCCATTGGATCCTGTTTGAACCCGTCCACTATTCTCGGCGGATTGATGCCGATGACTTCGTAAAGCGTCGGCACGATATCGTTGACATGGTGAAACTGCGCTCGCGGCGTCTTGTCCGGCTTGATGCCCTTGGGCCACGAAATGACCATCGGGTTGCGCGTGCCGCCAAAATGCGACGCCACCAGTTTTGTGTGGTGGAAGGGCGTGTTGCCGGCCCACGCCCAGCCAGCGTGATACATGTTGTCGGTTTTCGGACCACCCAAGGCGTCCAACCCGCCCAGCTTGTTCAGGGCCACGAGCTGTTGCTGGATCGTGTTAGGGATGCCATTCTGAGCAAGCAGTTCGCTGATCGTGCCGTTCTGACCCTCGGCGCTGGCGCCGTTGTCGCCGAATATGTAAATGACGATCGTGTTGTCGCGGATTCCGAGACGATCGAGTTCATCGACGACCTTTCCTGCCTGCGTGTCGACGTGCTCGACAAAGCCGGCAAAGACTTCCATCAGGCGGCGCTGGAAGGGGCGCTCTGATTCCGGGATGCTGTCCCAACCGGGCATGGTTCTGTCGCGGAGAGTCAGTTGCGTGTCGGCTGGAATCCAACCCAGCTCTTTCTGCCGTTTGAACACGCGCTCGCGGTATGCGTCCCAGCCGTCGTCGAACTTGCCTTTGTACTTATCCGCCCACTGCTTGAAAATGTGGTGCGGGCCGTGGCCTGCACCGGGAGCCCAATAGAGGAAGAAGGGCTTGTCGGCCGAAAACGCCTGGTGGCACCGCAACCAACTGACCGCCTTCCCTGCGAGGTCTTCGCTGAGATGATACTTCTCACTGTGCGGCGGCTCGACGGGATTGCGGTTCTCGAATAGTCTCGGCTCCCACTGCGAGGTTTCACCGGCGAGAAACCCGTAAAAGTAGTCGAAGCCGTGCCCGTTGGGCCAGCGATCGAAGGGCCCCATCGCCGTGGTTTGGTCGGCGGGCGTATTGTGCCACTTGCCGATTGCGGCGGACTTGTAACCATAATGGTGCAGTACCTCCGGGATTGTCGCCGAGGTTTTCGGGATCACGCCCGTGTAGCCGTCCCAGTCGACCGCGCGTTCGGCGATGGTGCCGTTGCCGACGCGCTGGTGGTTCCGTCCGGTGAGCAGCGCTGCGCGAGTGGGTGAGCAGATGGCCGTGGTATGAAAGCAATTGAAGCTGATGCCTGCATCGCGGAGTCGCGAGAGCGTGGGCGTGTGGATTTCACCCCCGAACGTATCGCTCTGGCCAAAGCCAACATCGTCAAGGAGGATGATGAGGACGTTTGGGGCGTCCTTCTTCAGGCGATCCGGTTCGACGCGGCGCTGGTGCTTGGATTCCGCAAGCGTGCGCCCGGCAATACTAGCAGAGGACGTGGGCGGAAAGGGGAGGACCGAGCCGTCGTCAGCAGCACGGGATGCAGCCGGCGAAAGGAGACCCAACAAGAGGGCAACGTGGATGGGTTTCATTTTCATGGTGTCCTTGGGAAAATGAGTTAAGAGGGGATACGGAGTGCGGCGGCCGGTTATCGCTGGCCAGCCCCATTCTCTCCGTACCCACCGGCCGGGTTTTTACTTCTTCGGATAAGCGATTCTCGTCGTGCCAATGGTGCCATTGAAGGGGAACGGGGCCTGGTCAAAATAGTCGAGCGACACGGGCGAATCCTGGTCGCTGCCGATGTCAAAGGTGGCATTGCTGGTGAAGTGGAGCGACATGGCTGCCGGCACCCGGCCCTGCGCCGCGACACTGCCATTCACCTTCAAGGTAACGTCCATGGGGCCACCGATCTTGGCGACCAGTTTCGATTCGACCTCCAGTTTCACCTTACCAGTCGGTAGCTTGTTCTTGGCCCTGATCTTCGTACGTTGGACCTCGAAAAGGTTGAACTCATAGCAGAGAGTGCCATCCTTTGCGTAGCATGTGATGCCGCCGGAGAAGCCCGCCAAGGCATAGAGCACGCCGCTGGCGTTCTCGGGCACATTCAGATCCATGCTCACAAGGCTGCTAACTTTTCCCAGCTTGGGCGCAGTGGATTCCGGCATTCGGGTCATCGGACCATCAAAGGTCCATTCAGTGACGGACGTAGCCGGGGCGTCCTCCGGATGGAACATCGCGGTGGACCACAACCCGCCACCAATCGGCAGATTCTTGTGTTTTGTGGCTTCGACGATGAAGAGAGCCTTCATTTCTTCGAGCTTCCGCGGATTCGCCACCGCAAGGTCGTTGGCCTGACTCCAATCCTCATCGATATTGTAGAGTTCCCACTTGTCGGTCAAGGGAGACCATTCCTTGACGCCTTTCGGCATGCCGCCCACCCACGGCTCACGCGGGCCGATGGCACTGGCGAACCAACCGTCGTGATAGATGCCACGACTGGCCATGATGTCGAAGAACTGAGTTCTCCGCCGATCTTCCGCCTTGGGATCGGCAAACGTGTAGACCATGCTGACACCATCAATCGAATCCTGCTGGAACCCGTTCACAACCCGCGGTGGGGCGATCTTCGTCAGTTCGTAAATTGTCGGCACGATATCGATCACATGATGAAACTGCGGACGCGGCGTGGGGTCGGGCTGGATGACCTTTGGCCAGGCAACGGCCATCGGTTGGCGGATGCCACCGAAGTAGGCGCCCATGAGCTTGGTGCCCTGGTAGGGAGTGCTTCCCGCCCACGCCCATCCGGCGTGGTACATATTGTCGGTTTTGGGGCCGCCGAGGGCATCCAGGCCGCCGAGTTCATTCAATGCCTTAAGGTGTTGCGAAATCTTGGTCGGAATGCCGTTCTGCGCGAGTTGCTCGCTGATTGTGCCGTAGAGGCCTTCGGAGGAAGAACCATTGTCGCCCCAGATGTAGAAGATCAGCGTGTTGTTGAGCTTTCCTTCCTTCTCGATTTCATCAATTACCCGACCTGCGTTGTAGTCGGCGTGCTCGGTGAAGCCGGCAAAAACCTCCATGAGGCGGCGTTGGAACGGTTTTTCCGCCTCGGGGATCGAATCCCAGGAAGCCATCGATGCGGGCCGTGGGGTCAGTTGGGCGTTCTGCGGAATCCAGCCTATGGCCTTGGCGCGGGCGAAAGTCCGCTCGCGATAGTTGTCCCAGCCGTCGTCAAACTTGCCCTTGTACTTGTCGGCCCATTCCTTGAAGACCTGGTGCGGGCCATGCGATGCGCCCGGCGCCCAATACATGAAGAAGGGTTTGTCGGGCGCGTAGGCTCGCTGCTCCCGCAGCCACTTGATGGCGTCCGTTGCGATATCTTCGGTAAGATGGTAGCCTTTGGGCTTCTCTTCGGTAACCTGAGTCGTGTTGCGCACGAGGGTCGGTTCATACTGTGAGGCCTCGCCCGCGAGGAAGCCGTAGAAGTACTCGAAACCATAGCCGGTCGGCCAGTAGTCGAACGGCCCCTTGGAGGTGATCTGTTCTTCGGGCGTGTTGTGCCACTTGCCCCAGGCCCCGGTGTTGTAGCCGTAGTCTTTGAGTACTTCCGCGACGGTTGCCGACGACTTCGGGATCGTGCCGCTGAAGCCGTCGAAGTCGTTGGCGATCGCCGAGATTTGGCCGTTGCAGACACGAGTGTGGTTTCGCCCCGTGAGCAGCGACGCCCGCGTAGGCGAGCACATGGCGGTGGAATGAAATCGGTTGAAGGAGATGCCCATCTTCGCCACGCGATCGAGCGTCGGCGTGTGGACCTCGCCTCCGTAGGTCGACGGCGTACCCGGTCCCAAGTCGTCCATCAAAATAATGAGGATGTTCGGCGCGCCTTCGGCCAGATGTTTCGGCTCGATGCGTTTCTTGTAGACGGAATCCTGCATCGTCAATCCCGCCGTGGAGGCGGACGGCGTGGGTGGGAAGGGGAGGATTTCTTGCGCCCCTGCCGCTGACGCGAACACTGCGCCCAGCGCGAGGCTGACGATCAAGATGCCTGCGAGTTTTGTTTTCATGGTTTTACCCTTTGCATACAGTAGTAGACTTTTCCCATTACCCGGGTTTTCCGGATGGTAGTGCCGCAAGCAGTTTACCGGAACCGGTGCCCCACTTCGTGATGCATGCGAACATTTGGGTCACGGGCACGTCGACGGGATGGACGCGGATCGCTGCGATGATCAGTACCCGTCCTGCAGCAGGGGCAGGCGAGGACGGTAGAAAGACGGTGCAACGTCCGTCCGCGTGTTCTTCGACGATGAAGCCCGGTGCTAGGGCGTCGTCGATCTCGACAAGAACCGGCTTGAAGCCATGGTTCTGCTCGAGATCAGTGAGTTGCTCAGCCACGCGGCGGATCGCCGTGTAGCCGGGCAACTTATCGAGCAAGTTGAGTTCAACCGTTCGTTTCACCTGGTGCCCGATGACGGTGCGAACAACCGCACCGACAAGAAAACACAACGCGACGATCAACACGGTCGCAACCACCATCGGATGCACGACATTCTCGGGCAGGTGCGTGCTGATCGGCTTTATGAAGAGTTCGACTTGCAGCAGTGCCTTGAGCAACAACAGCACGGCGACCCACGCCGGCAGCACGACGAGTGCGCCGCCCAGCAGCGTGGTCTTAAGGAATTTGACAATCTTCTGCATTCGTGGATTTCCGTTGTTCGCCGTTCTCTTTCACGATCACAGTTTGATCTGACACCCGAGTCGTATGGATAACGTCATGGTTCGCGCTCACAGATCGGGTAAAGCGTTGTTATCGGGCACGGGGGCTATTGGCTGCCGGGCGTGGACTGTTTGAGCTTTTCCATCGCTTGGTCGATCGTGAAGCTGGCAGGTGTTTGCCGCGGCGGGAACTCTTTGAACGACATCAGCGTCTTGCCAACGATGTTCTGAATCGGTACCGCGAGATACGCGCGGCGATACCACCAGTCGTTGTAGTTCATGCCCTCGTCGCCGCGTTCGAACGGGTCGCCCGCCAGGTCGAAGAAGATGGGTGCCCGCAACGTCGTGAACGGTCTCCGCCAGACGTCGATGCCCTTTGCCTCCTGAATCATGAAGTGGACTTTGACTCGGTCGTAGCGGATGGCCAGCAGGTCGCCGTCGTCGCTGAAATAAAAAAACTCCTTACGCTGGCTCGCGCCTTTACCGGCTAGGTAATTGCTCTGGTCGTAGCCGTCGAGATGTACTTTGTAGGTCATGTCACCTGCCTGGTGCCCCTTGAGCAGTTTGCCCTTGATGTCCGATTCGCCAGCGGCCGCCAAGAGTGTCGGCAGCCAGTCCTCACCAGCGGTGATCCCGGTGAACACCGCGCCGGGTTTCACGGTCCCTGGCCAGCGTATCAAAGCGGGCACGCGCCAGCCGCCTTCCCAATTGGTGTTCTTCTCGCCGCGGAACGGCGTCGTACCGGCATCGGGATACAGGCAGACCATCGGGCCGTTGTCGGTCGTATAGATCACGATCGTGTTTTCGGTCAGCCCCAGCTTGTCTACCGTATCGAGCAACTGGCCAATCTGGGCGTCGTGTTCCACCATGCCGTCAGCATAGAATCCGAGCCCGGTCTTACCGAGATTCTCTTTCTTCACGTGGGTAAAGTTGTGCATCCTGGTCGTGTTGAACCAGCAGAAGAAAGGCTTTTCGGCCTTTTTCGCACGGGTGAGGAAGTCGGTCGTAGCGGCCAGGATCTCATCGTCGATCGTCTCCATCCGCTTCATGGTGAGCGGGCCGGTGTCCTTGATGGGGCCGCCCGCCGTGGCCTTGATGACGCCTCGCGGACCAAACTTCTTCTTGAATTCGGGGTTCTTGGGGTAGTCCTGATTCTCTGGTTCCTCCTCAGCATTCAGGTGATAGAGGTTGCCAAAGAACTCATCGAAACCGTGGTTTGTGGGCAGGAACTCATCCTTGTCGCCAAGATGGTTCTTGCCGAACTGCCCCGTTGTGTACCCGAGCGGCTTGAGTAGATCGGCGATCGTGGGGTCTTCCTTGCGGAGGCCCAAGTCGGCGCCAGGCAATCCGACCTTGCTCAGCCCAGTGCGAAAGGGGAATTGACCGGTGATGAACGCCGACCGCCCCGCCGTACAACTCTGCTGGCCGTAGTAGTTCGTGAACCGGCCGCCGTCTCTGGCCAAGCGATCGATGTGCGGAGTGCGGTATCCCATCATTCCTTGATGGTAGCAGCTCAGATTGAAGATCCCGATATCGTCACCCATGATGACAAGGATGTTGGGCTTCGTCTTAGTCGAAGCCCCTTGTTCTACGGGTCCGGATGCTGCTTGGGCAAGGCCGGGTGCCGCGGTTACGACGACGCTGAGAGCGACCATCAGGGCCAGGACGCTTCTCGTAATTATCGTCAGTCGGAGAGAGTTCTTGTTACGCACGTTTTTTCCTCGATTGGCTCGGTGGTCACTAATTCGCACCACATCTAAATGTCTTACGTCTTCTTCGACGATTGCGCGGCACCGTTGCCGGTCATCACGGGATAGACCACACCGGCCAGGACCGCGCCGGCGATCGGCGCCACCCAGAACAGCCAAAGCTGCTGCAAGGCCCAAGCACCCGCAAAGAGCGCAGGCCCTGTGCTACGTGCCGGATTGACCGACAGGTTGGTGACAGGAATGCCAATCAGGTGAATCAGCGTCAAGCCCAGGCCAATCGCGATCGGTGCGAACCCTTGCGGTGCCCGCTTGTCGGTGGCCCCGAGGATGATCATGAGGAAGAAAAAGGTGAGCACTGTTTCCGACACGAAGCTAGCAACTAGCGAGTAGTGTCCGGGCGAATGTTCGGCATATCCGTTTGCGGCAAAACCGCCAGCCGTGCTGAAGCCTGCCTGGCCGCTGGCGATCACCCACAGCACGGCCGAGCCGGCGATGGCGCCAAAGAGTTGTGCCACGATGTAAGGTACTAGTTCCGCTTGCTTAAAACGGCCGCCGACACAAAGTCCGATCGAAACGGCCGGATTGAGATGACAGCCGGAAATGTGGCCGATGGCGTAGGCCATCGTCAACACCGTCAAGCCGAATGCCAGTGCCACGCCCACGAAGCCAATGCCCAGGTTGATCGGCGTGGAGCCTTCGGTGGCGAAGAACTTAGCGGCTAGCACGGCGCTGCCACAGCCGCCGAAGACGAGCCAGAAGGTTCCGAAGAATTCTGCAAGGAGTTTGTTTTTCACGATCGTTTCTTTCTGCTGTAATATGGGTTTGGTAGACGGTCAAAAGTTACGGTAGGGAACACGGGCGTCCATGATCGCGCAAGATCATTTAACTCCTTGTCCGTGTAAATTGGAGTCCTTTGTCATCCGGCGGACTACCGGCGGCAATGAATTGGAACTGGTTTGCCCCGCCCGATTTGACCTGGGCAGCCATCGTGCCCTGGTCTTTGCTCTCAAGCAGGATAGCGTTGCCCTCGGTGGCCATCGTTCCGGCCAGGGTGACCGGCTGCTTGCCCTTCGGCGCGGCCTTCCAGGAGAACTGGTTGTTCTCATCAATAGAAAGCTCGAATACGTCGCCATCGCGCTCGGCCCGCCAATTGCCGACCAGGTCGGTCGTCGGCTCGGCCTGGACCGGTGGAGAACCAGCCGGTTGCTCCGGTTTGGGAGGCGCGGCCGGCGATGCAGCCGGTGGCGTCATTGCTGCGAGCATGCGTTGGGCAACCTGATCGCCGGGCTTTGCGGCAACTACGGCTTTGAATTCTTCGGCGGCTGCGTCGCCATGACCCGCAACCAAGTAGTGATATGCCAAGACGAAATGCGCTGCGGCATCGTCCGGCTTCTGCTTGCAGTACGTCTCCAATGCTCGCAGTTGCGTAGTGTACTCCTCGACATTGCCATACAGCCCGCTCATCGTCGTCCAGTCCATGCCGGGCGCGACGCCCAACAGATTGTTCAGAACCGCCGCGGCCCCGGTGTAGTCACCCGTGGCGAACATGCACAACGCTGCGACTTCGTGCATTACCGGATCTTGCGGTGACTTTTGCAAAGCCTGCTGGTCAAGCTGCAAAGCGTTCGGGTAGTTTCCTTTCTTGAACACCGCCAGCGCCTGATCGAAACTTTCGTAGGCCGCGTCCGTTTGCGGCGACTCAGGGGCGGGGGCAGTCGCCACCGCTTGTGGGTTGACGGCTGACTCCGCCGACGCATCGGCGGTCGGCGAGTTATAGGTGTTGATGACAATCGGCTGCGAATAGTCGTAAACCGGTGTGGCCGATGCGCCATAGTATGGGTTGGCGTAGGAGTAACCGTAAGCGTAACCCCACCTGGGCAACACGGCATTGAGACCCCAGGCCGTGGCGCCGGCTACCATCGGCGCATACCAGTAGTTGCCCCAGTGTCCGCTCCAGCAGCCGTGATACCAGCCGTGATAGTGCGAGGAAACATTATGGTTGTACCAATGGTCGTTCCAACGGCCATGTCCGCTGTCACCCAAGCCCCAGCCGGGCCGATTATTATTGATATTGACGAAGTTATTGTTTCCCCCCGGACGATTGACGATCGTATTCCCTCCACCAATGATCGGTCGGTTGCCATTTCCGGGGCGATTTCCATTACCGATGATCGGTCGGTCGCCCGTTTCCGGTCGGTTACCGATACCAGGACGATCGCCAGTGCCCGGCCGGTTACCAGTGTCGGGGCGATCCGCAATGCCCGGCCGGTCGCCAGTTCCCGGTCGGTTACCCGGGATACCCGGTCGTTCACCACCTGGTGCCGGAAGCGGCGTGGGGCGATTCGCGATGCCCAGATGATCGCCGATGCTTGGCCGGTCGCCAGTTCCCGGACGGTTACCACCGATACCCGGTCGTTCACCACCGGGCGCCGGAAGTGGCGTGGGTCGATTTGCGATACCTGGTGGCGATACCGAGGGACGGCTTACATTTCCAAGACTGGGCCGATTCTCCGGCACGGACGGCTTCTGAGCTATGGTCGGTCGCGAAACGGGCTTCGGAGCTGGCGCGGATGGCTTGGCTACTCCCATCGATGGTCGCGGCGGCGGCGTTGGTGCCGGGCGAGCACTAGGCCTGCTCACTTGCGAAAGCGACGGCCGCGATGGCGCAGCAGGCCTCGCAGCGGCGGCCTGTGGCCGGGATGCACTCGGTGCGGGACGCGATGCGCTAGGGCCCATCGACGGACGCGAGCCGCCCCCTCCACCACCAGCTCGTGCATTACCACCGCCACCACCTCCTCCTCCGCCGCCACGAGCATCGGCCGACATCGGAGCGATCGTTGCAAATAAGAAACCTGCAAGTGCAACGCAGGCCAGCATGGACATTCTATTGCGTGTCATAGGGATTTCCTTCACAATTCGGGTTCACGGGTTCTTGACGCGATTCACTTGCCCGGATCCGGCGGCCTGCGGACGATCTTTACTTCATAATCCGCCTCCGCTGTTTTGCCGCGAATCCGATCAAAACCCTTCATGACATAGCTGTCCTTATCTCCTGGCTCCAAGGTGATCGTCGCGAAGCCGGTCTGGCCGTCCGGCATGACCGCAGTGGACTTGATCACCCACCGGTTCTCGACCTGGGCCCAAAGCCCCTCGCCGTGGCCGCCATCAGAATCGAAGACCCAGGACTTGATCTTCTGCGTAAGCGGATCCCAGCCGATTCGTTGGCTGCTCTTCATGGCGGGTTTACCTTGAACCTTGGAGTCAAAGTCAACGAGTAGGTAGTTTTTGTCCTCCGACCACTTGCAAGAAATCTGGATCACAGCATCCGACCCCTCATCGACCCAATCGCCCACGAGCCACGCCAACGGTTTGAGCCGGTCGTGCGGCGAGAGCGAGTCGTCGTCTTCCACCTCGCGCCCCGACGCAATCTTCCACTCGCCTTGCTGCTTGATCATCACCAATGTATAGCGCGTCGCAGCGGACGGCTTGTCGTCTTTCGTTGAAACCACCCGGCGGCCTTCCTCGATCGCCAACCCCGGACTGACCATCCAAACCGAGTCGGCGGTCATGGTCGACGTTGCCCCAGGAAACTTCGCAAAGAAGCGTCCCAGCACTTCCTTGATGGCCGCAGTACCCTTGTGATTATTTCCGGCGTCGTCGATCAGATCTGCTGCGCTGTAAAACAGCGCGGCGACTTTCTCTGCGTTGCCGGAGTTGAAAGCTTTGACGAAATTCTGCGTAACCTGGCGAACTGCCTGCTCGTCGGCGCTGGCTGCGCTAGCAGGAGCCGCCGTTGCGGCTTCCTGGCTGCGGACCAAAGCAGCGTCTGAAATGGCAATCAAAGCCGCCAAAATCGTGAATACGATGCGTGACATGAATTCTCCTTTGACCTGTTGATAGTACTAATTGGATGGTTAAGCTTTCAGTTTGTCAGCCTGCCTCTCGGCTAAGCGTGGTCTGATGGACGGTGAGACAAACGTGCCACCTGCGAGAACTTCTTCAATGGCCGGAAACAAATCGGTCGTCGCAGACCCTTTCAAAACGTAACCGGCAGCGTTCATCTCCAACATTCGCTCGACAACCACCGGTTCGTCATGGACACTTAGCATGATCAGCTTCAGGTTGGGAAAACGCTCTCGGAGCATCGCCGCGATATTGCCGCTGTTCATGCTCTTCCGTGGAAACGAAAGATCGACAATGGCTAGTTCTGGCTTTACCTTCTCCACAGCCTGCAACAGCGATGCCTCGTCGGCTACCATGACAACCGCCTCAAACCGACCCTCCAGAAGGCTGCGAACGCCTTCAAGCATGGGTGAATGACTGTCGGCGAGCACCACGGTTCCATATTTCATACCATGAAATCCCCTCAAATCGGCCGCAACACAATGCCAAACGGGTAACGGCCATCCCTGGATACCTTCCGGCACACAAACGAGTCGATCGACGGCCGGAAGGAGCAGAATCCCATTGCTTCCGGAGAATTGTAGGACTCGGTGTAGTGCGGAGTCTATGAGTAAAACTACTCAATCTGGACAAGAAAGCGGGCGGAAAGCCACCGCAACGGAGGAGTGGCTAAGCAGGAATGCTGCTTCCGAGGATTTCGCGCGAGCAAATCGGTCACGTCGGTCCAATCAGGCCGTGACGAATCGCACACTGCACCAGATCGGCAGTTGTGGCGGCCCCGAGGACTTTCATAATCCGGGCTTTATGGTTCTCTGCCGTCCGCGTAGAGATATGGAGGTTGTGAGCGACCTCCTTGGCGGACCGCCCCTCGGCAAACAATTGTAGAACTTCACGCTGCCGTAGCGTGAGCAGCAGATCCCCATAGACGTCGGTTGATCGAGAAATCGATGATCGCTCCAGAACCTCTGCGATGGCTGGTGTCACATAGGTCTTGCCGATAAGCGATCTTTCAATGGCAGTCACCAGTTCGGAACTCGCCGAATGCTTTAGCACGAAGCCCAAAGCACCGGCACGTAAGGCCCGAATTGCGTAGCTGGCGTCCTTATGCATCGTCAGGAAGACGACTCGGGCCTTACAGCCTGACTGGCGGAGCTGTTCCAGCGCGTCGAGGCCATTAAGTTCGGGCATGGTGATATCTGCCACAATCACGTCCGGCACCAATCGTTTGGCGGCTTCGATCAGTTGCCTTCCGTCTCCGACAATCTCAACCAAGTCAAACTTGGGCTCCAAAAGGCTCCGCAGCCCTTCGGCGACGATGCGATGGTCATCAGCCACAAGAATTCGCGGACGGCTCATTAATCTTCCTCCGGAAGCGGAACCCGAACCGAGATGGATGTACCCGTGCCTGGGACTGTAGAAATCGTGATTTCGCCACCGACAAGCCGGGCTCGTTCCTTCATGCTAGCCAAACCCAGTCCGGGTTGGCCACAAATCTCTTCCAAACGAAATCCGCGGCCGAAGTCCCGGACCTCGATATACAGAAACTCGGGATCGGCGTTCAGAACCAATTCGACGCGATCGCTCCGGGCGTGTTTGGCCACGTTACGCAGGGCCTCCTGAGCGATGCGGTAAAGACATAGAGCAATGTCTTTGGGCAGCTTGTCGGGCAGTTCGCCGCAACGGAACTGAAGCGACACGCCTTCACGTTCAGCGAAACGATCACACTCGGAGCGTATCGCTTCCTCCAGGCCCAGGTCGTCCAGAATCGCCGGATGAAGTTGCCGAGAAATCCGATGCACGTCATCCGACAACGCGATCAGATGCTCCTTGAGAGTTGCCGCCGCCCCCCGCGACGGATCTGCCTCTGAAAATTGCTGCTCGAATTTGCCGGCCTCGATTGCAGTTGCCGCCAGTCGTTGAGAGACGTCGTCGTGCATCTCACGGGCTAACCGCTTGCGTTCGTCCTCTTGCGCCGTGAGAAGTCTACCGGAAAGCTGCCGAGACTCTTTTCGGCTGATAGCCAGTGCTTCGTCAGAACGCACGTGGGCCAGAGTGTTGGCAAGCACTTCGCCTACCAGCTTCAATCGCTGGACGATTGTGTCGCCCCAACAGTGTTCGCGGGTCAGTTGGCCGAAAGCAAGCATCCCAAGAGTTATTCCCTTGGCCCTCAAGGGGACCGCGACAGCCGCCTTCAATCCGAGCCGCAACATCGATTCCTTCTCATGTGCGGCTTCTTTTGGCAACTCCGCCACAGACGAGAACTGGAAGATATCTCCCCGGTTCAATTTCGCCCACAACCAGGGGATCGACTCCACGAAGATGGCCGAGGGTGCCTGCGCCAGATCGGATCGCACCCATGAAACCGACGCGCGCAGTTCCAGCCCATCGTCGGAAACCTCGAAGACCGTTCCACAGTCCAAGTCCAACTCTTCGGCAACGTGGGCGAGCGCACACTCGATCTCTCGATGAACAATTTCCGGTGCAATATCGACGAAGTGTGACGACAAGTCGGCAAGCATGGTCTCGAACTGCAATCGGTCCGCAAGCGCGTCTTCGGCGCGTAATCGCTTCTTCCGATTCACAAGCAACACGGCGATCAGCAACGATTGCAAAAGAATCGCCGCCGCTCCCGTGACGATATAGGCCCAGTGCTCCTCCCAGAGGCTCGGCTTGCGAAACATAATCTGTGATCCTTTCGGCAAGCTGCGATCATGAATTCCCCATCGCCTGAGCTGTCGCCAATCGAACATACAGGAGTTCATTTCAGTTCCCGTGAAGGGTATGTCCGCAGGGCGATTACCCTGCAAGACTCGCACAACGATCTCGCCCGCCCGTTTCCCCTGAGCTTCGACGGGTGTAAGACAACCGCCGACGATACCGTGGCCTAACAAGGCATCGTAGAGTCCGAATACGGGTACGCTTGCGGCTTGTGAAATCCTCTCGACGCTGTCTCGAGACGATATTGATTCCCTGCCGTCACGATCACGATCATGGCTTACGAAGAGAATCACAGTATCATTCGGTAATTGGGACACTTGGCTCAACAAATCGTTAAGCGGGAGGCCAGACAAATATAGAAAGTCGATATCTTTCTCGTGCGAGAAGGCGTTTCTCACCGCTGCCTCCAACCGTTTCTCGATTGCGGTTGCCCCGACCACCACCGCCACGTGTCTGGTTCCAGGAAGCAAGTCCCGGATCAATTGCAGCGTTCTATTGAAATCGAGGCGAAAGGTTACTCCGGTCATCGTGGGAGTAGGCTGAAGCCGTTCTTGCAGCCCTTCGCTGATACTACAGAACACCCTGGGGGTATCTGGAAAGAGAGTACTGCGGTTCTTGGCAACAAACTCCGCGGCTGGGTCAAATACCGGGATTACAGCGTCCGGCTTGGACTTGGCGTATTTTAGGCGGAGAAGCCGAAGACACTCCTGCTGATATTCCTGGCCCGTCAACCGTGTAAGGTCGAGGAACTCGGAATGGACAATCACCACCTCGCCGGCCCCAGACTCAATCGCCGAGCGAATCCCACGATCCCAGGCAATGGTGATCGGCATCAATTGTCGGTCGCTGTACAAAACGAGGACCTGCCGGGGCGTGGGATAGACTTGGGCAAATCCATGATCTTTGGCTCCTGCAATCAAGATGATCGAAACGATCAAGAGGCGAACCGCCAACCTTTTTGAGCAGATAGTTATCATACACCGCTAGCCGCTGACAGATTTAGGTTTCCGGCTATCCCAAAACCCGAATATCATTCTATCATACTCTCCCTCACCCATGTCCGAAAGAAGCGTGTGCCGTTCATTCTGGGGCCTCTAGCCACCTCGCGTAATGCGCAACGGCGTCTTCACGTACCATTTAGCTCAGGGTTGCAGAAGTCGGGCAGGCCGACGACTGCTTGCGCGCGGCGGTCCAGGCACACCGACGCGTCGAAGGAAATTCACCGCTTTCCCCCATGATTGGCATATGGCACTAACTCTTGCGTGGCAAATTGGCGGCCAAGTAACCCAATTTTTCTTGACACCCCCCTGTCGCGTCAGCCCGCAGCCCGTCCCTGCACACCGCATCATCCAACAGCATTGGAACGCATTATCCCGGCGATGCCTTTGACGGAGATTCGGGGCTTCTCCTAAGATACAGCTATCATGGTTGCAAGTTTCACACGCGGATTCTGTTTGGCCCTCGACAATATCGCTAAGGCGATACCTGCCGGTGGCGACCAACTGAAGCCCGTGCGTTTTGTCAACGGCGAGCCGGTTTACAAATTCCGCGTGGAAGCAATTCGTTGTGGCAATTATTTGACTGCCGACGGCGAATCCTTCCAGGTCACACCGACCACGCTGAAGCATTGGTCCGACACGTTCCAAGAGTTCAAAGAGCGGAAGATCCCGGTCCCCGTTCCGTCCAGAACCCACTTCCAGGTGGACGGCGAACACAACCGTGGCAACGTCATCGGCCTGACGAGCGACGGCAAGAGCCTGTGGGCCGATGTCGAGCTGATCGGCAAGGACGCCCCGCGAATTGCGGCCAGTAACGGCGTGAGCATTTACGCCGAGCCCGAGTGGCAAGACACCCACGGGAGCAATGCGCCAATACATGAGTAATCTCCTCTCGGTTGAGGGCAGCCAGTAAGGCACGGCCATGCCGGCTACGCTTGGCTCGGAAACGCCGTGTGCCTTGGAGGCAGGTGTCTTGGCGGACGACGGTGGACTCGATGGCTCGAACGAGCCGGCGAATTTGGGGAAACTGTTTTAATAAGGTTTTCATTGATGAAAGCGATGGGGTGAAGGTTCTTGCTTTATTGGGGAACTGGGATACTGCATTGGTGGCGGAATCACGATCCGCCGCACACGATCGTCTGATAGATAATAAAAACACCCGCCTGACCATCCGGCCGCGGGTGCTTGTGCGCAGCCTCCGCCGGTGCTAACCTCGATAGACGAGGTCAACAACGAACGGAAGCTGCATGGGTTTCTTCATGTTCACCGACAGGCAATTCTTACCGCTTACCGCCCGTGCCACGGATTTCTCCGGTATAGACCGACATGCCGATTATCACTGCACCGGCAATCACGAAACCGGCCACGGAGCCGCTCACCAAGCCAAGAATTGCAGCCAGTCCAAGTCCACCGGTAACGTGAACACGAGTGAGCGTACACCAGGTACAGGTCGTGCCGGGCGGTGAGGGCGTCAGCGGCGATCGCGGGCGGCGAGTCGGCGACGGGCGGCTTCGAGTTGCTTCCGCTCGGCCTTGTCCCGACGCTCCTC
>Ga0194058_10000321_pt1 | contig 22473 bp, 16 predicted proteins | sample SepL4417m_MetaG_FD_155490 | JGI IMG/M metagenome (GOLD analysis project Ga0194058, IMG submission 155490) | Anoxic zone freshwater microbial communities from boreal shield lake in IISD Experimental Lakes Area, Ontario, Canada - Sep2016-L442-17m | ecosystem: Environmental > Aquatic > Freshwater... | reverse complement strand
ACGAATGACGAATGACGAATGACGAATGACGAATGACGAATGACGAATGACGAATGACGAATGACGAATGACGAATGACGAATGACGAATGACGAATTTTTGACATTCGTCATTCGGATTTCGTCATTTCATCATTCTACTCCAAACTCTCCAGCCGGGCCCACATGCACTCCGGCCGCCTGGCTCAGCTTGCCGCCCTTAGGCATGAACCGCGGCTCGATCAAGAGGCTTACGCCGGCCGTGTTCAGTGCGGGATTGTAGTTGAGGTTCATGCCGATCAACATCGATTCGCCCACGCGCGTTAACTGGAACGTCGGGCCAAAGTTCTTCGGTTGCTTTAGGTCGATCGACATGCCGGACGACATGATCCACTTTGGGCTCATCCAATAACTGTACGAAGTGGCCAGCACTTCGCTGCTGATCGGGCCGTCGAGAATACGAATGCCCGCATACAAGGCCCCGCGTGGTGGGCGGGTCAGGAACATGCCCATCGTGACGATCTTCTGCCCCTGGCCGAAGAAATCAAAAAGACCATCGGAGAGGAGTGTCAGCCGATCCCCCACGTGCCAGATGAAGTTGTAGTCCGCCAAGCCGACGCTGGTGCCGAAGTTGTCGCGGTTGGCGTTGGGGAAAAGCGTAAGGTTCGTGTCGAACTCCACCCAGTCGATGATATGAGGGTTTTCGATTGGGCCGCGCTTCGTCTGCCAGCGCTGGTTGACGCCCAGTCGGACCTCGTCCAGGTTGCCGGCAATCTCCATGCTCGGCGCAGTAACCCAACCCCCCATGTTGTTGCGCAACGCATAATACCGCTCGTCAAACTTCGTGGGCGGCCCTTGTGTCAAAGGCGGCGGAAGGGCTGGAAAACCAAACGTATTGACCGTGAAACGGCGGCGGAAGTCTTCGATCTGGTTGTCGTCCAATGGATCGTAGAGCGGCAGACTCGTCATGCTTTGATTCGCCTGGGCATGCAAGTATTCGGCCTGGAACTCGACCTTGTGGGCCAGCCCATGTACGTTCCAGAGGGTGCTTTCCGCCTCGGAATCAACGGCCCACATCGGCAGCGTGGCGCGGATGCCGGCCTGATAATAGGCTCGCGTCAACGAGTTGCCGCTTAAGTCTTCGCCCCAGTAGCCCAGTTCGCCCAGCAGGTAGGGGACAATTTTCACCGGGCCGAGTTCGATGGGGAGGTCGATTTCGTTGCGCGAAATAAATCGCCCACCGGAAAAATTCTGCGGTTCCCACGGCAGATGGCTCACTGCCTGGTCGCCCGCCGCTGCACTGGGCAGCGTGGCCGTCTTAAACTGGGCATAACCCAGGCTTGTATGTTCAAACCATGTCAGCCGGTCGTTCACCAGCGATTGCCCGAGCAGGTAATGGTCGAAGCGCGGCAACCATTGGGTCTCGGTGACGAAGTTATCCAACCGCGCCTGACCCAAAATGCTCATCGACATGTTCTCGCGACGGAGCTTCAGTTGGAGATCGGTAGTGGGATCCTTCTGCCCATCCCAGTCTTGCTTGAAATACTCCTGCAAGAAGTTGCGATCGCTGATCTTGCCCAGTTCGGCGGTGAAGGTAAAGCCCTCGCCCAAGTTCTGGCGATGCTGCTCGAAGAGACGATAGCGATAATTGACGTCAGGCTCGGGCATGACGCTGGAGCGAATCCCGCCGAGGTTGTCGGTGCCGTGGTCGGAAATGCCCCAAAAGTCGATCTTCCCCGAAACCGCCCCGGGGATGCCGAAAAAATCGCCGCGGTTATAAACGAACGATGTGCCTTCCGACAAGCCGCGATCGCTTAGGTAGTTGAGACTCAAGGTCCAATCGGTTCCCACCGGACGGTCTTTGATGCCGAACAACTGGTAGCCGGCCCAATCGGTAAAGAACTGATATCCAAAAACGGCGTCTTCCTTGAATCGCACGCCGCGGAGGAAGAACGACGGATCGTTCAGGTCCGTGGCGAACGTCGGCCAATAGAAAATCGGCACGCTCTCGATGTACAGCAAATTGTTTTGTGCCGTGACCAACGCATGGTGATCGACCACCGGTTGGCCGGTCCGCGGGTCCATCAGTTCAGCTCCGCTGATCGGATCGAGGCGTGGGGTCTGACGGTCTTCAAACGAGGCATTGCTCATCTGCAATCGATATCCCGGAATGCCCAGGCGGCTGGAAGTGACAAACACGTCCTGAGCGCGAAAGCGGTCCGCGCCGGTCTGTTGCAGGACGTCGGCGTGCAGGCGGACCTTCCCTTCATAGCCCGGTGCCGGCGTGATCATGTCGGCCCCCAACACCGTACCCACTTGATTCCGCACGTCGTAATACATGCGGTCGGCATAGATCGTCCGGTCGCCCTGACGGAAGACGATATTCCCTTCCATGTAAATTTCCAGCGGCTGGTTCTGGTCCTGCGACAGCGGCGAATTGATGTCGGGCTGCTGTGCCGCCACGGTCCAAATCACGAGCCGGTCGGTCGATAGGTCGAGCGTCAGCGGTCCGCCCCCCACGCCGGGAATGTTTCCGTTGCGGACCGTCAGGCCCTCGATGACCATGGTCACGCCCTGGTTGACGGCAGCGACTGCTTGGTGCGTTTGCGGATCTTGTTGCCACTGGGCTTGCATCGGCACATCGCCCCGCGCGAAGATGCGAATCCGCCGCGTGCCTTGCCCAATGGCGGGGGTTCCCGGCGGCAAGGGCCCCGCGGCCGGCGATGGCTGGCCACGCGGAGGAAGCTCGTTCGGTGCGGTAAACTGGACCTGGTCCACTCGGGTCTGCCGCAAGGCATCCGCGAACTCCGGGTTGCGCTCATCCATGCCGCGTTGATAGATACCCGGCAGCACATTGGGCTTGCCTGCCACGACGCCGGCGCGGATCTGCACGTCGCGGATCGTAAAGAAGCGGCCAAACCATTTTTGGTCATGGATTTCCACCGGCTCGCGATCGCGGATCAGGCGGACGCCGACGTTGCCTTCGAGATAGGCGATTATTTTTGACCGTTCCCGTGAGGCCGACGCGGCATGGTCGATCCAGAACATCGCTTCCTGGCAGACCGCCACGTCGCTCCCTTGCACCAGCCGGCAATCACCCCGCAGCAGCCACACCTCATACGTGCCTTGTTGCCATCGATTGGCCGCCTGGGCCGAGATGACAATCGGATCGACGTTATTGCCTTCCGGCAAGCTGACCTGCGCGAAGAGCGTTGCCGGCAGCAGAAGGATGAGTGCCAGAGTGGTAAGCACACTCCGTGTGCCGTCCGCCAATGTGCCAAACATGCGGAGTGTGGTTTGGCATACGACACGGAAACCGAGCAAGTGCTTTACCCAGTGCGTGATAGATGGGCGGACGGCACAGGGACCGTGCCTGCTACCTTGGCGCGCAGCACGACCGAGGTCGTCGCGCGTGCGCGCGGCGGGGAGGGTCGGCACCAATCTTTTGTCGTGTCGTTTCAGCAGACTAGCGTCCTTGCTTGCCTAGCCAAACGGTGAAACCGCGAACTGCAAACAGAAGGGTTGTAAGCCGTTGCGCAAAACCCAGTACGGCGGCGAGATTATAGAAACCGGCTGCCGTGGGAGCAAGACAGGTTCGCGGGTGGCTAGAAATTGCCGGTTTTTTAAGAAATGCCCCAAAGCCCCAACCCCCCCACAACTGCCTCGTCGGGGATTCCGTGCCGTCCTATCACTGCAAATCTAAGGGACTTGCGTAATCTGCGGTGATTTCAGTGCTCCCGGGGCGGGTAGTGGGCGACGAGCCTTCTGGACGTGTCCTGGTCCGCGACCGGCAACGAGAACGCGCGCTGGCGGCCTCTCTGGCTCCCCCGGGTATTCGGCCAACGGAGGGCTGGCAGGCCGAACGCTGCCCTCTGGATCCACTAAAAGCGGTAGCCACAGGCTTCAAAGATTAGCCGTCCGGCAGGACCGTCGAGAGACTCTTGAACGGCCGTCGCCGCACCTTTGTGCCGGACGAGGGTGTAAGCGAACCTCCGGCCGATCATAGGTAGAAACGGCATTTTATCTTGACACAAGTATAGCGGGGAGTAAACTATTCTCGTGGCTAGTGAAAATACCGGAGGATTCCTAATGCTCGCGAATCGACGTTGGTTTTGTACGCTGTTGTTTCTCCTCGCTGTTGCTACCACGGCTTCGGCGGCGGCGGATAAACGGCCCTTCCGGGAAGGCCGCTTCGAGAAGGGAGAACTCAAATACATCAACCATCTGCCCGTGCTGAGTGTTGAGGGTACGCCCGAAGAAATGGGGCGGCAGGAAGCAGCGTTGACCGGTGCCGTGGTCAAGGTTCTCGCCCCGTATCCACGGCAATTGATGATTCTCAGTGGCCGCAGCCAAGAGTGGGAAAAATGCGTCGAAACGGCCAGCACATTGATGTCCCATGCCACGAAAGCCCATCGCGATGAGCTACAGAGTTTCGCCGTGAAATCCGGCATCGCGCCCGATCTGCTTACGGTCGCCAACACGATTATGGACCTGCATCGGGGTGGCTTTGCTTGTTCTTCGCTCATGGTCGAACCAAGCAAGAGCCAGACGGGTGGCGTACTTTTTGGCCGAAATCTCGACTTCTACACTCTGGGAGTCCTCGATCGATATGGGCTGATCACTATTCATCGGCCCAAGGGAAAACATGCCTTCGCCACCATCGGCTTTCCGGGAGTAATCGGGTGCATCTCCGGCATGAATGATGCGGGCTTGGCAATGGCCGTGCATGAAGTTCACGCGTCGGCTGACGGCGCGCCAATGCTGAACCCCAAGGGCATGCCCTACGCGCTCGCTTTTCGCCGCATTCTGGAGGAATGCAAGACGATTGAAGAAGCTGAAATACTACTGCAAAAGACCGAGCGATCCACAATCCTCAGCTTGGCTGTATGCGATCGTCAAAGTTCCGGCGTGCTGGAGATTACACCCAAGAATGTCGCACTGCGCCGGGGCAGAGACGGCATTTGCGTGAACACGAACCACTTTCGCAGTGAGTCACTCGGTGTTGAGCCAAGGTGGAATGCCTGCCCGCGATATGCGTTGCTTTCAAAGGTTGCGGCCATCGAGAAGCTTGGCGTGGCCGATGTCTTCAAGAAGCTCGATGAGGTGAACTTAGGCTCGCGTACCGTGCAATCAATGGTTTTCGAGCCTGAGCCGCTTGTTCTGCATGTGGCCATGGGCATGTGCCCGGCGACAAAGGGATCGCTGGAAAAGCTGGCGTTGAAACCGATGTTCGATTTTCCGCAGCGTGAGATAAAGTAGCTCGCTAAGGACCGGCGCACCAATAACTGTCGTGTTTTGCGCATTCGCCGAGCGAGGGCAGACGGCACACGGAGTGTGCCTGCTACTTTTCTTGCGACACTTATTGATGCGCCGATCCTAAGCCTTGCCGCTGTACCATAGCCGGGGACGCTAAGGTCCGTGATGGCCCCTTTGGCTCTTACGGTTCCAGATGCGGAACGCGAACAATTGTAGGGTGGTGGAGAGCGCAGCGAGCCACACCTCTTTTTCACCGTGAAATGGTAATGGTGGGGCTCGTTTCACTCTCTCCACCCTACGAGTGAATCTTCGATCCGGCCTACAGCGACAGCGAAGGCTCGATCCGCGGCACGATATCGAGTTTCGCCGGGGCTTCGAGTTGCGTGACTTCGAGGGTGCCAATGACCATTTTGACCGACTTGGCCCGCGCCAACTCGACAAGGCCGAGTGCCTTCAGTCCATCTTTGTTGCACCATTCCACCATTTACGCGGAAAGTCTTGCCCCAAAGACTGATGCAACCATTGCAAGCAGCGGAACACTTGACCTGAAATTCAGCGGCCGAAGAATCTTTACTACTTTTATTATAATACTAGACAATGTCCCCGGAATACTGTAGAATGAAGATGGGCGCAGTGACGATGCTCGCGAACTGGCCAGTTTCTCTTTCATTCACCTAACGTGGCTCCTGCGTCCCTGTTCAGCGGACAGTATAACGAATTTTTCGAGGTGCCGCATGAAAATACAGCTACGAACGGACTGGCCTGGTAAGGCCCCTGCGATGCTTGCCGCTTTGTGTAAAGCCTTCGCTTGCGCACGGGATCTGCAAATTGATCCCTGGGAGTTTTCCCTGCCACTGCCACATCTGGTTGATAATGGTGTGGGCAAGAGCGATCTGCGATGGCTTGTCTTGCACGGGTATGTGACATGCCGCGACCGAGCCCGACGTTTCCAACCCGACGCGAATGTTACCTGCGGCAGCGATCCACGGTTCTTGATTACGGAGGCAGGGGGGGTGGCTGCGGGTCTTGAGGGCGATGGAGCAAATTTTCCACCCAGCATTTTTTTGGACCCAACAAAAATTCGCTCGCCTGGTTCCTGCTTGCCCCACTGGGATCGTAAACTCCGCCAGCTTTCGTTTGATGGGTGTGTGGTTAAGCGGTTCCGGCTTCCGGCCAGCAATCAAGCGGCGGTGCTTTCCATGTTCGAGGAGGAGGGCTGGCCGCCGTCGATCGACGACCCACTGCCATTTTTGTCGACAAAGCGATGCAAGGAGCGTCTGCATGCGACGATCCGCTGCCTGAATGCCAACCACGAGAACCGACTCGTTCGTTTTCGCGGGGACGGCACAGGCGAGGCGGTTCTTTGGGAGCCGGTCGCCGCAGTGGCCGTCGATCCTTCAACGGTAACTTTGGGTTTGGTTCGCGCAGCCTGATTGCCGCGCAAGTTGTCGAGCAAGTCTTTTTTCGCATCGCCCCCAATAAGGGTAGTCTGAAGCAGCGATAAGTGCTTTCAGCGTCTCGACTTCGTGCGCAACCCACCATTTGTCGGGCAGTTCGCTCCGCGCACCCTATACGGCCCGCTGTCATCGCTGGCAGTTGGCAAGGTTATAACCAAGGCCGATTCTTCGCGTTATCGCTCGCGCCCGCAATCGCACTTTCCCAAAAAATCTTGCGAAGCGATACCAGAGCGTTACCAGCAAAATCGTTGCCAAAATCGGCAAGAAGTCGTAAATTGAAAGTAGCTTGGTAAAGAAACTTATCAATCTGCAATGGGTCGCAGTCGTTTTTGGTGTCTCGGTCCCAGGGCGACGAATCGTCCGCAATTCTAGGAGAGATGTGAAATGAAAGTCGTGTACAGAAGTTCGTTGATCGTGTTGGTGCTTGGGCTGGTACTGGTGGCCAGCACCGGTTGGGCAGACACTCTTTATGTGTCCAACTATTCCAACAACACCATACGAAAGTTTGACTCATCCGGCACGGATCTGGGCATTTTTGCCTCATCGGGTCTCACCAAACCTACCGGTTTGGCGTTCGACGCCGCGGGCAATCTCTACGTGGCCAACGAAGGCAATAACACCATCCTGAAGTTCAACTCATCGGGCACGGCCTCGGTCGTCTTTGCCACATCGGCATCGGGTCTCAACATGCCGGGTGCCCTGGCATTTGACAGCTCGGGCAACCTCTACGCAGCAAACAGAAGCATGGATAGTAATAACACCGTCCTGAAGTTCAACCCATCGGGCACATCCCCGACCATTTTTGCCAATAGCAGCGACGGACTGAGCATACCCTATGGCTTGGCGTTTGACAGCTCGGACAACCTTTATGTATCAACAACTGGTTCCGGTCCATCCATCCATAAGTTTACTGGTTCACACCCGGGTACTCTCTATGCCGGTACTCTCTATCCCGATATCAGCAATGATGGACTGAGCCAGCCGGTTGGCCTGGCGTTCGACAGTTCAGGCAGCCTCTATGTAGCCAACAATTACGGTAACAACATTGAAAAGTTCACTGGACCGCACGCAGGCACAACCTTTGCCATCGGAGTGACTGTACCATCTGGTCTGGCGTTCGACAGTTCGGGCAACCTCTATGTGGCTAATACGGGTGGTGGCAATGTCCTGAAGTTCAACTCATCGGGTATCTCAACCGTTTTTGCCGATAGCAGCAACGGATTGAGCTATCCCCTGTTCATTGCCGTCGCCCCAGTTCCAGAACCCTCGACCTTCGCCCTGCTTAGCGTCGGTGCCTTTGGGATGCTGGGATATGCATGGCGAAAGCGGAAAACGGCCTAAGCCCTGCACCTTACAACCGTAATCGAAGCGGGCCTCCTATTCCGACTGCAACAGCGACTTGCCTGTTGGCGAATACTGATAGGAAAAATGATTTCGTCCAATGCGACTTATTATACCGACGAGGACTGATTAAACAATGGGGCAGTGGAGTTTGTCTTCTGGCAGGGCGGCCATGGCCGCCCTGCCAGAAGATAAACTCCACTGCCCTGAAAGAGCGAGACGCCTACGGTGCTTTACTGCAAAATGGGTGATTGATATGTAATCGGCAGAGGGGTGAATTCCAGGGTGGGCGCGTACCGTCCCCGGACCGACTGGCATCGGTGAGAATTAGAAGGTTGCCACGAAGATGTCGATATCCACGTAGGTGAGTTCCTGAGGCTCGTCGTCCGGGGCGTGGACCCAACCGATCCCAGTAGGCGGTGCGCGTGGTAGTGTACGCACTATCACTGGTCCACGAGTACACTTCTTGTCAAGTGAGGTACCGACTCCCCTGTCGGTCTCCAGCCCGAACAGCGGTAGCCATAAACGACTTTGCCTTCTCTCAGCGCAGACGCGACGATCAGGTAGGGATCATCGCGATACCGCTGGATTAACCTTCTTAAATATACTTAATTCAGGAAGAGAATGCAACCTTCGTTCTGGTGGCCCGCACGACCGGCTTGCCCGCGGGAAGGTTACGCTTCTTGGAAGCTGCTGTAATTACGATGCTTTAAGCCAGATCGTCCTGCCAGCGTTGCAAAAGCTGCATCGCCGCCAGTGGCGTGACGTTGTTCAAATCGAGCTTCCGCAACTCGTCGATCATCGGATGATCGACGGAACCAAAGAGCGTGAGCTGAATATGCGACTTCTTCTCCGCCGGCCGCGGTCGAGCGATCTTGGCGCGGCCCTCGGCATCTAAGTGCTCTTCTTCCAACTGGGCCAGGATCTCCTTGCTCCGTTGGACCACCTCGCGCGGCACGCCGGCCAGTCGGGCGACGTGGATGCCGTAGCTCTTGTCGGCCGCGCCGGGAATGATCTTGTGCAGGAAGATCACTTCTTCCTGCCACTCGCGCACGGCCACGTTGAAGTTCTTCACGCCCGTGAGCGATTTTTCCAGATCAGTCAGCTCGTGATAGTGCGTCGCAAAGAGTGTGCGGCAGCCAATATGTTCGTGCAAAAATTCCACCACGCTCCAGGCTAACGAGAGACCGTCGTAAGTACTCGTGCCGCGGCCAATCTCGTCCAAAATCACCAAGCTCCGCGACGTGGCCGTGTTCAAAATTCTCGCCGTCTCGGTCATCTCAACCATGAACGTGCTTTGCCCCCGGGCCAGTTCGTCGCTGGCACCCACACGGGCGAAAATGCGGTCCGCCACCCCGATCCTCGCCTCCCGGGCAGGTACGAAGCTGCCGATCTGGGCCATCAGCGTAAGCAACGCCACCTGGCGAATGTACGTACTCTTGCCCGCCATGTTCGGACCGGTGATCAGGAGGATTGTGCCGTCAGAAGGGCCGGCCGCTACGTCGTTGGGGACGAAAGTCCCCTCCGGCTCGATCACATCCAGTACTGGGTGCCGCCCGTCGATGATCTTCAACTCCGGCTCCTCAACGACCTCCGGCTGGCAGTAATTCCGTTGCCGTGCAAGCTCAGCCAGCGAGACCAGCACATCGAGCTGCGCCAATACGTCGGCGGTGGCTTGCATCTGCCGCCGCGCTGCGGCCACGGCGTTGCGCAGTTCCAGGAAAAGCTCTTGCTCCAGTTCCTTCGACTTATCGTCCGCCGTAAGAACCTTCTCCTCATACTCCTTCAGTTCGGGCGTGATGTAACGCTCGGCGTTCTTCACTGTCTGCTTGCGGATGTACTCTTCGGGGATTTTTTCGCGGTGCGTGTTGGTGATTTCAATGTAGTAGCCAAAAACCTTGTTGAAGCCGACCTTGAGCGTTGAAATGCCGGTCCGCTGGCTCTCTTCGGCCTGGTAGCGGGCGATCCACTGCTTGCCGCCGTGGGCCAGTTCGCGCAGGGCGTCCAGCGGCTCGTGGTAGCCCTCGCGAATGAAGCCGCCGTCGCGGCTCGATAGCGGGCAGTCGTCGGCCAGGCTCGCGTCGAGCCGGCTTCGCAGGTCGGGGCAGAGATCGATCTCGGCTTCGAGTTGATTGAGGAGCGCGCTCTTGCGGGCTGTCAGCTTGGCCTTCAATCCCGGCAAGGCACGGAGCGTGCGGCCGAGAAAACTCAAGTCGCGGGGGCTTGCCCGGCCGGTCGTCACGCGAGCTAGGAGCCGTTGCACATCGTAGACCTTCCGCAAGGTTTCGTGCAAATGATCGGCCAGTGCCGCATCGAACACCAGTTCGGCGACGGCCTCTTGCCTGGCCCGGATCGCCGGCACGTCGATCAGCGGGTTGGCGAGCCAATCGGCCAGGAGCCGCGCGCCCATGGCGGTTACGGTGCGATCCAGCACGGCCAGCAGCGAGCCTTCGCGGCGGCCCTCGCGAATGGTCCGCGTTATCTCCAGGCTGCGGCGGCTTGCTTCGTCGATTTCCAGTGCCGTGGAACTGCGATAGGATACGAGATGATCGACATGCTCCAGCGAAGTTTTTTGCGTCTCGTTGAGATAATCGATCACGGCACCCGCGGCACGCAATGCCTGATCGTCGCCCGGCTCGTTGCCGAAGCCAAATCCTTCCAGGTTGTTGGTGCGGAAGTGCTTGAGCAGATTCTGTCGTGCCGTTTCCAGCGAGAAGGCCCAGCCGGGCCGCCGCGTGACGAGCATCTTTTCGTTGAGATGTCGCGGCAGCGGTGGGGCGTCTTCGGCCAACAGACATTCAGCAGGCGCGATCCTAGCAAGTTGATCGGGGAGTTGAGCGGCTGGAAAATGGGCCGCCACGAACCGGCCGGTCGAAATCTCCACCCAGGCCAGGCCGACCGGATCGCCGGGCGAAACGGCAGCCAGGTAGTTACTTTCGCGGGGATCGAGCAGGGCGTCGTCGGTGATCGTGCCGGCGGTGACGACCCGCGTGACTTCACGCTTGACAAGTCCCTTGGCCAGCTTGGGGTCTTCGACCTGCTCGCAGACCGCTGCCCGGAAGCCGGCGGCAATCAGCTTGGCCAGGTAGCTTTCCAACTGGTGAAAGGGAAAACCGGCCATGGGTGTGCCGTTCTCGCCTTTATCGCGCGAGGTGAGGGCCAAGTTGAGCACGCGGGCCGCAGTCTTGGCGTCCTCATTAAACATCTCGTAAAAGTCGCCCATCCGAAACAGCAGCAAGGCACCGGGGCATGCCCGCTTCGCCTCTTCATATTGCTTCATCATGGGAGTAGGTGTCGTCATTAAATGAAATCCGCTGCGCTGGAGGCTTGTCTTATCACGCCCCCTATTCTAAAGGCACTGCACTCCCTGCGAAACCCCTGGCCCCGAGTGACTTGGGACAGTTGCCCATAGACTTACGACCAAGCCAGATGGGATGTTGCCGTACGCCAGAATGATTGGGATCGTACTGGCGACCGCGTATTTCCCGATCTTGACGATCCCTGGAATCATCTGCGCGCGGCGCGTCACCAAACATTTCGCTGCCCATTGCGAAGCAGTACTCAGGCCTTGATCATAACTTGCCAACTGCTAGTCGGGTATTCGTACTCCGCGCCCCCCCTAACTATGGGGCAACGTGGCAAGGAAGGATTGCGGCCTCCGGCTTGCCGGAGCAACTGGGTGTCATCCAGTGGGCAACCGTGGTCAGCAGCACCTGCCGGTCGATCGGCTTGGTGGCAAAGTCGTCGCAGCCGGCGTCGAGGCATTTCTGGCGGTCCTCGGCCATGGCGTGGGCCGTCAGGGCGACAATCGGGCCGCTGTAGCCCTGTTCGCGGAGCTGCCGCGTGGCCTCGTAGCCATCCAGGACAGGCATCTGCATGTCCATCAGGATCACCTCGAACAGTCTACCTTGCGCGAGTGCGGCCAGAGCTTCGTCGTAGGCAAGCTGTCCATTTTCGGCCAACGTCACCTCGGCACCAGCCTTCTTCAGTACGAAGGCGATAAACCGTTGGTTGTCTGGGCCATCTTCGGCCAAGAGAATCCGGCCGGAGAGTTTGATCTCGTCGTGGGTTACAACGGTCGTTGTCGGCGGGCGTTCAAGCAGGGCCTCTTGGGCGTTCTGTACCATGCGAATCCCGTCCAGTGGCCCTGGGTCGATCGTCGCGCGGAACGTGCTCCCCTTGCCCGGCGTGGAATGGACTTCGATCTTGCCGCCCATGGCCTCGGCCAGTCGCTTACTGATGCAAAGCCCCAGTCCCGTGCCGCCGAACTTCCGCGTGGACGAGTTGTCCACCTGACTGAAAGCTTGAAAGAGCTTCCCAATTTGCTCTTCGTTCATGCCAATGCCCGTGTCCGTTACGTCGAAGCGAAGACGCGGTCCAGGAACTTGTGGTGCAGGCGTCTCGCCTGCCCTTGCAGCCGAGACGGCCGCACCCCAAATCAGTCGGACCGTGATGCGGACTTCGCCGTGGTCGGTGAACTTGATGGCATTGCCCACCAGGTTGACGAGTACCTGACGGAGTCGCAACGGGTCGGTGAGTATGGTCTCGGGCAGGGGACCGTCCTGTTCTATCTTCAGCGTTAAATGTTTGGCGGCTGCGCGGACACGCATCAGCGAGGCAACCTCAGCCAGCAGCTCGCAGGGCGAACAGCAGATCGGCTCAATCTGCATCTTTCCAGCCTCCACCTTCGAGAGGTCGAGGATGTCGTTGATCAGTCCCAAAAGGTGCTCGCCATTGCGTTTGATGACGCTGACTGCCTCGCAACCGGTGTGTCGCTTTTGGCAGTGCGTACTGTCTGGGCAGATGTGACAACACATGACCTCTTCTTGTAGCAAATCCGCATAGCCCAGGATGGCGGTCATCGGCGTGCGGATTTCGTGGCTCATGTTGGCCAGGAATTTGCTCTTGGCACGAGTTGCCGATTCGGCAATCCGATTTAATTCTTCGAGGGCCTGGTTGTTCGACTCCAGTTCGGATGCGTACTGCTGTAATTCGTTTTTCGCTTGCAATAACTCTTCTGCGGCTAGCTTGAGGTTCGATAGATTGTGGCGAATGCGGCTCCAAAATACAAACAGCCCCAGGATTCCAATGCCCCCTATCCCGCCGTAGGTCATAATCAACATGGGGAAGTGCGCATTGATTGCTTCCTGGGAAGACGCCCAGGGCACCGAGACGGAGATCCCACCGCGGATATCGCCCACTTGATAACCCTGGGACGCATGGCACTTCAGACAGCTTGGCTCGGTTGCCAGCGGCCGCATGAGGCGCAAATAGCGGTCGTTGCCGAGGGTTTCAATCGACGATACCTGCTTCTCGCCTCGTTCAAATGCGAGCAAAGCCGTTTTCTCCCACGCATCCGGCACATTTTCTGGCCGAAGGGGCTTCAGACTCGTAATGTGGCCTTGCACGCCCTGGACTCGTTTCCCCAGTTCATGGACCTGGCGGGTCATGTAGGCGGGATTCATCAGGGTCAGTTTTTTTCCCGAAGGTGTGGTAATGTCTCGATCAGGGATGTGGGCAAGATAAGGACTGGGAGGCGTTTCGGCGGTGATTGGGACATACACTCCCCCATGGACGCTCGCCCATCGACGATAGAGTTGATCCTTGGCAAAACCGTCGCCCGCCGCGGATTGCACGATCGCTAACGCAGACAAGTAGGACTCTCGGTAATCCCAACAGGCCAAGCCCGCGATCAGGATTGTCCAGCACAAGGCAAGAAAGAGAAGCCAAACGCCCAAGCGAGGCGTTCTCTTGACGGCCGTGGAAGTGGGCATCATTTTGCGAATCCTATCGCGGTATTGCTTGTGCTTGGATTGCTAAACTGCGTAAATATAGGATACAAACGGTGCCGAGGAGGCAGAATTCGTAGGATGGCCCCCCTTCGTAGAACGGAATTTATTCCATTGCTTTATCTTTTTTGGGTAAACTACTAGGGTAAACGGAATGAATTCCGTTCTACGTAGTTTCGATTGACCTTATTCTCACCTTTTGTTACGGTGGCGGCAAAATCCTTAAAAAGCATCCAAAAGTATCCTTATGTTCGGCCGGATCTGGAACTACATTCTGAACGTCCTACAGAAGACCTGGGAAGGCTGGCAGAAAGACGACGGCTTCCTGCTCAGCGCGGCGATGGCCTATTATGCGGCCTTTTCGCTCTTTCCGCTCTGCCTGGTGCTGATCTCCGTCCTGGGCTTCGTGCTGCGGCTCTCGCAGCGGGCCGACAACGCCCAGGGGGTGCTTCTCAATCAGGTTAACCAACAGATGGGTCCCTGGCTGGCCGACCAACTTCAGGCCCTGCTTGCGGGTGTGAAGTCAAGTGCCGGACTGGGTGGACCGCTTGGAGCCGTGACATTGCTAGCCGCCGCAATCGTCGTTTTCCTCCAGCTCGATTACATGTTCGGCCGCATCTTCGGCGAAAAAACCTCCTCGACGGCGAGTTGGTGGGGCTACCTTCGCACGGTGCTCCATGATCGTCTCTCGGCTTTTTTAATGCTTATGGCCGTCGGTGGGCTGTTGTTAAGCTTGTTTGTGGCCAATGTTTATGTGTTGGCGGGGGTTTGCATGAATATCGAAAATAAGCTCCCAGGCGGTGTCATGCTTTCCGGCTGGGCCCAATTCCTCTTCACCGCAGCGACCAACGCCCTGCTCTTCGGCTTGATCTACAAGGTCTTGCCGAAAGTGGCCATTCGATGGCGCGATGCTCTTACCGGTGGGCTGTTCGTCTCGCTGGTATGGATCCTTGGGCAGCGACTGCTGGTGACGTTCCTAATCGGGCCAGGCTATACCGCCTACGGCGTCGTCGGCTCGTTCATCGCGGTAATGATCTGGGTCTATTACGTCAGCGTCATCCTCTTTCTCGGTGCCGAGCTTGTCGCGGCCCTCTCGATCGTATCCGAGCGAAGCAAAAAACCAGTAAAACAGTCAGTAAAGCAGTAAAATAATGTGGTTGCCTGATTTAGAAAACAACCCTTCAAGGGATTGTCCTTACCCACATCTTTCGGCCGGCTAAGCGTCTTCATGGCCATTTATGGTCATTCCCGGCGCAGCCGGTATTAGGCCCGCCCTTTAGGGTGGGTTTTGGGAACCGTGATCGACCGCCTCCCGCGTCCCGACCGCCTACGGCGGTCGGGACGCAGGAGGAATGGGAGGTTTTGGTCGTGTAACCCGTGCTAAAGCACGGGTCTAATACCGCCTTCGGCGGAAAAGGGGCATAAATGCCCCTCACATGATCGACCACCTTCTGCCTGAATTTTGGGTAAGGACAAGCCTTTCGGGGGAGTGGCCGTAGGGTGTGTGATGGCGATTCCTCTGCCGCTTCGGATGCTTCCATTTTCATGGCCGCCCAAAAACGCTCGCACACCGGTTGACAGAACCTGCCGAAGAGCTTACGATACCTGTTTCCCCCTGCTTGGTGAGCAGTCGCCTGGGCAAGCCTTTTTGAGCGTGGGGACGCTCCCTCGACCAGTAACCGCCCCTAGGGAAGATGGATTCTCAATTATGGCAGTTCCAAAACGCCGACATTCCAACGCCCGTACCAATAGTCGTCGTGCCAACCACGATAAAAAAGAGCCGCGGCACTTGACCTATTGCGCGCAGTGCAGCTCTGCTGTGCCACCGCACACCGTCTGCCCTAAGTGCGGGCATTATATGGGTCGCAAGGTCATCGACATCGACTCCTAAACCGAAGCGGGAAGTCTTAAACCAAAACGGGCTTTACACGGAGGGGCTTGCGTTGAGCAAGATTGCCTTTTTGTTTCCAGGACAAGGTGCCCAGACTGTGGGCATGGGCCGGCGACTCGCCGAATCGCTCCCTGCTGCGCGGCGGTTATATGACCGCGCGCAGGAGCTTCTTGGCTATGACTTGGGCAAACTCTGTTTCGAGGGGCCGGCCGAAGTCCTCGACTCCACGATTTATAGTCAGCCCGCTTTGTTTGTTACCAGCCTAGCCGCCCTGGAATCGTTGCGGGCGCAGTCACCGGCCACCGTGCTTTCCTGTGAAGCGGCGGCCGGATTGAGCCTGGGCGAGTATACCGCCATGGTCTTCGCCGGCATCATGAACTTCGACGAAGGTCTGATGATGGTGCAGAAGCGCGGTGCCGCGATGCAAGAGGCTGCCGATGCCACACCCAGCGGTATGGTCACGATCCTCGGCCTGGATCGCGTTCAGGTTGAGGCCCTCTGCGAGCAGGCGCGGCAGGGCGAGATCTTGCAAATCGCCAATTTGCTTTGTCCCGACATGCTCGTTGTTTCCGGCACCAACGGTGCCTGTTTGCGGGCGGCCGAGCTAGCCCCGAAAATGGGTGCGATGAAGGCCGTTCCCCTGGCCGTGGCAGGCGCATTTCACACCAAAATCATGTGTCCGGCCGACGAGCGCTGTGCCGAGGCCCTGGCCGAAGTCCACATGCAAGCCCCGAAAATCACCGTGATTTTCAACGTCGATGCCCAGCCGCACGACGATCCGGAAGATATTCGTCGCCTGATGGTCAAGCAGATCATCAACCCGGTCCGCTGGGAGGAGTCGATGCGTTACCTGCTGGCCCAGGGCTTCGACCAGTTCTACGAAGTTGGCCCGGGGCGCGTTCTGCGGAGCCTGCTCCGCCGCATTGCTCGTAAAGTGGAATGTCAGAGCGTGGATGTGTGAAAATAGGAGTTAGGAGTTAGGAGTTAGGAGTTAGGAGTTAGAAGTTAGAACTGAGAACTGCGTACTCGGAGTCCACGAATGTCAGAAGCGAAGAAACGAATCGAAGTTGACCTGAGCGGTCGCATTGCCCTCGTCACGGGGGCCGCTCGTGGGCTGGGCCGTTGCTTTGCCGTCGATTTGGCCGCTGCGGGTGCCAAGGTCGCGTGTGTCGATATCAATACAGAAACCCTCGCCGAGACGATTTCCGCGATCCAGGCCGCCGGCGGCACCGCGCACCCGATTGCAGCCGACGTGACCAATTCTCAGCGTGTTGACGAAGCGGTCGACGAGGTCGTCAAACTCTGGGGTGGACTGGACATTCTCGTTAATAACGCCGGCATCACCCGCGACAACCTGATCATGCGGATGAAAGACGATCAGTGGGATGCTGTTTTGAACATTAATCTCAAGGGCACTTTCCTCTTCACGCGCGCGGCCGCGCGGCCGCTGTGCAAGTCGAAGTACGGCCGAATCATCAACATTGCCAGCGTCTCGGGCCTGATGGGCAATCCGGGCCAGGCCAACTATTCGGCCTCCAAGGCAGGTGTTATTGGCCTGACGCGGACCATTTCTCGTGAATTGGCCGGGCGGAGCGTGACGGTCAACGCCGTCGCTCCCGGCTTCATCGTCACGGAAATGACTGCCAAGCTGGGTGCGGAGCTGTTAGAAAAAATTAAAGAAGAAATTCCCTTGAAGCGGTTGGGCCTGCCCCAGGACGTTTCCGATGCCGTGCTTTTTCTGGCCAGCGATGCGGCAGAATTTATTACCGGTCAGGTGCTTACCGTAGATGGTGGGCTGACGGTATAATTTGTTTCTAGTAGAAACACCAAGAGAGATATAGACACCGAACGAAAAATTCGCTATACCTGTCATGGTTCGATGAGAAAAAGGCCGGGTGAGATTTTCGGATCGGTTCTGGAAGTTCCCTCACCCGTTATATTGTGTTAACCAGGAGGAGCCTCAGGTGGCCTCAGTTGAAGAACGTGTGATTGATATTGTTGCCGAGCAGCTTGGCCAGAGTAAAGATCTGATTACCCGAGATACGTCGTTCGTCAATGATCTAGGGGCGGATAGCCTCGATACGGTCGAATTGGTGATGGAACTCGAAGAAGAGTTCGACATTAACATCCCTGATGAGGCCGCGGAAAAGATTCAGACGGTCGGACAGGCAGTAGACCACATCAAGAATGCCGTCGCCAGTGGCGAAACCTCGGCAAGTTGATGTCTAAACTGGGAACAGTAAAGAATAATACGAACCTCTCCCTATTGCTACGCTTTGAATTACTTCAATCCGTGCAGAGTATAAGGTGTCCATGAAGCGGCGTGTCGTGGTAACTGGTTTAGGTGCGGTCACTCCGCTTGGCTGCCAGGTCGCGGAGGTTTGGACTCGGGTTTGCAACGGCGAAAGCGGGGTTGCCCCGCTGCGCTGTTTTGACACGACCAAATACCGGGTTCGGTTCGGTGGGGAAGTCTCCGGTTGGTCGGTTGCCGGCTACATCGAACCCCGTGATGAAAAGAAACTTGATCGTTTCACGCAGTTTGCCATCGTGGCCGCGATTGACGCAGTCAAGGACTCGGGGATTGACTTCTCCAAGTACGACCCGTTCCGTTCCGGCGTGATGATCGGTTCGGGCATCGGCGGACTGTGGGAGATCGAGACTCAGACGGAGCGGCTTCTGACGAAGGGTCCGGACAAGGTCTCGGTCTTTACCATTCCGAAGCTGATCGCCAACTCGGCCAGCGGCCAGGTGTCGATTCAATGGGGACTGCGCGGTCCCAACGAGTGCATCGTCACGGCCTGCGCCAGTGCGGCCAATTCGATTGGTCAGGCGTTTCGCACGATTCAGTACGGCGATGCCGACGTAATGGTCACCGGCGGTAGCGAGGCGGCGGTTACCCGCATGGGCTTGGCCGGCTTTGCTGCAATGCGCGCTTTGTCGGAGCGCAACGATGACCCTCCGCGCGCCAGTCGTCCTTTTGACCGCGAACGTGACGGTTTCGTCCTGAGCGAAGGGGCCGGCATCCTCATCCTTGAGGAATTGGAGCACGCCAAGGCCCGCGGGGCAAATATCTACGGCGAGATTCTCGGCTATGGCATGAGCGCCGACGGTAGCCACATTACCGCGCCGGACAAGGACGGCATCGGTGCCGCCCATGCCATGCGGTTGGCCGTTCGCGATGCCGGCATTGACCCCACTGAGGTCGGGTATATCAACGCCCACGGCACCAGCACCCCGCTAGGCGACGCAGCCGAGACTTCGGCCATTAAGTCGGTCTTTGGGGAGCACGCCTATAAGTTGAGCGTTTCCAGCACGAAGAGCCAGTTGGGGCACCTCTTGGGTGCCAGCGGCGGCGTCGAGCTGATTTTCTCGATCCTGGCCATTCGCGACGGCCTGATCCCCCCCACGATCAACTACACCACACCCGATCCAACCTGCGATTTGGACTACACACCCAATCAGGCCCGGCAGCGGCAGATTCACGTCGCCATGTCCAATAGCTTCGGTTTCGGCGGGCACAACGGCTCACTGGTCGTTGGCCGGCTGAGGAACGGAATTCCAGAATGACCACCCGGCAGATTACTAGGTAGGTCAGGCTTTCTAGCCTGACGGCGTCGGACAAAGTCGGGCTGGAAAGCCTGACCTACAACAGTTTGAATATTTTGGCGGGTGGTTGTTCCAGAATAAGAACTCATCGCGCTCCCTTGTGATGTTTTTCCCCAGCCCCCAGCCCCTGCCCTCTGCCCATGACTCTCGAAGAACGCTGCCGATCGATCACCTTGCTGTTGTCGGACGTCGATGGCGTACTGACCAACGGCCAGATTACGCTGGATAACCAGGGCATCGAATCGAAAGCCTTTCACGTCCGCGACGGGATGGGCATCAAACTCTGGCAGAAGGCCGGATTCCAGTTCGGCATGATCACTCTTCGCAGCACCCAGAGCCTGAAGGTCCGGGCGGCAGAGTTGGGCATTGAGATCCTCCGCCAAGGTGTGCCCGACAAGCTCACGGTGCTGAAACAGATCCTGGCGGAATTGAAACTTACCCGAGACCGCGTTTGCTACCTGGGCGACGACTTGCCCGACCTGCCAGTGATCCGCGCCGTCGGACTCGGGATCGCCGTACCCGACGCTTGCAGTGAGGTCCGCCAAGCGGCGCATTATACGACCCAAGAACGCGGCGGTGGTGGGGCTGTTCGCGAGGTGATTGAACTGATCCTCAAGGCCCAGTGCCGATGGACCGACGTGATTCAAACCTATTTGTAGGACTGTTTCCATGTACGACAAAAACGCCCTAATCGCCCTCTTCCGCCAAAAGGCTCTCAAGTTTGGTCAGTTCACGCTCGCCTCCGGCAAGCAGGCTTCCTATTACCTCGACGGCAAACAGGTGACGCTCGACGCCCACGGTGCCCGGCTCGTGGCCGAAGGTATTTTGGATTTGCTCGTGGCGGCAGGGCCGATGCCGGCGGCGGTGGGCGGGATGTCGATCGGCGCCGACCCGATCACGGCGGCCGTGGTCACGATGTCGGCCGTTCGCGGCACGCCGATCACCGGCTTCATGGTCCGCAAGGAATCGAAGGGCCACGGCACCAACCGTCATATTGAAGGGCCAGTGCAGCCGGGCTGTGATGTGGTCATCGTCGAAGACGTGGTTACTACCGGCGGATCGTCCCTTCAGGCTATCGAGCGCTGCGAGGCATTTGGGCTGAAGATCGTCCGTGTTGTTGCCGTCATCGACCGCATGGAAGGCGGTGCCGAAGCATTCACCCAAAGAGGTTATCCGTTTGCCAGCCTACTGACGATTCGCGATTTTGGAATCGAACCGCCGGCGGAATAGCGAATCGCCATGCCCTACCGAACCGACAGCAGTAGGGTGGGCCGAGCGCAGCGAGTCCCACCCGTCTGCACACAGAACCGGAAGAGCCATTTTCTCTTCATTCGCCAGATTCGGGTATACTGGCACCTATCTGGCTCGCGAACTGAGTCCTCTTTCTTCCGGGAACCATCATGCCGCTTGGAATCCGACCGATCAACGATTTCGCCTTCAAGAAGACCTTTGGGACGGCGGAGAACCGTGTCGCCTTGATCAGCCTGCTCAACGCGATTCTCGATCCCGCGTTGCCGATCATTGAGGTCACGCTCCAAAATCCCTACAACCTGCAAGATTACGAGGACGATAAACTATCGATTCTCGACGTCAAGGCCGTCGATCAGTCGGGAGCCATCTACGACATCGAAATGCAACTCACGATTTTTGAGGGCCTAGTTCAACGGATCGTTTTTTATGGTTGTGAGCTCTATGCCGGCCAACTGAAGGAAGGCGACGACTACACAAAGGCCCATCCTGTTTTTTCGATCTGCTTGGTCGACGGGATTCTTTGGAAGGATGCAACAAAAGTCCACCATGCGTTTCGTCTCACCGACGCGGAATCGGGCCGGGTTTTGCAGGAAACCTTGGAGATTCACACGCTGGAGCTTGGAAGGTATAATTTAAGGGAGGCAGACCTGAAGGGAGCCAGTATGCTTGATTGCTGGCTATTCTGGTTTCTTCATGCCCACGAGTACGAAGCCGACGCACTGCTGAAATTGTTTCCGCAGCAGGCGATCCGGCAAGCGACGCAAACGATCGTTAGCATAGCTCAAGTAACCGAGGACAAAGTGATGTACGACGCACGCGAAAAAGCGATTCGAGACCAACAATGGGCCATGAACGCCGCCCATCGTGAGGGTGTGATCGAAGGCGAGCTTAAGGGCAAGATCGAAGGCGAGATCGAAGGCAAGATCAAAGGCGAGATCAAAGGCGAGATCAAATTGATCCGAACGCTTCAGGCAATACTCTGTATTCCTGTCAGTGAGGAACAGGAACTACGAGCATTGAACCTTGCCCAGCTTGAATCTCTGACCAACAATCTGCAAAGCCAATCGCGCAACCGAACGTCTTCGCAGGAATAGTCTGACAAGTTTCTCGACGGCAGCGCGATGATATTGTCCGCAACCAGTCACGACGTATCCTGCGTGATCAATAGTCCGAACGGCGCGTTGTATTTGGCTTGATCGAAAAACGATCGCAGCCCTTTGAATAATATTTGGAGAATTGCCTTGCCCAAATCCAACGGCGATGAGCCTCGTGCGCGGCAAATCATCGAGTACGAATCCTTGATTGTCGCCTATGCAATGAGCCGACTCGACCGACTGTTTCTGGAATCACTTAATCTACGGTCGTGGAGTGCTGCGTTCAAGACAATCGGCTCGCAAATTGACACTAAACCCGCAAGTCTGAAGAACCTTCGCGACGAGTTTGACCCGATACACGACAACACGCGGCGCGGCTGGATTAATCGTCCGATGCGGCCCAATCGCCAGCGAGTGATCGCCGAGTTCTCCGAACTCAGTAATGACGGCCTGCTGGAAATTGTTGCCCGCATTCTCTCTCGCGATCCCGTCGTAACATACGAAGTTGTCGAACCGCTCGCCGCGTCTCACAGCCGATTGGAGAATGTTGCAGGCCGAATGCGCACGGGCCGAATGGCCGAGGAGTTCTTTCTACGCGAAAGCAAAAACATCTGCGGCATTGGCTCGGAGGAAATACTTGACAAGCGTAACGACGCACAAGGTTTCGACTTTGGTGTATTATCCCGATTATCGTTGATGATCGAAGTTAAAGGTCTTTCGGCTGGGGTGCAATCCCATTTTGCAGTAGCGGAAGCTAGCTGTCAATAAGTACGGATTGAAGGGCGAAAAATGCACTGGTTGATACGACGC
>Ga0194058_10000317_pt1 | contig 22525 bp, 17 predicted proteins | sample SepL4417m_MetaG_FD_155490 | JGI IMG/M metagenome (GOLD analysis project Ga0194058, IMG submission 155490) | Anoxic zone freshwater microbial communities from boreal shield lake in IISD Experimental Lakes Area, Ontario, Canada - Sep2016-L442-17m | ecosystem: Environmental > Aquatic > Freshwater... | reverse complement strand
TCAGCGTAGGATGGATGCGGGACCTGCCGGATCGCGTGGTTGGCGAGCCGCCAGTTCACGAGGTCTTTGGAATGCAGGATCGGCAGGCCAGGCGTGCAGTTGAAGCTCGAGGACACCATCCAGAAATCTTCGCCGTGCCGGATCACGTCGGGGTCGGAGTAGTCGGCGTGAATGACCGGGTTCGAGTAGCTCCCGTCTCCGTTGTCAGGACTGTATGGATAGGTGGGGATCATTATTATGGATTCTGCCCTGAACGGCTGAAATTGCAAACTATAAATCGGTTCATAGACTGCAACTATTTTCAGTTTATTGCATGATTTTCCTTTTCAAACCACAGAGTTATTGCGAGAGTTCCGTCATGTTCACGTTCCTGCCCCACTCCCGCGCCGCCGCGAATCCCCGATGAATCTTTGATGAAAACACTACTTGCGATCCTGTTGGGAATATTGCCGCTGCACGCCGATTTACCCAAGCAACCGACAAAAGTGGAACCGACAGCAGTTCCTGCCCCTCCGTTCGGCACCACAGGGGGATTCGTCGCCCTGATCGGCGACACGCTTCTGGCGGCAGGCCCAAAAGACGGCAGGTTTTTGATCTGGAAAGCCTCGATCAAGGGAGGAGGCGAGTGGGTGCCTACGGAGGTTGCCGTGCCCGAAAACACCTCCCACGCCGCCTGGGGATCCTCATGGATTCTTGCCGGTGGGGCGGTTGACGGGAAACCCGTCGGCACCGTTTCCCTCCTCGAATTGGCAAACGGTCTTCCGGTCCTTCACCCCCTCCCCGATCTGCCTGAGGGAGTTGTCGGCGCGGCGGCCGCAGTCCTCTCGGATAAGCTCTACGTGCTCGGCGGCTTGAGACCTCCGGGCGGATCATCCCCGTGCGGGGGCTTTTGGGTTCTTGATTTGAAGGCCCCGAAGGCCTGGCAGCCGGGCCCCGCGTTTCCCGGTGAGCCTCGCGCGTTCTCCGCCATCACCGAGCAATATGGCATGCTGTGCCTGTTCGGGGGGCGCGGGGCAGGGTCGAAACCGCTCGCGGATGCCTGGGTCTTCCGCCCGACACCGCTCGAGGGCACGAAGGACGCTGGATGGAAGCGCATCAGCGACATCCCGGTCCCTTCCGCAAAAACCGTCGCCCTGCCGATCGGGCAGGCCCAGGTGCTCCTGTTTTCTGGAACGCCCGGCAAGACCGTTGCGCCGTTCCTTTACCACACGCTCACGGATGCCTGGTGCGGGCTTGATGCACTTGCCGGGCTCACCGACCCGATCGCCGTTCCGACAGGAGAAAAAACCTTCCTGATGGCGCAGTCGGACGACGGTGCGAAGGCATTTGATTTTCAAGTCCTCCGCAACGTCCGGACGCTCAACTGGCTCGATTATACGGTCATCGCCTGCTACTTCGGCATCATTTCGACGATCGGCATCCTGGCCTCGCGCCACCAGAAATCGAGCGCCGACTTCTCGCTGGCCGGGCGCAACGTGCCGTGGTGGGTGGCCGGGATCAGCATGTTCGCGACGGGGGCCAGCGCAATCAGCTTCATGGCGGTCCCCGCGCTGGCCTTTCAGACGAACCTGATCTTCCTGTTTCCGATCCTGGTCATGATCCCGGCGTATTGGGTCCAGTCGCGGGTGACGTATCCACTCCTGCGCAAAATGCAGATCACCTCGACCTACGAGTATCTCGAGCGGCGCTTCAACCGCACGCTTCGTCTCGTGGCGAGCGCGCAGTGCATCGTCTTCCAGACATTCGGCCGCGCGAGCGTCGTCCTCGTGCTCCCATCGCTGGCGATCTCGGCAACAACCGGGATCAGCGTCTATTTCAGCCTGATCCTCATGTGGGCAATCACCACGGTTTACACTGCCGTCGGCGGCTTCCATGCGGTCGTCTGGACCGACGTCTTTCAGGGAACCCTGAAATTTATCGCGCCGCTCGCCATGATTTTCCTGTGCATCTACAGCCTGCCGGGAGGAGTCAAGGAATTCGTCCACGTCGGAGCGACCTACCACAAGTTCGATTTTGCACTGGTGACGTGGGATCTCGCGGTGCCGGCCTTCTGGGTCCTCGGCATCAGCACATTCCTTACGATGACGATCGGTCAGGCCGGCGACCAGCCGGTGATCCAGAGGGTCTTCTCCTCACCGGAAAAGGAAGTCCGCCGGGTCGCGATGATGAGCACCGGCTGCGGCCTCCTGATTTCCTTAGTCACCAACGTGCTCGGCATCGCGATCTTCGCCTATTTCCGCGCGCACCCCGGAGAGCTTGATCCCATGGCCCAGAACGACAAGATCGTCCCGCTCTTCGTCATCCAAGCGCTCCCGCACGGGTTCATCGGGGTCGTGATCGCAGCGATTTTCGCATCGGCCATGACGACGGTCGCCAGCAGCATGAACAGCTCGGCCACCGTCTTCACCGAGGATTTTTTCCTGAGGTTCAAACCCGACGCCCCGGACAAACTGCGGGTCCTCGTGCTGCGGATCTCCTCGGCGGTCGTCGGGGTCATCGCGCTGTCCATCGCCTGCCTGCTCGCAACCATGAACCTCAAGTCGATCATGGTCACATGGTCGATCATCAGCGCCCTGCTCGGCGGCGGGATCGTGGGAGTTTATTCGCTCGGCATGTTCACCACCCGCGTGAACGGGTTCGGGGCCGTCGGCGGGGCGCTCGCGAGCATCGTCATCTGCCTGCTGGTGAAGCTCTACACCCCGCTCCACTGGGCGACCTACCTGCCGATCGCCATCCTCTCCTGCATGGTCTGCGGATACCTCTTCAGCCTCGTCAAGCCGCAGCGCAAGGATCTCACCGGGCTCACCGTTTTTACTCCTGCTAAAATATGAAAAAAATCCCAATCGCAATCGTCGGCCTGAACTGGGGGGATTCGATCATCCGCAAACATATCCTCACGGCCCCCGCCTCCGAGTTTTTTGTTCTGACAGCGGTGTGCTCCAACGAAAAGGACAAGGTGGATGCCTGCGCGCAAACTTATGGCGTCAAGGGCTACTACGACCTGGACGACCTCCTCTCCGACAAAGAGATCCAGGCGGTGTGCCTCATGACCGGCCCCTCCGGCAGGGCCGCCCTGATCCGCAAAGCCGTCGAAGCTGGAAAGCACGTCATGACGACGAAACCGGTGGAATTGGATCCCGACGCAGCCCTTGAATCCCTGAACCTGGCGAAGTCGTTGGGGCGCGTGGTCCACTTGAACTCTCCGGCCCCGTTCCCCTCCTCCGACATTGCCCAGATCCAGCGCTGGCGCCAGGAGTTCTCCCTCGGAAGAACGGTCGCCGTCCGCGCGGACATCTGGGCGAACTACAGGGAGCCGGCCGACGGAAGCTGGTATGACGATCCCGAGAAGTGCCCGGTCGCCCCGATTTTCCGGCTCGGCATTTATCTGATCAACGACCTGGTAAGGCTGGTCGGAAAGCCTGAGTCCGTCTCGGTGATGAGCTCCCGCCTCTTCACCGGACGCCCGACCGCCGACAATGCCCAGCTCAGCCTCGCATTCGAAAACGGGACGATCGCTAACATCTTCGCCTCCTTCTGCATCAACGACGCCCAGTGGTGGCGCAGCTCGCTCACCCTGAATTACGAAAACGGCACGGTTTACCGGAACGTCGGCCCGGAAAAAAACGCGGAGGTCCGCGAAAAACCGGAACTCGAACTCGTGGTCAACCGCGACGGCAAAGCGTTCAACCAATCCTTTGTCGCGGATGCCAGCTCGGAGGACTACCAGTGGCAGGCATTTTACCAGGCTATCCAGGGGGGGCCGGCTGACGGCGAGATGCCGCCCGAGGAAATCGTGACCGCGCTGCGTGTCTTCAAGGCCATGGCCGTCGCCGAAAAATCCAAACGGATCGAGCGGGTGCTGTAGTTGACGCAACCCATGCAACCCATCCAACTCCAGTGGATCGATTACACGATCCTGATCGCATACGTCGCCTTTGTCATCGGCATCGGCTGGGCGCTGTCGCGCTACATGAAAACCTCAGCGGACTTTCTCACGTCCGCCCGATCGATCCCGACCTGGGTGACCGGGCTCGCGTTCATCTCGGCCAACCTCGGTGCCCTCGAGCTCGTCGGCATGGCCGCCAGCGGCGCGAAATACGGGATCAGCACCGCTCATTTCTACTGGCTGGGCGCGATCCCCGCGATGATCTTCCTGGCCGTGTTCATGATGCCGTTTTACTACGGGTCGAAGGCGCGATCGGTGCCGGAATACCTGAAGATGCGGTTCGACGAGAGGGTCCGGGCGCTGAACTCGGTCGCCTTTGCGGTGATGACGATTTTTGCCTCGGGCATCTCGATGAACGCGCTGGCCAAGCTGCTCAACCAGCTTCTGGGCTGGAACTACGACCTCGCGCTCTGGATCTGCTCGGGGGTCGTCCTGCTCTACGTCCTCAAAGGCGGCCTCACCTCCGCGATCTACACGGAGGTGCTGCAGTTTTTCATGATCGTCCTCGGCTTCGCGCCGGTCGTTTACCTCGGCCTGAAAGACGTGGGCGGCTGGCACGCGATGACCCATTCCCTGCAGGGCGTAGCGGTCGATACGGTGGCCGCGAAGGGCGCGGAATACGCGGCGAATGCCTGGACGAGCGCCTGGCAGCCTCTGCTGGCCGGGCCGTCGCACAACCCGATGGGCGTGGACCTCTTCGCCATGGTCTTCGGCCTCGGCTTCGTGCTGAGCTTCGGCTACTGGTGCACGAACTTCCTCGTCGTCCAGCGCGCGATGGCCGCCAAAAACATGGCCGCAGCACGCAACACCCCGCTCGTCGCCGCCGTGCCGAAAATGTTTTTCCCGTTCCTGGTCATCGTCCCCGGTATGATCGCCGTGGCGCTCACCGCGATGCCGAGCAAGGATTACCGCATCCCGCCGCCGGTCATCTCGCAGGAAAATTACACACGGGCTATCGAAGCGGTGAAGGCCGCGAACCCAGGGGATCCGGGAGCCGCCGCCTCTGCCGTCGAGGCCGCTCTGGGGGAAAAAGTCCACGCCGAAAAACTGACCAGTTTGGTCGCCGACAACGCGAAAAGCCAACTCACCGACACGCAGATCAAGGCCGGCATCTACAACAGCATCGCCGCCTACGACTACGACGGAGTCATCCTCTCGCTCGTGAAAAAATACTGTCCGGCGGGGATGCTCGGCCTCGCGCTCACCGCGCTGCTCGCGTCGTTCATGTCAGGCATGGCGGGCAACGTCACCGCCTTCAACACCGTCTTCACCTACGACCTCTACCAGGCGTATTTCGTGAAGGACCGCAGCGACAAGCACTATTTCTGGGCGGGCAAGGTCGTGACCGTCGCCGGCATCGTGCTGAGCATCGCGGCCGCGTATTTCGCCTCGATGTATAACAACGCGATGGACATCATCCAGCTCGTGTTCGGGTTCGTCAACGCGCCGCTGTTCGCGACCTTCCTGCTCGGAATGTTCTGGAAGCGGACGACCGGCACGGGCGCGTTCCTGGGACTGTTCTTCGGCATCGCCGGCTCGGCCCTGTTCCACGCCGTGACCATTGCGGCCGGAAATCCGCCCGGGGTCAAGGGCGGCTACCTCGCCGTCCTGCAAACGTTCCCGAGCGAGATGGCTCAGAACTTCTGGCTCGCGTCCTTCGCTTTTAGCGCCTGCTTCGTGCTGACGGTCGCGATTTCCCTCGCCACAAAATCGCAGAAGACAGACGAGGATCTGAAGGGACTGGTCTATTCGCTCACGCCGAAGATCAAGCCCGGCGATGTGCCATTCTACATGCAGCCCGGCGTCGTGGGCATCGTTCTGCTCGTCGTCTGCGTGATCATGAACTTCATCTTCTGGTAGACCAAACAACCCAACTGAAAGGAAATTTATGGGACTCGACATCCGCTGGCCGATCGGCCTCATGTTCACGCTCATCGGCGCGCTGCTCACAGCGTTCGGTGCGCTCAACGCCGCCGGTTCGCAAGCGCTCGGCATCAACATCAACCTCATCTGGGGCATCGTCCTCCTCGTGTTCGGCGCGGCGATGCTGCTCGGAGCCATCCGCGGGAGCAAAAAGCCGCCGACCGCCTGACGCTCCGCCATGAAAGCATCCGTCACAAAATCCCTGTTCGGAAAAGCGCCCGGAGGCGGGCGCGTGGACCTGTTCACGCTGACCAATGCGCGGGGATGGTTCGCGCGGATCGCGAGCTACGGCACGATCCTCACCGAACTGCAGGTCCCCGACCGGCGCGGCAGGCTGGGCAACGTCGTGCTCGGGTTTGACAACCTGAAGCAATACCTGGCCGGTCACCCATATTTCGGATGCACCGCCGGGCGCGTGGCCAACCGCACCGCCCGCGGTCGGTTCCGGCTCGACGGCAAAACCTACAAACTATGCGCGAACAGCGCCCCGCACCATCTCCACGGCGGCACGCTCGGATTTGACAAGGCGGTGTGGGCGGCGGAAATCCTGCCCGGCCCGGAGGCCGCCGTAAAATTCACCCACGCCAGCCCGGATGGCGACGAGGGCTACCCCGGCAACCTGGACGTGGCGGTCGTGATGACGCTCACCAACAACGGAGAACTGCGGATCGATTACACGGCTACCACCGACCGGCCCACGCCGGTGAACCTCACAAACCACAGCTATTTCAACCTCGCCGGCTCCGGCAACGTGCTCGGACACGAATTGAAGGTCGCCGCCAAATTCTACACGCCGGCCGATGCCGGACAGATCCCAACCGGCAGAATCGCTCCGGTTGCCGGCACGCCGCTGGACTTCAGCAAATCCCGGCCCATCGGTGCACGGTTCGCCGAACTCACGGCACTCCCGATCGGCTACGACCACAACTTCGTGATCAACGGCGGCGGAAAAAAACTAGCGCCCTGCGCCACGGTCTTCGATCCGGTGACCGGCCGCGTCCTCGAGGTGCTGACCACCGAGCCCGGGGTGCAGGTCTATACCGGGAATTTCCTCGATGGCACCTCGCGCGGCCACGGTGGGATCTACTACACCCAGCACAGCGGGATCTGCCTCGAGGCGCAGCACTTCCCCGACTCGCCGAACCACCCGGAATTTCCCTCCGTCATCCTGCGCCCGGGGCAAACCTACCGGCAGACCTCGGTCCACAGATTTTCAACACGCTAAGAAACATTATGAACCTATGAAAGCACTCACCACCCGGGAGGCACGGTTCCTGTCCAATCCTTTGCGGCCTTTGCGTGAAATCCAACTGTTTTTCTAGTATGAATAAAAAATCCATTTTCGCGGCCGATAACGGCAAGAGCCTTCTCATTCCATTCCTCCTCGTCAGCTCGCTGTTCCTGCTCTGGGGCTTTTGCAACGGGATGATCGACGTGATGGACAAGCACTTTCAGCAGGAGCTTCACCTCACGCTCGCGCAGTCGGCCTGGGTCCAGTTCGCGCACTATCTCGGGTATTTCCTCATGGCAATGCCGGCCGGGTGGCTGGCGAGCAAGCTCGGCTACAAAGGCGGCATCATCGCCGGCCTGCTCATGGTCGCCGTCGGCGGATTCTGGTTCATCCCGGCGACCAAGATCGCCACATTCCCGGCCTTCCTGCTCGGAGTCTGCGTGATCGCCTCTGGCCTCACGTTTCTGGAGACCGTCGCAAACCCCTATACCACGGTCCTCGGCCCGAAACAATTTGCCGCCACCCGCATCAACCTTGCGCAGTCGTGCAACGGGATCGGATGGATCTTCGGCCCGATCGCCGGTGCCGCATTTTTCTATGGCAAGGATTCCAGCGGCCAAAGCAACGGCTCCGCAACCCTCTGGATCCCGTATGCGGCGATCGGCGGGATCGTGCTGGTCCTCGCGCTAATCTTCTATTTTTCCAACCTTCCCGAAATCAAGTCCGAGGACGAATTTCACCTCGACGATTCCGATGCCGCGCCAAGCGGCGCACCTGTGGCGAATCGGGAAGTTGCCCTCATCCTTCTTTGGCTGAACATCGCCGTGCTCTCGGTCGCCGTCGGCATGATCCTCTCGGCGATCGTGGCCATCCCTTCGGTCGGCGCGAAGCTGGGGATGAGCGAAAACCAAGCGCTCCTGTATTCCTCCGGAACCCTCTTTGCCATAGGCACCGTGGTCTTCCTGCTCAAGCAGAGCCGGATCACCAACCACAGCATCTGGAGCCACCCGCACTTTTCGGGTGCCACGCTCACCCAGTTCTTCTACGTCGCCGCACAGTGCGGGATCTTCGCGTATTTCATCAATTACATGACCTCGCAGATCCCGGCCATTCCCGACGCGTGGAAAGGCGGAGCGTTCGGCGGATGGTTCGAGGTGCATAGGAACGGCCTGCTCGGCCTCAGCGACCAGGGGGCCTCGAACCTGGCCTCCGGAGGGTTTGTGTTTTTCCTGATCGGCCGCTTTATCGGAGCAGGCCTGCTGAAGAAGTTCTCCGCCCACAAGGTGCTCGCCCTCTTCGCCTGCCTGGCGGGCCTCTGCAGCCTGCTCGTCTTCCTCAAGATGGGCTGGCTTTCAGCAGCCGCCGTCTTCCTCAGCTACTTCTTCATGTCGATCATGTTCCCGACGATCTTCTCTCTCGGCATCCACGGGCTGGGGGCACGCGCTAAAAAGGCCTCGTCCTTTATTGTCATGGCGATCATGGGCGGCGCCATCATGCCCAAGCTCATGGGACACATCGCTGACGTGCATGGGATGTCGGCCGGGTATATCGTTCCGATGGCGTGCTTCGTCGTTGTCGCAGGCTACGGCTTCTTCTGGTCGAAGCTGAGCGGAACCTCGGGCGTCGTCGGAATGGCCGCCACAAAAGGCCACTGATTTCTTCCCAGGCAAAGCATGGACTTCCGGCTATGGACGATCAATAAGGAAGAGCAAAACTCCCATGACGAAACCAAATCCTATTGCCGATTCCACCTGATAACGGTGAATCATCTGCGAGTTGCTGTTTTTTGTAGCCCAAGCTTATGAAACACGCTTCACGCTAAGAGAGTGATTTGAAAAATCAATAAACTGGAAACCCTGCGGCAAATGCAATTGTGAAAAATTGCACTCCAGAGGAAAGGATATAGATCATGCGTTGCATTCCTTTGCGGAACGTCCCGCCGCCGCCGGCACCGGACCGCAGACGACGAATGCCAGGAAGCAAAGCGACCAAGCATCAGGCGTGGCGGCGGGCAGGCGTTCGGTGGACGGCATGTTGCGTTTTTCTACGATGCCGCTTTGGCCGACTTCAGTTTGCCCTTGATTGCCACCGCCAGACCTACTGCAATCACAATCAGAATGATGCCCAAGAGTGGGCGGAAGACAACCCAGGCGACTGCAATGGTGATCAGCGACAGGATCGCTGCCAACAGAAACGCGATCAATCCCGTGCCTGCTCCCACGATGTCGCCAAGAATGGGCAATACATCTGCGAGGACAGAAACCAGCCTGAATATCATGTTCAGCCCGACGAGCATGACTATGAAGCCGACGAGCCTAAGAATCCAAGTCAGCATGCTGTTGCTTGCCTGCGCTGTCTGGATCATGGCTTCACCCGTATGAACACCTGCCTGCAGAAGCTCGATGTCCCCGCCCGCTTTTGTGTGATATGGCCCAAAAGTGTTCCCCACCTGTTTTGCAATCACGCTCACTTCCGCAGGTTTGGCGACTTTAAACTTTATCCGCACATCTCCAATCTGCGCAGATGCCGGGTCGGAACCAATGTAGAAACCTCCGTCGTGCACCCTTGCTTTGCTTTTTAGCGATTCCGGCAGTGGCGTATCGCTGCCCAGGGAAAGCAACTCAAAGTTGTTGATTTTGCCGACAAGAGACGGGGACAGAGTGAAAGCCCCGAGCGTAATCACGTCGGCGATCTGGTCTGTTGACTCGTACGGGAGAGATGCAGGGTTTTGATGTCCGGTCGGCTCCTTGAAGTCTGAGGAATTAACAACTTTGTCCGACCAGGCCTTACTGTACGTGAAGGTTTTAACCGTCTCTGTTCCGCCGCCAGGTTTCTTCTTCGTATTGTTCTGAGATGTTTCCTTCCACTGGTACATGTCCACGACGCGCATCAGTTTTAGAGCATTTGCGGATACACCGAAGACTGCATCCGTCAGCGTGACAGACGTATTGGCTTTGCCGGCCATGTGAATCAACTTCCCTGCGTTGGCGGGATCAATGCTGTTGGACGTGACCGAGACAACGGCACCACCGCCCTCCTTGAGTGTCTTGTATTGTTTGACAGCTTGTCCCTCATTCCAGAACAGCAACGGAAATGCGACAACAAACAAGATGAGGCCGACCAAGATTCCCTTGATGGCACCCCCGATGCGGCTGAACCACGATTCGTTAGTGACTTCTGTGAAACTATCCTCTGACATTGCGATCTCCTTCCTGTTTCTGTTGGTTGCTCGTCATCCGCCTGTTTCCCCGAGCGTATTAATGAGCCGTGCGCGGCAATTTACCTGCAAATGCCGCGTGCGGTATATCTCCTACAATTGCCGCACCAAAGTGCAGATCACCCGTCCATTGCGTTCCATAGGGCCATTTTGCCCTCCAAGCATACTTGAGCAAGAAGAAATATGGTTTTGTCGCAAAATGGCTATAGGGTTTCGTGCGTTGAGGCGACTTTGCTTCCTGTAACTCAAAACCAGGCTCGACCGGCAAGGTCGATTGGCTTTCAGTTGCGTGGCGAGTCTCGCACCTCAAAAACGCGAATCTGACGGGCAGTCAATTCGACAATCTTTGAGAAATACGCCATACACCACATCGGGCCAGCATTCCGAAAAAGTACGGCAGACAAGAATGGTCTGTACGGCCAATGAGATGATCCAACATCTGAATTTGGAGAATTCCCGCCCCCTCGCGCAGCGATTGCGTGAGGCGGCGGTCAGCGGAGGCTTGGATCGGCGGACCCGCAAGGATGGTTGTGTGCCAAAATGAATTCAGAAGAGCACCAAACAAAGCCGAAGCAAGCTTCGAGGTATCAGACCCAATGGGAATGAAGGCGTAGGATGCCAAGCGAAACCGACCCACTGCCAGCAAATGTCTGCGGCGCTCATGATTTTCTCCTTTTATACTGCTGGAATTGTTGAGTCCCAATGCACTGATTCATGTGCAGCATCGACCCACAAAGCGTCCTCAGGAGCAGGTTTTCCTACGGTTCGCCACCCGATAATGGCGAAACACCGGGCCTTGCTGTCAAGAATGCATCGAAGTCTCCCTGTCTGGACATTCACAAATAGAGAATAGGAGCCTGAGCGCGGGGTTGCGGGTGTTCGATGATGTTCATTCGTTTTTCTTTCGTGCTGTTGTTTTGGTTTTCCGAACGCTGATTTTTTTTGGCTGCGTCACGGCGATCGTCGGGCAGAACCCAGGCTTGAAAAGTCCGGATAACCGGGTATCCTCAACTGCATAAATCCTATCCGCCAGGCCTGACCCCCGGCGCCTATTTCCGCGTTTCTTGGACGTCGCCGAACCCCAAACCGGTAGCCAGAATCACTCTGGATACCGCCGCCTTAAATCCGAATACCAAACCCCCGCGGATCGCCTACAAAATTGATGGCGTCTGGAAAACTGACGTCCCCTGCGCCAACGAGATTGTCATCGACGGCCTCGGCGACTCGCTGCGTCACGACCTGACCGTGATCTTGCAGACATCCGAGCAAAAAGAGCGCTGGGGCAGCGAAGGCGCCAGCCCTACCAATGTGCTACGGGTGACCGGCGTTTCGGTGGACGAAGGCAGCCAAGCGCTTCCAGCCACTGCTGCGGCCAAGTGGGCATTGATCGTCGGCGACAGCATCACCGAAGGCAGTGGGGCGAGCGCGCTGTCTTCCTACTCACACCTGCTCGGGCAGTCGCTGCGAACCCAAGGCTACGAGTATGCGCTGAGCGCCTGCGGCTGGAGCGGTTGGATTAATAAAGGCGACAACCCGCCGGGCGACGTTCCGGGATATTATGTCATATCTGGCTCTGCCAACGGTGAGGGCGGTCAATATAACGATGAGCTGAGCCGCTGGAACAAGATCGACGGCAACGGCCATTCGTTGATGGATGCCCACGGACGTCTCAGCGCCTACGGGCAGAATGGCCAGGAGCCGTCGCTGATTGTGATCAACTACGGAACCAATGACTCCTTGCATAAATCCAACCCCAGTGACACCCAGGCCAGCATGGTTCAGGCCTTGGCGGCGTTAAGAAAGAGTGCGCCCGAAGCTCAGATTATTATGATCGTCCCGTTCGGACAATATTATGCCAAGGAGCTGAAGGAAGCAGTCGCGATCCACCAGAAAGCCCATCCGGCTGACGCCAAGGTGGCGGTTATCGATTTGGGACCGGATGCCAGTTTGAGCCTCAGGCCCAAGAACGGCGTCTTCGGTGGGCTGCATCCCAATGATCGCGGGCATGCGAATTTTGCCGCTCAGATTATCCCTCAGGTGATTACCATACTGGGCAGCAGCGGGAAATAAGGATGAGGGCCCAGGCGTGCTCCGCATTGTCGCTTGGCCTTTCCCCGGCAGAAAATATTGAAAACCAGACGGCCGGGGCAAATTGTGGCAGCAGACGTTCCATGGTAACACTCCCCCAACCGCGCCCAAGACCTCATTCCCGGCTCCCCGCCGACTGCGAACTTATCAGGCTAAACTGTGAAATTGATTCATCCCTCCAATCTGAAGATCCTTATTGGTTTTCGCCGAGATTCATCGGGCGGATACAGATGTTGCGGAAGCGGACGGGGGTCTTGTGATCTTGCAGCTGGATGAAAACTTCCGGCGCGTGGGGCGCGGGATATTTTGACGCCGACTTACGGCTCAGGCCCGGTTGATTGCAGTGGTCGTGGCAATAAGCGCCTCAGGCGGCCCTGGAAAAAAACATGTCTCATCGTAGAGAAGCCGGGCAGAGCCGTTGCCTCGGAGAAAATCTCTACGCGAGCACCGCCGAGTCCAACTCGTCCGTGAATTCGAGATACCGCAGGGTGTTGCCCCAATTCTCATGACCGAGGAGACGCGCCATTTTCGCCGGATCGCGGTTCACGATCGGTGATACCCACATCTTTCTAGCAAAAGTTTTCCGGAGCGTGTGGGTTCCGACGCGATCCACATCCAAACCCGCGTTCGTCGCCGCGTCCACCACAACATCGAACGCCTGTCGAGTGGAAAGCGGAGTCGGACGCCCCTGGGAATGGAAAAGCGGCCAATCCTGAAAAAGCGGGTGCCACATGCGGGTGGATTGGAGCAAAGAGTGCAGCGCGTCCCGAACCTTTTCATGCAAAGGCATCGTCCGCGACCTCTTTTTGCCCTTCATGAATCCGCGAGCCACATGAACCTCCTTGGCGACCTTCGTTCCATCCCAGATGTCTTTGACGCGAAGGGAAAGGAGTTCCTTGATACGAAACCCCGTGTGCATCCCCATGACAATCAGCGCGACATCGCGCGACCGATATCTGCCTTCGCAGGCATCCAGCAGACAGATAATTTCCTCTTCGCTCAATGGGCGGCATCCGGTGTAGTTCATGCCGAAAAGATACAAATCCCCTCCGAAAGCGGCGGGATTCCGGGGAAATCGCTCGCTCAGAAACCGAAACCGCCACTTTTACCGGAAGTAGCGGGTTTCTGGGCGGGAACTTCTGGCATTCCAAACTGAAAGCAAGTCCCAGCAAAGAATGGCGGAGAGGCACAGTAGCAGCCTCAAAAAGATGCCTGTCTCGCCATTTTGGCTCGGCGATCACTGACACGGTTTGACCTTCTCGGCAATGTCCCGGGCCTCAACTCGTTTTGAAAATGCTTGTCGGATATCCATGCTTTTCTCGCCGTTGGCTACGAGTGATAAGTATGTGCGCCATATCTCGTCGAAATGGATTGATGTCAGCGTGGGGGGTGATGACGTCTGGCAGTGCTCAGAGGTGTCGGAGAAATTCAGGTGCCGCCTGCAAACATACGGACGAAAGGCATAAATCAAGCAAACCTCGCCGCTGAGGAATGGACACGAGGAGCCAAAATCAACTTCCTCGCTTGGGGTGGAAGCAACGCCAGTTTTCACCTGAATGTAGGCGACCTCCGCTGGGAAAAGGCTGATGGGAATGTATGTGCAGCAGAAGGTGCAGCCTTTCTTGCAGACGGTAAACGGTTGCGCAGAAGAGTAGGCTTCGTCGGCAGCCTGATAGAGAATGTCCAATTTTTCGACAAGACCACCAGAAACCCGGTGAGTACCATCATGCACTGAAGATTGCTTCAATACAACGCCCTCGGGAAGTGCGGCGATGGCGCGAGCGACATTGGATGAAGAGATGGAATGCGGCACTGAATCAGGATTATGAATTTTCCTTTACCAATCGACTCAGTGAATTGCGACAAAGAAAAGAAGCAAGGGGCAAGATCGAACGGCCCGAACCTTGTCGGGAGTCTCCTCCCAAAAAAAATCGTTCATTTTCGATCTGGACTCGTCCATCGGAAACGCTCAACGATTCGCCATCTGTTCCCATGCGCCACAGGACCCCGAAAATCATGCAAATCCGACCCTTCGTGAAAGCGGAGCAGCGATGAACACGGAATATCTGGCAACTGGATTTTGCGATGTGGACGGACGCGCTGACGCGGCCGCATACAAGACATGTCTCTCCCTGCTGGATTCCCTACCTTATTACCGAAAAGTCAAGCAGCGCAGCTACGAATTGCTGGAACTCCTCCCAGGAATGTCCGTTTTGGAGATTGGGTGCGGGTTGGGAGATGATGCGTTGCGGATGGCTGAACTGGTCGGGCCCGACGGGAAAGTGACCGGCGTGGATTCAAGTGTCCGGATGGTAGAGACCGCATCCTCTCGGAATCGCGACGGTCGTAGCGTCGATTTTTTGCAAGCTGATGCGCGCCATCTCCCATTCGTCGATGAAAGCTTTATACGCTGTCGGACAGACCGCACGCTCCAGCACATAGAATGCCCCGGAATCGCCATCGTCGAGATGGTTCGCGTCCTCAAACATGATGGAATCCTGGTGGCATACGACAATAACTGGGCAACTTTTTCTCTCAGCGGCACGGACCGGAACACCACGCAACGAGTGGAAAGGCGATGGGCGAGCGCATTCGTAAACCCTGAGATCGGCAACGAGCTGCACCGATACTTTTCCGATGCTGGATTGAATGAGGTTGCAGAGTATCCGTCGGTTTCGCTGGTTGATGATTTTGAGATGGCCGACCAAATCTACAATCTGCGGCAGACAGTCGAGCGTCTGGTGGAAGAAGGGGAATTAACCAGGGAAACGGCAATTAATTGGTTGGCTGACCTGGAACAACAGAGCGTGGCTGGCCGCTTCCATTGCAGCCTGACAGCCTTCACCGTAGTCGGAAGAAAAGGCTGAAACAGGCTGCAAGGAATCCTCGAAAGGCGACCAACGGCATCTTCCTAGGACACGACCTCGGGGGGAAGACGATGAGGTTGTCGGCGGCACAGCCTGTGGTGGCGTGGCTGCCGGTCATCTTGATAGCGATCTGATCTATTTCATGGTTATTGGGCCAGGGTCCAAAAGCACTCCCCGCTCCCTTGCTGATATGCGGACTGCAAAACGCAAGCAGGAGGGAGATCAGGCAGGCCCCGGCACCGAAGATGTAGGCGAGGCTGAATCCATGCACCCACGCTCTGAGCGATTGGCACTGCACTTCTCAGGGGCACCTGTCCCAGAGTAAAGCATCTCGAATATGCTGACGCCGATCAGCATGCCGAAATTGAAGATTGTCTCGAGCCCGGCCGATGCCTTCTCCCATAAATTGCGCGAGGGACTCAACGCGTCCACAATGGAGAAAGGAATGATTGATTGGGGGGGCCATACATCACAGGAGACCAGCATCCCGGAACGAAAAAAATGGCAGGCAAGCATGCTCCGAGTTTGCGATAATTACATGATCCAGCATCTGAATTTGGAGAATTCCAGCCCCCTCGCGCAGCGATTGCGTGAGCCGACGATCAGCTGGGCTTGGATCGGGCGACCCGCTCGGGTGATTGTGTGCCAAAATGAATGCGTAGGATGCCTCCACAATTACCGGCCGAAAGATTTCCCTCGGAGCTGCGGTGCATTCGTTCAGCGTCCCCAACGCTACGAGATGAAATCCTTTGGGGCGGAGTTTCGTATCGAGCATGATTACCACAAGATGTTCCTTTTCTGGCTCGAAGTCCGGCCTGGACTGAATCACGGTTTGCCAGAAATCGTAAATTGCGCGTGGCCCATCGAGCGGCGTGCGACTCGCACCGTATTCCTGAAGAGTTGGTTCTCCGACCCTGTGCAAGACAACCTTCATCGGCAGGTAGGATTTCATGAACGACGCTTCCTTTCCGTTTCACTCTCTTTGTCGAGGACAGGATGCCCAGCGAAGCTGACCCATTGCCAGCACTGGACGTAGGCTCCATTCTCATCACCCTCACTGGTCACTGCGTCACGGGCAAACTCCACTGCCTCATCCTTGGCGACCAGTTTTCGAATGATCGCCTCCCGTGCGATCTTCTCCGGGGTCAGCAACGCTGGCGGCTGCACCATTTCGAACGGAAGACTGGCGTCGATCGCATCAGCCGACTCCCCCTCCTCCCATCTGACGGCCTCCCCAGCGACGAATTCCTGGGAAGTGAATCGCTTCGCCTCGGTGTCGTAAACCTGGCGGACAAAGCCTGGTGTGATTTTTGTCATTTTCATATCAATCGGGACTGGTTTGATTTTTATCTTCGGAGCCGGATTGTCTTCGGCGGAGGTCGCTTGGGATTGCGAGAGATCGCGTTCATGGTTTCCGTGCTGAACGCCTCACAAATCAAATGCTGCGGCCGGGAGCGTGGCGCTTTTCGTCAGGCTGGCATTCCATCGGGTCGATCATAGGAGAAATTAGCAACGTTCTCGGTGTTTTTGGAATAGAAAGAGCGCGAACCCGACCATCGTTCGAAATCTCACGATTGGGCTGATACCCAAAACCCTGAAAGCACCCGGCCATCTGCTGGCGAATCTTCGCCCTCCTCGTGCAAATCGTGTTCGGTTTGACCTCCGGCCCGATGGATGCCGCGATTTCGGCATCGGTCTCCATTCTTCCCCCGCCGAGAACATACGATTCGATGGCCGAGACAATCGCGGCGTCCATCTTGTCCCATTCCGGCAGCAGCTCAAAAACCGTCTCGTCCATGAGGTCTTTGATCTCCACCAGGTTGTCTGCGATGTCCTGAGTCATGCTCGCGGCATGAAATTCGAGATAATCTGTAGTCGCCTCCCCTTCCTCGTTCGGTTTCGGGGCCAGCTCACTCACCCATTTTCCGCGTCTTGCGAGCTTCTTGCTCTCATCCACCACAATTCGGTAAGCGGCGATCTTAAAAAGCTTCACGACGGCACCTGGCCCAGGTGATGATGAATTTGCCTTGCCGATTTTCTCCACGACACGAGAAAAAAGACTTTGGGCATCTGGAAATACGTCAACACCGTGAGCGTGGTAAACGCTGCGAACAACCCTCTGGGTGATTGCCAGCAGTTTTGGCTTTGAGCGAATATATGTCATTGTTTTCATGTGGATTATGGTTTGTACGATGAAGATACAGCTCGGAAGATGTGAGGGAATGGCTCGAGAATGATGGACAGCGTCTCCGACCATGCAAGTTTCGCACTCATGGGGAATCCTGCTTCTTGCTCTCGGCCCGCAGCATCCGGCCTGCGCCGTTCCAGACGACCGTCCAGTCGCCCGGCCCCCTCCATTTGAGAAAGATGTAATGGAGCAGCTCTCCGGGTTGCGATGGGTTGGTGGTGTATGCCGCACGCAGATAGTCGAGTTCGTCCGGAAGGCGATCGGAGGTGCCGGTTCGAACTCTCCTTTGGCAACCTGCTCGTTTCGGGATAGTGGCGCATTTCCTGAATTGCGCCACTACGGGGGTTATCTCTCCAGTCTTCCGATCTGCTAGCGCTGGCGGAATCCGGCAGACTTTTTAGTGGCGCGATTACCGGAAGTGCGCCACTATCTGGTCTGTAGCAGCGCAAATATTTTTGGTGCCGCTTTTTTATGCCACGCCCGATTCCAAGCCATCAGCTCCAGGCCGTGCAGCGGTCGGTTGGTCGTTTTCCTGACGGGGCATCGTTGTCGACGGTGCTCGGGGCGATGACACCCAAAGCCTGCTCGCCGGAGCCTCCAGCGCTGGATTGCCCTTCTCCTGGCAGAAGGGAAGTTGATCCAGGTGGGCGCGGGTCGAACCGCCCGCTACCGTCGGCCGCAATCCGCCAAACAGTCCGAGCCGGGCGGAGGCCGCGCGGTGGCGGTGACTCCGGTGGAGCTTGCGGTTTCCCGTGAAGCTGACGAGGTGCGCCGGTCCGTGAGGCAGGCGGTGATCCATCGCAGCCCTGCGGGATACAATGCGGAGTTTTTGGCCGGCTACCTTCCTAATCGGACGCTCTATCTGCCCGAATCCGTTCGGGATCATCTGGCGAAAATCGGGGCTTCTCACCAGCATGGTCAGCCTGCGGGGACTCGTGCCCGACAGATTCTTGACCGGCTGTTGATCGATCTATCATGGAATTCCAGCCGGTTGGAGGGCAACACCTACTCTCTGCTGGAAACGGAGCGGCTGTTGGAAGCTGGCACAGCCGGCGAAGGCAAAGACGCCCGGGAGACGCAGATGATCCTGAACCATAAACGGGCCATCGAACTGCTGGTCCAAGACGCGGCGCAGATCGGTTTTAACCGCTACACGCTCCTCAACCTGCACGCGGCGCTGGCGGAGAACCTCTTTGCCAACCCGGCCGCAGCAGGCCGGCTCAGACAGATTGCGGTGGGGATCGACGGCAGCGTGTTCCATCCGCTGGAAGGCCCACAGCGGATCGAGGAGATATTCGATCTGTTCCTACACAAAGCGGGCCAAATCAAAAACCCGTTCGAACAGGCATTTTTCGCCATGGTGCATCTGCCCTACATCCAGCCGTTCGAGGACGTGAACAAGCGGGTGTCCCGACTGGCGGCAAATATCCCGTTCATCCGCCTTAACCTCTGCCCTCTGTCGTTCGTGGACGTGCCGCAACGCGACTATGTGGATGGTCTGTTGGGTGTCTATGAGTTGAACCGCATCGAATTGCTGCGGGATGTCTTTGTTTGGGCCTACGAACGGTCAAGCGCGCGATACGCCGCCATCCGGCAAACTCTGGGCGAGCCCGATCCGTTCCGGCTACGGTATCGGGGGCTGCTGGGCGAAGTGGTCGCCCAAGTCGTGCAAAATCGGATGGATAAAAAAGCAGCCTCAAACTTTATCCGCGATGAGTCGCGCAAACGGCCGGACGCGACGGAGGGTGCCCGCTTCGCCGAAATGGCAGAGAAGGAAATGGCGGGGTTGCACGAGGGCAACTTCGCCCGCTTTCAAATCCGACCCTCGGAGTTCGCCTATTGGAAATCCCGCTGGAAGTAGAAGCCATTCTCGTCCCCCCCTCACTGCTCACCGGGTCACGGGCAAACTCCACTGCCTCATCCTTGCCCACCATTTTCGGATCATCAAATCCCGAGCGATCTTCTCCGGGGTCAGCAACGCTGGCTGCTGCACCATGTCGAACGGAAGAGTGAGCAGAGCGGAAAGAACGGCACGTCCATCCGCTCGCAGCCACCCCCATGAGCACGCCCATCACGCTCAGGCCCCACAATGTGCCAAAGATATTTTCATTCCATAGCGACCCCATCGCTCTTATTCCGGGACAGAAATTTAAACAAGAACCTCCGACCTTCGACCGGTTGCCGTTAAGTTTTTTGATCGCCTGACGCTCGTCCATCGCCTATAATATTCGCACGTGGCGCTCTCTCCAGGAGGTCGAATCTTTATGCCGGGTTTGCTCACTTAGGCCAGTGCAACTTTAATATGTTTAGCAAGTCTAATTGCCCAGGTTAGATACGGGCTTGCCGCAGGTACTAGGGGGCACGCGAGAGCGTGAGGATACTCGACAATCAAAAAAACGTTACATTTAGTCAAGCAAAAATGGAGATGCAAGCAAGGGGGTGGTTTGCGCAGGTAAAAACGTGAAAAAAAAGGATGTTAGCAAGGCGACCCCTTGCTTACGGCCTATTTTTGAGTCGTCGAATTCCGATAGGACATCTGTAAGGCGACTGCGCGCAGTGACTTACACACTATCCGGCTAGAAATAATAGAAAAATCTAAACTGCAGGTAAAAGCCCGCGCTTTCGTTGATTTGGATAGACATACAAAAAACCAGCAATTTTGGCACTTAGCTACTTTTGCTACCTTAATGATTTATGCGTGCACACGGGGAAGGCCGTTTATCGAGATCTATTCTCTGGATTAGCCTTGTGTTTTCGGTCGAAAAAGCCGAGCGGGACCGCTGCTGGACTAACCCATTGTGTCCGCTTATGCCTCTTACATGTTCCTCCGGTGCACAGACCAGAAACCTGGGATTCCCGCTCGGCTGACCTTCCACTTGCAGACCTCAAATCCTACTTTTCTGACTTGGAAGACCGCGACTTTTTGACTGATATTTTGCGTTGCCTGACCAGAGATGGCGAGTGCTGACAGACCGGAAATCAGGCAAATATAGTCTAGGCAGTCCCATCGGGATGCCCTTCATGTTATACCTTTCAACGCTATCGACCTTATTCGATTTCGGCTTTTGGCGACATGCTTCGACATGTTTCCTGGCCTCCATTTTGAGAGACATGCTTGCGAAGCTGGGTGCTGACGGCGCCGGTGTCCGCGCATTTTCCCAGAGACTTCTGGCGTGGAGTGCTGGGCATTTTGTGTCTATTTGCCTCCTTCGATTGAAGAAAACCTTCTGACATTTTCAGACTGAATGGCCACTTTCCAATCGTCTTTCCGAGGATGTCTCCCCTCCCACCCCGGCCTGAAATGTTCACCGCCTTCAAAGACTTGGACCCTCAAACGGGCCAACGGTCTCAACTTCAAATCAACTTTGCCCCTCCGAAAAACTTCGAGTCCGAAGGTGCCGGAAGGGCAACCGAGGCGCATAGGGCTTCAGCATTTCCGCTACCGTTTGCCCGAGAAGTCGGCTCTTGATTGCAACATCCAGGACTCCCGAAGCACTCAGCCAGCACCACGCCGGAGGCCAGATGTCCCCGCATCCTTTTCTGTCGGGATGTCTATTCCCACGCACGGATTTCTTAAAACAATTCTCCCACGGCAGCAGTTTCTCCCAGCCTCCACCGTCACCAAGGTTCGACATTCTCACCGGTTTTCCATAAGGCTTTTGCTCATGAAGATTCTTCACATCGCCCTGCTGGCACTCACGATCGGGACTACTTTTGCCCAGACCAGCCAGCGCGAATTCACCGCGCCTGACGCGAAATCCACCGTTCGAATACTCGAAAAGCCGATGGCTGGGGCGGATGTTTTGCTCGATTCAGCGACCGTTCCGACAGGAACGATGACGCCCGAGGCGGCCGAAGTGAAGACTGCCAATTAGAATCTGACGGGATCAAGACCGCTCGCGACTGGTGCGAATCAGCGCGCGGCCGCCTCCCCGAATGACGAGTTCCTGAGCCGAAATTTCGGCGAGGGAGTTCAGATTTTCCGCGCGGAGGAGCGGTGTCCCGCGCTGAATCCGGTGGCGTTTGAGCATCGCCTGCCGCTTGAACCGCGCCACGCCGACGGCCAAATAGAGGGGGCAGCGACTTCGTTTTTACAATGTCACGGCCGAAAACATCGGCCCCTCCCATCGAATTCCCGAGCGCTTCGACCTCAAAGCGCCCAGTTTTTTCCGGGAGTTTAGTGGTGGATGGGGCAGCCGAAATCCTCGGTTCGATACGCTGTTCGCCTCTCTCTCAATCGTAAATTGCCGGCTCGATCAGGCCGTCACACCATCAAGAAATCGTGCGAAGCAGAAGAATTTCTGACGCCCACGGAGGCCTTCCCGCTTCTCAATTTCACCTCATTCTTCAGCTTGCCACGGGCAAGTCGACTGGCAGAATTGCTCCCATGAATTCCCTCAGCGCGCTCCTCCGAAAGATTTTTCGCCTTCCGGCAGTGAAGCCCGTTCCCCGAGTTTTGACTCGCTGGATGCCGGTCTGACGGCGGATTGGGAGGGGAGAAAAACTGGACGCACCCGACCTCCACAAGTCCACATTTTTCGCCAGCCGCTCTGGAATTCATACAAGGCATTTCGTTTTATCAGGCACACGAAGGATGGAGCTTGGGGGAAGCGAATAGACCTGAACAAAGCGGATTGTGACGACAGCTTCGTGGTGGGATGAGCGATAAAATCGAAGGTCGCAACAATGAGAAGAGGCTCAATCAGGAGCCCTGAGCTGGGGTTCTTGATGAATTGGCAGGGCATGCGGTGCAGTCTGAAGAAAGGGATCAGGTGCGCGAGTTCTTGGGGAAGGAGCATTATCTGGGGGCTAGGCGCGAGGTGGGGAGCGCTCGAACAAGTGTTCATCATCGCGGGCGGAGGGTGCGTTGCTGACGTGGGGACCGGTGCCCCTGAAGCTGGTTGACCGGCAGGAAAGCATCGGCTGAACGGACCAGCAGCGGGCGCAACGACTGGGGCTGGCGGTTCAAAACCGGCACTGTCTGATCCTGTCGGAAATCCGAGCAACCCGGCGTCACGGGCGTCACGGGCGTCACGGGCGTCACGGGCGTCACGGGCGTCACGGG